>Ga0115026_10000453_pt1 | contig 11226 bp, 8 predicted proteins | sample Mud_0915_D1_FD_83878 | JGI IMG/M metagenome (GOLD analysis project Ga0115026, IMG submission 83878) | Wetland microbial communities from Old Woman Creek Reserve in Ohio, USA - Mud_0915_D1 | ecosystem: Environmental > Aquatic > Freshwater > Wetlands > Sediment ...
GAGCCCGAACGGTTTTACATGAAATGCGAGGAGTGCTTCCACCAGAATCCGCACTTGTCGAACTACCGGCGGTGCGAGGTTTACAGCCGGGTGGTCGGCTACCTGCGGCCGGTGTCTCAGTGGAATGAAGGCAAGCAGGCCGAGTTCAACCGCCGCAAGGCCTACAGCCTGTAGCCGTGCTTGTGGGGCCGGGCAGGCAGCGGCGGCCCAGCAAGCGTCACATCCCCCCGGATCAGCGCCGGGGGTTTTTTTGCGACGACAGGGCGTTCTGGAGTTTTTCGGCCAGCGCCCCGAGGGAGGAACCCGCGCTCTGGGCGCTGAACTGCTGCCAGTTGCCCTCGTCCCCCTCGCTGGCCGGTGCAAGCGAGATCCGGCGCCGCTGGAGGTTGATTTCCTCCACGGCCACGTGGAGAGTGTCGCCCTCCTTGGCCTTCTCCAGGGCGGCGGCCGCCGAGGAGCGGCGGATGCTTCCCAGCGGCAGAAGCCCGGTGATGCCGGGAGCCAGGCGCACGAAGTAGCCGAACTTTTCCCTTTTCTCGAGAACCCCCTCCACGCGCTGGCCCACCGCGAAGCGGTCGAGGACCTCGGCCCAGGGATCGCCCTCGGCATCCCGCAGGCTGAGCGAGATGCGCTTTTTTTCCAGGTCCAGGGCCTTGACGACCACCGTGACGAGGTCCCCCGGGTTGACGATGTCCTCGGTCTTGTTTACCCGCCGGGTGTAGCTCATCTCGCTGATGTGGACCATGCCTTCGATGCCCGGGGCGATCTCGACGAAGGCCCCGAAGGGCATGCAGCGGGTGACCCTGCCGCGAACAACATCCCCTTCCTTGCATTTGTCCTCAACGCTGAGCCAGGGGTCCGCTTCGAGCTGCTTGATGGAAAGGCCGATGCGCGGCTGCCCTTTGGCTCCCGCGGGCTCGATCCCGAGCACCTTGACCCGCAGGCGGTCCCCCGGCTTCAGGACATCGCCGGGCTGCGCCGTCTTGGACCAGCCGATCTCCGAAACGTGGACCATGCCCTCCACGCCGGGGGACAGCTCCACGAAGGCCCCGAAGGGCATGATGCGGGTGACCTTACCGTCGAGCACCTCGCCCGGCTTCAGTGTCGCCAGGTACTGCTTGCGGGCGGCCTCAAGCTCCCGGCTGAGAAGGGCGCGCCGCGACACCACGATGTTGCGGCCCCGGTCCTCGAAGCGCGTGACCAGGAACTGGTAGCTCGCGCCCACGTGCACGGAGGGGTCTTGCGCCGGGGTCAGGTCGATCTGGCTCAGCGGGCAGAAGGCGCGGCGCTGCATGACCTCGACCGTGAAGCCGCCCTTGCAGACCTCTTTGACTTTGCCCTCCACCGGGGCGGATTTTTGCTGCGCTTCGCGCAGGATCTCGGCCCCGCCGATTCCTGATAGAGCCCGCGACAGGCGGATTTCGTTTTCGCCGACGGCGGTCACATAAAGCTCCAGCTCGTCGCCCTCGGCGCAGGTGAGCTGTTGGCCGGCGTCGAGCAGCTCGCTGCGTTCGACCACGGCGTCGATCTTCATCCCGGCGTCGACGAAGATCGTGTCCTTCCCGATCGATATGACTTTGCCCTTCACGCGGTCGCCGACGCGGACCTCGGACCGGGTTCCGGGGCTGAAGGCTTCCAGGAGCTGGGCGAAACACTCTTCGGGGGCGCTGGTTTCGGGTTGATCGGTCATGAATTCGGTTCCTCCTCGGGGATGACAAAGATCGGATCCCATATCAGAAGCGCCGGTCAAATACAAGTGCCGCCCAAGGGACGACCGGATGCAACGACGCCGGCGCATGGCCGCCGGACACGCAAACGGGCGCAGATCGCCCGGTCGGCGCGGCGCGAATCAGGCATTGACAAAGCCGGCGGGCTACGGTACCCGGCATAAGGCCCCGGCCGGCGGAGCGCCGCCGCCCGGGCCGCAACCTCCCCCGGAGCGCCACAGCCGATGGGCGAACGCAGCTACTTGATGGAAAGCGAAGAGGAAGCCATTCGCCTCGACGTGAAGACCGACGGCCGCACGGTGGAGGAGCACGCCCGCTGGGCCGGTCTTCGGCCCGGGATGCGGGTGGCCGATTTCGGCTGCGGGTCCGGCAAGACCACCTTTCACCTGAACCAGGTGGTTCAGCCCGGCGGACGGGGCCTCGGCGTGGACATGGCCGCCCAGCGCATCGATTTCGCCCGGGCGCACTATGAGGCGCCGGGGCTCGAGTTTCGCGTCAAGGACGTCCGCGAGCCGCTGGAGGAACTCGGCCTTTTCGACTTCATCTGGGTCCGGTTCGTTCTGGAATACTACCGGGCCCAGAGTTTCGACATGGTGCGCCACTTCAGCGCCGCCCTCAAGCCCGGGGGCACGCTCTGCCTGGTCGATCTGGACTGCAACTGCCTGCGCTTCCACGGCTTCCCCTTGCGGCTGGAGCGCGCCGTGCAGTGCATCATGGCGCGGCTGGAAGAGCGCCTTAATTTCGACCCCTACGTGGGGATCAAGCTGTACTCCTTTCTTTACGACCTGGGTTTTGAAAACATCCAGGTCATGATCACGCCTCACAACCTCATTTACAGCCGCTTTCAGGAAAACGAGAAGTTCAACTGGAGCAAAAAAGCGCAGATCTCCGGAAAACTCTCGGGGTACGCGTTCGAGGAGTACGCGGGCGGATATGACGAGTTCATCGCCGAGCTCGACCGGCTGTTCTCCGATCCTCGAGTCTTCACGTACACCCCGCTCGTGGTCTGCCGGGGGGACCGCCCGCGAGCCTAAAACGGCCGACACGGTTTCACACTCACGCCGTCGTTCCGACGGGCTTCGGGTGTCCGCGCCTCGGTCTCGTGCCGGCCGGCGCCCACCCGGCAGCCCCGGCGTGAGGCTGCGGTCACAGGTAGCGGGTGAGGCGGCTGAGGTATTTCAGGTAGGCCTGGTCGGCGCCGAACGTGTGCACGATCCAAAGATGATAAATCTTGTCGAGCGGAATGCGGTGCGCCTGCGGATAGGCGGCCGGATACACCAATGCCACCATCTCCTCCAGCCCGGCCGCTTGAGACGCCATGCGCAGGGATTGCATGAAGATACCCGGCTCGAGGCCCTCCGCGTCCGCGACCACCGCCTGGAGGCAGTGGGTAAGGTCCGAGAGATTCAGGCCGACCTCGGAAACGTTGGCGATGATGAAAGCCTTGAGCCGTTCGCGGTGGAGCAATGCGAACAGATAACGCTCCCGTTTCAATTCAAGCCGCCGATAGTCCTGGGATAAGCCGTCGATTTTCCAACTGGCCGGCTCGAGATCCATCGCTTTCAGCATGAGGCCGCCGGAGGCGTGGTTGTAAAAGTCGTTGAGGTCGGCCACATCCTTGTCCGCGGCCGGCAGCAGCTGCCAGCCGTCCGGCAGTGTGCTTTCGGCCTGCGGCCGGCGGGGAATGCTCAGGTAGGCAAAGGCATCGATCGAACAGCCCTTGGGATTTTTGAGGTACTGGGCGAACCCGCCGAACACGCGCTGAGGGAACTTGTTCTGCGGCCGGTAATAGCAGGCGAGGTGCTCCATGTGCAGGCTGCGGAAACGCAGCGTGTCGTGGGTGAATCGGCTGATTTGATCGAGGACGACCAGGCCGGCCTTGTTCAGGGCGGATTTACGTGCGGCATGATGGTGAATCAGCCAGGTGCTCTGCCAGAACCGGAGCATCGCTATGTGGCCAAGAATGACGCCGTTGTCCTGGTAGACAAAGTGCCGGGCGATCTCCGGGCCGCGGCTGTAGAGCTTCTCGTAGGTTTCCTTGATCTGCTTTTTGTTTTTGTGGATCAACGCGTACTTGGTCGGGTAGATGAAGCCGGTTTCAAACAAGAAATCCCAGAGCGCCTCAAGGTCCAGTTCGTTGCAGAGGTAAGCGTTGCGGTCCTTGCTCTGATGCAGCATGGCCAGCAGTTTCACGTGGTCCGCAGCCGGCATGTCCATGAGCGCCAGGCCGCAGCGGACGATACGGGCATTGCCCCGGCTGCCCAGCGTCTTGCGGAACACCACCTGCACGCTGCACGTGAGCTTGAAGCTGTTGGCAAACCAGAGTTCGACCTCGGGCATGACCAGGCCCGGCATCAGAACGGCGGTGTGCTCATCCTCCTCGACGGCAAACCCGGATCCGGACAAATCGATCACCTTTAAATCGACTCGCCGGCCGGTGAGGGGATGCCGCAAAACCAGATTGGGAGACGGGGTCAGCGCCTGCCGCTGGCTTCGAAACTCGGCCTTCCGGTAGCGATGAATCTCCTGCTTGAGCGGCTGCATCACATAACTGCGGGTGACGGAACCCTCCGTGCGGCGGGTGATGCGGCATTCCCCCGCGAAAAAGGTTTGGGCCTGGTTGAAGAAAACCACGTTCACCGGCAGATCCGGATCAATCCAATCGAAGCTCTGCGGAGGCGCCGCCACCAGTTCGACGCGGAACGAAAAGGCGTTGAAATCCAGCAGCCGGCCGGCAAACGATGAGGAGTTCTGGGTGACGCTGGCGGAGATGTCGCGGCAGGTTTGCCGTTCGACTTTGCGGTGGCTGATTTCGTGGCTGACTTCCGGCAGGGCCAAACGCGCGCCGTTTGCGTGGATCTCGATCACCGTGGGAACGGCGTGAATGAAGCGCTGGCCGCGGGGGACCAGGACGTAGGCCAGGTTGAAGGATTGGAGCACCGCGGGCATTTCGGCGGGGTGTGCCCAACGGCACTCCAGCACGCCGTCGAGACACGGCTGCGGAAATGCCGGGACCAGCAGGCTGCGACGGTAGCGCCGATGGACAAAACAGACCTGGATGCAATCATCCTGGAAATGGCTCAGGTTCAGGCGGTTGACCAAAAATTCAAGGGTGACCTTGCGGCTGGTGCCGGCGCTGTCGTCCTCACTCTTCAGCACCGCGGGATCGGTCAACAGTTGCTTTTCCTGCCGGGTGACCTCAGTGGGGGCAGCAGAGCCGGCTTTGGGCAAGGGCACGTCCTCGATGCAACTGTCCCTGACAGAAGAGATGGGAAGGATTTTCGGGCTGGTGTTTTCCATGAAGTTACCAACGGTTCGGTTAGAGGTTCCCCCGGTGGCGCTTTTCCGAGGTCGCCGGAACGCAAACCAGCCATCCCGCGCCTTTCAGCATAAATCGGGAATCGTCAACGTGTGGGTAGACTACTACATAAAAATAACACTATTAATCCATAGCAGAAGGTTTTCATAGAGGCAAGCCCAATTATCATTCGCCGCCAATTTATATCCCCCGGCTTCGGGTGTTGCGAATCTGCTAATCTGAGGTATTATTTTAGGCTAAAATTTATGGAAGCCGGTGTGAACGCATCGACTGAATTCGGAAAGGAGTCAAAAGGATGGGAAATCAAATCCGGACGACGCTGCTGATGGCATTGCTCACCGTTCTGATCATGGTGATCGGGCAGTGGGTCGGCGGACGCCAAGGCATGATCACCGCCTTGGTCATTGCAGCCGGCATGAATTTCTTCAGCTACTGGTTCTCCGACAAGATCGTGCTGAGGATGTACAACGCCCAGCAGGTGGGGCCGCAGGAGTCGCCCGAGCTATACGGCATGGTGCAGGAGTTGTGTCGTCGCGCCAACTTGCCGATGCCCAAGGTGTACGTGATCCCTCAAGATGCGCCCAACGCGTTTGCGACCGGCCGCAACCCGGAACACGCGGCGGTCGCCGTCACCCAGGGGTTGCTCAAGCTCATGAGCCGCGAGGAGGCCATGGGGGTTTTGGCCCACGAGCTGGCGCACGTGAGGAACCGGGACATCCTGATCGGCAGCATCGCCGCGACCATGGCGGGCGCCATTATGATGCTGGCCGACATGGCCCGCTGGTCGGCCCTCTTCGGCGGCGGCCACCGGGACCGCGAAGGAGGCGGTGGCGGCGGTTTGGGACTGATCTTGATGTCGATCCTGGCGCCGCTAGGGGCGATGCTGATCCAGATGGCCATCTCCCGTTCGCGGGAGTTCATGGCGGACGCGACCGGCGCCTCTTTTGCCGGGACCCCCGAGGGGCTGGCGCGGGCCCTTGAAAAGCTGGGGGCCTATTCCAAGCGGCTGCCGATGGATGCCAGCCCTTCGACGGCGCACATGTTCATCGTCAACCCGCTTTCCGGCCGCAGCCTGATGAGCCTGTTTTCCACCCACCCGCCGCTGGAGGAGCGCATCGCCCGCCTGCGCGGCCGGCGCGTCCAGGGCGTTCAACCGCCTCCGGGGCCCGGGCCCGCCGATCCCCAGGACCCGGCGCGCGCCATGTGGGACCGCTTGTCCGGCAAAAAGTAACGCTCAGCGAGGCGGGATGCGGCATTTGCGGGTTTTTCGTCCGGGGCCTGTTTCGCGGCAAAGGCGGCAGCGGTCGTCGCTGCAGCGCTGGCAGTCGAAGCAGTCCCGGCAGGGGTGTTTTTTCGATTCTGCCGGGCAGGGCGGCGGCACATAAACATTTCCGCGCAGCCCCGGGAGTTTTGTAAAAGGCACCGTGTCGTTCCTCCTGTGAGGATTCAAAGGAACACTAAGGCCGCCCCCGGCGGATGCAAGCGGCATCGGCTACGGCTATTCCGTGCGGTCCCGCTTCAGCAGGTTTTCCAGCAGGCCGGCAACGACCGCACACTCCAGGCCGAACGGAAGGTAGCCGGCATAGCCGAGAACCGGCATCTCGAAGAGCTCGAAGCGGTGAACGAATGGGATGCTGTATTTCCACTTGGCCAGGCTGTAGAAATTCCACATTTCCCAGAAAAAGCCGCAAACAAGCGCGGCCAGTGCCGCGGAAGCAGGGCCGGTCCAGTCGGTGCCGGCCAGGTCCTGCAGCGGGTGGGCCTCCCGGCGCAGACCCTTCAACGAGACGATGATCAGCAGCGGAGCCACCCACACCAGAGAGTGGAAAACGTTCGGCCACACGCCGATGCCCGCCAGCCCCGCAGCGGCAGTCGCCAGCACCCCCCACGCGGTGAGCGGGTGGTCGAAACCGGTCAGCGGCCGCACGCGGCCGAAGGCGCGTCGGAACCAGGCAAAGGATCGGATGAGTTCCCCTGTGCTCAGGACCGCCGGTAACACCGTGGCAAAGGGCAGGGTGGCGTACCAGAAATACTCCCAGGGGCCGAAGTGCTCCCCGGCATAGTACCAGTTTTGCACGAAGCGGTTGAGGTACTCGAAAAACCACCAGAACACGGCGCTGGCCGGGAACAAGGTCAGGAAAAAGACCGGTCGGTGGGTCAGCAGCGACCGGCCCGTGCGGCGGCGGCACAGCGCGTTGACCGCGACGATGTAAGCCAGCCAGAGCGGGGTGAAGGTATGAGCCTGGACAAAGCCCATCCAGGGGAAGCGGGTCCACGCCAGGACCCACGCCATCGCTCCGGCGGCAATCGCTGCCCAGCCCCACCACGGAAAGGGATATGCCCCGCTTTCCGCCAACGGTGGGCTGCGCCGAAAAGACCGCACGGCGCGCAGGGCCACCGCAAAGGTCGCTGCCGCAATCAGCAGCGAGTACAGACAGAACGCCGGCCACGAAAAAGGGGCATGCGTTACGAAACGGGTTTGTGGCGGGAATTCGAAATAGGCCTCCGGCGCCGACCCGGCCAGCCACACCCCCAGCAGCGGGAGCCCGACCAGCATCCCGGCGAGGGGGATGAACGTCAGCAGGAAGCGTTTGAGGCGGGCTACCAATAGAGGCCTATGGAAAAGCGCACAGGGGTTCCAGCGAAAAACAACCTCCAGGAGGTTTACCCTTCCCGGGTTTTCTTGTTCATGCCATGCGTGCCGGCTGTTCAGAAATGCCCAGATGCAAGGCACGCGAAATCCCGAGGAACGAGGCGTACGGCAGTACGCCGCAGTGCCGAGGGGTGAGCGTAACGCCGCAGATGGGCATTCATCAACAGCCGGCTAGTGGGCCCAGCCCGATTTCATGCTTTCCGGCAGCTCGCACTCCTGTGAGGCCTTGCGGGCCTCCACGTAGTGCGCCGCTGCCAGCGCCGCGGTGCAGCCGTCGGCCGCGGCGACGACAATCTGGCGGGCATACTTTTCCCGCAGATCGCCGATGACGTAAATGCCCGGGATGGTCGTGCCGCACCGGTCGTCGGTGACCACGTAGCCGTCGGCGCTCTTCCGGATGCCGGCCGGCACCAGCTGGTTGTTCGGCACGAAGCCGATGAAGACAAACAGGCCGTCCGTGGCCAGCTCGCGCGACGCCCCGCTGCGGGTGTCTTTCAGCTCCACCGCACACACGCCGTCGGCGTCGGCCTTGACCGCCGTCACGACCGAGTTCCAAATGAACTCGATCTTGCATTCGGCCTTGGCCCTCTGCTGGAGCAGCATCCCGGCCCGCAGCTGGTCCCGGCGGTGGACGATGTACACCTGCTTGGCCAGTTTGGCTAGGTAGAGGGACTCTTCGATCGCCGAATCCCCGCCGCCGACGACGGTGACCGTCTTGTTGCGGAAGAAAAACCCGTCGCACACGGCGCAGTAGGAGACCCCCCTGCCGTAGAATTCCTTTTCGCCGGGCACCTCCAGCTTGCGGGGGTTCCCGCCGGTGGCCAGGATCACCGCGTGGCCCTGCAGGCATGCGCCGCCCGCCAGGCGCACCGTGTGGCAATCCAGGCCCGGCTCGACCGCTACCACTTCGTCGGAGCGGATTTCCAGTCCGTAGGACTGGGCGTGCCGGGACATTTTCAGAGACAGCTCCGTGCCGCCGATGTGCTCGTCGCCCGGCCAGTTTTCCACCGCGTCCGAAAGGTTCACCTGCCCTCCCGGCGCCCCCATTTCCACCAGGACGGTCTTCAATGCGGCGCGCATGGCATAGATCCCGGCGGTCATGCCGCCGGGACCGCCGCCCACGATGATCAGGTCATAGAGTCCGGCGCAGGCCATGGGAAACTCCTCTATGCGGCAGCGGCTGAAAGCCGGTTGGTGTAAAGGGTGAAGGCCTGCATGATCGCCCGGGTCCGATCCCCCGGCTTTCCGGCGCCGATCACATCCTCATCCACCCGGACGATGGGCACGATCAGGCGGTTGGAGGAGGTGATGAAGACCTCCTCAGCGGCGACCAGCTCGCTGCGCTGGATGTCGCGGATGTCGATCGCGCAGCTTCCCTCGGCCACGCCGAGCACTTTCTGGCGGGTGACCCCGTGCAGGATCCCCGTGCCCGGCGTAACCAATCTCCCGGCGGCGACGGCGAATATGTTGCAGGTGGTTCCTTCGCGGACCCAACCTTCGGGGTCCACGTAGACGGCCTCGATCGCCCCCTTCTGGCGGGCTTCGGCCAACACCATGATGGCCCGGATGTAATCGATGCTTTTAGCGCCGGGAATGGTCCGCGTGTGGGGCACGGTGATGACTTTGGCCCCTTCCGCGTACCACGCCGCGGGGTACTGGCTCAACGAAGCCACCATGATGGCGATGCGCGGTCGGCCCTGAGGCGTGATGAAATCCGGGCTGGACCCGCCGGTGACCAGAATGCGCACGTTGGATTCCACCGGCGGGTTGCGCTTGAGGGTTTCCTCCACGAGATGGATCAACTCGGTTTCGGAAAGCGGCAGATCGATGCCGATCTGCCGCGCCGAGCGGAACAGGCGCTGGACATGGTCCTTGATGAAGATCACCCTGCCGTTATAGGTGCGCATGAAATCGAAACACCCGTAGCCTCGCAGCAGACCGAGATCGTTGATGGGGAACACGGCTTCGGAATCCGGGACGAATTTTCCATCAACATAATAAACATTCGCCATCGCTGCCTTCACCCCCTGCGTCTCTGGAATTGAAAAATGTGAAGGCATTATACGACCGGAACCGGCGGGTGACAAGCATGGAATGCAGCCGCTCGGTCGGGTGCTGCGGGTTTTGACTTCGCCATCGCTTTCTGGCATTTATCAAACCGGCGATCAAATATGGCAACAACACGGCAACTCATGATGAGGCGCCGGCGGATGGGGTGACCGCCCATGATTTCCCAGGAATCCTTCCATGCGGCCTACGACGCCGAGCCGGTCGAGATGGTGATCGCCGGCCGCTCCTACCGCATCTTCACCCCCCGGACCATCGAACGGTTTTTGCATGATGCCGGCACGCTCAACGGCTTTCCGCTGTGGGCGCGGATCTGGCCGGCCTCCCTCGTGCTGGCGGAGCTGGTGGCGTCCACGCCGGCGGACCGGCGGAGGCAGTGGATCGAGATCGGCGGCGGACTGGGGCAGGTGAGCATCGTCGCCGCCGCCTGCGGGCACCGGATCACCTTCAGCGAGGCGAACCCGCATGCGCTGGCGTTTGCCCGGGCCAGCGCCGAGCTGAACGGCCTGCCGCAGCTGCCCGTCGTCCCGTTGGACTGGGGCGAGCGTTCGGCTCCCGGCCCCTTCGATGTGGTCATCGGCTCGGAAGTGGTCTACCGCGACGCCGACATCGCCCCGCTCCAGCGCCTCTTCGCCCGACTTTTGAAGCCGGGCGGGGAGGTCATCCTGGCCGGCGAAGTGCGCCGGGTCAGCGACGGGTTTCTGCGGCGGATGGAGGAGTCCTTCCACGTCCAGGTCCACCGGAAACGGCTGTGCGCCGGGCCGCACGCCGTGACCGACCTCGTGTTCCGCCTGCAGCCGAAATCACAGAATTGATTCATCTAAAGACTTCCCCGCGTCGTGCCGATATCACCTCCGAGAGGCGGCGGCCGCCGGTCTGAGCGGTGACGCTCGTCGATTCCCGGCGCCCCGTCCTCCCCGGCAGCGTGCTGCCGGATCCGCGTCAAGAAAAGGAACCCATACGGTGAGCCCACACGCCAAGACCGCGGAGGCCGGTGCGGCCGGCCCATCCCCCGCCGCGGGGCCCGAGAGCCGCTTCGTCGACATCGTCGAGCTTCTGATCGCCGCCGGCAAGCTCACCCGTGAGCAAGTGGCCTACGCCCAGCGGATTCAGTCCAAGCTCGATGCGCCGCGCCCGATCCTGGAGCTTTTAAAAGAGCTCAAGCTCATCTCCGAAGAGCATGTCAAGGAGGTCGTCCGCAAGATCCAGGCCCCGGTGAGCCTCGGCAACCTCCTGGTCGAGCTCGGCTACATCCGCGAGCCCGACCTCGATGTCGCCCTTAAAATTCAGGCTGAAACCAAGCCGCGCAAACGCCTCGGGGAAATCCTGCTGGAGCGTCGCCTGGTGGATGAGCGCACCCTGATCGAGGTGCTTTCCCTGCAGATGGGCTTCCCCTACGTGGAGCCGGACTTTGCGGAGATCGACCCCAAGCTGTTTCACCGGGTGCCGCTGAAATGGTA
>Ga0115026_10000454_pt1 | contig 11220 bp, 10 predicted proteins | sample Mud_0915_D1_FD_83878 | JGI IMG/M metagenome (GOLD analysis project Ga0115026, IMG submission 83878) | Wetland microbial communities from Old Woman Creek Reserve in Ohio, USA - Mud_0915_D1 | ecosystem: Environmental > Aquatic > Freshwater > Wetlands > Sediment ...
AACAGCGCTGTCCTGCCTCGGCCCGTATGCTTCGGTGAACGGTATGATCACCGTCTTCTTCTCACCGGCGCTCATGCCGATCACAGCGCTCTCGAAACCCGCGATGAGCGAACCCTTCCCGAGCGTGAACTGCAGCGGATGGCGGTCGACCGACGTGTCGAAGATCGTACCGTCTGAAAGTTTCCCTGTGTAGTTGATCTGTACTGTATCTCCCTGCTTTACCTGTGCCATTCTGTTCTCCCTCTCTGTGCTTTTTTTCGTTTCATTGTACGACATTATGTAATTTCTTTTCACCTTTTCTCGCACGGTGAATCCGTTTCATCCACCCGGACATCCATGACTATCCGGCAGCATTAATGCTTAAGCCCTTGGTCGTGTGTTCCGAAGGACCCGCCCAGATAGGCCTCGAACAGTTTATTCAGTTGAGGAAGCTGATCGGCCAGCCAGATGAGCTGTTTCGAGTTCTCCACGGTGACCTGGTCGCGCTCATCGCCGATCGGGAGGCTCTGGCTCTTGAGCTGCTCGTTGGTTGTCCGCAGCTTCGAAGCCTGGGTATAGAGCTTTTCCAGGTAGTCAGCGATGGTCTGATCGAAGAGGATCGCGCTTTCCTGGCACCGGGACCGGAACTCCTGAAGCGCCAGACGCGAGATGTCTCCGTCGCGGGAGATAGCTCCGAGAAACTGGACGACGTCACGGTAGAGCCACAGGCGATTCTCGTAGAGCGCATTGACCGCCTGGAGCTGGTCCATCCGGTAGTAATGATAAGCGATGTAGGCTGTGCTTGCCGCTATGACGAGCAGGAGAATCGTGTCGAAAATATTCATGAACATAACCGCCGCCTTTCTCTGCCGATCGCCGCACATGCCCTCTTTCACGCAGGTGATGCGGCAGCTAACGCTCCTTCTCGCACCACCCCCGGGCGTTCTGGAACATCCGGAGCCATGGCGACGCCGTAAGCGACCTTTTCATCTGCTCCGGCATCCAGCCCCACTGCCAGGGAAGCACTGCCCGCTCGGGATGCGGCATCATGGCGAGGTGCCTTCCGTCGGGCGAACACAGGCCCGCGATGCCCGCGGGCGATCCATTCGGGTTGAACGGATAGGACTCGGTAATCGCGCCTTCGTCGTCAACATACCGTAATGGAGCGAGGCCCTGCTCTGCCTCTCGGAGCATCTTCTTGTCCGGGAAATACGCCAGACCCTCGCCATGGGCGACCCAGATGCCGAGCGTCGATCCCTCCATGCCCTCGAACATCATAGAGGGGCTTTTTACTATTTTGACGGTGGAGAACCGCGACTCGAACCTGCCCGACCGGTTGTGGATGAACCGCGGCTGCAGCTCGTCGCCGATGCCGCGCCACGGCACCCAGCCCAGGAGCGCCATGAGCTGGCACCCGTTGCAGACGCCGAGGCTGAAGGTGTCGCTCCGGTGGTAGAAGCGCTCGAACTGCTCCCAGACGTTCGTGTTGAACCGGATGCTCGCCGCCCAGCCCTTTGCCGAATCGAGGACGTCTGCATAGCTGAACCCGCCGACGAAGACCACGCCGCGGAACTGATCGAGCGTGACCCTGCCTTCGAGCAGGTCCGTCATCACCACATCCCAGGGCTCGAAGCCGGCCAGATGGAATGCCGATGTCATCTCGCGATCGCCGTTGCTCCCCTCTTCGCGGATCACCGCCACCTTCGGCTTTTCCTTCCGGCTGAGAACGGCAGGGGAAGTCGCTTGCGGCGTGAAGGGGACCACGAAGCCGGGGCCCTTGCGGTCGTAGCTGTTCTTCCGCTCTTCGCGGACGACCACCGGATCGCGCTGGAACAGATCGAGCCGGTGGCTGGTCTCTTCCCAGATGTCCCGCAGGACGCGCATGTCCTCGTCGAGCACGCATTTCCACCCAAAGCTTATCTTGATGCGCTTCTCCAGCTTCGATAAGCCGATCTCGAGATACAGCACATCTGCTTTATTCAAAGCTGCAAATACCGCGGCCTCGTTCTCCGGCAGGTACTCGATCACGAGCCCTGCCTCCTCGGAGAAAAGCGCGGCGATCGGGTCAGCCGTGCGCGCATCCTCCGCGGGAAGATTCACGGCGAGACCGCAGTTGCCGCTGAACGCCATTTCGAGCAGCGTCGTGATGAGTCCGCCGTCGGAACGGTCATGGCCAGCCAGGATCAGGCGTTGCTTCACCATCTCCTGCACGGCATTGAACCCGCGCTTCAAGAGATCGGCATCATTGATGTCCGGCGATTCACTGCCGACCTGGCCGAATACCTGCGCAAGCGCGGACCCACCGAGGCGGTTCTTTCCTCCCGAGAGGTCGACGAACAGGAGCTTGCCCCGTCCCGGCATCTTGAGGTCCGGGGTCACGGTCTTCGTGATGTCAGGACAGGTGACATAGGCGGAGATGACGAGTGTGCCGGGCGATTTCACGGTTTCGTGCGTACCGTCGGCGTTCGTCACCTTCGCTGCCATGGAGAGGCTGTCCTTGCCGCCGTCCACGGCCATGCCGAGCGTGATCATGATATCCCGCATGGCGATCGCCGCGTCGTACAGCCGGCTGCCCTCGCCCGGTAATTTCGGCGCCCACATCCAGTTACCCGAGCAACGGATGTCCCCGAGCCCGCTCGTCTCGGCCCAGACGATGTTCGTGAGCGACTCTGCCAAGCTCATCCGCGCCATGGCCGCGGGATCAAGCAGTTCCTTCACCGGCTGCTCGCCGATGGAGCAGGCCGCTCCGGTCGTGCCGAAATGGGACTGGGCAATGACCGCCACATCCGAGACCGTGAGCTGAAGCGGACCGCAGCACTGCTGCCGGGCGATGAGGCCCGAGACGGACCGGTCCACCTTGTTCACGAGAAACCGCTTCGAGCCGACCGACAGAAGGCGCAGCACCCGGTCGAGTGCCTGCCGGACAGTGAGATCCATCGGAAGCTCGAGCGGCTTGAGGACCGTCTTCGCTCGGTCGAGCTTGAAGGTCTTCTGCGGCATGTCGCCGAGCACCTTCGACAGCTCGAGGTTCACCGGGATCGATCCGTCGTTGGCGTCATGCAGCACGATATATCCATCGCCGGTCACCTGGCCGATGAACGCCACCGGCACTTTCTCGCGGCTGCAAAGATCTTCGAAAAGCGGTGCGTGCTCCGGCTTGAGCAGCAGGGCGTTCTGCTCCTGGTACTCGGCGCCCCAGATCTCGAGCGCCGAGAGGGTCTCGTCGCCGACCTGGATCTTCCGGATCTCGATCTTCGCGCCCGCGGGGTGGACGATCTCCTTCACCACGTTGCAGTTGCCGCCCGCGCCCTGGTCGTGGATGCTCACGATGGGGTTCCGTTCCCCCAGCTCCACGCAGGCGCGGATCACGCGGTTCATTTTCTGTTCCATCTCGGCATCACCGCGCTGCACCGCGTTGAAGTCGAGCTCCGCGATGTTCTCGCCCTGGATCATGGACGAGGCAGCTCCGCCGCCCATGCCGATCCGGTACGCCGGGCCGCCCACCTTGACGACGAACATGCCCTTCTCGGGCTCGGACTTGGCCGTATGGCGGCTGTCCATCTGGCCGATGCCGCCGCTGAACATGATGGGCTTGAGCCACTCCCTGCGCTCGCCGCCAGGCAGGCGCAGGCCGAAAGACCGTGTGAAACCCTGGATCAAGGGCTCGCCGAACTTGTTGCCGTAGTCCGATGCGCCGTTGCTCGCCTCCACCTCGATCTGGAGCGGCGAGGCGAGGTTCGAGGGATAGGCAAAGGTGGCGTCCTCCCAGGGTAGTTCGTACCCCGGGATGCGCAGGTTCCCTACGCAGTACGCAGCCGTGCCTGCGACGACGAGCCCGCCGATGCCCGTGGCCTGGACGTCGCGGATGCGGCCGCCGGTGCCGGTCTCGGCGCCCGGGAACGGCGCCACACCGGACGGGAAGTTGTGCGTCTCCGCCGTGAAGATGATATCGTGCTTCCGCTGCGCCTCCCGGAAGGGTGACGGTGTACCGGGGACCTCCGGGATGATCGTGGTAATCTCGTATCCCCTGATGGAACTCGAATTGTCGCTGAAGGCGATGATGCTGTTGTTCCGGTTCGCTTCCCACGTTGCCTTCACGATCTTCATCAGGGTGTGCGGGACTTCCGTGCCATCAACGATGAGCCTGCCGCGGAAGAACCAGTGGCGCGAATGTTCGCTATTCGACTGCGAAAGATCAAAGCATTCCACATTGGTGGGATTCCGCTTGATGTCCTTGACGAAGAGATTCGTGTAGTACTCCAGGTCCCAGTCGTCCAGGCCCAAGCCCATCTCGCGGTTGATCTTCTCGAGCGCCGCCCTTCCCTGTTCCATCAGCGGTATGACGCGCACGGGCTCGGGCTTCACGCCCGTCTCGAAGGTCGTGAGCTGCTCCGGGTAGGGGCACTCGGTCATGCGGTCGTGGACGATAGCGAGAAAGGTATTCTGCTGGTCCTTCGTGAGCGATTCCCGATCAAGGTCAAGCCGATACCGGCGCGAGCGTTCGATGCGCGATATCTTCCGGAGCCCGCAGGCATGGCAGACCGAGACGGCGTTCGTGGACCAGGCCGTGGTGAAACTCATGCGGGGGCCGACTTCGAAGATCAATTGCGGATTGCGGATTGCGGATTGCGGATTGAAAAAACTGTTATCGGAAAAATTCCCAGGTTCGAACGTCTCGGCGAGCAGCCAGATGAGCAGGCGTGTTTCGTCCGGCGAAAGCGGCGACGTCGAGGCGACATTGAAGCAGAACTCGGTGTCTATGCTCCGGATGTGCTTCGATATCTGGCTCTTCGCCGTGTCCAGCAGACTCGCGGTCTGGAACGTCGAAAGCGCGGGGGTGCGATAAAGATGGAAGATGTTCATAAATTATGATTTGCCAAGAACACGCGGCTGACCTGTCAGGCGGGTTTTGCCCGGCCGGTGTCGAGCCGTCTGGTCAGGCCAGTTCTATTTTGAGGTGCTTCCCAAGAGCGAGAGCTGCCCTTTCGAGCGTTTGCAGTGTGATGGAGGCGTTGGCGGGATCAAGAAGTCTATCCAAGGCGGAGCGGCTGGTGCGCATTTTCTCGGCCATTTCAGATTTTGATAGCTTTGCCTTTTTCATTTCTAATTCTATGCGATACGCAAGAACTCTCTTGATCGCCACGGCTTCCGTTTCCGCCCGCAGACCTTCCTCCTCAAGAAAATCATCAAAATTAGAACCACGTCTTGCTTTTTTCATTGTTAACCTCTCCTGTAATATCTAAGACGTACAAGCGCTGTATTAAGTTCATGCTGCGGTGTCTTCTGCGATTTTTTGATAAACCCATGCAGCAAAATCATATGCTCGCCATCAACCGTGAAGAAGACCCGCGCAATGCCGCTCTCAAGTGTTGTGCGGACTTCCCACAGATCTTTTTGAATTTTCCTGATGAGCGGCATTCCCAGTGGCCACCCAAGTTGAGCTGTCTTAATGTCCTCTCCAATTTTTCGTTTGTCTTCTCTTGAAAGCTCTTTGAGCCACTCCCGCACGGGTTCGTTCCCGGACTCGGCTCGGTAAAAGACAACGGTAAGAACATAAGGGAGAGCAATCATATGATATACATTGTACCACAATTGGTACGCATGTCAACGTAAGATTTTCGCGGGGTTTTGTTGTCCATCGGAAATGTCAGTGGGTGCGAATACTTGTTGTCGCGGTCTATTGAACGACTTGTTAGATGCTTTCATCGAAATAGTCGGCATCGATCTTCTTGACGGGATACAACGATATTGTTGAAACGCCAACATCATGTTCGGCCATCAAGTGGGACAGTCGCTCTCCGTCAATCAGCACTATCTTGCTTCCGATTTGAGAAACATAGCCGCGAGCATCCTCGGTGAATCTGGAGGTCGTGATAAAAATGCCTTTATTCGCCTTTTGCGCCTGCAACGCGCCGGCAAACTGCATAACGTCAGGCCTTCCAACAGGATTGTTGTCCCATCGTTTTGCTTGAATGTAAACGACATCGAGCCCAAGTTTATCTTCTTAGATTATGCCGTCTATCCCACCATCGCCACTCTTCCCAATGGCCTTTCCTGCGTCGGCACGTGATTCTCCGTAGCCCATCTTCACAAGTAACTCTACAACAAGGCGCTCAAAGAATGACGGTGAGGACTGTTTGAGCTTGGTGAGTAATTCATCGATCGGCTCATGGCGCAAATTCTCATAGGCAGTTTCAAGCGCTTCAGAGGGTGTTGCTGTGGATGCGTCGAGAGTTTCTTTTCAGTAGTCGTTTTCTCGCCACTGCGCATCCCCTTGAGCTTCTGGAACTCTAGGAACTCAGGATACAGCGAGGTCGCAAGTGCTTCGACTGCATTCGAGCAAGGAGACCTTCTTTACTGCCGTTCCGTCAAGGACACGACCTTCTGATCGGTCGCTTTTTTCTGGCCGGCCATCTCGCACTTGCCGTCAAAGGTGACGCCTTCCTCGATGATGAGCTTCGGGGTCTTGATGTTCCCCTCGATGACGCCCGGCGCGAGGATATGCACCTTCTGGCTGGCGGTGACGTTGCCCACGATCTTCCCGCTCGAGATGATCGTGCCCACGCTGATCTCGCCCTGGAGATGGGCCTCGTCGCCCGCGATCAGGGTGTCCTTTGACAGGACCTCTCCCTCGACCCTTCCGTCGACCCGGATCGTGCCCTCGAAGCTGAGCACACCCTTGAACTCCGTGCCTTTGCCGAGGAACGCGGTGATCTCCGCGTGTTCCGCTGATACGCCTGACGCTTTCTTCAACATGAATGATTCCTCCTCACTACGATTTCAAATCTTTAACCAGATTCGTGAATGCAATTCAACGCAGAATTACGCTGATTTATTATGATCCGATATGTTAAAGAACTCTCCTCGCGTTCATCTGCGTGAATCATAACTTTGTCATAGATGTCCTCAGCGTTGAATGGCGTTGCTTGTTCTTTATGGTTATCCGATCTTCTCCAGGATCCGGTCCAGCTCTTCACCGGAATAGTACTCGATGATGATCTTGCCGCCTTTGGCCGAGGGCGCGATGCTCACCTTCGTGCCGAGCGACTTTCTGAGCCGTTCCTCGGCCGCCTTGTACTCAGTATTGACCTTCGTCTTCTTTTCCTTCACCGGCTTCTTGAGCCGGCTGGCAAGCGCTTCTGCCTCGCGCACCGAGAGCGCCTTCTTCACGATCTGGTTCGCGGCGAGCAGCTGGTCGCGCAGGCGTTCGAGGGAAAGGAGCGCTTTGGCATGGCCCATGCTGAGGCTGCCCGATGCCAGGTGCTGCTTGATCTCTTTCGGCAGGCCGAGCAGCCGAAGGAAGTTCGTAATGGTCGAGCGTTCCTTGCCGACTCGCTTCGCGAGATCCTCCTGGGTAAGCTTGTACTCGTCCTGGAGCTGCTTGAACGCCTCGGCCGCCTCGAGCGGGTTCAGGTCTTCGCGCTGGATGTTTTCGATGAGGGCCTGCTCGATGAGCTCCCGCTTGCTTGCTTCACGCACCAGCGCGGGAATGGTCTTCTGCCCCGCAAGCCGGGCAGCACGCCAGCGGCGTTCGCCGGCGATGAGGCCGAAGTTCGTGCCGATGCGGTGGACGATGATGGGCTGGATGACGCCCTGCACCTTGATGGACGCGGCCAGCTCCTTGAGCTTCTCGTCGTTGAAGACCTTGCGGGGCTGGTATTCGTTCGGGACGATCTTGTCCAGTTCGATCTCCAGGATCCCGAGGGCCTTCTTCTCCTTGTCGTCCAGGGCCGCGAGGTCCGGGATGAGGGCGCCGAGGCCCTTACCGAGCGCCTGCTTTTGCATGGCTCAACACCTCCCTCGCGAGATCGAGATAGCTTTGCGCCCCTTTGGAGCGGATATCATAGAGAATGACCGGCTTGCCGTGGCTCGGCGCTTCGCTCAAGGTGACGTTCCGGTTGATCACCGTGTTATAGACCTTGTTGCCGAAATACTTGCGGACCTCGCTTGCAACCTGCTCGGCGAGATTGTTCCTGCTGTCGAACATGGTCAGGAGCACGCCTTCAACGACAAGCTCCGGGTTCAGGTCCTGTTTGATGAGCTTCACCGTGTTCATGAGCGCGGAGAGCCCCTCGAGCGCATAGTACTCGCACTGGACCGGGATCAACACGCCGTCTGCCGCGGTCAGGGCGTTCACGGTCAATAATCCCAGCGATGGCGGACAGTCGATGAAGATGTAGTCGTAATTGTTGCGATAGGGCTCGAGCGCCTTCTTGAGCACGCGCTCCCGGGAGATCATCTGGATAAGCTCGATCTCCACCCCCACGAGGTCGATCCTGGAGGGAACGACCTCGAGCCAGGAAAAATGCGTCGCCTTTTTTATCTCTTCGAGCGAGCGCTTGCCGGTGAACAGGTCATAGGTGCTGCCGACAACGTCCTGCCGGTCGATCCCCATCCCGCTGGTGGAATTTCCCTGGGGATCAGAATCGATGAGCAGCACTTTCTTTTCCGCTGCGGCGAGCGAGGCGGCGATGTTTACCGCGGTGGTCGTCTTTCCGACGCCGCCCTTCTGGTTGGCTATGGCAATGACCCTGCCCATGAAACCTCCGGCGCTGCCTGAAAAAACCGGGTTACTTTACCATAGGAGACTGATAAAAGAAAGGAAAAAGTCGTTTTCTTATTGCTGCGAAGGGAGAAGAAAAGCTGTTGTTATTTATACAAATAAACAGGATTGACAAAACGCAGGGACAACAATGAAAAGTCTATCTACCTCATGCCGCACTTCGCACTCGCCACTGCGCACTCAGGATGTTCCACGTGGAACATCACCACCGCCCCAGCTCGCTCCCCGCCGGGTTGACCTTGAGAGAGCCGAATGCGATATGACGGACCGCGCTGACATCGCGAAGCGGCGTGATGATACGCAGGACAAGCTCCCTTACGTCCATCTCCCGTACGATGCCCAGCCCGAGACAGAGATTCTTGTCATCGTTCAGGCCGACCAGAAGATAATCGAGCTCGGACCTCTTGACCACTGAGATCTCCCGTACGCCATACCGTTCCCGTGCCGTGTACTGCTCTTCCTCGGCATAGCCGCCGTCGGTGATCACGAACAGCCGGTCCGCTGACAGCTCCGCATGGACAACGATGCTTTGCAGGGTTTTGGACAGCGCGTTGACGTCCCGGAATCCCAGCCGCTCTCCGGTCCCAAGACCCGGGCCATGTACGCCCACGTCTCCCAATGCGATCTCCTGGAAGTCTGCCCCCCGGAAATACTCCTTGAACCGCTGCTCCCGGGCAGCCTTGCGTGCCTCGCCGGTCGATGGCCGTGCGTCGGGAGAGACCGGGATCCGCGTGATCAGCAGACCTGCCCGGTGTGCATGCGGTGAGACAAGGTGTTCCACCTCGTTCTTCTGCTGAAGGGCGATAATATAGCGCGGGGCGAGCATGTCGATCTCGTGGTATTTGAGCTCGCGGGCCGCGCCGCCGTTCACCAGGCCGCAGGTGTTGATCAGGACCAGGTCCGGCGACAGGGCTACTGCCCGGTTATACAGCTTCTGAACAGCAGTTACCGCATCCAACAGATGGCCAACCGGGCTGGTATTGCCGACGAAACCCATGACGAGCGGCGTCTTCCGTTTGAGCAGTTCCTGGGCGTCGGTATAGAGGCCAAGGGAAAATGCCGCAGGTGGACCGATATACGGCTGACCGGGGTCGGCATCGATCCACGCCACCCGTTTGCCCTGCCTGCAATAATAACCGGCAAGGTACAGGCAGAAGGTGGTCTTGCCTGAACCGGGCGCGCCGATGACCATGACCGGTCCGCCCTGGGCCTCGACCTCTTCGGCCGCTGCCCGCCACTCGTGCGGGATATGGAATGTGCTTTCTGTCATATGTGCGTTTGCAGAAATCAGGCTTGAATGACCCTGCGTTTTCGTTGCTCTCCTGGTTCCCGTTATCTCAATTGTTCCACGTGGAACATCAGGCCTTTTTCTGGAACACCCAGAGGGCCCGGGGGTCGCGGGAACCGGGAAGGATAAGCTCCTCCCGCGAAGCGACCGACATGCCGTAGGCTGCGGCCGCAACATCGCCGATCGACTCAGCAGGCCCGCGGCTCATGACCATGACCCCGCCCTGCTTCAGAAAGTGAGTCCCCTCCCGCAATGCGGTGTCCATGTCCGCAAAGGCCCGCGCAGTGACGACATCATATCGCGAACGATGCTCAGCAGGGAGCGACTCCGTGCGCATGTCCAGGACCTCCGCCTTTTCAAGACGCAGCGTCCTGATGATGTGCCGAAGAAAGGCCCCCTTCTTCCGGACCGACTCGACAAGGGTAACGGATAGATGAGGAACGGCGATCTTGATGGGCAGGGCCGGGAAGCCGGCACCTGAGCCCATGTCGAGCAGCTTCATGCCCTGGGCAGGCTCGAACCCCCTCAAGTAGGAAAAAGAGTCGATGAAGTGCTTGGTGATGATCTCCTGCTCATCGCGGATCGCGGTCAGGTTGATCTTCCGGTTCCACTTTTCGAGTTCAACGAGGTAGACCAGACAGGCGTCGATCTGCTCGTCGGTCAGGCCGACCCCGAACACCGCTGCTCCATCGATGAGGGCCCTCCGGAGTGTCATCCCGCGGCCTTTCCCCGCTTGCGCTTCTCCAGGGCAACCATGAGCAGCGAAATGGCTGCGGGCGTTACCCCGGATATGCGCGCGGCTTGTCCGAGAGAGACCGGCCTGACCTGCTTGAGCTTCTGCTTTACTTCCGATCCAAGCCCAATGATCGCTTCGTAGTCGAGGTCATGGGGAATGGCCCTCTGCTCCAGGCCTGCAAAGCGCTCCACCTGGTTTATCTGGCGCTCGATGTACCCCTCGTACTTGACCTGGATCTCCACCTGTTCTGCTGCATCGGTCATGACCAGGACAGGCGGCGGGTTGATCTTCTCAATGTCCCTGTAGCCCAGCTCGGGCCGCTTGAGCAGCTGATCGAGCAATGCCTCGGCTGACAAAGGCGATGAGCCCCTTCCTTCGAGGACCGCATTGATCTCCGGGGACGGCTTGACCCAGGTCCGCTTGATCCTGGCGAGTTCCTGCTCCACCGAATCCTTCTTCTCAAGATAAAGGCGGTAGGCCTCATCAGACACGAGCCCGATCTCGTAACCCCTGTCCCGGAGCCGCATATCGGCGTTGTCCTCTCGAAGGATGAGCCGGTACTCGGCGCGGGACGTGAACATGCGGTAAGGCTCATTCGTTCCGCGCGTAACGAGGTCGTCGATCATGACTCCGATATACGCCTGAGACCTGGTA
>Ga0115026_10000455_pt1 | contig 11189 bp, 8 predicted proteins | sample Mud_0915_D1_FD_83878 | JGI IMG/M metagenome (GOLD analysis project Ga0115026, IMG submission 83878) | Wetland microbial communities from Old Woman Creek Reserve in Ohio, USA - Mud_0915_D1 | ecosystem: Environmental > Aquatic > Freshwater > Wetlands > Sediment ...
ATTGCGGATATTTGCCTGATTGATAACATAATTGATGTCAGCCATTTTCGTTTCAGGGATAATTCTGACATAGTTGTCTTTCATATAGATTGACCTTGCATGTATTTCAACAAGTGTCGAAGTAGCAATAACTCCGTCAGCAAGCTTAAGCGGGTCAAAATCAAGACTTTTGTCTTTAATACTGGCCTTCGTCCTCAGAACAAGCTCTGATTTTTTCATTGCCTCCTTGTAGGGAATTGCACTTGTATAAGTGAAATCACCACCGGTATATGTGATCACTTTATTATTTGCAGTTACTTTTTCTCCCTGAAGGACCTGAACCTTATCAAAGGCTGTTTCTCCGCCTGCATAGGTGAGAACCGGAGTTACTTCAAGAGTAGCTTTCTTGTTAAAATACTTCTCCGGAAATGTGCCTTTGATTGTAACATTTACAAGACCACCGTGAGCTTCAAGTACTTTGGGGGTAACTTCATACTTGATGTCGCCGGCCTCTTTTTTCATTTTATTCAGACCACTGCAACTGGCTAAAAATACAGCTGCGAGGATAAGGATAAAATAACTTCTGATTTTTTTCATAGTCTAATTTTTATTTGTTAATCATCTTGGTTTATTCTGTTATTAATTAAAGAATATCACCATTAAAATTATTTGCAAAATTATAAAAAAATAGTTAGAAAAACAGAAAAAGTACATAAAATGTTCATAAAATCACCATATTCAGGCCATTCCCATGATCCGTACCGAAGATGGTGTCAATGATTATATTATAATGATTTGAGTTTGCTACAAAATCTAAATTATTAATATCAATGACCAGATATCTGTTGCCGGGATTTTGTCTGAAAAAAGTAAAATAACTCTCCTGAATTTTCCGGAGATATGCTCCGGTAATTGATGTTTCATATTCACGGCCGCGCTTTTTGATATTCTCCAGCAATCTCTCAGGCGAAATATGAAGATAGACATAGATATCCGGTTTGGGGAGCGAACTGTAAATTATGTAGAAGATCTGCCTGTAAAGGTTGTATTCTTCGCCCTTAAGTGTTGATGAGGCAAACACAAGAGATTTCATAAAGTAGTAATCGGCAACAGTAAAAGCCTTAAAAAGATCCTGAGATCCTAATTCTTCATTCAGCTGTTTGTAACGGCTTGCCAGAAAAGAAAGTTCCAGCGGAAACGAATATTTATCAGGATCCTGATAGAATTTTGGAAGAAAAGGATTATCTGCAAAGTGTTCGAGTATCAGGCGGCCGTTGAACTGTTCGGCAATACGTGTTGCAAGAGTGGTTTTGCCCGCACCTATATTGCCTTCAATGACCACATAATTGTACCTGACCTGCATCCAGAATATGTTAACATATCAAATATATAAAATGGCCGGAATAATATCAACAAAATTGTAAGGGCGTAGCATGCTACGCCCCAACAACATATCAAAATGAATTCCAATATATTCTAATTCCTGTGATCTTCACGTTTCTTATTGTCACCACCTTCTTCTCTTGGCGGTCTTGGAAGGAGGACTTTCCGGGAGAGTTTCAGCTTTCCGGTTTTAGGATCAATATCAATCAGTTTGACTTCAACCTCATCACCTTCTTTTAAAACCTCGTCGACTGTCCTTATTTTCTTCCAGTCAATTTCAGAAATATGAAGCAATCCGTCCTTGTTCGGCAGAATTTCAACAAAAGCTCCAAACTGGACTATTGTTTTGACTTTTCCCTTGTAAACCTGACCTACCTCCGGAACTGTCACAATCTTTTTCACCCAGTCAAGGGCAGCGGTGATTGCTTCTTTATTTTCACCAAAAATATTTACATCGCCATGTCCGTCAACCTCTTCAACAATAATAGTTGTTCCGGTTTCACGCTGGATCTCCTGTATAACTTTCCCGCCGGGTCCAATCAGTGCACCGATCATATCTTTGGGGATTGTAAGCATTTCAATCCTTGGAGCATGAGGCTTCAGTTCAGGCCTTGGTTCTGCAATAGTCTCCTGCATAATGTCAAGTATGTGCAATCTACCGGCCTTAGCCTGTTCAAGAGCTTTTGTCAAAACTTCAAATGATAATCCCTCAACCTTTATATCCATCTGGGTTGCAGTAATCCCTTCACGGGTACCTGTCACCTTGAAATCCATGTCGCCAAGATGGTCCTCATCACCCAGGATATCAGAAAGTATTGCATATTTACCTGAACTGTTGTCGGTTATCAATCCCATTGCTATTCCGGAAACCGGCTTTCGCAGTTTAATGCCCGAATCCATAAGAGCAAGGGTACCCGCACATACTGTAGCCATCGATGATGAACCATTCGATTCCAGAATGTCTGAAACAACTCTAACGGCATAAGGATTTTCCTCATCCGGCGGCATCATATTTTTCAAAGCCCTGTGGGCCAGGTTTCCATGCCCGATTTCCCGGCGGCTGATACCTCTTGCCGGCTTTGCTTCACCTGTCGAAAAGGGCGGGAAATTATAATGGAGGGTAAATTTTTCTGATCCCTGATTAAGCACGTCATCAATTATCTTTTCATCAAGTTTTGTACCGAGAGTAACCGTAGTAAGAGATTGTGTTTCTCCTCTTGTAAAAAGTGCAGAACCATGGGTTGCAGGCAGAGGATCTATTTCACAGGTTATTGACCTGATCTGGTCGGGCTTTCTTCCGTCGAGACGTATGTTTTCATCGAGTACCAGGCGCCGGGCTGCCTCTTTGACCACATCCTGGTAATATCTTTTCACAAGTATTTCATCAACAGCATCTTCCTCGGTATACTGCGACAGGAAATCATTGATCACCGCTTCGAAAGCTTCTTCTCTTTTATGTTTATCATTTGTTCCAGTCCTGGCTGCCTGATAGCATTTATCATATGTCTCATCCCATACTTTCTTCCTTAAATCTTCATCGTTCTCCTCGTGGGAATACTCGCGTTTTATTGTTTTCCCGACCTCCTCGGTGAACTCCATCTGGGCTTTACACTGTATTTTAATTGCTTCATGTGCGACCCTGAGTGCTTCTAACATATCTGCTTCTGAAACCTCCTTCATTTCACCCTCAACCATAAGTATATTTTCAAAAGTAGCCCCTACCATGAGGTCTATATCAGCTTCCTTAAGCTGTGTAGCCGTAGGATTTATCATAAAAGTGTTGTTTATCCTTGCCACCCTGACCTCCGACATCGGACCGTTGAAGGGAATGTCTGAAACAGACAAAGCTGCTGAAGCTGCGAGTCCTGCAAGCGAATCAGGTATTATATCGATGTCTGCCGAAATAAGATTGACTGTAACAAAAGTCTCCGCATGAAAATCATCCGGGAAAAGGGGTCTTAATGCCCTGTCGACAAGACGAGAGATCAGTATTTCATAATCTGAAGGTCGTGACTCCCTTTTAAGAAATCCGCCGGGTATACGTCCTGATGAGGCATATTTTTCCTTGTATTCCACCGACAGAGGCATAAAATCAGTATCTTCTTTTGCCTCCTTTGCTGCCATCACAGTGGCCAGCAACATTGTTTTACCCATTTTCAGCAGCACTGATCCATCAGCCTGCCTTGCAAGCTTCCCGGTCTCAAGGGTTATTATTCTCCCGTCTCCGAGATCTATATTCTTCTCTTTAATATTAAACATTGTATAATGATTTTTGATTGCCGAAATTACATATAATTAAAGATAATAAGAAAAAAGGCAATTCAGAATTGCCTTTTTCCCTATTTACGTAATTTCAACGCTTTGACGATTTCGCGATATCGCTCTATATCTTTGATTTTCAAATAATCCAGAAGTCTCCTTCTTCTTCCTACAAGCTTAATAAGAGCCCGCTGGGTACTGAAGTCCTTTTTATTCTTTTTGAGATGTTCGGTAAGATGAGAAATCCTGTACGAAAACAAAGCGATCTGCCCCTCTGCTGTTCCTGTATCAATCTCAGATGTTCCAAAAGTTTTGAAAAACTCCTGCTTCTTTTCAGTAGTCAAATACATGTCTTTAATTAATATGTTGTTTATCCATAAATAAATTGAGTCTCCAATTTTGGAACGCAAAAATAAGGCTTTTTTATGTAAACTATCAAACAATTGACTACTTTTTTTTAAATGTCCTGTAAATAATCCTTTTTTAAGCCAACGACAGCAGTGCTTATATTATTGCTCTTATTAGTAAAGACGTAAAGTTAACGTTAAACGTTGCGTTGAATTTTGCTATAATTCAACATTTTATTAACATTTATGAGGAGTTTTCAAGATGCTGCTCAGGGTTCAAGCATCAGTTCGTTTTCACTTTTAAGGATCTTGCCATGGCTGATGAGTTTGCATCCAATCCTGCATTCGAGGCATCTTCTTTTCTTGCAGTATTCATCAGTAAGCTGAAGCAGAGCCTGGGTATAAAATGCAGACTCTGCTTCAACACCTGCTGATTTCCAGTCCCTTGTAACGTAATTTTCCTCCGGACCAATCTCTTCCATGAAAGTCAGGGCTTTTTCGCACACATCACTGTTGTCATGGAAGCGGCCATAAACAAATATCAGGGGGATTACAGCATTAATCAGGAAAATATCGGTTGCCTGGACTCCTGTATTTTTTAAGACTGTTTTACTCTTTTTACCAAATACATAATGATCATCCCAGTATGCCGAGGCTGCAACTCCAAACAGATCCTTAAGCTGCCTGATATCAGCAGCTTCCAGGGTTTTTGAAAACAATCCTCCTGCTGTTGAAAGCAGCGCCGAAAGCTGGGAAATCCTGACTGTCGGAAAATTGACAGGCCTGAGACGACTGAATTTCCAGAGCCATCCATGGATAGGCACAAGAGAATATTTTGCAGAAAGAATCCGGAATTCCTTTATCAGTTCTTTGTAATACTTATCCGAAACAGCATCTTTAAATAATCCTTCCTCCAGCATTCCGGCAGTTCCGAAAAGCATCGCTTCAATCTGGAACCTGCTATCAGCATGCTTGCGTATTATCCTGAAAGGTAGTGATGCCGCAAGCATTTCAAAGGGTTCGGTATTTACCCTGAAGCCAAAGTACCTTGTCAGAATCCTGTAAAATGTTTCGTCCCAGTCATTGCCGGTCTGTGAGAATATTTTCGCTATTGCATAAGATTTTCCCTGCAGCCTTTCAACCAGCAGAGAATGAAGCCAGTGTCGCACATAAAAATTATCAAGCTTCCTTATCTCATTCTGACATGCAATGACACATGGGTTATTAACAAGATCAAGGTACTTTTCGTAGAATATCTCATTATACTTAATTTCAACAGTCAATAATTCCTCTCCTTTTGAGTTGAAAACCCTTTTGTCATTTTCAACAACGACATGAAGAATCACATTATCAAATGCATGGTCGCTGTCATGACCATGATTGATAAAATTAGACGCTCTGGTATGTATTTCCACATTCCCTGCCCATTCTGTACCCCCTATGAAAATCCTGGCATTGAAAAAGTCAGGCCCTGAATCGCGGTTATACTCACCGGGATTTATCACAACAATTTTTTTGTTCTCATTGTCAAGCAGGGAATCGGGGTCATAAAGACTGTATTTCCACAAATAGTGAAGGAATTCTTCTTTCATTTCAGCACGAGTTTAAGTGAATAAGCGAGAATATAAATATACAAAAAAAGATGATCTTTCAGACCATCTTTTTATTTTCATGATTAAGGGTTTTTTACTCTGTGTCACTCTGTGCATCCACTGTGTACTCTGTGTAAGTTTTTTTATTCTAATTAGTTACACAGAGAACCACAGAGAAGACACAGAGGAACACAGAGTTGCTGGGGATTAAATACCTGACTTAGATTAGTTTATGTTCTGACAGGTATCGCTCCATTTCCCTTTGGATTTCAGCAGCCTTTTCTCCTGCTACTTTCGCAAAATTTTCAGAATTGTCGGCAAAAATTATCCCGCGCGAAGAGTTGACCAACAGTCCGCATTTGCTGTTCAGTCCGTATTTTGCAACTTCTGCGAGGGATCCGCCCTGGGCTCCCACTCCGGGAACCAGAAGAAAATGTTCAGGCACTATCTTCCTGATATCTTTCAGCATTTCAGCACGTGTAGCACCAATCACATACATGAGGTTACTTACTGAACCCCATTTCCGCGAAACAGTCAGCACCCTTTCAAAAAGCCTGATGCCATCTTCATTATGATACTGGAAATCGTCAGCACCTTTGTTGGATGTCAGCGTAAGAAGGATCACCCACTTATCCCTGTAAGCCAGGAAAGGTGTTACGGAATCTTCTCCCATGTAGGGTGCAACTGTTACTGCATCAAAATTCATGTTTTCAAAATAGGTCCTGGCATACATTTTTGATGTGTTGCCAATATCTCCGCGTTTTGCATCAGCAATAACCAGAATACCGGGATAATTCTTTTTAATATAATTTAATGTCGATCCAAGTGATTTCCAGCCCTTTACTCCATTGCACTCATAAAAGGCAATGTTTGGCTTATAGGCGACGGCATACTTATAAGTAGAATCAATTATGCCCTTATTGAACTCAAAAACAGGATCCTTTTCCTTCATCAGGAAGGAGGGTATCTTATCAATCTCAGAATCAAGGCCGACACACAGGAATGATCTTTTTTCCACGATGTTCCTGTATAACTGTGAATAATCCATTCTTATCAGGGTTATATATTACTTTCTTTCAAACGCTCGGCATTTTCAGCCATCTGAAGCTTATCGATGATCTCCTGAATATTGCCATCGAGTATATAAGGAAGGTTGTACATGGTGAGGTTTATCCTGTGATCGGTCATCCTTCCCTGAGGATAGTTATATGTCCGGATCTTTGCCGATCTGTCTCCTGTTGATACCATAGTCTTCCTCTTATGCGACATATCATCGAGATACTTCTGATATTCAAGGTTATACAGCCTTGTTCTAAGTTCCTTGAGAGCTTTATCATAATTCTTAAGCTGCGATTTTTCATCCTGACAGGTAACGACAATACCTGTCGGGATATGGGTCAGACGGATTGCTGAATATGTTGTATTTACTGATTGTCCGCCCGGACCCGAAGAACAATATGTGTCTTTTCTGATATCTTCGTTCTTAATTTCAACATCAAATTCATCAGCCTCGGGAAGCACAACAACTGATGCTGCCGAGGTATGGATCCTGCCCTGGGTTTCAGTCTGAGGAACCCTCTGCACCCTGTGCACTCCTGATTCATATTTCAATATTCCGTAAACACCGTCACCTGAAACACTCAGAACGATCTCTTTATATCCCCCGGCTGTTCCCTCTGAAAAACTGTTAACCTCAGCCTTCCATCCTTTTTGTTCAAAAAATTTTGTATACATCCTGAACAGATCACCTGCAAAAATACTTGCTTCATCACCACCGGTGCCGGCCCGTATCTCCATCACAGCATTCTTTTCATCCTCGGGATCAACAGGGATAAGGAGAAGCTTGATCTCTTCCTCCATTTCAGGGATGCTGGCGTTGAGCTGGTCAAGTTCCGCCTTGGCCATTTCCCTCATCTCCTCATCTTTTTCAGCCGAAAGCAATTCTTTTGTACTTGACACATTCGACAGCGCAAGCTTGTATCTTTCATAAGCTTCAATTATGGGCTGAAGATCCTTGTATTCCTTATTCAGCCTGACGTACCTGTCCATGTCGGACAATATATCCTGATGCGTAAGAAGCTCGCCAACTTCTACAAATCGTGCTTTTACACCTTCCAGCTTCTCTAAAATCAGATTATTTGCCATATATGAATAAATTTCAGGGGGCAAAGGTAATAAATAAGGAATAAAGGTACAACGGCACAAGAGTTCAAAGGCAATATATAATGTATTACAGGTGATATATAATGTGGTACGCGCTACGGGGTGCGAGCTACGGGTATCTTTATAGGCTCCCCTCTTGGGAGGGGCAGGGGGTGGGTTTAAGAATTAGATCAAAATTCCTAATATTCAAATTTGCCATTTTCGGAGGTAATTGTGAGTCTCTTTTTATCTGACGCTTCACAATGCCCTACAATTTTTGCCTCAAGATTAAAGCTGGCTGCAATTTTGATAATTTCATCGGCATTTTTTTCATCCGTACAGATCTCGAACCTGTGTCCCATATTGAATACCCTGTACATTTCCTGCCATGATGTACCCGATTGCTCCTGTATGATTTTAAACAGGGGAGGTACAGGGAACATATTATCCTTGACAATGTGCAGATTATCGGCAAAATGCATCAACTTTGTCTGACCTCCTCCGGAACAATGGATCATTCCATGGATTTCCGGCTTCATACTTTCAAGAATTTTTACCACGACAGGAGCATAGGTGCGGGCAGGTGAAAGGACCAGTCTGCCGGCATCTGTATCCAGACCTTCGATCCTGTCGGTCAGCCTCAGTTTCCCTGAGTAAATAAGGTCGCGGGGAAGGGAGGTATCAAAACTTTCAGGGTATTTTGCTGACAGGTAAGATGCAAAAACATCATGCCGGGCAGAGGTAAGCCCGTTGCTTCCCATACCGCGGTTATATTCCTTTTCATAAATTGTCTGTCCAGATGACGCCAGCCCGATGATAACATCCCCCGCCTTTATTGTATGATTGGAAATTACATCTGATCTTTTCATTCGTGCAACTACTGTTGAATCCACGATTATTGTCCTGACAAGATCCCCAAGGTCAGCAGTTTCACCTCCTGTCGACCATATACCGATCCCAAGCCTCCGGAGTTCTTCCAGTACCTCTTCAATCCCGTTTATCAGGGCAGAAATTACCTCTCCTGGAATCAGGTTCTTGTTTCTTCCAATTGTTGATGAGAGAAGTATATTGTTGTAAGCGCCCACGCAAAGAAGGTCATCTGTATTCATTACAATTGCATCCTGTGCTATTCCCTTCCAGACAGACATATCCCCGGTCTCCCTCCAGTAGATGTATGCCAGTGAAGATTTTGTTCCGGCACCGTCAGCATGCATGATATTGCAATAGTCATTATCCCCGCCGATAAGATCCGGAACAATTTTACAGAACGCTTTGGGGTATAGGCCTTTATCAAGGTTCTTAATGGCTGAATGTACATCTTCCTTCTGAGAAGAGACTCCCCGTCTGCTGTATTTTGATTCTCCCGACATTGGTGTTCAGGTAATGGATCAAAGATAAAAAAAATGAACAACTCTATGGTAACACGCCCCCCATCCCCTACCTTGCTCCGCCGTAGCGGCTACGCGAAGGCGAAGAAGGGGGCTTTTAGCAATGACGAACTAACCTCCCTTTAGGAGGGAAGGGGGGCTTTATCTCAGAAATGCACAGAGTTATTTCTTATAAACCCAGACTATAGCCTGTTTGAGCAGCTTCCTGAAATTGGGATTTTCGAATGTGGGCACATCATGTCCGCTCTGCAGAACTACAATCCGTGACTTTCCGTATTTTTTTGACCAGCCAATGGTCGGTGTGCTGCTTGGTTCATCAGTGGTAAGCAACGGAGTTACTTTTTCATCAACATAGTATCCCTTATATGTCTCATCGAAAATCTCAAAATCCCTGACTCCCCTGGTGACAGGATGCTTTGGATCGGTAACCTTCACATAAAAGTGGATATCGTGAATATATGAGCATGCAGGATATTCCCTGCCCCTGAAGTTTGTGGCTTTATGAAAATATTTTCCGCCAATGATATTCCAGTATTCCGGCCAGTCGTCAAAAGCGCATACACTATGATGAAGAACTACCACCGGCTTTCCCTGCCTGATGCAATCTGCAAATATCTTTGTCTGGTCGCCGGTGATCGTCTGCCACATATGATAAAATACAAGAACATCATATTTGTTACGGTTTTCAGGCTTGAACATTTCAAAAGCTCCAGGCAATTCTGCAATCTGATATGTAATTTCAGGTCCCATGCTGGCCAGCATCCGGTTAAATTCTTCCACTTTATAACCATGACCGCCGGTGATTACCAGTACCCGTATTGACCCTGAAACAGTATTCAGGGTGGAAATTGGGATTAATAAGGTAAAAAAGAAAACAATTATTAATCTGGCTTTCATATTATTCCGTAATTTCAATGTAATTACATTGTAATTACATTGTGTAATAAGTTTTGTATTCCTTCAGTTTTATTTCTTTGGTTCATAATCTGTTCTCAATACCCTGAACTCTGTTCTCCTGTTTATCTGATGTGCTATCTCTTTTTGTTCCTCACTTGACAGAGAATTAATATACTGTTCCGAAAGCGAAGTTCCCGTCTTCAGGAATGGATTCTGGCCATTAATATCAGCATCAACAACTTTAGGTGCTGACTCTCCGTAGCCTTTTGGGGAGAGTCTTTCGGGTTCAATTCCCTTCTCAATGAGGTACTGAACAACCGATTGTGCTCTTTTCTGTGAAAGATCCTGGTTATATTCTTCAGTGTCGCGCGAGTCGGTATGAGACATAAGCTCAATTGTCACATTAGGATTATCGGTAAGTGTTTCTACTAGCTTATCTAGTGAAACCATCGATTCAGGCCTTAGATCCCATTTCCCGAAATCGTAAAAGATGTTTGGCAGTTCTATTGGCTTGTCGGTTGCAGTCAGAAGGATTGTAACCATGTAATCACGGCTCTTTTCCTGCGCCTTTGTTGTCTCCTTTTCCTTACCGTTAAGGTATCCTCTCTTTGAAGCCAGGAAAATATAGTCAACATCCTGTTTAAGAGTAAATTTAAAATCTCCGCTTGTCCCGGTTTCTGCCTGAAGGTTTGATCCGTCGCTGGCAATCAGCTGGACCACCGATCCTTGTATCGGGCTTCCTGTTTTTTCATCTTTAACGAGTCCGGTAACGTTAAATCTTAAAGGAGGAAGCTCAAATGTGTAAAGTTCATCATTCCCCCTTCCCTTTCGTGTTGAACTGAATATTCCACGTTCACTGTCATTTTCAAAAGAGATCCCAAAATCGTCAGAGAAACTGTTAATGGGGGATTTCATATTCTTAACCACCCAGGAGTTATCGGGCTGGGAAGTTGCTTTGAAAATGTCGAGTCCTCCCATGCCGATATGGCCGTCAGAGGCAAAATAAAGGCTGCCTTCATCCCTTACATAGGGGAATAGCTCATTCCCGCTGGTATTTATATCCGGACCCAGGTTCCGGGGAGTTGACCAGGAATCACTTTCGCTGGTCCGGGTAACGACATAAATATCCTTCAGGCCATATCCTCCCGGCATATCTGATACAAAATACATGGTCAGTCCATCGGATGACAATGCCGGAAGTG
>Ga0115026_10000456_pt1 | contig 11186 bp, 9 predicted proteins | sample Mud_0915_D1_FD_83878 | JGI IMG/M metagenome (GOLD analysis project Ga0115026, IMG submission 83878) | Wetland microbial communities from Old Woman Creek Reserve in Ohio, USA - Mud_0915_D1 | ecosystem: Environmental > Aquatic > Freshwater > Wetlands > Sediment ...
CACCAGCCTCAACTTGGATCTGGACTTAGACCTGGACCTAGTCAAAGGGTATTGCGCTGCAAGCTCACAGACACCGCAACTCATGCCATCCTCCAGGAAAAGAATCCTCCATGTCCAAGTCTGAGTCCAACTCCAGGTTCCTGCAGGGGGCTGCTGTCCCGATCGGTCGCTGGGCAGATCTCTTCCCCGGTCAGGTTGCAGTTGTCCTTTGGCAGGCGCAACATAGTCAGGACACAGGGTGCTGCCCGGCAGCCCGTGCGAGGATACATGGTCTACCCACCCGGACAAGGCAAATCGGGTCATTACCTGATGCAGCTGTGGCGTCGCTATCTGGAGCAGTACGCCGACCACGAAGGATCTGTCGAAGAGCAGGTCGTCGTGGCTTCGTACCACGCGGCGGAGGTCTTCGGCCTGCTTGCGCTGACTCTGGACCGGCAGGAGAAGTACCTCACGCTGACGCAACAGCGCATCAGCTTCTTTGACCGTGGCTCAGAGCAGGCCAGGGCATTCGCTGATTGCCTTGTCAACGGGACGTTCAGCCTCTACAACCACATCAATACGCTGGCTCACCTGCTGACTGACGGGAATCCGCCGGCAGCGGATCTCATACGGGATGTCGATCAGCAGGTGCACTCACGGGTGGAGTCCGCCGGGCAGACCGACCGGGCGGCTGCCGCATTGGCTGCGGCATTTCCGCTTCTGAGCCTCGTAACGATCGCCATGGACCGTGCAAACACGGTCACGGGGGCGATCCGGCAGGTGGAGCAGCGTTTCATCGGCGCCTCGGCGCAGGCCGTCTCGGCGCAAGACCGGTTGCTAAACGGCCTCTACCGCATGGTGGAGATGATGCAGCTGTTCGTGGCCCTGTCGGATCAGGAGTTGCTCGATCAGGCGCTGCAGATAGCGGCGAGGTTCCAGGAGGAGGATCGCACACGGGATCCGATGCTCAAGATGAGGAACGGGTTCTGCAGGCTTTTTGAGCTCGGGCACCTGGTTACCACGCACCTGGACGAGATCCTGTAAGCTCGGCGTGCGGAAGTGCTCGCGCGCTCACCTGCGCTCATCGATCTTTCCCCCGATTGGAAGCGGCACGATCACGTTTCTCTCGCTTCCTCTCCGGAAGAGTTTCAGAACCATGCGGCCTTCCCGCGTGCGCGACTGCGCGTGGGTGTACAGGTCTCTCATGTCGCTGACGATTGCGTCGTCCACCGCGAGGATGACGTCACCGCCCGTGAGCCCTGCCTGGCCGAACGGCGTCAGAGGCTCGACGTTCAAGATCAGCAATCCGCTCTGACCAGGGATCTGCAGGCCTTCGGCAACTGCCTGCGTAAGCGGAATCGCGGTCACCCCCTCCCACGATCCCGGCGGCGGAGCGAACCCCGGTGCCACTCCGGTGCCCTGCAGCGTGACCACATCCAGGTAGCTGAAGACGAACCTGCGCATCGCTTCCCCGTATCTGCGGGAATTGATGACGGGATACAGCGTCATCTGCCTGCCCTGCCGGAGGACTTCCAAAGCCACACGCGCTCCGATCTCGGTCTCCTGGATAGTCTGAACGAGTCTTCTGACATCCTTGATCTGCTTGCCGTTCCACCTGAGCAGTGTGTCTCCGGGGGTAAGGCCCGCCCATTTCGCCGGGCTGTCCTGTTCGACGCGGCGGACGACGACTGAACCAGGCGAACCTAGAGGAGCATCCTCCATGAAGATACCCAGCCACCCGGTCCGGATGTCTCCCCCGGCGCGGAGTATCTTCTCGGCCGAACCCAGCATCTGGGAGATAGGGGAGATTACCGCCCTGAAACCCGCGGCGGCGTTAGTCGGCGGGCGCCGGCCGGTGACAAATCCGAGCACACGGTGCTCGGAATCCAGCAAGGGTTCCCCGATTTCAGGAGGATGGACGGCCCTTACCTCCCATTCCCTTCTTCCCGGGAGTTCCGGTTCAGGGAGGTACGACAGGATCTCTACTCTCTGATAGCGCGGCATCCCCTCCGCGTCGTAGAGGGGGGCCAGAAGCGCAGAGCCATCCCGGACGCGGCAATCCCTGCAGACAGGAGTTCTCTCCAGCCGCCCGCCGGTCGAATTGACGACGGCGACACCGGCGCTCTCGTCTATGCCTATCAGCTTGCCTGCATAGGCCTGACCCTGCTCAGTGACAATCTCGACCGATGGATCGTGGCTCGGGATGTCCACCCATCGGTAGCCGATGTAGGTCAGGACGTTGCCTTTGTCGTCCATGACGACGCCGGTCGAAGGGAAGGCCTGTATGATCCTCGGCCGATATCCCTCCAATCGCCTGCCGTTGATGATGATCGTCTCGGCCGACGGAGGGCCCTCGCTCGTGATTCTCACCCGCACCAGCCGGGACAGGGCCGTCTTCTCGCCCTCATTCGAGGAGGGCTGGCCGGCTGAAGTGCCTCCCAGGAGCGCGCAGAACAGAGCGCTCAGCACCATGAAGCGGGAAACCGGCAGGATGAAGGAAGGATTGCGGCGTTTCATGGGCGGCTCAATGGCTCACATTCCGGATGAAATATTCTTCGGAAGGCTGGCCATGCCGCATGCGGATCGTCTTGGGTAACCGCATGACCAGCTGCTGGCCGCCGGCTGCGGGCACAACGTACTCGACGTATTCCGTGTCACCGGGCTCAATGACCCACGGCGGCGAGTCCGACTCCATAGGGAACCGGCCGTCCGGCACCTGCGTCGGGTACAAACGTTTCGAAGCCGTCGAGTGCGAATCGCTCTGCGCCATGTCTACCGGGGCGCTCACCGGGCCGACGTCCCGAGCCACGGGTACAGGCTCAGGGAGGGGATTGCCGGCGGATATCGACGGGCCGGACAATCCGCCACCGGTCGAAAACCGGTTGACGGAATAGTAAACGCCACCGATGAGGATGATCAGCGCTGCTGTGCCCCAGGCCAGCGAACGGAGCGGGCCCCTGTCCCACCAGAAGTACTGGAATCGCCATAGCTTGGGCCGGCGATGCAGTCTGCGTGACTGGATCCGGCGGTGCACTTGAGCTTCGAAGTCGGCAGGAGCCTTCACCCGACTCAGCTCTTTTGCAAGGCGGGAGATCCGGTGGGCATCGGCGAGATCCTTCCCGCAGCTGAGGCACTGCTGCGCATGCCTTTCCACGCCGAAGCGGGCCGGGAAATCGAGGCCCCCTTCGAGGTAATCTTCCAGGCTCTTGTGAAAGGTGCTGCAATCCATGTCAGAAACTCACAGGTAGTGCTCCAGTTTCCTCTGTAGCAACTCTCTTGCCCTGTGCAACCGGGACTTGACTGTGCCGGCCGAGCAGCTGAGTGCGTCGGCGATCGAGTCGTAGGGCATGTCCTGTATTTCTTTCATTATAAAGGCAATGCGGTACTTCTCCGGCAGGGACCGAATCGCATCGCGCAGGACACGTCCGCTCTCCTTCCTCAGGATTTCGTCACCCGGCCCCCTGCGTACATCCGAGATTTCCACCTCCTGAGGATCCGTCTCATCCTGGCCGCGGGCACCCCAGATGTTGCGATAGAAAACGCGCCCACGCCGCTTCCTGTAGCGCATCTCGTCGATGGCGAGATTGGTGGCGATTCGATAGATCCAGGTCGAGAACTGATAGAAGTGGCTGTAGCGTCCGATATTCCTGTAAACACGCAGGAACGTCTCCTGGGCGAGATCCACGGCGATCTCGTAATCGCCGACCACCGTGCTCAGGTAGTTCGTGATTGGGTCCTTGTACTTGGACACGAGCTGCGTAAAAGCGGCGTCGTTTCCGGCAATGAACTCTCTCACGAGGTCATTGTCGGTGCCGGATCGTGCCTGCTCCGCTCCGATCTCCAGCTCTTTGAGTTCCAACGCCTTACCGACCGAATCAGTCATCCGCACTCCACCGGGCGGGTCCGGGAGAGACAATCCTGACTGGTTTTGACTCCCTCCGGCAACCTGTCGACTCGAAATCCCGTAAAATCATGACCCCGCTCGGTATGCAGCCACGTCATTATGCGTTCTTTCCACCACCCTAGTTAGACGATCGAGACGCCCCGAGGTTCCGGATAATTTGTAATCCGCTGCACCGCAAAGCATCCTCGCTGTCCGGGTCGGAATCGGCATCGGAATTCCCTGCCATCCGGCGTGAGGCCTCGCGAGTGCACCTCACCCCAACCCGACGGCGACAGCGATACCGACCCCGGTGGCGGGATTCCGGAGGACCGCTACTTCATATCCATCCAGTTGTCGGCAACATACGAATCGACGACGAGGGGAACGCTCAATTCCGCCGCGTTCTCCATTTCGTGCTTCAGTAGTTGCCTGACCTGCTCGACCTCGGAGCGGGGCAGCTCCAGTACCAGTTCATCGTGTACCTGCAGGAGCAGACGCGCAGCCAGCTTGCGCTCCTTCAGCAGGCCGCGGATTCTGATCATGGCCAGCTTGATCAAGTCGGCCGCAGTGCCCTGAATAGGGCTGTTGACCGCCGTGCGTTCGGCAAACTGTCTCACGGCGAAATCCTTGCTGTGGATATCGGGGATCGGCCGTATTCTGCCGAACAGCGTCTCCACTCTCCCTGTCTTGCGGACTTCTTCGAGCGTCTTGTCGAGCCACGCCCGGACGCCCTTGTAGCGGGCGAAGTATGCGTCGATGATCGCCTGCGATTCCTCGCGCGGGATGCCGAGTCTCTGGGCCATCCCGTAAGCGGAAAGCCCGTACACGATGCCGAAATTGATCACCTTTGCCCGCCTGCGGTACTCCGCGCGGTTCTCCGAGGCGGCCGGACCGAATACCTCGCGCGCGGTCCGCTCGTGAACATCCTCGTTGTGCCGAAACGCTTCGGTCAGGACTGGATCGCCTGAGAGATGCGCGAGCACACGCAGCTCGATCTGCGAGTAGTCTGCCGACAAGAGGAGGTTCCCATCCTCCGGGACGAAGGCGCTGCGGATCAGCCGTCCGAGGTCGGTTCGCACGGGTATGTTCTGCAGGTTCGGGTCCGAGCTGGACAACCGGCCCGTTGCGGCCCCCGTCTGGTTGAAGCTCGTGTGGACACGGCCCGTCTCGGGATTGATGAGGGAGGGCAACGCGTCCACGTAGGTCGATTTGAGCTTGGCGATCTGCCTGTACTCGAGGATCAGCCTCGGTATTTCGTATGAAACCGCCAGTTCCTCCAATACGGCCTGGTCCGTGCTGTAACCGCCGGTCTTGCGCGTCTTCTTGAGCATGGGGAGGTTCAGCTTCTCGAACAGGACCTCGCCCAGCTGTTTCGGGGAGTTTATGTTGAACTCAGTCCCGGCCGCAGAGTAGATCTTTGCCGTCAGCTCCGCGAGCTGTTTCTCCATCGTCGATGAGAGCTGCTTCAGTTTTGCAGGATCGACTCTGATGCCTGCCCGTTCCATGTCGACCAGCACCGGGGTCAGCGGCAACTCGATTTCCTCGTAGACGCGCCCGAGTCCGAATTCGTCGATGCGTGGCCGGAGCAGGGCCTCCAGGCGACGCACGCATTCCAATTCGCGCGTGAGCATTCCCGCCGCGGCTTCCCTGTTCAGGCCGGCCATCAGGTTGTTGCCGGTCTTCTCGTCCGGCAGTGAGATGTGGACCTGGTCCATGGCCCAGCGCCTCAGCGAGTAGTCGCCGATGTGGGGGGCCGTGAGGAAGGCCATGAGCATCACATCATCTATTTGCGGTTGAACCTCTATCCCGAGCGATTCCAGGGCGGACAGGCATGGCTTGGCATCCCAGCAGATCTTCCTTGAGTCGGCATTCGACAGAACGCGGTTGCAGGCGCGCCTGATTTCTTCATCCTGCAGGTCCACCACCGCGGCGCCGCCGCTCTCCCCCTGGAAACAGATTGCGCAGGCGACGCGGCGAGACCGCGGGGCCTCGCGGAAGCCAACCGACAAATAGACCGCCGGCTGCCCCTGAAGTCTTTGAAGGAAATCCTGTGCTTCCCTCGACTCCAGCCAGGGTGCTTCCTGGGGCTGCGCATCGGGTGCTTCATGAAACTCGCGCATGAGTGACTTGAACTCGAGCTCCGCGAACAACTGGAAAGCCGCCGCGCGGTCAGGCTCGCGAAGTGCGAGAGCCTCCGGATCGAGGTCGATAGGCAGATCCTGGCGGATCGTCGCCAGCTCTCGGCTCGTCCTGATCAGCTCTGCGCTGTCGCGCAGGCTCTCCTGGTAGGTCTTCTTCTTGACCTTGTCCCAGTTACGCAGGCACTCCTCCAGCGTTCCATAAGTCCGGATGAGTTCCTTCGCCCCCTTCTCGCCGATGCCCGGAGCGCCGGGGATGTTGTCGACGGTGTCGCCCCAGAGCCCGAGCAGATCAGGCACCTGTTCCGGGTTGACGCCCATCTTTTCGACGACCTTCCCGGGATCGTAGACGAGGTTCTCCTTCATCGGGTCGATGACGGAGACTTGTTCGGAAACCAGCTGCAGCATGTCCTTGTCGCTGGTGACCACCATGACCGTCATGCCGCGGTGCACGGCCTGCCTCGCCAGCGTGCCGATGATGTCGTCGGCTTCGTATCCCTGGTACGTGATGACCGGCACGCGGAAGACGTCACACACCCGCCGGATGTAAGGAAGCTGCTGAGTCAGATCGTCCGGCATCGGCTTCCGCGTCGCCTTGTAGGACTCGAACTTCTCATGGCGCACCGTAGGTCCTTCGAGGTCGAAGGCGACACCGATATAGTCGGGCTTATGTTCCTCGATCAGCTTGCGCAACATCGAGGTAAACCCGTACACGGCGTTCGTGGGAAGGCCCCTGGAGTTGCTGAGGCCCCGGATGGCGTAATACGCACGATAGATGTGCGACATGCCGTCGATCAGGAACAGGCGTTTGGATTCCACTGTGAAGCCCCGGTTTGTGTGGTCTTTGAGTCTTTACGGCAGGATTGTATCATGTCGCCGGAAGGCCTCGAGTGTCCACGAGTCGCGTTCCTCGTCGTGGCGTATCACGTATGTGTGACCGTCGTCGGCGCGGACGCGGAAATACACGGCACCCGGGCTGTACCATCTGTCATCCACACATTCGACATGATAGATGCGGTTGCCGAGCTCGAACCGTAACGGACGCTCGTCGGCGCGGTGCCCCGAATAACACTCAACGCGGATCCCAGTCATGACTTCCAGCCAACGCGAAAACCCGGAACAAGAGGTAGTCAGTCGCGAGGAAATCTACCGCGGAAAGGTGGTGAGCCTTTGCGTGGATACCATCCGGCTCCCCACAGGTGCCACGGCGATTCGTGAGGTCGTGCACCACCCCGGCGGCGTTGTCGCGGTTCCGGTTCTTGACGATGGCCGGCTGGTGCTCATCCGTCAGTTCCGCTACCCTCTCCAAAAGTACATCCTGGAGTTACCCGCAGGCAAGCTCGACATCAGTCTCCCGCCGCTGGAGACGATTGCACGCGAGGTGGAGGAGGAGACCGGCTACCGCGCGGGCGAGATCACGCACGAGACTTCCGTCTACACATCCCCCGGTATTATCGATGAAGTAGTTCACCTTTTCATAGCACGCAGCCTTGTCCCTGCCAGTCAGTCTCTAGAGGATGGTGAACACATCACGGTTGAGGCGTACACCCTTGAGGAGTGTCTCCGTATGATTGAGACCGGGGAGATCGCCGACGCCAAAACCATCGTCGGCATCCTCTGGTATCACCTCAAATTAGGGGTGAAGTAGCAGGTCGATCACGCCGATCTGAAGATACTGGGCGTCTAATTGTTGATGGGGCAAGCCATGCAAGTACTGACTATGAGGTGTCCCAAGTGCGGCCACTCCCAGGAGGAGAGGCAGGATTGCGTCCGCTGCGGGATCGTTTTTGCCAAGTACTATGCGATGTTTCCGCAGGACAAGGACGTGCCGATGGAGGGCCAGGAAGCCATCGTCTCCTCGCATGCTGTACCCGCAGACGCGCTCATGATCGAAGTGTCCGAGCTTCGCCAGGGCGTGAGGGAAATCGCCAGCCGTCTCAGCGACGTCGAGTTTGACCGGGCAGAGCGCAGCCTGCTGCGCGGAGAGGTCAAGTCGGTCGAGCAGCGGGTGACAGAGCTCGTCGAAGACTTGCGGAATCGTCTGCTGGCGCTGGAGGACCGCATGCCTGCACCGGACCAGGCGCAGACGCCGGCGGAGCCTTCCGGAATCACAACCGAGGAGCTGGCGGAACAGCTCGAGCAAATCGAGCAGCGGCTCGACAGGCTCTCAACCCAGCCCCCGGCAGAAGATCCCGCGACGGCGGAGAAGATCCGGGAACTCGCAACTCAACAAAGCGGGCTACAAGATCGGATCGACAGGCTGAGCGCAGGGCTGAAGCGGGAAGAAGAAGCGGGCCGGCCCGCTGAGCAATCCCTGGAGGAATTGCGACAGGCCGTCCAGCACGCGACGGTGCGGTATTCCGAGATCGGGGAGCTCAAGAAGAACCACCTGGTGCTGCAGAACGAAATCGAGATCCTGCGTCGCGACCAGGCGGCCCTTCTCACCAGGCCCGCCAACGGAAACGCGGCCAGAGTCACGCAGCTCGAATCGGAGGTTGCCGCGCTGCGCGCCGAGTTGCGGCAGACCCTGAAGCGCCTGGAATCGATGGAGGGTGAGCTCGAGGCGAGATTGCAGGAAGCAAGGTCATCTGCGTCGGCTGGCGCAGACAGTGCAGGACTGTCGTCTGCGCTGGCTCAGGTAAAGTCGAGCCTCGACCAGGAGAGGGAAGCCTGGGCGCGGCAGAGCGAGTCCGTCACCTCCGAGCTGGGCCGCTTCGAGGAATGGAATCAGTCCATATCGACGGGGTTGCAGGAGACGAGCGACGCGCTGAAAGGGTCGTGCCAGCGCATCGAAAGTCTTGTTTCTGATGTCGGCGCCCTGAAGCAGGAGGCGGCGCAGTTGCGTGCGCAAGTCCAGGCGCTCCAGGAACGGGCTCGCAGACCGCAGCAGGCACGCCCGTCGAACCAGGCTCCTCAGGTCGAAGGTGATCTGCACGCCATCAGAGAAGGTCTGGACCAGATCCGCGTGTTCATGCAGACCCTCTCGCAGAAAATCTAGGCGAGAGTCGGCGCGAGAAACTGCCTGCCAGCTGCACGGTTCTGCGGCATAGGTCCGGCGCCCATCTTATCCCGGGGCGGCCACTCTTTCGAGATTCTCCCGCAAAAACTTCCGGCAGCCGCAACTCGCCGGCCTTTTGTTCATCAATCTATCAGGGGTTCGGTGAGCCGGGGCCTTGTTGACACGCCATCCGAGCCGGTCATACAATGCACCGGTTATGGAAGTTTACATCGCAGTTATGTGCCGGGAGGCAAGACATAGTATGGTTCAGTCAATCCGTAGGTGCGGTCCAATCGTAGTAACACTGATATTGGTTACTCTCTTCGCATTACCTCTGATGGCTCAGAACAGAATCGTCAAGGGCAAGGTAACGAATGAAAAGGGCGAGCCTGTCCAGGGAGCGGTCATCAAGATTCAGGGAACTGACGTCAAGCGGGAGTACTCAACCAAGACGGACAAGAAGGGTGAGTACATTTACATGGGGATCCCGTTTGGTGAGTACCGGGTGATAGTCCGCGCCCAGGGATATCTGCCGGACTATGCCCAGGGGGTCAAGCCTACCATCGCTGCCGATTCGGAAGTCAGCTTCCAGCTCAAGCCGGGCCAGTCGGACGTCAAGCTTCCTTTTGAGATGTCCCAGGAGGAAATCTCAAGAGTCAAGGAGGAAATGCAGAAGGCAGAGAAACAGAAGGCTGCCTCTGCCGAAGTGAAGGCATTTTTTGACGCCGGGCTGCAGCTTGCACAGCAGGGCAAATACGCCGAGGCCATCGAACAGTACGACAAGGCGCTCGAGAAGGACAGCGAACAGCCTTACATCCACGCGCAGAAGGCGGATGCCCTGTCCAGATCGGACAAGCTGCCCCAGGCGCTGGAGGAGTACCAGAAGGCGATCGCGCTAAAGCCCGATGATGCCGCCATGTATACCAACATGGGCGTGCTTCTCGGCAAGATGGGCAAGGTGGCAGAAAGCCAGGAGTCATTCAAGAAAGCTGCCTCGATAAATCCGGCGGCGGCAGGCCAGAACTTCTACAATTTGGGTGCGACGCTCGTGAACTCCGGGCGCGCCGCCGAGGCCGCCGAGGCATTCAAACAGGCGATCGCTGCCGACCCCAATTTCGCCGAAGCCTACTACCAGCTGGGCATGTGCCTCTCGGGCAATCAGGCCACGATACCTGATGCCATCAAGGCACTGGAGAAATACATCCAGATCAGCAAGAACGCAGAGCAGGTAGAGGTGGCCAAGCAGATCATCGCCGCCCTCGGACCCAAGAAGTAGGGGGCAAATTCTGCGAGAAGGATGGCCGGGCTGGCGGGTGAGTGATACAGTCCGTCCTGCATTGGGGGGCTCCCCGCCGCGCGACTCAAGAGCGTGGCGGGGAGCCTTTCTTATTATGGGATGCCCCACGAGTGCCGGGTCCGGGCATTTCCGGGCTCGGAGGAGCAGCCGCTACCGTTCGTCGGAGAACATCATTTCCGCGCGCCGGCACCCGACGTCGGCGAGGCTCCGCAAAGCCGCGAGCGCCGACTCGGAGACGACAGTGTCCTGGTCCCGGGTCGATTCGCATATCCGGACCAATATCCGGCTGGGGATCTTGTTGGGGCGATGCCAATATGCGACCGATAGCTCCATGATGGCCTGGGCGCGCAGTTCCGGCACCTGGTGCTGATTCGCCAGCTCGAGGAGAGCCGCCACCGAAGCCTCTCCTCCTTGTTGCGCGATGGACCCGAGAGCTTCGAGCATCCACCTCTGGATCTGCCGCTCCTGCCGGTTCCCGGGAGGGACTCCGAGAGTCGGCATGAAGAAATCGACCGCCCTGTCGTCGCCAATCGCCCCGATTGCCTCGACTAGAGCCACCTGGAGGTCTTCAGCATGGGAACCCTTGAGCGCCAGAGCTTCGGTGAAAGCCTTCTTCAGCGGTTCGAGGAACCGCCGGTCTCCCATTGCGCCCATTGCGTACGCGGCAAATTCCCTGCGCTTCAGATCCTTGTGAGCCAGGAGTGCGGTCAGCGGCTCGAAGAATCGAGGGTCCCGGAGAACACCGACCCGTGGGATGATCTCGAAGAGATCTTTCCCGCTCGCGGAGGCCATGATGCGGAGGCAATCTTCAACAACTTCGTCGGAAAACCCCTGAGGTCTCTTCTTACGTGGTGGCTCAATGGTTGGCAAAATTTCCCCTTTACCCCTCCG
>Ga0115026_10000458_pt1 | contig 11174 bp, 6 predicted proteins | sample Mud_0915_D1_FD_83878 | JGI IMG/M metagenome (GOLD analysis project Ga0115026, IMG submission 83878) | Wetland microbial communities from Old Woman Creek Reserve in Ohio, USA - Mud_0915_D1 | ecosystem: Environmental > Aquatic > Freshwater > Wetlands > Sediment ...
CTGCAAATCCATGAGTCCAGAAATCAGCACCTTTCGTAAGAGCAAGACATGTCATGTATCCGCCGTAAGAACTTCCCGTGATACCAATTCGTGTACCATCGACGTATGGCTTTGCCAATAGCCATTTCACAGCATCTTCATAATCAAGGATTTCCCATTTACCCAACGAGCGGTACAGGTAATCAAGACCTTTTTTCCCAAAGTGACCCGATCCCCTGTGATCGACCGCGAAGGTAATTATCCCGTTCTCTGAATACCACGATGCATTGTCTCCCTGCCATCTGTTACCGGAGATATTCTTTGAATCAGGGCCACCGTAAATTGTAAAGATCACCGGATATTTCCTGGTCTCATCAAAATTAAGAGGGAAAGTTATGATAGCAGGCATGTCGAATAAACCATCAGAGGTTTTGATTCTGACAAGTTCAGCCTTTGCGTTTTTTGCAGGATCAAAAGCAGGTTGTTCAAACTTATAAACTTCCCTGATCTGTTTCCCCTTCCTGTCATAAGCGATCATTGAACCAGGTGTTGTGATATTGCTCCATGTGTCAATAAAATAGCTGCCTTTAGGTGAGATACTTACATTGTGCGTCCCTGCCCCTTTTGTTATCTGGAGAAGATCCTTCCCGTCCAGACCGACTCTGAAAAAATGATTATCAGTCGATTCAGTGCCAGTACCAGTAAAATAAACGATCCTGGCCACTTCATCAATTCTTTCAATGCTGTTAACTTTCCAGCTGAAGTTTGTAATCTGCGAGATCAGCTTCCCGTCCCAGGCATAATAGTAGAGGTTCTGCCAGTCATTCATGCAGCTTTTAAGGATAAATCCGCTTCCGTCATCCATGACATAGATATCTTCAAAGAACTCCACCCATGATTTCCTTGCTTCATTATAAATCATATTGAAATCGCCTGTGGCAGGGTCGGCAAGGATGAATTTCATATCGTTCTGATCACGGTTAAGGACCTGGATAGCCAGCTTCTTGCTGTCGGGTGTCCAAAAAGGCCATGCTAAGTACTGATCAATAGAGTAGTCGGTTTTTACCCATGTTGTCTTTCCGCTCGAAATATCCGCAATCCCCATTTTGACCTTTGGATTAGGATCGCCCGATTTGGGATAAGGTACCTGCTCAAGCAAACCATGTATACCATCCGGTTCATCAAGACGGTTAAGAGTGTATAGCGGGACATCGGTTTCATCTGAACGGAGATACGCAATTTTACTGCCGTCGGGTGACCACCAGAAAGCTGCGTACCTGCTTGATCGTCCAAGGATCTCTTCCATATAAACCCATGATGCGTAGCCATTGTAAATCCTGTCGGATGCATCGAAGGTCAATCTTGTTTCTTTGTTATTATTAATATCGAAAACATAAAGGTCTTTGTTCTTTGTATAAGCTATTTTTTTACCTTCAGGCGAAAACCGGGTATTTACTTCCGGTATATCATCTTTTGTCAGCCTCCGAAGTTCTTTACCTCCTTTTGTAAAATAATAAAGGTCATTATCCTTCACGATTATGACACTATTCATATCAGGACTTATAACATCGTTCACTCCAATTACCATACCTGACGGAAGTGTTTCTGAAAGAAGTTCTCTGGCCGATTTTGCCGGTACGACAACAACACTTTTACCAGTCCGCACGTCGACACTCCTGATAACTGGCCTCTTTTCAGAATCAAAAGTCTGAATCAGATAATGAGTATCATCCGTCCAGCCTGTAATCCGCACCTGGTTACCACCACGCTGGGGCATCTGGGATTTAAGCTGATAACTCTGGGTAAGGGTGCATAATAAAATGATACCTAACAGTTTAAGGGAGAAAGATCTCTTCATAAAATTAGTATTTGACATTAATAAAACAAGTTACTGGTTTGCAAAAATAGTGATTTTCAGATATGAACTTTTCTGTATTTGCATTTTAAACATAATCTCTCCCTGTTTACCTGAAACTATGGTTATGAAAAATATTATATTAGCCGATTAACCTTATAACAAGTTTTCGATGAGACGATTTTTACTCTTAATCCCGGTAATCTTTCTGAGCTTAACCAGCGGTAACAGCCAGTCAATCAAATCGCCGGATGAATTTCTCGGCTACGTCCTGGGTACCAGGTTTACTTATCATTACAGGGCTGTTGAATATTTCAGGTATATAGCTGAAAATTCACCTCTGGCAATGTTCCGCGAATATGGAAGCTCATACGAGGGCAGGGTTCTGGGTGTATGCATAATTTCGAGCCAGGATAACCTGGCAAAGCTTGAGGAATACAGGAAAAACAATCTTATAAAAACCGGTCTCCTGGAGGGCGAATTTACAGGAAAGCAATTACCTGTTATATGGCTCTCGTATAATGTCCACGGGAATGAATCGGCAGGTATGGAGACCGCGATGAAAACTCTGTACACTCTCGTTACCGGATCATATCCGGGTGTGAGCGACTGGCTGAGAACCTGCATAATCATCATCGATCCATGTCAGAATCCTGACGGGCGTGATCTGTATGCTAACAGGTTCAGAAATTCTCAAAACCTGAAACCGAATCCGGACGGAAATACATGGGAACATAATCAGGGCTGGCCCAGCGCAAGGACAAATCATTATTTGTTCGATCTCAACCGCGACTGGACCTGGCAGACACAGGCAGAAACATCTCAGCGGATTGAGCTTTATAATCAGTTCATGCCCCATGTTCATGCTGATTTCCATGAGATGGGAGCTGAATCAACATTTTTCTTTCCTCCCGGTGCTAATCCATGGCACGAAGTAATCACTACGTGGCAGCATGAATTTCATAACCTGATGGGTACGGGTAACGCGGCTTTATTCGACGAAAAATCAAAGCTCTATTTTACGAGGGAGAACTATGATTTGTTCTGTCCGAGTTTCGGCGACACCTGGCCCCTTTTCAACGGATCTGTCGGCTTTACATATGAACAGGGCGGAAGCGGTTATTCGGGACTCGCCTACAGGCAGGAATCAGGCGATACACTGACACTTAAAAAGAGAATAGATGGTCATTTTATTGCATCAATGGCAACATTGAAAGTATCATATGAAAACAGGGAGAAATTAATAGCTGAGTTCAACAAGTTCTTCTCGGAAAATAATAACAATCCGTCTTTTCAATACAAATCAATCATAATAAAGGGATCCAATGAAAAATCAGATCTGGATGATCTTCTTCAACTATTAAGGAAAAACCAGATAAAGTATTCATATGCAGGAAATACCGGGAGAAAGTTTAAAGGATTCGACTATTCCGCTAATACAGAAGGTGAGACAACTATTGAAAAGGGAGATATTCTGGTAAGTGCCTATCAGCCTCAATCCCGTTTTGTCCAGGTTCTTTTTGAACCTGACAGTAAAGCTTCCGATTCGCTAAGTTACGACCTGACAGCCTGGGCATTACCCTATGTATTTAACTTGAAGGCATTTGCAATTGCTGAAAAGATAAAACCGAATGATGAAAGAATAGAATCACAAAAGTTAACCAATGAATTGCCGGGGAAAAAACCTTATGGGTATATAGCCGAAAATAAAGGTTTTAACACTCTAAAACTTATAACAGCGCTTTACCTGAAGAACATTAAAACGAGGTATGCCTTAAAATCCTTTACAATTAACGGCACAAGTTTTAACAGAGGCAGCTTTATTGTTACCCGGGGGGATAACATTGAAGCGGAAAAGACAATTGATCAGACTGTTACTGAACTGGCAAATAAATTCCAGGTGAAACTTACACCGGCAGCATCAGGCTTTGTAGAAAAAGGCAAAGACTTTGGATCAGGGTATTCTCCGCTTACGAAAAAGAAGAATGTTGCCCTTTTATGTGGTGAAGGCACTTCTGCCGGGATAGTTGGAGAGCTCTGGTATTTCTTCGAAAGGGAGCTTGACTATCCTGTTTCTCTTTTAAATACTGCCAATGCGGAAAACGTCGATTTAAATGATTATGATGTCTTATTACTTGCATCAGGAAGTTATACAAGACTGAAAGATACGATAGTTGATTTTGCCAGGAAAGGCGGAAGGGTTGTTGCTCTTGAGAATGCCATTTCAGTCTTTGCCACAGAGAAGTCGACATCACTGTTTAAGGCCATTGAGACACGTACTTCCGAATTGAAAGCTGCAGAAAAAAAGGAAAAAAGTGATGATCTTTCCCTTCTGAAAAAATTCGGCGATGAACGAAGACATTTGCTTTCGGAAAGATCAGCCGGCAGTATATACAGAGTGATGGTTGATACGACAAATCCCTTTGGATTCGGTCTGGGTAATGAATGGTTCATGATGAAACGCTCGCAGGCTTATCCATTTCTGACCAGTGGAAGCAATATAGGATACATACTTGATAATAAACCAGTTGCAGGCTTTGCCGGTTATAAATTTCAAAAACTGATCAAAAATACAATGGTTATCGGATCGGAACGTGTCGGTAATGGTGAGGTGATTTATATTACGGATGATCCGTATTACAGAGCCTTCTGGAAGAGCGGAAGAGCGTTGTTGTGGAATGTTGTGTTCAGATAAAGTCATAAAAAACCAAAAGAAGATTATAATGAAAATCTATGTTATTCTTGTACCCATTGTATCATTGATAATATCATGTTGCACAGGGCGAACTGATCTCGAAAATGCAAAAGGAAGCATAAATATTGCTGATCTGGAAAGCTGGGTAAAAGAACTGGGATCTGACAGGTTCTTGGGAAGAGCTCCTTTTACAGATGGTGAAAAAATAACAGTTGAATATCTTGCTGATCAATTAAAACATATAGGATTTGAGCCTGCCTTTAACGGCAGTTATTTTCAGAATGTTCCTATGGTTAAGATCAGTTCGGAAGTTAAAAGCCCGGTAACTATACAGTCATCAGGAACTGTATTTGAATTCGATGCACCAAATGAAATTGCTGTTATCTCTCCGCAGGTGAAAAAAGAGATTATCATTAACAGCTCTGAAATGATATTTGCCGGATTTGGCATCGTAGCTCCGGAATATGGCTGGAACGATTACAGGGAATTAGATGTGAAAGGGAAGACTGTTGTAGTAATGATAAACGATCCCGGCCTGTACTCAGGAGATACAGCGCTGTTTAAGGGTCCTGAAATGACATACTACGGACGATGGACATACAAGTATGAGGAGGCAGCACGACAGGGAGCCCTCGGAATATTAATAATCCATGAAACAAAGGGAGCCGGTTATGCTTACACTATTCCAAGAAAAAGTTCTGTTTCCCCCAACTTATATATCCAGTCTGCAGACAGTAATTCAACACATTGCCAGTTTACCGGATGGATCTCTTCAGGAACGGCTGAAAAGCTTTTTGGTTCAAAGGGCATGATGGTTTCTGAACTCAGAGCAGCAGCATGCAAAAAAGATTTCAGTGGATTCCCTCTTGAAATGAACATCTCATTAAGTATTAACAATAAAATTGAGCACAACCAGTCAAAAAATGTCGCCGGCATACTGAAAGGCTCTGTGAGGCCTGACGAAAGTATTGTTTACACAGCTCACTGGGATCATTTTGGAATCGGGGAACCGGAAAACGGAGATTCAATTTACAATGGTGCTGTCGATAACGGGACTTCGATAGCGTGGGAACTTGCCATTGGAAAAGCATTCTCCCGGCTAAAAAAGAAGCCTGAAAGAAGCATAGTTCTGTTGTTCCCTACAGCTGAAGAACAAGGGCTGGCTGGTTCATTTTTTTATACTGAGCATCCTGTGTTTCCTATTGATAAAACTGTTGCCTGCCTGAATAATGACGGACTGCTTCCGATTGGCAGGATGAAAGATGTTATGATAATAGGATTCGGTCAATCCGACCTTGATGACTATGCAAAAGAAGCTGCTGGTGAACAGGACCGATATATTTGCGGAGATCCGAATTCTCATACGGGAATGTTCTTCAGATCAGACCATTTTTCTTTTGTAAGAAAAGGAATACCTTCATTATATGCACGTGGCAGTGTTGAAAGCCGGGAATTCGGAAAAGAGTGGGCAGCCGTTAAGGAAAAAGAGTACATAGAGGACAAATATCACAGGCCTTCTGATAATTTTGAACCAGGAATATGGAATTTTGAAGGTATTGCGGAGGATGCTGCACTGGCTTTTACTGTAGGTTACAGGCTTGCCGTATCGGATACTTTCCCTGAATTGAAATCAGGTTCAGAATTTCTAAAAATCAGAAAATAAGTTTTGTTATATTTAAAACTGTTTCTTTAGTGATTTAGTAACGTCGGACCTGACCATAGTAATGAAGTAATTTAGAAATGTTCTATTTTATTGTTAATTTATTAACAGTGTTATTTTATTAACAAATAAAATGCTATTTTTGCATCATATTTTTCTCAACCCAGATAGTAAATCAATTAACATATTATTATACGCTTGTAAATCAAGTAAATATGAAAAAAATTAACTCACCGGCCGACCTCAGAAAACTCAAAGAGGATATTAAGGCCAAAATGTATGGTAAAGAGATTAGCTCCAAAGAAAAAGTAAGGATCAGGGTGCATTCAGGTACAAGCGGGCTTGCCTCTGGTGCAAAAGTAATCCTTGATTTTATAACCCAGGAACTCGAGAAGAGAAATATAGACGCGACTGTGGTAAGGACTGGAGATCTGGGATATTGTTTTGCCGAACCAACAATTGAAGTGACCCGTCCGGGTGAAGAACCTGTTGTATTCGGTAATGTCGACAAGCTCAAAGCAGACGAGATTATTGAGAAATATATCAAGAACGGCGAGTATGTCGATGGTATATTGCCGGTTAATTATCAAACCATTAAATAAAAACAACCGGGGAGGAAAAACCATGGCACAAAAGAAAATGCAATTACTGGTATGCGGAGGAACCGGTTGCAATACTCTGCAGAGTGAAGCTATCCTGGACAACCTTAAACTCGAACTTGACGCTAACGCCCTCGAAAATGATGTACAGGTTATAAGAACAGGTTGCTTCGGTCTATGCGGTCTGGGACCGATTGTAAAAGTACTACCCGGAGATGTGGTTTACACAAGAGTGAGACCTGATGACGCAAAAGAGATTGTGGAAGAACATGCAATTAAAGGACGTAAAGTAGAAAGGCTTCTTTTTAAAGATCCTGTATCTCAGAAGACACTGTCTGCTTCTTCTGAAATGTCAACCTATGTTAAACAGATCAGAATAGTTCTTAGAAACTGTGGGATTATAGATCCGGAAAGCATAGAAGAAGCAATTGCACATGATGCTTATGAAGCTCTTGCCAAAGCACTTACCGGGATGACACCTGAAGATGTCATTAAAATCATAAAAGATTCCGGTCTGCGCGGCAGAGGTGGTGCCGGATTTCCCACAGGTATAAAATGGGAGATTGCACGTAAAAATAAAGCAGATGTAAAATATGTTGTCTGTAACGCTGACGAAGGTGATCCGGGTGCATTTATGGACAGATCAGTATTGGAAGGTGATCCTCATGCAGTGCTGGAAGCAATGATAATCTGCGGATATTGTATCGATGCAAATAACGGACTTATCTATGTTCGTGCCGAATACCCCCTCGCTGTAGCCAGGTTGAGAACAGCCATAAGCCAGGCCAGGGAGTATGGACTTCTCGGTAAAAATATAATGGGTACCGGATTCAATTTTGACATTGATATCAGATTCGGTGCCGGTGCGTTTGTATGTGGTGAAGAAACTGCGCTGATCCACTCAATGGAGGGATTACGTGGCGAACCCACTTTAAAACCTCCATTCCCGGGCGAATCAGGATATATGGGAAAACCTACCAATGTAAACAATGTTGAAACATTTGCCTGTGTATCACCAATAATTCTAAAAGGATCAAAGTGGTTCAGCAGCATAGGTACCGAAAAATCAAAAGGCACAAAAGTTTTCGCTCTTGCAGGCAAAATAAATAACGTTGGACTTATTGAGGTTCCCATGGGAACTACTTTAAGGGAAGTCATCTATGAGATCGGAGGTGGTATAAGGCACGGTAAAAAATTCAAAGCTGCCCAAACGGGGGGCCCTTCAGGAGGATGCCTCACCGAGAAACATCTTGATACCCCTATTGATTTCGACAACCTTGTTGCTGCAGGCTCGATGATGGGTTCCGGGGGTCTTATTGTGATGGATGAGGATGACTGTATGGTCTCAATGGCTAAATTCTTTCTTGACTTTACAGTTGAGGAATCATGCGGAAAATGTTCTCCATGCAGAATCGGCAATAAGCGGCTTGATGAATTACTTGAACATATTACCCAGGGCAAAGGAGCATTAGCTGATCTCGACAGGCTTAAGAACATGAGCCTGGTAATAAAAGACACCTCCCTGTGCGGTCTGGGTCAGAGTTCCCCTAATCCGGTACTTTCCACACTCGATAATTTCAGGGAAGAATATGAAGCACATGTAATTGCCAGGAAATGCCCTGCCGGCAAATGCCGCGACCTCATGGAATATTTTATTATAGCAGAAAATTGTGTCGGATGCACTGCCTGTGCCAGGGTTTGCCCGGTCAATGCAATTACCGGTGAACGCAAAGAACCACATCTTATAAATCCTTCAATTTGCATAAAATGTGGTGCCTGTAAGGAAAAATGCAAATTCGATGCCATTATAATCCGATAACAAAAGAAGTGCTGGAAATGGAAACAATAATACTCACAATAGATAATAAGGTAGTTGAAGTACCAAAAGGAACTACAATAAATAAGGCAGCCAGACAATTAGGTATTGATATACCTGTTCTCTGCTATATGGAGCTTCATGATATGCAGATTGAAAATAAACCTGCAGGATGCAGGATTTGTGTTGTGGAGGTTCAGGGACGCAGAAATCTTGCTCCGTCGTGTGCCACGATATGTGAAGAGGGTATGGTGGTTAAAACACATACTACCAGGGTGCTTAATGCCCGACGGACAGTGATGGAATTTATTCTTTCGGATCACCCGAAAGATTGCCTTATATGCCCCAAATCGGGGAACTGTGAACTGCAAAGCATGGCTCACAGACTTGGCATCAGAGATATACCAGGTGCTGAATATGCAGCTATGTCAACCTATAAGAAAGATACGTCACCCTCGATTATCCGTGATCTTGATAAATGCATCATGTGCCGGAGATGCGAGATGATGTGCAATGTGGTCCAGACTGTCGGAGCTCTGTCGGCAGTGAACAGGGGTTTTATGGCAGCAGTTGCACCTGCATTTGAGCAGAACCTTGAGCATTCCACATGTACATACTGCGGGCAGTGCGTTGCGGTATGCCCCACCGGTGCACTTACTGAAGTTGACCATACCCCTGATGTTCTCAGAGCGCTTGCTGATCCGGCAAAGACTGTCATTGTTCAGACTGCCCCGGCCGTTCGTGCCGCGCTTGGCGAAGAGTTTGGTATGGAACCTGGCACTCTTGTCACAGGAAAACTGGTAGCAGCACTCAGAGTCCTTGGATTCGATTATGTCTTTGACACAGATTTTGCTGCTGATCTTACTATAATGGAAGAAGGTACAGAGCTCCTTGACAGGCTCAACAGACATCTTAAAGGAGATAAAACAGCCAGACTGCCTATTCTGACATCATGTTGTCCGGGCTGGGTGAACTTCTTTGAAGAGTATTATCCCGATCTTAAGGATGTCCCATCAACTTCCAAATCACCTCAGCAAATGTTTGGAGCTATCGCTAAAACATATTTTGCAGACAAAATAAAAGTAAACAGGAAAGACCTGGTAGTCGTTTCGATAATGCCATGTCTTGCCAAAAAATATGAATGCCAGAGAGCAGAATTCTCTGTCGATGGTAACAGGGATGTTGACTTTTCAATTTCAACAAGAGAGCTTGCAGCATTCATTAAACAGGCAAATATTGATCTGAACAACCTTGAAGACGATGATTTTGATTCTCCTCTGGGCGAATCGACTGGTGCCGGTGTTATCTTCGGGGCAACAGGCGGCGTGATAGAAGCTGCCTGCAGGACGGCTTATGAGATCCACACGGGAAAAAAGCTTGACGGGATTGATTTCAAGGAGCTAAGAGGACTGGAAGGAGTTCGTTCTGCAACTGTCGATTTCAACGGACTGGCACTGAACATAGGTATTGCCAACGGACTTGGTAATGCCAGGAAGCTTCTTGATGATGTCAGATCCGGGAAATCCACGTTCCATGCAATTGAAGTTATGGCTTGTCCGGGAGGTTGTATTGGTGGGGGTGGTCAGCCATGGCATCATGGGAATTCTGAAATAATTAAAGCGAGGGCTTCAGCAATTTATACTGAAGACAGGAAAAAACCTCTTCGCAAATCCCATGAAAATCCTTTCATAATAAAGCTATATGAAGAGTTCCTCGAAAAGCCTAACAGTGAGAAAGCGCATCATCTGCTTCATACACATTACTTTGAAAAGAAAAAGAAAATAATTATTAAACAATAAATATCGTAGGGTAAGAAATAAAAATCAATGCTATGTCAAGTATTAAAATAGAATTGAGGCAGGAGGATGTCGCAAAAATAAAGGAGATTTGCGCTTCTTTCAATAATAACCCCCAGGAACTGATAAATGTCCTGCATAAATGCCAGGAGCATTTTGGTTATCTGCCTGCAGAAGTTCAGGAAGTAGTGTCCATGGAACTGGGTGTTCCTGTGGCAAAGATCTATGGAGTTGTTACGTTTTATTCATTTTTCACAATGACTCCGAAAGGCAGGCATCCGATTAGTATTTGCATGGGCACAGCCTGTTATGTACGCGGTGCTGAAAAAGTCCTTGAAGAGTTCAAGAAAGAGTTGGGATTACAGGCAGGTCAGACAACCAGCGACGGGAAGTTCTCGCTTTCAAGTCTGAGGTGTGTAGGTGCCTGCGGTCTTGCGCCTGTGGTTCTGGTCGGTGATAAGACATATGGAAGGGTAGCCCCTGACGATGTGAAGAATATCATCAAGGAATATGAATAGGTTCATTAGATGAATAGTTTATAGGTAACTGCGGCCGGGATTAGCTTGATCCCGGTTTCTTTTTTTATACCAGAAGAAATACTCCTTTTGTTTTCTTTTTTCCCCGATCCCTCTCGCCACATATACTTTCTTCCCGGTATAAGGATCAAATCCGCAATAGTACATCGCTGTCGATAACGTCATCGGAGTCGGCGTAAAATCCTGCACCTGCTCAGGTTTGATCCCAAGACTCCTCACCTCACCTGCAAGGTCCGAC
>Ga0115026_10000463_pt1 | contig 11134 bp, 10 predicted proteins | sample Mud_0915_D1_FD_83878 | JGI IMG/M metagenome (GOLD analysis project Ga0115026, IMG submission 83878) | Wetland microbial communities from Old Woman Creek Reserve in Ohio, USA - Mud_0915_D1 | ecosystem: Environmental > Aquatic > Freshwater > Wetlands > Sediment ...
CTGACTGCAATGCCTCATGAGCAGTAATCTTGAATGAAAAAGCAGTACGATGCGCTGCTCAAAGAACATGAGAAGCTACAATTTGCACCAGGACGTTGATCAGTTCTTCCGTACTCTGTTTGCCCGTAAAAGAAGGAGACAATATGAAATTGCATGTAACAATTGAACAGGATGAGGCCGGCTACTACGTGGCCGAAGTGCCCGCACTTCCCGGCTGTCTTTCGCAGGGGAAAACTCATCAAGAGGCTCTTGCGAACATTATTGAAATAGCCCATGCCAAGGAAGCGATCACAAATAAGGTCCTTTTCATGACACTCCTCCTTTAGTCTATAGAAACGTCTATCTGTTCATCACCCAGTTGTACTACTCAAATTATAGCAACGGGGAAAGGCTTTTGTTAGGAAGTAGAGAAGATGGCCGCGAATTGAGAATCGATCTTACTTTCGGAAATCAACATTCATGGTAAAACATTGCGGGTGCGGACTATCGGGTGTGAGCCGCTCCGATTATAGTTACTTTGCCACCCCCACCCTGACACCCACGAGACGCACTTTTTTCTTTATCTCAAACCTACCCAGGCACAAGAATGCTGTTTTCCTGATGAGCTCTAAATTGTCTGTGGGTTCTTTTAGTGTGCGAGCCCTTGTCTTGGTCTGAAAGTCGCTGAATCGAATCTTAACCGTAACGTTCTTCCCTTTGTATCCCTTTTCTTTGATATCATCAACAACATCGTTCGTTAACTCAGCTAATGTTTTGGCTATCGTCTGCCAGCTGTTTGTATCTGTTTGAAATGTGGTCTCCCTGCTTGCAGATTTTGGTTCCCAATCGGTTGTCAGTTGAGCGTTGTCAATTCCATGGGATGCGTCGCGGAGATAGTTCCCATATGACGGCCCAAAATGCTCAATAAGTGCGTCCAGAGGGATTCTCGCCAGGTCCCCTATGGCATGAATCGACATTCCCTTAAGATAGCCTTCTGTCTTGGGACCCACGCCCCAGAGCTTCCTGACCGGAAGGGGCCAAATGCGGCTTTCTATCACATCATCAGTCAGTATCGTGAGCCCATCCGGTTTTTGCAGGTCCGATGCCATCTTTGCAAGAAGCTTGTTTGGGGCGATACCTATCGAACACGAAAGACCAGTTTGGGCTTTGATCCTTTCCTTGATTTCCCTTGCAACAAGCTCAGACGGTTTTTGAATCTCTGATATATCAAGAAAGGCCTCATCAATGCCCACATCTTCCATTACCGGGCTAATTCCCTTGAGTATTTCCTTAATAATTGATGAGACCCTTGCGTATTCTTCATAATCGACAGGGAGAAAGATGGCATCCGGGCAAAGCTTATATGCCGTTTGCAACGGCATAGCGGAATGAATGCCATACTTTCGAGCCTCATATGACGCCGTTGATACCACCCCTCTTTTTGTAGGATCTCCTGACCCTCCTATGACCACAGGTTTGCCACGAAGTTCCGGGTGGCGTTTTTCTTCAACCGCAGCAAAAAAAGCATCCATATCCATATGGAGAATTCTTCTCATAACAGATTGCTGTCGCTCATGCAGGGACGAGATGCCTTGAGATCTTTTGCCATTTCATATGCATTGTACCAGGAAAATTCATACAACGGCCGTGAGTGCTAATAATCGATGTGAAGGCCCATCGTCTGTGGCGCATGTGTGCGGATGAACTAGGGGAGAAGCATTTCTATATGGTGTCGTGAGGTACGGACTTCCCTTCCTGTTCAAAAATGTTCGTCTTCCTCTTCATCCTGTCTTTCGGTTCTCTGAAGCCTTTTCCTCCGTTCCCATGCACTCGTCTCCCAGTTGTCTCTCTTGCTTGATCCGGGAACCCATGGCGGAACAGCCAGAAGGAAGTGGTGAGAAAGGGCATTCACATAAGGTTCGTACATTGAACGAAGTCCGGTCAGTTCTTTCTCCGCCTCATCCCCTTCACGCAGCGGCAGGCCGGCTGAAGCCAGGGCGGCGCGTAACTCAGCGAGTTCTTCAGGAGTCAGACGATCTCTCTTCGGTTTGACAGGAGGGCGTCCAAAGATGAGGGAGATGTCAACAACGGCGTGTCGTGCCATCGCGAAGGTGAGCATTGCCTGGCGCGCACATGAACCCTCCATGCAAGTCATGACGAAGGCGCTTGTATCGAGGATCGCAGTGATGGCGGCAAGCCACGACTGGTTGTCATGGTGAGAACGGAAATAGGCGAGCACCGGGTAAGAGAGATGGCTTTCGAGCAGCTCTGCAGCCCAGCGTTCCCACTCGCTGAGATGCTGCAGGAGCGTCTCCATATTGTCCGTGTCATGGCAGCGCCTCCGCAACATCTCCGCAACTGTGGGTGGCGATCCTGCACGTGCATCGAGGAGTGAGATGTTTATCTCCCGCCTTGAGATAGCTTGATTAAGGGCAGGAAGATACGCGAAGAGAAGCGCGAGAAAACCAAACCCCAGACCTGCCTCAACCGCCGTAAACACTCTTGCAATCGGAGCGACAGGGGTAACATCTCCAAGCCCGAGGGTGAAAAAAGTGGTAGCGCTCAGATACAGGTCTGTACTAAAACCGGCAATCCCTTCAGGAGTTTTGATCAGAGAGCCGGATGCACAGTGCAGAAGCGCAAAACCGGTAATCAGCCCGAATGCCCAGATACTTAGCAGGAGTAACAAGGAAAGCGGTCCGAAATAACTGAGAAAGGTTTCCTGACGCCCACCCCTGGATATCGAACGGAAAACTCCTGACCAGATTCGCCAAACGGTTCTATAGTAGAAACGGGTAAAACGATATTTGCGGGTCACGCGACGGGGCAGTAGTATGACTTCGAACGCCTCCCAGAGAACAAGAGAAATAAGGGTAATACCGGGGATGGACAGGAGAATCGGCATCTTACCTGTTTCCTTTCTGCAAGGACGATAGTCTCGTCATGCCCGAGTATAGTCTATCAGACTGATGGACATGATGCACAATTGTTTCTTATCTCACTGAACCGGATAAATCTACGTTCATACGGCATGCCACAAAAGTCCGCACTATCGGAGATCCTAATTATTCTGCGGGGTACAAGTGGTAATATTCTGAGTGATCTTTGCCTGTAATATAAAATGCCTGTCTCGATGTTTGATTGCGACAAAAAGAATGTTTTGACTGAAAGTGGAATTAAGTATGGATATCCCCGGAATCCGAGAATTGGAAATCGACTCGACGAACCTCTGCGCAGGATGCGGTCTTTTCCCTCTGAGCAAAGAAAGGAGCAGGCAATGCCTGCTCCTTTCTTAATTACTACATGCTTACTAAGGCGTCAACTGGTACGGATCAGGATAGATCCTGTCGGCGCCGATAAACCTCGTCCTTATGAGCTTGGCATCGTTGGTCAAGCCGGTTGCCGGCCCGCCGATAAGGTCAGATGCCCTTCCGAATTTGAGATCAAACACATAGGCGTTATACGAATCCCCAGGGATGCTCACTTCGAGCTGCGAAGGAGGAATGAAAAGCGGGAACGGGTTCTTCAGGTTCACTGTAGCCCATCCACCGGTAGTGCTAATGAAGGTCATGCCGTTGGTGTCGATGAGTGTGGGGATGCTGATACCTGCCACGCACTGCACATGGACAAGCCTGCCGCAAGACTGGAACTGCTCGTTCCTGTTAAACACCCCAAGCTGTGCCACCGAGGGACCCCAGCCCATCAGACCAAAGTTGGTCCTCTTCTGGAAGTCTTTGTTAGACATATCATCGTTACGAATCGTTCCGTCGTCTAGAAATGTGGCATTGTAGAGTACGGGTGTCACGAAATACCTCTGGCTGAAGAGTGCCGGCGGATAGATCACAGTGTTTTCATAGAATGAGCGGCCGTTCTCAACAAGCACATCATCAGTATCCAAGAATGAGAAGTTGCACCCGTTGGCGCAGACGCTGTCACCACTGTTAAGCACTGCCTTGTAGCCCCATGCCTCACCATTGACGATGTCGATGAGGGTCGCCTCGCCGTCAAGCTCTGCATTCGGGCTATCAACATTCGTTGTGGTGATATCAGCACACTCGGGCACGGCCGTTGCGTGGGTGACCAGGAGATAACCTCTCCTCGGCCCCGGCGTCAGGGTGTCCACAAAGGATGCGCCGTATGCGGTGGGGTCATTGAACAGCGCGTTGCCGCTAGCGACATTGCCTGATGCGTCAAAGCTCACCACGTCATTGTAGGTTGTGGGCCTGCAGAAGTTCGTCTCAGCGCAGCGTGAAAGAGCGTCAGCGAGTTCTGATGTAGGATCAGCAGCGCCACTAATCGGCTTTGTAATGTACCGATAATGGAGCGCGCCCACTACTGAACCGCCCGTACAGCTTGACCCGCTGCCGCCGATACAGGATGTGCCGTTGATGACCGAGATTATGGTGCTCACGTTCCCCGGGTTCTCATTAATGTAAGGGAACAGGATGGTGTCTGTCTTTGCAGTGGCGGCAAAAACAAACACCGTTACTAAAACAAGGGAAAATACGTATGAAGCCTTTTTCATCTTACACCTCCTTCTTCTCTCCCCGGTTAATAAATAAAAAACCGAGCTCGCCGAAGGTTCATCTTTCGGCAGCTCGGCCATCTTCTATTAAAGACCCGCCGCTTTCCGTCCCGTCCTCACGGACGGTTTGGCTTTGTCGCGAGAGCCTATCCTATTATCTACCTTCCTTATATCATATAATGACGGAGAAGAATATAAGACTTTAACTTATTCTTTTGTAGGGTTTTTTCCTACATGTCTTAAAAATATAAATACAGTTTCCACTGTATTTATTCCCTTTTATAAGAAATACTTTTCTTTGCGGGCTTAGAATGGGTGACTTCTCGTGATAAGCCAACTTCGGTGCCAATAACAACTTGTCTGTTGTATAATAAAGATATGGGCGATTCTGAACTTAAAGACAGTATCGAGCTTCTCTGCCCCGCATGCGGGACAGTGCTTACGTTAGAGGTACGCACTGAAGATGGGTGGAACTGCCAGTGCGGTGATTTTATCCCTGACGGCCTGGCAATAAATCCTTCTCAGGGCTGTTCCTGCCAGCACAAACAGAACTGTTCGTGGAGATAGGGAGATAGGAGCGCTGCGCTTAAAAGACGATTTCACTCAAACGCATCAATGATGTGCTCTATCCTGTGGCTGTCTCCGTCCGTCTCTATGCTCAGGACATCAAACCTTGAGGCTACTTCACGCCGGGAGTGCTTAAGATAACTGAGGGCAACCTTCCTGAGCTTTTCTTGTTTCTTATTGGTCACCGCTTCAAAGGGATGACCAAATGAATCATCTGTCCTCGTCTTCACCTCTACAAACACAAGGGTATCACCATCCTCTGCAATGATATCCATCTCTCCCACCGACGACTTGAAGTTTCTCGAAACTATCTTGTACCCCTTCTTTTTCAGGAATCTCACCGCGACTTCCTCGCCCTCAATGCCCAGCTGTCTCATCACCTTCAAGCTTTCCCAGGAGTTTCGGAATCCCCTCAATATCCTTAATGTCCTTCTGGCAGAGTATCTTGAGAATCTCTCTGAACGGCGAAAATTCCTCCCACTGTCCTCTCAGATGCTTCTGGAGTGTCTTGCTCAGGTGTTCACCCTTGTCGTCCCAGTCCAGGAGAATCACCACCCTTTCAAACCTCTCTGAAATATCCTCGGAGAATTCGTAAAGATTGTTTCCGCTGTGGAGGATAATAACCTCACCGGTAAGACCGAGCTTTCTCAGGGCCATAGCATCCCTCTTGCCCTCAACGATCACAGGGACTTTCTTGTTCACCTCATAGAGCGCTTCAAAGACCTCCCTCAGTTTTGAGGCCCTTTCCATGTCTGCTAAGGTGGGTCCCAGTGCGTGAACCTTGAATGGCCCGCGGTCCCTGTGGGGTTGCCTGCTGTAGGACTTTATCACTCTTGCCACCTCCTATCCAAGGATTTGGTCATGGGCTTTTGTACCTAAAGCGCATTGGTGATCTTTACAATCTCCTGAAGTTTTTGGGCGGCCCTGCCTGAATCAATTACCTCGGATGCAAGGAAGAGTGCATCCGCAAAATCCTTTGCCTTGTCCGCAACCACAAGGGCTGCCGCGGTGTTCATGAGCACCACGTCCCTTTTGGGCCCCTTCTCGCCATTAAAAAGGGACCGGAGTATCTTTGCATTCTCATTCTTGTCACCCCCTGAAAGGCTTTGCACATCTGCCTTGCGGAAGCCGAAGTCTTCAGGGGTGATATAGAAGGTCTCGATCCTTCCTCCCTTCCATCTCGATACCTTTGTGCCATCGGAAATGGTGATCTCATCAAGACCATCTTCCCCGTGAACCACCATGATATCTTCTGCCCCAAGGTTGCCGAGAACCTCTGCGAGAGTATCGGTGAGCCTGTCCGCAAATACACCCAGTAGCTGTCTCTTTGCGCCTGCAGGGTTCGTGAGGGGACCGAGAATATTGAATAGGGTCCTGATGCCTATGTCCTTTCTTGGTCCCACGGCATATTTCATTGAAGGATGAAATAGGGGGGCAAAGAGAAAACCAAACCCTGTTTCGAAGAGAGACCGTTCGACCTTTTCAGGAGGGAGATCGATTCTCACACCAAGGGCCTCCAGCACATCTGCGCTTCCGGATTTGCTTGATACAGAGCGGTTTCCGTGTTTCGCTACAGGGACGCCTGCAGCAGCAGTTACCACGGCTGCCGCGGTGGAGATATTGAATGTATGGGCCATGTCGCCGCCCGTCCCGCAGGTATCGAGGACTCCCTCGGGTGCCTTTATGGTCGCCGCCTTCTCCCTCATGATCCTCGCAGCACCCGTAATTTCCTCCACCGTCTCGCCCTTAATTCGCAGGGCAGTGAGAAACGCGGCCACCTGTGCTTCGGTGGCCCTCCCCTCCATGATCTCCTTCATGCACTCGGCCATCTCCGCCTCTGAGAGATGAATGGACTGGACAAGGAGGTGAATGGCCTCTCTGATCACCCTCTTTTCCCCAGCTTTAGAAAGTTTCCCAGCAGGGCCTTCCCCTCGGTGGTGAGAATAGATTCAGGATGAAACTGGACCCCCTCCACAATGAACTCCCTGTGCCGCACTCCCATGATCTCATCCCTGTCTGTCCATGCGGTGATCTCGAGACATTGGGGAAGGGTCTCTTTCCGAATGAGAAGAGAGTGATATCGTGTCGCCTCAAAGGGATTGGAAAGTCCTTCAAAAATTGTCCTTCCGTCGTGATGGATCGTGGAGGTCTTCCCGTGCATGAGTCTGGGTGCACGTATGATCTCTCCGCCAAAGGCTGCTCCGATGGATTGATGGCCGAGACATACCCCAAGGAGGGGAATCTTCCCTGCAAACTGTCGTATCACCTCTACAGAAATCCCTGCCTCATTAGGGGTACAGGGACCCGGGGATATCACGATTCTCTCTGGACCCAGCTCACGAATCTCCTGCATGGTGATCGCATCATTTCTGAATACCCTGATCTCCTCTCCAAGCTCCCCGAGATACTGGACAAGGTTGTAGGTGAACGAGTCGTAATTATCGATCATTAAAAGCATCTATTCAAAGTCCTTTTCTGCCATGTCTACTGCCTTCATCATGGCCATGGCTTTATTCACCGTCTCCCAATACTCCCTCTCGGGGTCCGAATCCGCAACAATCCCTGCACCTGACTGGACATACACCTTCCGATCTTTGATGACGAGCGTTCGTATGGTAATGCAGGTATCCATATTTCCTGAATAGCTGAAATAGCCCACTGCGCCTGCATAAGGCCCCCTCCTGGTGGGTTCAAGTTCTTCTATGATTTCCATTGACCTCACCTTGGGAGCACCGCTCACCGTACCGGCAGGAAAGCTCGCCCTGAGCACATCAAAGGCATCGAGCCCCTCCCTTAATTCGCCTTCCACATGAGAAACAAGATGCATTACGTGGCTGTATCTCTCCACTGACATCAATTCCGTCACCTTTACAGAGCTTGTTCTGGCAACCCTTCCCACATCATTCCTGCCGAGGTCAACAAGCATGATGTGCTCCGCAATTTCTTTGGGGTCTTTTTTCAGTTCCTCCTCCAATTGCTTATCCTCCGCCTCTGTCTCTCCACGCTTCCTTGTGCCGGCAATGGGTCTCAGGACAACCGTCTTCCCCTCGAGCCGCGCCAAAATCTCAGGTGATGAACCAACAATCTTTGCCTCTCCTGTGTCCAGGTAATACATATAGGGTGACGGATTTATCACCCGGAGGGCCCTATACACGTTAAATGGGTTCGCCGATGATTCCCTCTCGAATCTCTGGGAGAGCACTACCTGCACCACATCTCCTGCCATGACAAATTCTTTTGCCTTGGCAACCGCATCCTTGAATGCCTCCTTTGTCCCAAAAGAAGAGGTGAATGGACCATTCATCCCCTTTTTCCCATTCTTAACCCCCTGAGTCTTGTTTTCCACTGAGCCTGAGGGAGCGGGGACCGCTGTCTTGTTAAGTCTTTCGATGATCTCTCCAATCTTGTCCTCAGCCTCCCGGTAGGCTTCATCCGGATTTTTGCCCTCAATATGCGCATTCGAGACGACCTTTATCTTTTGTTGAAGGCTGTCGAAAATGAGCATGGTATCGGTGAGCATAAAAAACATATCGGGAAGTCCAAGACCGTGTCCGGACTTATCTGGTATCCTTTCAAAAAATCTCACCATATCGTAGCCCATATACCCGACCAGCCCCCCGAAGAATCTTGGAATTCCCCTGACTTCTACAGGGATATACCGCGAGACCTCTGCGTTCAGGACCTCCAGGGGATCATCTGAACTGAACACCACAGCCGGCTTGCCCTCCTCACGTATCTCTACTTTCTTTCCCCACGCCATAATTACCTTCGAGGGCCTTGAACCGATGAAGGAGTACCTTGCCCATTTCTCGCCTCCCACAACACTCTCCAGAAGAAAGGAAGGTGTTCCCCCCAGTTTGAGAAACGCAGTGACAGGGGTATCCATGTCAGCGAGGATTTCCCGGTAAACGGGAATAAGGTTGCCCTTTCCACAGAGGGCCTTAAATTCGTTCAGGGAAGGATAAAGCATATTGACAAAACCCGCAATGTTTCATTAGTATTTTATATCCGCTCATTATATCACAGTACGCGATAAGAATAAAAAAACGCTGCGGGTGTAGCTCAGTGGTAGAGCACAACCTTGCCAAGGTTGGGGTCGCGGGTTCGAATCCCGTCGCCCGCTCCATAAAGAAGTGTGAATTGTGATGAGTGAATGGCTGTCAGCGTCAGAGGGTTAGAAATTACACACTGATGCATTCATGCAGCGTAGTTGTGAAAAGGATTTTAACAAATCACTGTTGGCTATTCACTGAGCAGTGCAGTTGACGGCGGCGTACCCAAGTGGCTAAGGGAGAGGTCTGCAAAACCTTTATGCAGCGGTTCAAATCCGCTCGCCGCCTCCAGTTCCCGATAATTCCCTATCCTCCCTCTCCCATTCCAGAATAAGGGAACCCATCTCGTCGTCCCTGAGAGACTCCTTTTCAAGACCCTCGATATAGAACCGGTCAAGGCCACTGTTATTGAGAAAGTCTTCCCTGAGTGCCATATCCCTGTTTTTTGTAATCGCGGGCAGGAGGTGATTCAGGTAGTATGACTCTTTTTTGAGATCCAGGAGCACTCTGTTGAACAGCTGTTCGTACAGCTTCGGGTTCGTCCCCTGGCCGACAAGTTCAGCTTCGATTTCACCGCGTATCCTCATCATCTCCCTTTTCATGTTCAGGGACGTATACAACTCATGCATCCTCTCCTTCAGGGCAGTACGCACGTATTTATAGATCCTCTCCTCTTCCGCTATACCCTCCAGTGCCACCATCAAATCCCTCAACGAGGCATCTCCCCTGAGAACCTTCTCAATATGCTCATGCAGCACCTTGATTTTCTTCTTGCCAAAGCTTGTGATATATCTGTTCGAGAGGAGGTCACTAATGAAAATCTCCTTAAAGAGATTCTTGTCCAGCACATCAAACTCTTTCTTGTTTCCCACGAGGCTTCTCAGGGAATCTTCCGAGAGCTCAGGGTGTTCCATAAATGCAATCCTGCTGAGAGACGAATGCACATTGTCGTACCGGTCAAAGTAAGTGATGATGGAACTGAGTTCCTCGAAGATGCTGAAATCATTTTTTTCACGGGCAAATTCATCGCATGACTTTCCGATATCCAGAAGAACCCGTTCAAACCCCATATCGCTATGGGAATGCGAAATATGTTTTGCCCAGATCAACCGTGCGATATCCTCTTTGATAATATGTCGCTTGAGTGAAGCGCTCTTGAAAAAGAGATTCTCAAGGACGGCCCGAGACTCCTTGAGATATTCAGGTTCTTCAATAGCCTGCACATCCTTGTCCTTAAGGAGAAACTCATCAAGCGTGTCAAAAAGGATGCCGGGGATATTATTCCGTATGCTCAATGTACGTAACCGGTGGAGCTTTGCGATCTCCGAGTTCTGGATCGTCTCTTTGTATGCAATATCGAGGAGGATATCCCTGTATTCATCCACGATGCTCCTGTTTTCGTGATGCCGGTACATACTGTCGATCTTCATTCTCTCCTGCTGGTAGTCGTCTATCTGATAATGCGCGGCGATCCCGTTAAGATGCGTTTCTTCCTCGGGTGTCAGCATCCGCTTGAGGGAATAAGCGGCATGGAAGGCCTTATAGAATTCCAGATTCTCGGAGTGGACAAGCTTGAATATAAACACCGTCGAACGGGGTTCGCTCAGCTCTCTTACCAACCCGCTTAATAGCTCGGCGTCGTTGTCTTCTGTGATAAGATCCGTTCTTTTCAGGAACTTACCCTCAGCTCTCACAATATGCCGCTGTCTCTTCCTGGATTCATTCCTATCGTCAGAGGATATGAAAAAATAGTAGTTTTTTACGGCATGACCGAGGAGAAAGAGTCGTTGAAAAGACTCTGACCCGGTGGTATCATTGGTGAATACGAGCCTCTCATCCTTGTCAAGGAAGGCCCCGAACATGACAAGACGGTTCAGAACCTCCTTTTTGATCAGGTCCTTGAATGGTTTTTCGACGCCGAACATGTATTCGCAGAAACTTCCGCCCGTACCTTTGTAGTGAACGCCTTCAGGGGCAAGGGTGAGCTCATTGCCACGGGAAAAAAACCTTA
>Ga0115026_10000464_pt1 | contig 11132 bp, 17 predicted proteins | sample Mud_0915_D1_FD_83878 | JGI IMG/M metagenome (GOLD analysis project Ga0115026, IMG submission 83878) | Wetland microbial communities from Old Woman Creek Reserve in Ohio, USA - Mud_0915_D1 | ecosystem: Environmental > Aquatic > Freshwater > Wetlands > Sediment ...
CTATCTCGTGACGCTACCCACATCACTCACGACCTAGAGATGGCGCTGGCGACCGTGGAGCCGGCTCCGCCTGTCCCCACGTCGACGCCTACCGCACAGGCCGCATCGGCCCCCGAGTACACCATCATCCAGTGCATGTACCGCCCACCCAACGGGACGCTGGTCCGCTTCCTCAAGCCGATGTCGTCGCGCGAGTGCCACGACCGACGCTGCGCCAAGCAGGGGCACGTGGTTGTCGGCAGCATCCGGCCAGTAGACGCCGCCTACCCCGAGGCCGAAGGGATGTGGCTGCGCTTCTCGTACCTGCCCCTCGAGGAGAAGCCCTACAACCTACTGACCTGGGAGAAGGTGGATGGCGAGTGGCAGTGGGTGCTCGCCCGGCAGTACATCATCGGCGACGAGGGCTCCGACTTCGAGTGCGTGCAGGAGGTGCAGCCGTGATCATCTTCGACATCGAGACCGAGGCACACCCGGACGCGCGCAGGTACGTCAAGGCCAAGGCACCGGCCAACTATAAGGACCCCACCAAGATCGCCGAGTTCGTCGCCGCTAAGACCCGTGAGGAGATCGAGCACGCCGCCCTGGACCCGGACCTGTGTACGGTGCGTGCGATCGGCGTGCTCCCGATCGCCCCTGCCGACCCAGCCCTAACCTTCATCCCCGATCCCGTCGTCATGATCGTCGGAGACGGGTGGACCGAGCCCGAGATGATCCGCAACTTTTGGGAACTGCTGTGGGCTCACCGGGGTGAGTGCGTCGGCTACAACATCCTGGGATTCGACTTCCCCGTCCTGCTACACCGGAGCATGGAGTTGGGCATCCAAGCCATGTCGCACCACAACCTGGCGCTCGACTTCGCCGCTATCAGACGTTCCCGATCCGGGACCTGTACGGGATCCTGTTCAACTGGCAGCCCGGGCGCGGCCTCAAGTGGGTGTGCGAGCGGTATGCTATCGCCCGCACCACCGCCGGCAAGGACGGGTCGATGGTCAAGGATATGTCCAACGCCGAGTTGCGGGAGTACCTCACCGACGACCTGCGATCGGTCCTGAACCTGCACGCCATGATGCAGGGCGTGTACTTCTAGGCGGCCGCATGAACACCACTCATCCGATCGACTCCTACGCACAGGGCACGGAGAGCCTGGCCAAGGCCCTGGCCGTCGGGCTGGCGTGGCCCACTGGATCCAAGATCACATATCTCCGCACCAACTCGGATCTGATCCTGATCCTGCCGTCCTCCTACTCCCCCGGCCCGACCCATGTCATGTGGCGCATCGAGATCCGCACCACCGGCGGCGACCAGCACGAGCAGGCGGTAACCGACGCCAAGGATGCGCTCGCCATGCTGGCACAGGTCGACACCGACAGCGTCGACGTGCTGGACCTGGGAGCCAACGGCGACGGCCTGTACTGGTCGCAGGTGTTCTTCAACCTACGGGAGGATGCGAAGCCATGACCGAGCGCACCGCCTTTGCCGACGTCGGAATAAGTTGGGCCGAGGTCACGCCCGTCGGCCTGCTCGAGGATCCCTTCGCAGTCGACCCAACCTTTCAGGAGTGGGCCGACGCCGGCCCCCGTCTCATGGCGCTCGAGCAGGCGCTCCCCTGGATCCTTGGGGACTGGCTGCTATACGGCGAGACCAAGTGGGGTGAGATGTACGCGCAGGCCATGGACGTCACCAACTACTCGTACTCCCGCCTGTCGACGTTCGTCTACGTCTGCCGGGCCATCCCGATCGGGCGGCGCCGGGACGACCTGACCTTCGGACACCATGAGGTGGTCGCACCGCTCGAGCCGGACGAGCAGGACGCCTGGCTACAGATCGCCGCCAGCCGACGACTGTCCGTCCACGACTTGGCCAGGGCGATCGCCGGCGAGCCTACCCGAGACGCCGGCGATGCCTACTGGCTGTCCCAGGGGGCGTCGACCATCGCCAGGCTCATGCAGGAGGTAGGCGAGCAGCGCTTGCGCTCGCTGGGCCTGTGGGATATGCTCGTCGACGTCCGGCGCAGACTGGAGGCGGCCAGTGGCAAGGGCAAGCCAGCAGGCGGGAGCGGGGCTTGAGAGCGCCCTAGACTTCATCCACAACCTGTACTGGAACCGCGACAAGGTGTGGGTCCAGCACAACGGTATCGCCGGCACCTGGCACGGCGACCACGAGCAGGGGCGGGTGTTCCGGCCAGTCAGCCGGGAAGCCGCCCCTGACTATTACGGCTGCATCAAGGGCCTGTTCGTGGCCTTCGACGCCAAGACCACCAGCAACGTAGGGCTGTGGCGCTTGAAGGCAGAGCAGATCCACCAGCGGGCCCGGCTGGTCCGCCTGCACGAGGCGGGGGCACTGACCTGGTTCGCCGTCGAATGCCGGGTGCAGAACGTCCTCTATCTGTACCCCCCACGGGAGATCGAATGGCCAAGCGTCGACTTCAGGAGTCCCGATCCGGGGACGCTGCAGGTACCCTGGGACGAGCGGGTCGGGGGCTACGATTGGCTCCGAGCGGTAGTGGAGCAGTGGATCGAGGGCTAGCCGGCCCCGTCACGGCTGTAACAGGCCGCGTCCGGGGCGCTGTGCCCCAACAGGGCATTACACCCGCCCACACTGACATCGCCACGCTGCGTGCCCATTTGGCCCTGGTGCTGGGGCGCCCAGATCCGCCCGCCTACCGGGACCTGGCCGCCGAGTACGGGGTGCACCACGCCGTGCTCTGGAGGATCCTGCACGACGGCTACGACCCGGTCGACCCCGACATCCGTGAGCGGCTGGGCCTGCCGGTAGTCCAGTGGCATGGGGTCATCCACACCTGCGCCCACTGCGGCCGCCCGTTCGTGCCCAACGTCCCCCGACGCTGGTCCTGCTACCTCTGCCGGCCAGTCCACCACCACTAGAAAGCCAAGGCCGGGGTGGCGTACCCCGGCCGGCTACCGATGGAGGTGACCGATGGCAGTCGGTCACGCACACATTATACCCGGATCTGGCGGGTGTCAACCCCCCGCACGGGCGGCCTTCAGGCGGGCCACAGTCGTCGGAATGGGCAGGACCTTATAGAAGCCCTGCACCCCGCCGGCGCCCAGGACGATCTCGACCAGCGCCAGGAGCAGGCCAGCCACGTTCATGGGCGCTACAGCAACGCCCCACTCCGGGGGGATGGCCAGCAAGCCCAGCAGGAACCACACGACGCCAGTGATGAGCCCGACCAGCAGGAACGTGGCCTTCTTGAACTCCTCTGACTTGGGAGCGAACCAGGTGTTCAGTCCGGGGACGTACATCAGCCCCAGGCTGAACAGGATGGACACCAAGGCGACGATGCCGGTGCCCGTTACGGCTGGGATCACAAGTGTCTCGCTCATCATGCCTCCTTAAGGCTCTGCGAGTAGCATCGGCTCGATCTCGAGCGCGTTCTTCACCCACCACACCGGCAGGAATACCCCGCTCCAGTCTCCGGGCCGGTCCTTCCCGATGTGGACGTCGATCCGGTTGGCAGTGAAGGTGTCCCACTCCTTCGCTGTCTCGTAGCCTACCTCAACTGCCAGCCCCATGGCAACCATGTGGTAGTACAGGTGGTTGCGGCCCGAGCAGTCCACCACCACGAACGGCCCTTCCCACGACCGCCCCGGCAGCCTGAGCCACACAGTTTTGCCGATGTCGGCACAACTCATCAGGGCGACGCCCCGCACCTCCTCAGGGTCCAAACCCCGATAGGCCACGTTCGCCTCCATCACGCCGGGCCCGTAGGACGACATGAGCCCGTAGTGGTCGGTCGGGGTGTCGAAGTACCAGGACTCCTTGCTGATCACACCTGGCACGCAGAAGCCATTCATCCAGGCGATCGAGAAGCCGTTGGTCCGGCCCTTGTCCTTGCAGTAGGGCTTCCATGGCAGGTTCAGATAGGGCAGGGCCCAATCGGTGTAGTAGGCGAACTCCATCTCCGGTGTCGGAGAGGGGAGTGGCGTTGGTGTTGGCCTGGGTGTGCGGGTGGCGGTCGGGGCCGGAGTGAAGGTTGGGATGGGCTCTACCGTTGCGGTTGGATCGGGCGCCGGCTCGGAAAGCACTCGTCCCCCGACGAGGAATAGCACCAACCCCAAGCAGGCCCCGAGGGCCACGGCGGATAGTCTGTTGCGGTTGGTCATGGTAGCAGGGTCATCATATCGGTGCATGTCTGCCGCCCGCCCGGGGTGGCGGGGTCGAGCATGCACGCGATCCACATGGGGACGTCCACCAGCGGCTCGAGCACGGATGCTCCGTTCTCGGTGGTGGCGCCCTTCACTTCATCGTAGGTCATGGTCACCGTCCTCCATTCCACAGAGCGCTCGCCGGCCAGGACGGCCAGCGCATCCGCCCCGTGGGCCTGGACAATGTTCATCCAGTCAATGGGCGTTGCCACATACTGCGACAGGGTGCTAGTGAACAGCACGAGATCCCGCAGGGAGACGTCGCCGGTCAGCATGCGGGCCGGCCACTGCTCGGCCATCGCCTGCAGCATGGCAGCCGACCGGACGTTGCGCGTGAGGTCACCCTTGGGAGCGTGGTCCCGGGCCCGGACGTAGCACAGGGCGTGCTGGCCATCCAGCGTCACTTCCCTGCCAGCCTTCAGGTAGTACCAGTCGCCCCCGCCGCCGCTCAGGCCACAGAAGTCGTAGAAGTCCTCGCCGGGCACGAGCGTCAGGCCCCCCATGATGTCGACCAGGTCCACGAACCCGGAGAACTCCGTGTAGAACATCCCCCCGTTGACCGTCAGCCCGGTGGCCGCCTGGACCGTGTCCGCCACGCACTGCCACTTGCCGTAGTGCCAGGCGACGTTGATTCGGTCGAGCCCGTTCTCCCAGGGGGTGCAGGCCACCGGGACGTACAGGTCACGCGGCAGGCTGATCAGGGTGACGGCGATCGGATCTGCCTTCGCCGGTGGGATGTCGGCCACGGCGATCGCGAACACGTCCGACCGCACCCCATGCAGGTTGCGATCGGGGTTGGCTCCGTCGAAGTCGCCGCCCATGAACACCGACACCACCCGGCGGGTGGCTGGGACCGGCGTCAGCGTTGCCGTCGGCGGGATAGGCAGGAGCGGCGTGGCGGACTGGTGGGCAGGCTCAGTCGCTACCGTCAGGTCTCCGCCCCCGATCGCACCGATGTCCCCGCCCGTAGGATTACAGGCGGCAACCGCCAGCGCCATCGCAATCAGGATCCACTTCATGTCACCTCCGTTGGGGGGAAAGCGCACCCCCCAGCGGGGCCAGTCTAGCACCGGCTGGGGGGTGGGGCAAGCGCCAGATCTAGGCGCCGTTGGCGGGCTTCGCACCCAGCGCAATGACCTGAGCACGAAGGGTCAGGTACCGCGTGTTGGCGTCCCGGTTGGCCTGCTCGAGGGTCTCGATCCGCTCGCCCTGGGCGACGAGCGTTTCTTTGCACTCCTTCAGGTTTCCCACCGTTGACTCGAGTTGTTCGGTGACGATCTCGACCGCCTTCTTGGCAGCGCCTGTGATCAAGTCAGTGGTCGTGGCCTCCACCTGCTTCTTCTCCTGTTTTGCCTTGAGTAGTACGGCAACCAAGGCAAGGAACCCTGGGATGGCTGCGACGATGATCGTTCCCCAGTCCATGTTATTCCTTCCCCGACCTGATTGTCAATCGAGGCATCAGGCAAATGGCGAGTACGAGGATTATAGCCGTCAGGACTCCATGGATTCTCAACGCCACCGACCAGTCCATGGTACTGAACAGTGCCAGTTCTCTACCGATGGCGATGTGCCCATAGAATGCTGCGCCGTGGATCCCGTACAGCAGACCAGCCAGGATGTAGGCTGCTCGGTGCGGCCGGATGAGCATAGCCGCGACACATCCAACAGCGAGGAAGCAGTACATCCCGAGAGCCACGTACTGGACAGGATCCATGTCACACCTTCTTGCTGTACGCTGCCGACAGCGACGACCACGCGGTGCGCGAGATGTCCAGCGCCCCCCAGCCGTTGCGGATCTCGTATACGTTGAACCTCACGCCGGTCGCCATCGTCTTTCGAATGATGGAGCCGGACGTCGAGGGCAGGTTGCGCACGTTCAGGTTGCTGATAGTCTGCCGCTTCTCGAGCACGGCTGTCGGCAGGGACTTAAGCCACAGCCATGGGCTGACGAAGTCCGCCTCGAGGAAGGTCTCGCCCCGGCCCTTGGCACCCTCGCACTTGACGCCGAAGTGCAGGTGCGGACCCGTGGAGTTGCCTGCACGGCTGCCCACGCCACCCGACAGCCCCACCTGCTGGCCTGCCGCCAGGTGGTCACCGATGGCCACGTCCAGCCGGCTCAGGTGGGCATAGAGCGTGGTGAACTTGCGCTGCTGGCCGAAGGGATCCAGGGCGATCTGCTCGATGCGGACGTGGTCGCCGTAGGGGTCCTGGGTCATGCCGGGCCGGTACCCCGAGACGGTCACGATGCCATCGTGCGAGGCCAGGATCGGCGTCCCGACCGGCACGCCGTAGTCGATGCCATCGTGCCCACCGATCGACGCGTACCACTGCGGATTGATCCCGAACTCCTGCGTCATCCGCCACTGGCTGATCGGCGTCGGCAGGGGGTACTCGAGCGTGAAGGCCGGGGTGGCCGGCGGCGGGGTGGGCCCCGTGCCCGGGCACTCGAACGCCATCTGCTCGATCAGCGCCATCAGATCCGCGACCTTGATCACCTTGTCAGCCATCACTGTCCTCCACAGACCGAGAGCCCCGGTCCACCAGTAATCCCGATCGACGCTGCCACCGTCGCCGCCTATGTCCACCCAATCCACAACCCAACTGCTGGTCTGCTGCCAGCAGACTACCACCGGGTTCAGTTCCGCCAGCGGCCCCCACAGCGACGGACCTTCGTCGTTGTATCCCGTCAGCCAGAACTCGTACTCCGCGAGCCACGCCGGCAGCGGAGCGACCCTGGCCATGTACCAGGAGCCAGTGTAGATGATCGGCCGGCGCCCCGTCCATCCCTCGAGTCCCAACAGGAACTCGTGCAACTCGTTCCAGGTGACGTCCCCCTTCTCCATGTCGACGGCCACGGGCAACTCGCCGTCGTAGGTCGCATAGATGCCCTGCATGGTCTCGAGGTGCGTGTCCGCTCCGCCGCCACGCGTTTCGTCCCACACGAAGTAGGCGCCCCGCAGGATCCGGCTCTGCCTGGCGCCGTTCCAGTTGCCGTAGATGTATGGGTCAGTCCACTCGGCTTGGCCCCACCGGATCCAGGCGTAGCGAACTCCATCCCGCTTGGCTCCTTGCCAGTCGACGATGCGCTGGGGGTAGCCGACGTCGCAGCCGAGCGGCAGGTCAGAAGAGGCTGGCAAACTCGACCCTCGGATGCACGTCCAACTTGCCGCCGATGCCAGCGTTGTAGATGTGCCTGCCCGCCCGGTCGAACGCGCGCTGCGCCATCGAGTGGACTTCGATCAGCGTCGGGTCGCGGTCCTCGAGCGGGTTGTCCTCCCACGTCCAGTAGTCGGGGTGGAAGTGATTGGGATCAGCGATGGTCGAGCGGAAGATCGGTTGGATGCCGAGATCACAGCCGATGACATACACCGGCTCGTAGCCCATGGCAAAGGCGAACTGCAGGGTGACGTCCATCGTCCCGCCGTAGTGGCACCACACCGGCAGGTGCCAGTCCATCGGCCTGTTCTCCGAGGCGACGTACATGCCACCGTGTGCGCAGGAGATCGGGACGAACGTCGGCTCCTTGAGGTTGGTCGACCGCCACGGGCTGACCGCCTTGGCCGCGGCATAGGACGAATAGTGGCTGAGGCGGAAGATGCAGTTCTCCACGCCAGGGACGACGTGATAGGGGATGACGAAGTCGCGAAAGGGGTTGCCAAACACGCGGCGTGGCAGGCCGTCGGTGGGATCGATGTACTTCGGCGCGTCGTCGTTGGGGTGCCTGTCGTTCCGCTTCGGATGGTCCACGGCAAGCCATTCGATGAACAGGTAGTACGTCGGACGCCACGCCGTGCCGCGGATGCCGTAGTCCGGTGCCGGCTCGTAGAGAAGATCGATCCGGTTCATGGCGAACGTGACCTCTCCGATGAGCAGGTCGAGGTCCATCTGCTTGAGCGAGTGCCCGTTGCCGACCACGAAGGCGCGCATTAAGAACCCTCCAGCGCAAGGACGGCGGCCAACTCGGGGTCGTAGATCCCGGTGCACGGGCCGACCTTCGTGGGGACCATGCCGCCCATGGTGTTGGCCTTGCCGGTCTGCTCCTTGGTGCTGCCGCCGACCTTGGTCTTGGTGGATGCCAGATAGGCCGAGTAGTCGTGGACGTCCTTGGTCGTCGGTGTGACGCCTTCGAACCAGTAGCAGCACAAGCCGTGCAGCCTCATGTCGGCACCCCAATCGGGGCGTCGGCCACGACCGCGATGTCCGGCAGATCGTCCACAGCGATCACGAACGGGGGGCCGCCGTATCCGGCGCGGCAGCACTCAAGCACCCAATCCAGGAAGTCGTAGCGCGAGATTTCGAAGTCGGGGAGTTCGACGTCGACCTCGTGCGTGAAGGCCTCCCGCGACTCGGTCTGGATGGCCTTGCTGCTCTTCATGTTGGTCTGCCGCTTGTGCAGCGTCTGCCGAACGAGCGTGTCGACGGTATCGGCGCTGAAATCTGCCCCGATGGTCAGCCTGAACTTCGCCATCATGCCCTCCCTGCGGATGCCCGGCTGATGAGCACGTCCGCGAATTGGCTCCGGTTGGCCCGCATGACAGCCCCCCGCTCTGTGGCGGTCACCTCGACGATCCTGGCCTTGGTCGGGTCCACAATGAATGTCTCGTAGGCGGCCGAGTCCGGCAGCACGTGTCCCTGCACCTCGAGCCAGGAGTCCGGCTCGAGTTCATTCGGAGGGACGGGGCGATCGTTGCGGTCGCGCACCTGGGCCTTTGGATCCCAAATGTTGAAGTAGTACCTGACAGTGCGGCCGAGCGCAGGAACGTAGGGGCGCAGGGCGAGCGCCATGAACGTGCCGCTGTTCCATGCGAAGGCGCCCTGGATCTGCACCGGCTGCGGGGAGACCGTCGCCAAGCCGTGGGACAGCGCGACCAATTGGTTGTAGACGACGGTGCTCGCCGCGGTCGCGCAGCAGTCGTATGGGTTGACGAGCGGCGCTTGCATGGTGTGGTTGCCGCAACTCTCGTTGTCCTCGTTCCCCACCCCGCAGACCATCATGTCGCCCGGCACGGCTGACGAATTGATGGTGACCTGCGTGACTCCCGCCATCGCGGCGCTGTCGATGTCGCGGAACGGGTTGACTTGGTCGACGCCGTAGAGGTCAATCCCGCCGATGCACGGCTTGGTCGCCCCCGCCCATCCGCCGAAAAGTGTGGCAGCACCGGTGGGGGGATTGATCATGTACCAGCCCATGGTCAGGCCCGGAATGGCCAGGAGCGCAACCCCTCCATAGGTTACGGTTGTCGCTGCTGTTGAGGTGAACGCAATCAGGATGCGATTGGGCTGCGCCGAGACGGTGTGGACATACGAAACGGAGGTCGGCCAGCCCCCGCCGGATCCAACACACCCGTGGTTGTTCTTGCCAATCGCCATCTCACACCACCTCTGGCGGGTGCAGCCAGCGGTATTGTAGGCTAAGAAGTTCCTCGTCGGAGTAGAAGAACGACGGGAATCGGAACGGCTGATTGGGGAAATACATGGCGTGCAAGTAGGATGCCGTGATGGGGATTGCCGGTCTATCCGGCGGCGCATGCCCATCGTGATTGGCGTGTGGCACCGGCCTGCCGGCCAGGTCAAGCCCGAGCCAGGCGCCTACCGCTTCCGGCAGCGCCTCGATGTTCTCGGTCCGCAGGAGCAGTAGTTTGTTGCGGACAATGGAGAACGGCGGAGTGAAGGGCCCTGCGCTGAAGGGGTCAATGTTCCACCAATCCTGCAGTTCGGTTTCCCACCAGCGGGCCTGGTCCCAATGCGACTCCATGGCATAGAAGGTGTCGGCGTGTGACTGCCACGCCGGCTTGCGGGGGGCGATGAACTTCCAGTAGTAGGACAGGTTCTGTGCGATCGGCTCACGGCAGCAACTGATGATGCCAGTGCCGATGTCGTCCTGCGGGACAGCGCTCGACAGGCCGCGCCAATCCAGGTTCCTGGGCCGCGTGCCGTAGTGCAAATGGAAGACCCTGACGCCCATCTCGACCAGGATGCCATCAACGAAGTTCCGAATCGTGTTGCTACTCGTCCGCGGCATCGAATGGACAATGACGGTGTGGAACGGCAAGCCACTCATGACGACACCGGCCTGATCGGCGGGACCGCCTGCGTGAGATAGAAGAGTCGGCCGGTGGTCATCCCCATCAGCCAGGCGTACCCATCGCTGTCCCCAAGGGATGCCAGGCTCTCCATGATGTCGAGCGCCTTCCGATCGGCGTCGTACTCCTGGGTGACGAGCGTGTTGTTGGGCTCGATGACACTGTCGGCCACGAACTGCCCGCAGGCGGCCACGATGGCGGTCATCACCACCTGGATGGTCGCCGTGCCCGTGAGTACGGTCTGGTTGTAGACTCGCCAGTCGAACGTGCGGATGTAGCCGATGCACTTGACGGTGAGCCTCGGCAGGTCCAGCACCTGTCCTTCGGTGTTGATCTGCTGCAGGTTAGGCCGCGGCCAGTAGTTCCAATCCCGATAGAGTTTGGCATATTGGTCGGCGCTGGCGCTGTTGATCTCGCCACCGGACAGGACGAAGTCCTTGATCCCGTACTTGGCCTGGCTGGTGGCATTCTGGTACACCGTCGACCTGGACACGCTGGCGCCGCCGATGGCGGTGTAACGGCACCACACCTTATTGCCCATGTCGTTGAGGCTGTTGATCAGCGTGGAGGTCCCCGTCTCCATCTCGACGGTGTTGACCATTCCCTCCCAGGCCAAGTCGCCATAGTCGTGGAAGATCTGCACCTGCCGGCCCAGGATGTTAGCCAGCAGCGCCTGGGCCTCCTCCCGGCTCTCCGGGATGATCTGGAACGACGCCTCCCAATAGCCCCCCATGTCCCGCTTGGTGGTGCGGATGTTCGAGACCCGCGTGCGCGGCAGATTGAGGTGGAATGTATCGTAGGTCGTGACCGGGTTCTCGGTCAGGACGATCCCACCCCAGGCCATCTATTCGTCGCCTCGCAGGTTGTAGTAGATGGCGGA
>Ga0115026_10000465_pt1 | contig 11128 bp, 9 predicted proteins | sample Mud_0915_D1_FD_83878 | JGI IMG/M metagenome (GOLD analysis project Ga0115026, IMG submission 83878) | Wetland microbial communities from Old Woman Creek Reserve in Ohio, USA - Mud_0915_D1 | ecosystem: Environmental > Aquatic > Freshwater > Wetlands > Sediment ...
GGGTGTCACCTTCATGCCATTCCACTACAAGGAGTGTGCTGCCAACATCCTGACCAACAACGCCCTGGACCCGGTGGCCAAGATCCCGGAGTTCAAGGCCTGTGCGGTTCGGATTGAGAAGCTCCCGGAGGTGAAGAAGTAATGGCTCTTTTCGGCGGCGGAAAACCGACGGTGAAGAAGGGAGACATGGTCTATGCCTGGACCACCGACTCCGAGATCGCAAAGAAGGCGGAGTGCGGCGGCGCGGTGACCACCTTCCTGAAGCACGCACTGGAAACGAAGATGGTGGACGCGGTGCTGGCGATACAGCGGGGACAGGACATCTACGATGCCGTCCCGACGCTGATCACCGACCCGAAGGATCTCAAGAACACGGCAGGGTCGCTCCACTGCGGCACGCTGCTCCTCTCCAAGGTCGTGGCCAAGCACCTGAAGGGTGCCAAGGACAAGAAGATCGCCATGACCGTGAAGGGGTGCGACCTGATGGGCATCCTGGAGCTGGCCAAGAGGAACGCCATCAACCGGGACAACCTTCTCCTGATCGGGGTGAACTGCGGGGGCACCGTGAGCCCGGTCAAGGCCATGAAGATGATCCAGGAGATCTACGGCGTCGATCCCATGAAGGTCCACAAGGAGGAGATCGACAAGGGCCAGTTCATCATCGAGTTCGAGGGAGGCCACAAGGGGATCTCCATCGACGAACTGGAGGAGAAGGGCTTCGGCCGGCGGACCAACTGCCGCCGCTGCGAGTACAAGGTTCCCCGGCAGGCGGATCTCGCCTGCGGGAACTGGGGCGTCATCGGTGACAAGGCGGGGAAAGCCACGTTTGTCGAGGTCTGCAGCGACAAGGGCGCCGATCTCCTGAACCGGGCCGTGAAGGCCGATGCGCTCGCCACCGAGGCGGCGAACCCGAAGGGGATCGAGCTCCGGCAGAAGGTCGAGGGGGCCATGCTGAAGCTGGGCGAGAAGTGGCGGAGGAAGGACTTCGGTACCCTGAAGGGCGACCTGTGGGGCACCATCGGACGGGAGACGGGGCGGTGCATCAAGTGCTACTCGTGCATCGAGAACTGCCCGGTCTGCTTCGGTGACACGGAAGCCCTGAAGGCCAAGTCCTTCATGGTGACCGCAGGCGAGGTGCCGCCCAACGGGATGTTCCACCTGCGCCGGTTCGCCCACATCTCGGACACCTGCGTGAACTGCGGCCAGTGCGAGGAGCTCTGCCCCATGGACATCCCGCTGGCCCTCTTCTCCCACGCCATCCGCGTGGAAGGGGACATGGCATTCGAGCCCAAGCTGGGCAAGGCAGCCTACAAGAACTAATCTCCCCTTTTTTCCCGGGATCGGAGGAATTGACAGGTCCGGGTTTCAGGATACCCTCTGGTCAGTCAGACGGCCGGGAAAGACAGGGAAAAAAGCGCACCCGCACAGGAGCCGGGGAGGAGTCTCCGGGGGTGACGAGGAAGCCCCCGGATCCCTGTGTCCGGCATCTCCTGTGTACCTGGGATTGGATCTCTCTTCTTCTGCAGCATCGGATTATTGTGGAACCCCTGACGGTTGGTTGCTCGTCCGTGAGGGCGGGGAGCAGGGGTCTCCGTCCGCTCCCCCCTTCTCTCGTCCCGATACCGCGGCTGATGCTGAAGACCGGGTATCGGCAGTGAAATCTCGCAGATCATGGGCTCATAAACATTTGCCAAGCAGAAGCGGATGCAGGGGCCGGCCGGGAACAACCAGATGGCGGGATTCAGCGGTTCATGCCGCCGGATCAGACCCGCGACTGGTTCACATCCTTCCGGTGATGCGGAATGCAGGAACAAACCGGAAAATGGGAAGGGAACCGCTGCAGGTCAGAGGGATCCTCAGCCGGTTCTCCCCGGGGGAGGTACCTTCCCTGGCGGTGTTTCCGTCTCCTGAGGAGCCATCACCCGGAAGATCAGGGCGCACTGCCCCTTCCAGGGGGAGTAGGCCCGGATCTTCAGGGTACGGTCGAAGTCCGGGTGGTAGATCGCGAATTTCTTTGGATCCCCGCTGAGTGCGACCCTGCCGATCACTTCGATGAGTTCCGGTGGGGTGTTGGGGTACATCTCCCGCAGCTGCTGCCCCAGGAGATCCTCCCGGATCCTCCCGCTGAGCCGCTCCATGGCCGTGTTCACCTCCCGGAAGGTCAGGTCCACCGGAATGCCCTTCTCATCGAGGACAGGCTCCACCAGGGTGAAGCAGCATCGCATCGAGTTGAAGAGGTGTTTGAACCGGGATTCGCTCTGGCGGAGGGAGTCCAGGGTCGTGAGCCGCTCCGTCACGTCCTCGTAGGTGATGTACTGGGTGCCATCCCGGAGGGTGACCGGCCGGAAGATGACCTCCCGGCATTCCCCGTTCCGGCACTGGACAGGGAACTGCCGTGGCCTGACTATCCCCGGCCGGGACCCGGCCAGGTCCCCCGTCCACGCTGCAATGGCTTGCTGGCGCAGGTCCGGGTCGGGGAAGGCCTGATCGAACCACCTCCGACCGGTGGGCACATCGTCCCGCGTGTACCCGAAGAGCTCCGTGAACCTCCGGTTCACGTACCGGTACCTGCCGTCGCCATCGATGATGGAGATGGGGAAGGGCGAGGTCTCTGCCATCTCCCGGAACTGCTCCTCGCTGGCCCGGAGGGCCTGCTCGGCCTCCCAGAGATCGGTGACGTTCTGGATGGTAGCCACAATCCCCGTGATCGCTCCATCTCTCCCGTAGAACGGTGCCCGGTGCAGGATCATATGCCCGGGGTCCTGGCCTTCCCTGCGGAGGACCAGTTCATCCCGATGGATCTTTCCGGTCTGGAGCATCTCCCCGGTGGCTGTGTCAAAATTGGGGATCTTCTCATCAGGCCAGAGCATAGCCGCGGTCCGGCCGATGATCTGCTCTCGAGGAAGTCCTGCCAGTTCCTCAAAAGCGCGGTTCACGCTCTGGATTACGCGGTGAGAATCGACCCGGTAGACCGGTACCGGAATCCGGTCGAGAATCTCTGTGACCAGGTGGACATGGTCCCGGACCGCAGCTTCCGCATCGATCTGCTCCCCGATCCTGCCCACCCGTTCAGCGACCACGCCAACAAGGCCCTCTTCCTCTGGGAGGAACACCTCCTCTTCAGCCAACGGAGGATGCGTGCGGTACCAGACCTCCACGGCCCCTTCAGGGACACCATTGACATGGATCTCACGACGGATACCCCAGGGTGTGGAGGCAAAGTTCGCGGTCGCATACTCCTGCCCCCGGTAGAGGATCCGGGCGGCGGCCAGGTCAGGATACTGGAAGGCTGCGGGGATCAGCTGGACAATGGAAGGGAGGAGTGCCGGGAGGTCCCGCCCGTCCCGCTCGATGAGCCGGGAGATGTCGTACAGGACACGGAGCTCCGTGATCCTCTCCCGGAGCTGGTTCTCCGCCACCTTCCGATCCGTGATATCGACCGTGTAGACGAGCACCCCGTCGGGCGGGAGGTAGGCACACCGGACCAGCAGGTCACGGGTCTCTCCCGTGCTCTGGAACGTATATGGCATTTCATCATCGATGGTGGTCTTCTCTGCGAGGCACCGCTCCAGGTTGGCAAGGATGGCAGGTCTCTCCCGGAACATGTCCCGGGCGGTCCTGCCGATATGCCCGGTGATCATACCGCGGGTGATCCGGAGGGCGGCATCATTGAACTCGCTGAGGACCAGGTCGTCACCCCCCTTCCGCCAGATGTAGGTGGGGACCGGGAAGCTCTGGAACTGGGCCCGTGCCAGGTCCTCGGCTTTCTTCCTGGCGGTGACTTCCCTGCCCACTGCCTGGTACTCCGCGGGATTACCCCGTTCATCAAATAATGCCCGGAAGGTCACGTCTATGAACCGGATGGTTCCGTCAGGCATGGTCACCTGGACCTCCAGGGAGGTGTGGGGATGCTCCGGGGTCAGGGATCGATAGGTCTCCCGGGTCCGGGCATACTCTTGATCTGAAAGGGGCAGGGTAAATGGCACACCCACCACCTCTTCCTTGTTCTTCCCGATATACCGGCAAAAGGCATCGTTGGCAAAGGTAAAGATACCGTCAGGGCTGAACCGGACAATCCATTCTGTCTGGTCCTCGACCACCGCCCGGTACCGGGCCTCGCTCTCCTGGATCGCCCGCTCAGCGGCCTTCAGTTCGGTGACATCCCGGGCCACCGCCTGGTATTGCACCGGGACCCCGTGGTCATCAAAGAACCCCCGGAAGTCCGCCTGTATCCATCGGGTCTCTCCGTCCAGCTGGTTGGCCTGGAACTCCAGAATTTTGCTGGGATGGTCAGGGGTCAGGGAGTGATAGGTCTCCCGGATACGGCCGATGTCGATATCCGGTATCAAATGAATGACGTTTAATCCCATGACCTGCTCGGGGGTCCGGCCCACGAACCGGCAGAAGGCGTCATTGGCAAAGGTAAAGCTGCCGTCAGGGTTGAACCGGATGATGCCTTCCTGCTGACTGTCCACCACCGCCCGGTACCGGGCCTCGCTTTCATGGAGCGCTTCCCCGGCCTTCCTGCGATCGGTGACATCCAGGGAGATGAGGGTGGCGGCGGTCATCTTCCCGTCCTGGAAGACAGGCCCCAGGTGGGATTCGTAACATGCAGTTCCCGGGCCCTCGGGGCCATAGCCGCACACCTCGTAACCGGTGGGCCGGCCCGTGGTGAAGACCAGGTCCAGGTGGTGACGGAGAATCTCCTGCTGGTCTGGGGGGACATAGTCAAAGAGGGAGGTTCCGACAACATCCGCCGCGGTGTAGGTTCCGGCTGCGCGGTTGGCATAGAGGATCTTCCCCTCCCCGTTCACCGTGAGGATGATGGCAGGGGCGGTGGCCATCACCGCCCGGAGGTTCTCCTCCCTCTCCTGGATGGCCTTCCGCTGCTCTGTCTCGGTGGTGATGTCCTGGAGAAGGATGGTGGTCCCCTGGGTCCCGTTCTCGTACACCGTGGAGATGATCTTTACCCGGAAGTGGAAGATCTCCTCCCCCGTCAGGACCTCCACCTCCCGCTGGAAGATCTCGTCCCGTTCGGTGGAATGGAGATATCTCTGGATCTCTTCACCGCCAGTGAGAACGAAGGAGAGTTCGTCCAGCTTCTTCTGGAGGACCTCGGGGCGTGTCCGCCCTTCAAAGGTGAGCACATTGTTGTTCACGTACAGGACCCGGAGGTTCGCATCCAACATGATGAAATAATCAGAGGAGAGGTTGATCATCCCCGATACCGGCACCCGGGGGGCGGTGAAGTAGAGCTTGGCCGGCCCCACCCGGGTCTGCTCCACGGCACCGGATGCCGTGAGCAGGTCCAGGTACTTGGCCACCGAGTTCCGGTTCAGGTGGAGCTCCTTTGCGATGGCAGCGATGGACATCCCCCGCGGCCGCAGCTTCAGCAGGTTGGTGACGCGGGAGATGTCCTCCCCGGAGATGGTCATCAACGGTGAATATGGCTGGGAAACTATGTAGCTTTCGATGTGATCTTTGTCTGAAGATGTTCTTTCCGCCATTGGGCGAATTAATCACTTCTTTTTTATTTTTGGGGGCGGTAAATGAATCAAGTTAATGTATTCCACTGAACCCGGTCGGGTGGTATTCTCCTCACCGGGACCTCTCCTGTCCTGCCCCGGGGTATCCTCTGCCATCATGGCATCTTTCCGGTGATCCCGGCCGGGGAGCGCTCATCTCCCTGCAGGTCGCAGGCAATGGGGTTTAAGTACTCGCATGCGCTTATTCTCCCCCATGAAGCAGCACGAGGTGTTTGAATCGGTGCCCGGGATCCTCCGGCCCTTCAAGGCGTACGTGGAGTCCCTGAACCTGCAGAAGGGTGACCAGCTGGTGTACTACGGCGTTCCCGGGACCTGCACGCCGTTCATCGAACTGCTGGGCTTTGCCATCCGGGGCATTCCCGCCGAGCAGGTCTTTGTTCCCCTGACGGACGAGTCGAAGGCAAAGAAGATCGTACCGGTCGCTGACGTGGGGATGCAGGTCTCGGCCACGGGGGTCCGCCCGAACCCGAAGGCCATCGTGCTCATGGGCGGGCTCTCCATGCCCAACTCCACCGTCACCGCCGACCAGATGAAGGCGGTCATCGGCAAGTACCGGGTACCCCTGGTCGGGGTCTGCTTCATGAAGATGTTCGAGAAGACCGGCTGGACAAAGACCTTCGACTTCGGCCTCCTCATCGATGCGAACATCGCCCCGGTGGACGTCTGGAAGTGACAGAAACTCCCGCAAATCCCTCTTTTTCCTGATCTGCTCCCTGACGGTGAGTCCGGGGCATGCAAATCCTTATCCCTGCCCGGAGTCACCGTACCCGTATGGAAGAGCCGGCGCCCTGTGCAGGCCTCAGAGTCAACGACGTCATTCCTGCCATGGAGAGCAAGGCGTTCTGCGCCGTGCTGAGGGCCGAAGGTACCCTCCGGCGCGAGTCCCAGAGCATCAGCGACTTCACCGAGCTCGTGAAGGATGCGCACCTTGCCTGGATTGACTACATCATCGATGACATTGACCGGGACGTTTGCGCCGTGGCCCAGTCCCTGGGTTTCACGGAGCTCCTGGTCCGGAACCTGATGAAGAACCCGCGGAGCGGGTACGAGGACTTTGACAATGAGATGGGGCTCATGGTGCCTGCCATCTTCATGGAGGGATTCGATGTCAAGCTGGAACCGCTCTTCATCCTGATCCACGAGAAGGCCATCGTCACGCTTCACACCCGGGAGGTGCGGCGCTTCTTCCGGATGCGCCGGTACGCCGAGACCCTGCTGCGGAAGATCCCCAGGGAATTGCCCACCCCCGATAAAATCACTCACCTCCTGATCCGGATCATCGACGAGAATAACTCCCGCAACTTCGATTACCTGGCCGAGATCGAGGAGCATGGGGACATGCTCTCCAAGGAGCTCACCAACCCGAAGACCCCCCGGGCGCTGATCGCCCAGAAGATCTACGATATGAAGCATGCCCTGATCGTGTACCTGGGGGGGCTCTGGGCAACGGTGGACACCCTCTCCTCGCTCCGGTACGGCGACGCCGAGCTCCTCACGGACGACGACAAGATCCTGGACCGGATCAATGCCCTGATCGTGGAGGTCCAGGCCCAGATCGGCCTCGCCGAGCACCTGTCAGAGGTGCTTGCGAGCGGCCTCGAGGTCCTCCAGTCCATCTACAACAACCAGCTGCAGATCCTGAACAACCGCCTGGCAATGCTCGTCGCGTACCTGACGATCATCGGGACGGCGCTTCTTGTCCCCAACACCATCGCGACGGTGGCCTCCAATATGATGTTCAACTTCACCGAGGAGCATATCCCCCTCTACCTGGGAACCATCATCCTCTCCACGGTCCTCGCCACCGCGGCCGCCTGGTGGATGGTGAGGAAGGCCGGGTGGCTCCCGAGCCAGGTGGAGTAGGGGAACCCACCGGGAGACCGTCCCCACCGGATGTGGCCGGTTCCTCTCCCCGTGGGAGGCCGGGAGCGGATCCTGTTTTTCCCCCGAAGGACCTGAAGGATCGTTTCGGAAATTGCAGGAGAACACCAGCCTTATCCCCCTTTCCCGCCTACCCGGAACGCGAGAGATCATGGCCGAGATCCCGAAAGAGGAGTATATCCTCCCCACCACCAGCGCCTGTGCCGGCTGCAGCTCGTCCCTGTGCCTCCGGTACATCCTGAAGGCGTCCGGCCCGGACACGGTGCTCGTGATTCCTGCGTGCTGCACGAGCGTCATTCAGGGGATGTACCCGAGGACCGCGGTGAACGTGCCGGTGTACAACATCGCCTTTGCCGCGGCAGCTGCCTGCGCCTCCGGGATGAGCGCCGCCTTCCGGGCGCTGGGGAAAAAGACGAACGTGATCGTGTACGCCGGGGACGGCGGAACGGTGGATATCGGCCTCCAGTCCCTCTCGGGGGCCTTTGAGCGGGAGACGGATTTCCTGTACCTCTGCTACGACAACGAGGCCTACGGGAACACCGGCATGCAGCGGTCCGGAGCAACCCCCGTCGGTGCCCGGACCACCACGACCCCGGCCGGCAAAGCCCACTCCCGGAAGGACATCGAGCAGATCGTGGAGGCCCACCGGCCCCCCTACCTGGCCACCGCCTGCAGCGCCTACCCGACGGATCTCTTCTCGAAGGTGAAGAAGGCCCTCTCCCTCCCCGGATCCACGTTCATCCACATCCTGGCCCCCTGCCCCACGGGGTGGAAGTTCCCCCCGGGGAAGACCATCGAGATGGGGAAACTCGCCGTAAAGACCGGCATGTGGGTCCTCTACGAGCGGGAATACGGGAAGCTCGCCATCTCCGCACCCTCGAAGGCGGCGATGGCAACGCCGCTCCCCCTCGCAGACTACCTCTCGCCCCAGGGGCGGTTCAAGGGGATCACGCCGGATCAGGTCCAGGAACTGGAACGGGAGATCGCAGCGAGGAGGGAACGCCTCCTCCGGGAGGCGGCCTAGCATGCACACCATCGCCACCGGGAACCGGGGCGTGGCCGAGGCCGTGCGGGAGGCAAAGCCCGGAGTTGTTGCCGCCTACCCCATCACCCCCCAGACCGAGATCGTGGAGCTGATCGCCCAGTACGTGGCCCAGGGGACGATGCAGGCCACCTACATCCCTGTGGAGAGCGAGCACTCGGCCATGGCGGCCTGCATCGGGGCCAGTGCGACAGGGATCCGGACCTTCACCGCCACCTCCTCCCAGGGCCTCCTCTACATGCACGAGATGCTCCACTGGGCGGCGGGCGCCCGCCTCCCCATCGTCATGGCCAACGTGAACCGGGCCGTGGCCCCGCCCTGGAACGTCTGGGCGGACCACACGGACGCCCTCTCCCAGCGGGACACCGGGTGGCTGCAGGTGTACGTGGCCACCGCCCAGGAGGCCTACGATACCATGCTCATGGCCTTCCGGATCGCAGAGCATGAGGACGTCCTCCTGCCCGTGATGGTGAACCTGGACGGCTTCATCCTCTCCCACACGATGCAGCCCCTGGAGACGACCCCGGCAGGGGACTTCATCCCCCCCCTGTCCCTGCCCCATGCGATCGATATCAAGGACCCGGCCGCCTACAGCCCCCTCACCGGCCCCGAGTACTACTTCGGGTTCCGGTGGGAGATCGAACGGTCCATGCGGGATGCCCGGCAGGTGATCCGGGAGGTGGAGGAAGCCTTCGCAGGGAAGTTCGGGCGACGGTATGGCCCCGTGGAGGAGTACCGGACGGAGGATGCGGAGGTGGTGATCGTGGCCATGGGCACGCTGGGACGCGAGGCCCAGGTGGCGGTGGACCGGCTCCGGCAGGAAGGGATCCCTGCCGGCGCTGTCCGTCTCCGGTGGTTCCGGCCCTTCGCCCGGCCGGACCTGGCCGGCCGGGAGGTGGTGGTCATCGACCGGGACTACTCCTTCGGGTTCGGAGGGGTGCTGGCCCATTCCCTCCGGGCCACCACTCCGTGCAACCCGTACAGCGTCATCGCCGGTCTCGGCGGGCAGGAGGTCACCTACGCGGACATTGCCCAGTTCGTCCGGCAGCGGAAACCCGGGGAAGAGTTCTGGTTCGGGGTGGAGAGCCATGGCGATGTTTGAGATCCGGATCCATTCCCGGGGCGGGCAGGGGGGTGTTACCGCCGCCCGGCTCATCGCCCTGGCCGCCTTCTACGACGGAAAACAGGCGACAGCCACCCCGTTCTACGGCGCCGAACGGAGGGGTGCGCCCATCGTGGCCTTCGTCCGGATCTGCGACACTGCCATCCGCACCTGCTGCCAGGTGAAGGAGCCGGATCTCGTCGTGGTCCTGGACCCAACCCTGCTCTCCACCGTGAACGTGCTGAAGGGGCTTGCCCCCGGCGGCACCGTGCTCCTGAACAGTCCCCACCCGGTGGCGCTGGACGGGTTCCGGGTCGTCACCGCGGACCTGACCGGGATCGCCCTCGTGCTGGATCTCGTTATCGCCGGAAGCCCACTGCTGGACACCTCCGTGCTCGGGGGGCTCGCCAAGATCGGGGTGATCACGCTGGACTCGGCGAAACGGGCCATCGCCGAGAACTTCACGGATCCCCGGAACGTGGCGGCGGCAGAGAAAGCCTACGCGGAGGTGGCGGCATGACACCCGCGCAGGCAGCCGCAAAGGACAGGGCCCGGCCCGCAGGAAAACGGGAGCGGCTCGCGATCTCAAAGCCCGTGAAGGGGGCGGCAGGTAAGACCGGTGCCTGGCGGACCTTCCGGCCGGTGATCAACCCGGAGCAGTGCAACCAGTGCGGGCTGTGCCAGCTCTACTGCCCGGAGGCCGCGATCAACGAAAACCTGGAGATCGACACCGAGTTCTGCAAGGGTTGCGGTATCTGTGCCAGTGAGTGCCCGAAGAAGGCGATCCGGATGGAGAAGGAGGAGCGGTAGGGGGAGCGAGGGAACCTCAGGACTGGCCTGTCACCGGACTCGCGGGGGGTAGGAAGTACCACAGGACGCGCTCTCCTCTACGCGGGAGAGGGCGGGAAATGGCGTGGTCCCACCCGTCACTGAAGGAACCGCCTCCCCTCTCTCCGGGGGACACGAAGAGCATACCCCGCTCGGCCCTGATCTCTTCCTGGGGCGCCCCGGCCATGGCGAACCGGTATCGGCAGGTCGCAGTGCTAGAAAATCAGACGGTCCCCGGGCACTGGCCTTTCCTGACGGTCCCCCCTTCTCCACAGGTTAACTTCCGGAATTGCACACCGTGCAGGTAACCCCCGTCCCCGCTGAACAGCTAGAGAGGGCAGAGGAGCCAGGGTTGCAGGTGGCACTGACCACACCAGTACCCGCGCAGCACTGGGTTGAGGTTTCAGGATTTGCGTCAGTTCCGGACCCGCAGGCGAGAAAAGAAGCAGTGCACCCATTGTTGCAGTTATCCTGTGCCACCTGCCCGTACGAGCAGTTGCCGGGCCTTGAACCTGTCACACAGCTGGCGGGATTTGCCTTGTACTGTGCACCGATATCACAGTAACCCCTTCCCCACGCCAGGTCGTATCCGTGGGCCGAGAAAGGGATCAAGGCAGGAGGATCATACTGGTGTGACATGGCAGAACGGCAGCCAGACCTGCTGATAAAACCCTGTTGTCAGTCGATATATATCTGCCATATCCCCACCAGGTGGTCCCGGGAGCCCGA
>Ga0115026_10000467_pt1 | contig 11106 bp, 9 predicted proteins | sample Mud_0915_D1_FD_83878 | JGI IMG/M metagenome (GOLD analysis project Ga0115026, IMG submission 83878) | Wetland microbial communities from Old Woman Creek Reserve in Ohio, USA - Mud_0915_D1 | ecosystem: Environmental > Aquatic > Freshwater > Wetlands > Sediment ...
GATCTGACCGACCTTGTACGCGAGCGCTTGGCCCGGCCAGCCGATGTAGCGATCGACCTCGTTCGAGATGTTCACTTCGGTCAGCGCCGTGTGCTCGCGCATGAACGCCTCCGCGCGTGCACGCGTCCAGCCCATCGCGTGCAGCCCGGTATCGACGACGAGGCGCGATGCACGCCACGCGTCGTACGACAGCTTGCCGATCCGATCGAGGTCGGACGAGTACAAGCCCATCTCCTCGGCGAGCCGCTCCGTGTAGAGCGCCCACCCTTCGACGTACGCCGTCGAGCCATCGAGCTTACGAAACGCCGGCATCGCACCGAGCTCTTGCGCGATCGCGATCTGCGTGTGGTGTCCCGGCACCGACTCGTGCCAGGTCAGCGCTTCGAGCTCGAACCGCGGCCGCGTCTCGGGCTTGAACGTGTTGATGAAGTACTCGCCTGGCTTGCTGCCGTCGTAGTGCGGCTGCCGGTAGTACGCGATCGTCGTGTACGGCGCTTCGTGTGAGGGAATCTCGCGCATCACGCAGTCCGTCTTCGGCAGGACCGCGAAGAACTTCGACTGTGCTGTCTTCGCGCGATCGAGCGAGGCTTGCGCCGCGGTCAGGATCTGCTCGCGCGTCTCGAAGTACAGCGTCTTGTCACCGCGCAGCTTCGCGATCGTCGATGCGAGGTCGTTCGTGCCGAGCACGACCTTCCCGAGCGCCGCGAGCTCGCGATCCGTCCGCGCGATCTCCGCTTGCCCGAGCTCGTGCAGCTGCGCGGGCGTCAGCGGCAGCCCGACGTAGTACAGGATCGCCGCGCGATAGCACGGCTCGCCATCGGGCAGCCCGGCGAGCCCTTCTTTTCCCGTGCGCGCGACGGGCATCACGCGGTCACGCAAGAAGTCGCGCAGCGCGACGACGCCGCCGAGCACTTGGTTCGCGACGACCTCGCGCAACCCCTGCACCAAACGATCGCGCTCGCCCGACGGCCACGGGTCTTTATCGACGGTCGCCCACGGCGGCTGCACCATCGCCCAGCTGTCGATCGGTTTCGCGAGCTCCGCATCGAGCTGCTCGATCGCGCGACGCACCTTCTCCGCCGACGCGACGCGCTTTCCCTGTAGCCCGCGCTCGAGGTTCGCGATCGTGTCGTCGACGAGCTTGCGCGCTTGGCCCATGCGCACGATCAGGTTCTCCGCATCCTTCGGCGTCTTCACCGTGTGCGACTCGACCAGGTACGAGAGCTCGCCGAACAAGCTCGAGCCGCCGCTGTCGACGGTCCACTCGTGCGTCTTGCAGACCTCGAGCGCGATCTCCGCTTCCAAGCGCTCGGCGAGGCTCTTCTCGATCGACGCGGCATCGCGCGGTGCGAGCTTGTCGTCGTAGCGGTGATCGCCGAGCGTGGTCGCCCACGTCGGCGCCCACCGCATCATGTGCTCCCAGTGATCCGCGACGACGCCCTTCAGCGTCGGATCGGTGATCCCGGCAACCGCGTCGGCGGCGAGAGGCGAAGGTGTCGGCGCTGGAGTCACGGTCTTTCCCTTCGGCCCGCACGCGAGCGCGAAGCAGGCGGCGAGCACGGTGAAACGCATCCCGCAGTTGTACTCTCCGCACCGTGCAGGTTCACCTGATCGATGGCACCTACGAGCTGTTCCGGGCGTGGTTCGGTGCGCCCCCGGCGCAGCACCAGGGCCGCGAAGTCGGTGCGACCCGCAGCATCCTGCGGAGCCTGACCTCGCTCCTCAACAAGCGCATCGTCACGCACGCCGGGGTCGCGTTCGATCACGTGATCGAGTCGTTCCGCAACGATCTGTTCACCGGCTACAAGACCGGCGAGGGCGTGCCCGAAGCGCTCTTCGCGCAGTTCGAGCTCGCCGAGCGCGCGTGTCGTGCCCTCGGCCTGATGGTGTGGCCGATGGTCGAGTTCGAAGCCGACGATGCGATCGCGACCGCCGCCGCGAAGCTCGCGGTGGATCCCACCGTCGAGCGCGTGCTGATCACCGCGGTCGACAAGGACATGTGCCAGTGCGTCGTCGGCTCGCGCGTCGTGTGTTGGGATCGCTTCAAGGATGTCACGCTCGACGAAGCCGCCGTGATCGCGAAGCACGGCGTGCCGCCCGCATCGATCCCCGACCTACTCGCGCTCGTCGGTGACACGGCCGACGGCATTCCCGGCATCGCCGGTTGGGGCAAGAGCTCCGCCTCGAAGGTCCTGTCCGTCTACGGCCACATCGATCGCATCCCCGACGATCCGAAGCAGTGGACCGTCGCGATCCGCGGCGCCGATCGGCTCGCCGGCGCGCTCCGCGAGCACCGCGCCGAGGCAAGGCTCTACCGCACGCTCGCGACGCTGCGCACCGATTGCCCGATCACGTGCGATGCCGAGTCGCTCGCGTGGCGCGGCCCCGATCCCGCCGCGCTCGACGCGATCGCGGTCGAGCTGGGGATCGGCTCGATCCGCTAGAACTTCAGGACGACTTCGAAGCTCGAGCCCTTCACGGGCCAGTCGATCTTCTGTGCGACCGCATCGACGCACGCGAGGATCTCTCGGCTGCGCGTGCCGGTGCCACCGAGCGCGACCTTCGTCTTGTTGTCGCGCACCTTCATCGTGATCGTGATCGTCGACGCCTTCGGATCGAGGCACTTCTGGAAGTCAGCGCGGTGATGCTCGGCGACTTGCTGCGGCGAGATGACGAGCTTCGCTCGGTCGGTCTCCTTCTCCTGCCGCGGCATGTTCTTCGCTGGCTTCGCGTCGGGCTTCAGGTCCGCCACATCTGCCGTCTTGCGCGGCGCCTGTGTGGCGGTCGTCGATCCACCCGTGCTCGGGGGCGGCGGTTCAGTCTTCCCGCCCAGCTCGTCTCCCCGCGAAGCCGTGACCGGCGGTGGTGGCGGTGGTGGCGGTGCCCCCTTAGCGCCCTCGTCACTCCGCGAAGGCGTGGTCGGTCCCGGCATCGGCGCGCTCTCCGCGGCCGCAGGCTCCGCCGGAGGCGCAGGCACCGCACCGGGCTTCGGTGGCTCCTTCATCGCGGTCGTCTGCGCGGTATCCGCCGCGCTGCGCTCCGCGTTGCGACCCGCCGCCGCGGAGTTGTGCTCGACGGCCTTCGACGCCTGTTGCTTGTCGAGGCCCCACGCGAGCGACGAGTCGACGCGTGCCTGCTTGTTGCTGACGACGGCCCACTTCGCACCGTTGTGAAACAGCTCGATCGTCACCGTCGCATCGGCGGACGTCGCGATCTGATCGTCGCGAAACACTTCCGCACCGATCGCGAGCTCGCGTGTCTTGCCCTCGCGCGTCGCTTCGACCTTGCCGTTGATCTCGATGACCTTCCCGGCCGCTGTCCCGACTGCGACGGCTGGTGCGTCAGCTTTCTTGCTGCACGACGCGACCGCAGAAACCGTCAGAACCCCTAGGAGCAGCGCGCGAAGCATCTCTGGATTCTACGCACATGCGACGCTCGCGGTCTGCTCGGTGATGCCCAGGACCTTCGCGTCATTAGATACTGACAGGTCTCGCGCCCTTGGCCGCCGCGCGACGAGGGTCCATCCTGGATCCGTGCGCATCGCCGTACTCGTCTTGTTCCTCGCCGCGTGTGGTGGCGCAGCCGCACAGACCAAGGCAACCAAGGTCACCGGTGGCATCGCCGGGCTCGCGCGCGATCACGATAGCGGCGATCCCGTGGCGAAAGCCGAGATCCGCGTGCGCGCGTCGGGTCAGTTCGAGCCGCTCTCCACGGTGTCGAGCGATCGCGGCCTGTTCGACATCCAGCAGCTGCGGCCGGGCCGCTACACGCTCTCGGCGTTGTTCGCAGGTCAGCCGGTCGAGGTCACGAACATCGAGGTGCGCGCCGGCGAGATCACGATGGTCGACGTCACGTTCACGCTCGGTCGACCCGAACCGATCAAGTACGACTACAACACCAAGGGTGCCGAGATCGATCGCTACCGGCCGAAGTCACTCGCGGCGAGCAGCGTCGCGCTGATCGAAGGCACGGTGAACGACACCGCGACGCGGCAGCGCGTCTCGGGCGCCGTCGTCACGGCCGTCCACGGCGACGACGTCGCGACGACCCAACAGACGGTCAGCGACGATCACGGCCGGTATCGCTTCGAGTCGGTGCGACCCGGCATCTATTCGATCAGCGCGTACTACTCGATCGGAGGACGCGCGCAGATCGAAGTGCGTCGCAGCGGCATCGAGGTCGCCGGCGCGGAGGCCGTCATCGTGCCGCTGTGGATCGAGATGCAGCGCTAACTGGTCAGTCGAACCAGTAGCGCGCACCGATCGATCCCTCGAGGTGGATCGTCGCGCGATCGCCGTAGCGGTCGTAGTAGTCGCCGACCAAGAAATCGACGACGAACGTCAGCTGCACGAAGATGTCGAGCGGGATGTTGTTGAAGTCGAACGAGAGACCGAGTGGTACGCGCACACCGATCGCCGTGCCGCCGAAGTCGCCGTTGCGATCGGAGTCGAACGACCAGAGGCGCGCGCCGACGCCGATGTAGAACGGCAACTTGAATGGCTCGGTCTCGGTCAGTTGCACCGGGTGCCACAGGTGATCGAGGTAGAGGTGGAGTCCCCTGCGCCGGTAGTAGTAACCGTAGTAGCGCTCGTCGTCGTATCCGACGCCGAAGTTGAGCGCGGTGTTGCCCGACAGGAAGTACTTGCCGTTGAGGCCGCTCGGTCCGCCGAGCTCGATCCCGAGGCCGAACTTTCCGTTCGACTCGTAGCTCGACCGCCCGCCGCCGCCGAACGAGCGCTTGCGCCGTGCCTCCGCATCGGGAGCCATGGCCACGAGTAGTGCGAGTGCCACTAACGAAGTTCGTAGCGTCATACGAACGATCCTAAACGTCGTTTTCCTGCGCTTCGATCGATCGTGTCACAATACGGTGTGGTTCGTTTCCACACGGCGGTCTTCGTCTTGACGTGGACTGCAGCTTGTGGCTCGGGGCCGAGTGGCCCGAGCACTGCAACGGCGCAACCGCCTACACCGCAGCCGCAGGTGGCAGCGCCCGTCGTCGTCGATGCGAGCTCCGTCGACGCTGCGCCTGCACCGCTGCTCGCGTGTGATGCAGGCACGACGCTGACGCCGGCACCCGCACCGGAGCCGACGTGGTTCTGCACGAGACCCGACGGCGTGAAGCACGGCCGGTTCATCACGGTGTTCCCCGACAACACGCCGCAGATCTCCGGCTTATATAAGGACGGCGTGCTCGACGGCGCGTGGGAGCGCCGGCATCCGAATGGCAGCGTCGCCGAAGTCGGCGCGTATGCCGCGGGCAAGAAGCACGGCACGTGGAAGCAACTCGGACCGAGCGGCAACGTGCTCGGCGAGTACGAGCTCGCGTCTGGTACGGGCACCGAGCGGCGATGGTTCGACGACGGAACGCTCTACTCCGAGATCGCGTTCAAGGCCGGCGTCGAGCACGGTCCCGCGAAGTTCTTCACGCAAGACGGAACGCTCGTCACGTCGTCGCGTTACGCGAACGGCAAGCTCGACGGCCCACAGGTCGCCGGTACGCTGCGCTCGATGAAGCTCGACGCCCAGTATTCGAACGGCGTGCTCACGGGCAAGCGCACGATCTGGCAGTCGCACGCGGTGATCGCGGAAGAGAACTACGATCGACGCGGCAAGCTCGACGGTGACTACAAGCTGTGGCACTCGAAGAAGATCACGCGCGTCGAAGGCCAGTTCGCGCACGGCAAGCGCACGGGCGCGTGGGTATGGCACGACAGCAACGGCGACACGGAGAAGGAAGGCAGCTACGTCGACGGCAAGCAAGACGGCGTGTGGACCGAGTACTCCCAGAACAAGGTCACGTTCACCGGCACGTACGACGCGGGCAAACCGAACGGCGAGTTCGTCTACTTCGATCGGAACGGGAACGAGCTCGGAAGATTTACGATGAAGGACGGCACCGGGACCTGGCTGACGTTCTGGGGCAACAGGAAGGTCTCGTCGAAGACGCGCATGTTCAAGGGCGTCGAGGACGGCCCGTATCAGGAGCTCACGTTGCGCGGCAAGGTCGTCGTCGAAGGTCGCTACCGCGGCGGCCTCAAGCACGGCGTGTGGAAAGCGTGGACACCCGACGGCGTCCTCCTGCTCGAGCAAAGCTGGAAGCGCGGCAAGCTCGACGGCTCCGTGAAGAAGTATGTCGATGGCAAGCTCTCACTCGAAGCGACCTATCTCGATGGGCAGGTCGCAGGCGTGTACACGGAGCATCGCAACGGTAAGCCCGCGGTGACAGGATCGTACGCGGCCGATCGCAAGGACGGAACGTGGACGCACTACGCCACCGACGGCGCGGTCGTGCTGGCGTCGACGTAATACATCGGAGCCGTCGACGGACCTTGGCGTCAGCTCGTCGACGGCAACGTGCTCGAGGGCACGCTGGTCGGGGGCCGGCGATCAGGCACTTGGACGCAGACCGATCAGGCAGGCAGCGTCAAACGGCTCCACTACCAGACACCGTGACGAACGTCGGGTAGCCGTAAAAACCGACGGCAGACCCAAGGTATTCCGTCGAGGTTTTCGTCACGTCGAGTGCAACCCTTCGGCTTGCCGCGCGTTCTATCCGTACATACGCAGTGAGTACAGCCGTGAACCGTGACGCCAAGACCCAGTCCGCTCTGATCGCACTCGCGCGCACTCGCCGCATGCAGCGCGCGCTCGCGCATGCGTACCTGCATCGCGGCGCACCGATGCCGACGCTGCGGAGCTCGCTCGGCTACATGGTCACGACGGCGTGCATCGCGGATGTCGAGGGGAGCGCGAAGCCGGGCGATCACGAGGCTGTCGATGGCGCGGCATCGCGCGGTCACTCGATGACCGTGCTCGGGATCTCTCGCAGCGAAGGCGTCGCGTACGTCGTGGAGGAGCTCGGCGCGAACGAAGCACCGATCGTCTACCGCCTGTGGCTGCGTGGTCCTCGCCAAGGTCACCTCGTTCCGATCCACGCGTGGTACGAGCACGACCACACCGTCGAGGAGATCCGCGGCCGCATCGCCGCGATCGCGCCGACGCTCGAGTCCGTCATGCAATCGACGACGGAAGCGTGGATGCTGTCGACGCGCGTGATCCAACGCCGCGCGCTGCGCATCGCCGGCCCGACCGCGTGCGCCGATCTCCCGATCCGGAAGTTCGCGCTGCAGTTGATGGTCGAGCCCGTGAGCGGCGTCGGTCCGTCGGGCAAGACGACGGTCACGGCGTTCCTGCGCCCCGGTGCACAGCTCGCCGAGGTGTGGTCGCTGTCGAGCGGCGAAGCGATCGCGCGGGTCACGTACACCGGCATCCCGAGCGGCACCGGTCTCTCGAAGGACACCGTGCTGTTGCTCACCTCCGGTCTGGGTGATGACTACCCAGATACGCAAGTCTGAATCACGTGTTAGCCGGCCCGTACAGGCCGTGCTTCGCGTTGCCTCGTACTTGGGTAACCTGCACCAAGGTCCCTCGTAGGAGTCACATGCGTACCGTCCTCGCCCTCACTCTGTTCGCGGCCGCCTGCTCCAGCGATGGTGGCCACGGCGGCGACGACGAGTCCTACAACTGCGCGGCGGAGACACGCGACGACGAGTTCGTCGTCGGCATCGAGAAGGCGGGCACGAACGGCAAGCTGACGTTCAAGCTCCTCGAAGCGACGCCGGCACCGCCCGCACGCGGTGACAACACGTGGGTGCTGCAGCTGACGTCGCAAGGCGCCGCGGCGCCGGTCACGGGCGCGGCGATGATCGTCACGCCGTTCATGCCCGATCACCAACACGGCACCCCGATCACCGTCGGCATCGAGCCGATGCCCACCGACGGTCAGTACAAGCTGACGCCGATCAATCTGTGGATGCCGGGCCTCTGGCAGACGACGATCGAAGCGCAGTCCGGCGCGGATACCGACAAGGCCGTGTTCGCGTTCTGCATCCCGAGCTAGTTGCTCGGGCGGCACTGATCGAACTGACTGCAGCAGCCGGTCGCCGCATCGCGTGCGGTCTTCTTCCACTCGCGACGCGTCCCGGCGAGCTCCAGTGTCGTCAGTCGATCGCGGATCGCCGGCGCGAGATCGCCCGAGGCGATGAGATCGTCGAGGACTTCGTACGGCAGCGCGCGCATGCGCATGCGCACGGTGACGCGCTCGACGAGGTTCTGCATGCCCGCGATCGGGAACGCCTTCGTCGTCGAGTGATCGACGGCGGGATCGAGCGGATCGTTCGTGACCGGCGGCCGCAGCAGCTGCGGATCGCTGCGCGCGATCTCCCAGAAGAAGTGCGCGGGCGAGTTGTCCTGCTTGAAGACGCGATCCCAGAGCCCGAACAGGTTCGGGTCGTTGATCTGCTCCGGGTCCATCCCGTCGGGCACGACGCCGCTCTGGAACAGGATGTTGTTGCCGGCGTCGTACGCGATCACTTCGACCCAGACCCGCCGATCCTGCGCGGCACCGCTCGGGAAGGCGTGACCGACATTGAACGTGTCGGCGCGCACCGTGATCTGCCCGCCGTTCTCCGGCGTCACGCAGATCCCGCCGAGCGGCGAGCTGCCGATGCGGTTCGGTCCGATGATCGCGACCGCGCCCTTCAGGTCGCGATCGATCAGCGCCGCCTGCGCCGGCATCTCCGGGAACGGCGTGAGCGCTTGATCGACCGCGGGCCACGCGTGCTCGTGGAACCCGTTCGGCCGCAGCTCGACGCCCTCGAAGTCCGCGACGACGTCGTCCTTCGAGAACATGTGGCAGCCGCCGCACGTGAGGTGAATGTTCGGCGACTTGTCGGCGAAGAAGAACGTCGTCTTCCACTCCTTGAACGTGCGCTCGACGTCGACCCCACCCGGCACGCCGTTGATCGTCTCGGGCACGTTGATGTCGTGGCACGAGCCGCACATCTCCGATTCGTTCCGATCGGAGTCCATGAGCCGGTCGTACTTCGAGTGGTGCGCGGTGTTGCCGACGGGGTTCTCGAGGCCGCCGCGCATCGTCTGATCCATCGCGAGCTTCAGGCCGTTGTTGTGGATGTCGGTGACGTTGTCGACGTTGTGGCAGAAGTAGCAGGTGATGCCCTTCGCGGCGGGCGGCATCGCGGCGGGATCGAAGTTCTCGCCGTTCGTGAGGCCGAGCGCGACGGCCATCGGTGCGTGGCACGACACGCAGAACGTGCCGAGCTTGCCCTGGGTCTCGCGCTGGCCGCGGTTGTTCATCGCGATGAAGACGGGATCCTCGGCGGCGTACGCGTGCATCGAGCCCGACCACTGTTGGTAGTGCTGCGGATGGCACTCCATGCACGTCGCGGGATCTTGCAGCTCCTCGACCGAGAGCTTCGGGCCGTCGTCACCACACGCGGCGAGCGCGAGGAGCAAGACCAAGCACTTCATCGGGGTGCTCCGGCTTGAACCCATTGCAGTAGCGCGCAGCGCGCGGGCGCCGACAGCGCGCTACCCGGCGGCATCTGATAGTCGGTGCCCGGCGACGACGTGCGCACGACCATCTCGCTGCAGCCCGGATCGCCGGCGGTGACGCGCCCGCCGACGAGGCCGTCATAGGCGGTCTGTTCGTCGGCGAACGACAGCCCGCCCTTCATGCCGCTCGCCGAATGACACGACGAATTCGTCGCGCCGCAGCTCGGCCGCAGCGTCATGTTGTAGACGTTCGTGAACGTCGGCGTGTAGAGCGGCGCGCAGGTCGTGTCGACGGTGATGCACATCGGGGGTTGGTCTTCGCCGGGACAACCGGCGAGTGCGCACGCGAGCGCGAACAACACCGGCCGCGAAACCATGGCCCACTCTACCCAGAGTCGGCGGCTATCGCCATGGTCCGGTGGCGAGCGACGCGAGCTGGATCACGAGGCGCTGGTAGCGGGCGTAGGCCTCGTCGAGGTTGCCTCGGGGCGTGAACGATCGGGTCGAGCTCGGCAGCCGCGCCGCCGCGGCCGCGAGATCGACGTGGATGCCGGCCGCGACGGCCGCGATCATCGCGGCGCCGACGGGGCACGTGTCCGCGCTCCACGCGATGTCGTGCGGCTTGCCGAGGACGTCGGCGCGGATCTGCGACCACGTGTCGCTGCGCGAGCCACCGCCGAGCAGGAGGACGCGGTCGGTGGCGAGGCCGATCTGCGCGAGTCGATCGGCGACGTCGCGACACGCGAACGCGAGGCCTTCGAGCACGGCGCGCGCGAGGTGCGATCGCTCGTGACCGACGGCGAGGCCGTGGAACGTCCCGCGCGCGTGCGGTCGCCAGACGGGCGTCATCGCACCGGCGAGCGCCGGGATGAACGTGACTCCCTCGGCACCGGGCGGTGCCGCAGCGGCGAGCGCGTCGAGCTCGGCGTCGTCGGTGATGTTCAGCGCGCGCTGCGCCCACCGCACGGCGCCGCCCGAGAGCCAGCCCGGATTCTCGATGAAGTACGCGTCCGTCGGGTACACGTGCGTCTCGACCATGGGCTCCGGCGCGTCGTCGAGAACGAGCGTGCTCGACAGCGTGCCGACGACTTCGGCGGTGCCGATCGCGCAGACCAGCACGCGGTGCGGTGCGACGACGCCGGCGCCGAGCGGTGTCGCGAAGTCATCGCCGGTGCCGACGGCGACGGGCGTGCCGGTGCGCAGGCCCGTGAGCTTCGCACCTGCGGCGGTGAGCGCGCCGGCGACCGCGCACGTCGGCCGGACCCGAGGGAGCTCGGCCGCGGTGATCTCGAACGCGTCGAGGAGCTGCTGGGACCACGCACGATCGGCGAGCGAGAACAGCATCGTCGTCGACGCGAGCGCGGGATCGATCACGGCTTCGCCGCACAGCCGCTCGACGAGGAAGCTCACGGGCTGATGAAACCGCGCGGTGTTCTTCACGCGCGCCCGGAGCCAGCGGAGCTTCGGTGCCATGTGGCTCGCGTCGGCAACTTGGCCGGTCCGCTCGAACAGCGTGCGCGCGGCGATGCGATCGACCTCGTCGGTGGCGCGGCGGTCCTGCCAGATCAGCGCGGGGTGGAGCGCGCGGCCGCTCGCGTCGACGGCGACGCAACCGTCGAGCTGGCCCGACACGGCGACGGCTGCGATGTCTTCTGGCTTCGCGCCGGCGGCTGCGAGCGCTTTCCCGATCGCGGGCGCGAGCGCGGCCTCCCAGACCGCGGGATCTTGCTCGGCCTCGTCGGGGCGCGGGTA
>Ga0115026_10000468_pt1 | contig 11104 bp, 9 predicted proteins | sample Mud_0915_D1_FD_83878 | JGI IMG/M metagenome (GOLD analysis project Ga0115026, IMG submission 83878) | Wetland microbial communities from Old Woman Creek Reserve in Ohio, USA - Mud_0915_D1 | ecosystem: Environmental > Aquatic > Freshwater > Wetlands > Sediment ...
CCCGCGTCGTCCATGAAGCGCCACTGCGTCGTGACGCCGACCGCGTCGGGCCGCGCGTCCAGGGCCGCCACGCACTGGCGCGCATAGGACGGCTCCAGCCAGTCGTCGGCCCCCATCCAGCGGAGATACTCGCCGCGCGACTGGCGGACGGCGAGGTTGAAGTTCTCGATCTGGCCGATGTTCTCGGCGTTGCGCACGTAGCGGACGCGCGGGTCGCGCGCCGCGTAGCGCTTCACGATGTCGGGCGTCGAGTCGGTCGAGGCGTTGTCGCAGACGACGACCTCGAAGTCCGCGAAATCCTGATCGAGGAGGGAGTCCAGGGCGCGGCCGATGAACTGCTCGCCGTTGCGCACCGGAATGGCGAAGCTCACCCGTGGGCGCAGCAGGCCGACGTCCGCACGAGAACCGGTCATGCCGTGCCCTCCACCAGCAGCTCTGCCTCGATACCCATGGCCCGGAGCGCGGTGCCGATCTCCTCGGCGTAGAGCGGGTTCATGACGATGACCGCGTCGGGCGGCCGCGCGGCCAGCGATTCGGGCGCACGGATCGGGTGGCCCGTGCCCGGGACGAAGCGGCCGTGCTTGTGCGGGTTGAGGTCGATCAGGCAGTCGATCGCCTCGCTTGCCTGCAGCGCGTTGACGAAGCTGACGCCCTTCGACCCCGCGCCCCAGAGAACCGCGCGCCGGCCGTCGCGGCGCAGGGCGTGGAGCACGGCATGCCAGTGCTCGACCTTGGCGCGGTAGGCCGCCGCGAAGCGGGCGACGCTGGTCGCCAGCGCGTCGAGGGATCGTCGGTCTGGCCTTGCGCCCTTCGATACCTGCGCCGGAGGCGCAGACTCAGGGCGAACGGCGTGAGAGACCATTGCCGACGAGCCGGAATCAGTGCGCGCGACATCGCCGTCCGGCACCGCTTCGATCGTCAGGTACTGCCCGCCGAACTCGGTCCCCAGCCGCGCGACCGCGAAGCCGGCGCGCTCGAAGGCCGTGGCGAGCGAGCCTTCCCAGAAGTAGCCGCAGTGCTCGTAGATGAGGTCCCACACACCCAGGCCCGCGACGGTGTGGAGGGCATCGGGCACCTCGAAGAACACCGGCGTCGCGCGCCCGCCGATGGCGCGCCGCAGGGTGCGCAGGAACTCGACGGGGCGGGCGATGTGCTCGAGCGCGTGCCGGCAGCACACCAGGTCGGCCGCTACGTCGGCGTGCGCCTCGGAGTAGTAGTCCTTGACGAAGCGCAGATCCGCGGTCGAGCGGCCTGCCCCGCCGCGCCCCGGCGTGTAGCTCGGGTCGAACCCGAGTCCCTGGTTGCCGCCGGTCTCGCACAGCAGCTTCAGGAAGTCACCCTGGCCGCAGGCGATCTCGACCACGGTCTTGCCGTGCAGCGCGTGGTCCGCGACCAAGCGGGTGGCGAGGGCGTGCGCGTATTGCTGGAAACGCGGCGAGTGGTGCAGCGAGTTCTCGTAGTCGCTGCTGTAGGCGACGCGCGCCGGGTCGAAGGCGGCATTGAACAGGTGACCGCAGGCACGGCAGGCAACGAGGTCGATGTCACCCGTCGGCGCCGCGAGGGCGTCGCGCCGGTCGGTGAACAGGACGTTGCAGTAGACGGGCACGCCCGGCAGGCGCACGCAGTCGACGACGTCCCGCGACTCGCAGACCGGGCAGGCGGCGGTCACAGCGCGTGCAGCTCCGGCGCCAGGCCGCGGCCCTCGAGGTCGCGGGCGATCTCGTCCCGGTAGATCCGGTTCATGATCACCACCGCGTCGGGACGGAACTGCTGGAGGGAGGCTGGGCCGACGATCGGCAGCCCGGTGCCCGGCAGGAAGTGGCCCTGGCGGTACGGATTGATGTCCACGCCGTAATGCACCACGCGCGCGGCATCGCCCAGCGTCGCGAGGAAGGCGACGGCTTTGGAGCCGGCGCCCCAGAGCGCGACCCGCTTGCCCTCCACCGCCAGGCGCTCGAGCAGCGCGCGCCACTCCCCGAGCTTTGCGGCCAGCCGCTCCGGGAAGCTCTGCACATAGGCGGACAGCAGCGCGATGTCGTCCTCGGCGGGCAGCGGCGGCTGCCGCACCGGCATCGCGGCCGCGCGCGCCTCGACGGTCAGGTACTGGTCGTCGTACTCGGTGTCGAGCTTCAGCACCTCGAAGCCGTTCGCGCGAAACAGCCGGGCGAGCGAGCCGGGCGTAAAGTAGGAGCAGTGCTCGTAGTAGATGTCCTCGAAGGCGCAGTCGCGGAGTATCCGCGTCGACTCGGGGATCTGGAAGAACACGTCGGTTCCTGTCCGCTCGCCGATTGCCCTTCGCACCGTGGCGAGAAACTCGCCGGTTGGGTGGATGTGCTCCAGGGTCATCTTGCAGGCGACGAAGTCGCCGCGGTGGCCGGCGTACTTGTCGGAGTAGAAGTCGGCGATGAACTGCACGCGGTCCGCCGCCGCACCCCGGATGCGCTCGACGTGCACGCCCGGGTCGAAACCGACGCCGCGGTTGTTGCCGAGCTCGCACAGCAGCATCAGGAACTCGCCCTTGCCGCAGCCGATCTCGATAACGTCCTTGGCGTGCAGGTCGTAGCGCTCGATCAGACGCTCGGCCAGCGCGCGGTGGAAGGCGTTGAAGGTCGGCGAGTAGCCCTGCGTCTCCTCGTAGCGTGCGGAGTACTCGGTGAGTCTCGCGTCGAACGCGGTGTTCGAGATGAAGCCGCAGGCGTGGCAGAAGCCGAGGCGAATCTCGCAGGTCGTGTAGGCCTTGACATCCTACGCGGAGTCGAGCAGGATGCAGCTGTTGGTCGGCACCGCCGTCGCCGCGTGGAAGACGGTCATGGCGCCGGTACCGCAACTCGGGCAGACCGTCACGCCCCGCCCCCTCACACCACCCGCGGCACCGGCACGGGCACGATGAACCGGCCTCCGCGCCGGGCGTACTCGGCCTGCTGCTCGATGATCTCGGTCGCGAAGTTCCAGGCGAGCAACAGCACGAAGTCCGGCTGCGCCTCCAGGAGCTTCTCCGGGCCGAAGATCGGGAGGTGCTGCCCGGGCATGTACTTGCCCTGCTTGTGTATGTTGCGGTCAACCACGAAGTCGACCAGGTCCCTGCCGATGCCGACGTAGTTGATCAGCGTCGCGCCCTTGGCCGCCGCGCCATAGGCGGCGATCGTCCGGCCGTCTGCCTTCAGGCCGCGCAGCAGGACCAGCAACTCGGCCTTGAGGTGCTCCACGCGGCGCGCAAAGTCGTGGTAGAAGTCGATGCGGTCGACGCGCTCGGCTGCCTCGAGCGCCAGCAGCTCCTGCATCGACGGCCCCACGCGCTCGACCTTCTCCACATACAACCGCAGCGAGCCCCCGTGGATCGACAGCCGCTTCACCTCGTTCAGGTACAGGCCGTGGCGGCGGAACAGGTGGTCGAGCGCCGTCACCGAGAAGTAGCACAGGTGCTCGTGATAGATGGTGTCGAACTCGCGGTGGTCGATCAGGTCCTTCACGTACGGGACCTCGATCACCGCGACGCCACCGTCCTTGAGCAGGGTCGCGATACCGCCAACGAAGCCGTTGGTGTCGGCGACATGTGCCAGCACGTTGTTGCCGTGGATGACGTCCGCCTGCCTGCCCTCCGCCGCAAGCCGCTTCGCCAGCTCCACGGTGAAAAAGGTGTTGAGCGTGCGCACGCCGATCTTCTCGGCCTCCCTCGCCGGGCCCTCGGCCGGGTCGATGCCGAGCACCGGGATGCCGGCCTCGACGTAGTTCTTGAGCAGGTAGCCGTCGTTGCTGGCGAGCTCGACCGCGAGGCTCTGGGACCCGAGGTCGCGCCGCCGAATCAGGTCGAGGACGTTGTCGCGCGAGTGGCGCAGCAGGGCGTCCGAGAACGACGAGTAGTAGGGGTAGTCCTCGCAGAACAGCACCTCGGGCGGCACCGTCTCGATGATCTGCAAGAGGCTGCACTGCGAGCAGAACGCGACCTGCAGGGGATAGGCCGGCTCCTGCTCCGCGAGCTGAGCGGCGCTCACCAAGCGATCCGCGAGCGGCGTGCGGCCGAGGTCGAGCACGGGCTTAAGACCCGCGTGGCCGCAGGAGCGGCAGTTCACGCCCGTCGCCATCGCCTCACCCAGCTGCCGGCCGGCGCCAGCGCAGCTCGTGGTCGAGCCGCCCCTCGTCGACCAGCCTCTTGACGTGCGCGATGCGCTTGTAGCGCTCGCCCTCGAACTCCTCCAGTGTCAGACCGACCTTGCGGTAGGACTCGTAGAGCTGCTCGACGCCGCGGCGCGCGGTCCACTGCGGCTTGAACTCGTGCAGCACGCGGGCGATCTTGTTGCAGTCGACGCGGTAGCAGCGCGTGTCGGGTCCGGCGTCCGGCGCGAAATCGATGCGGCAGTTCGGGACGATGTCCCTGACGATCTCGGCGAGCTCGCGGATCTGGTAGTTCTCGGTCGTCGTGCCGACGTTGAAGGCCTCGTTGTGGATCGCCTCCCGCGGCGCGTGCAGCGCGGCGACGTAGGCGAGCGCGATGTCGGCCACGTGCACGACGGGCCGCCAGGGCGTCCCGTCGCTCTTGAGATACACGAGACCGGTGGTCAGCGCCCAGGCAGTGAGGTTGTTGATCACCAGGTCGAAGCGGATTAGCGGCGACAGCCCGTAGGCGGTCGATGCCCGCAGGTAGGTCGGCGAGAAGTCGGCGTCGGCCAGCTGCTCCAGCGCCACCTCGACCTTCACCTTGGAAACGCCGTAGGGCGTCACCGGGTTGAAGGCCGCGTTCTCGTCCAGGAAGTCGGCCCCGCCCGCCCCGTAGTTGCTGCACGAGGACGCGAACAGGAAGCGCTGGACACCGGCCGCCTTCGCAAGCCGGGCGAGCTTCACCGCCGCCGTCTCGTTGATGTCCTCGGTGAGGTTCGGCTTGTAGTCGCCGAGCGGGTCGTTCGACAGCCCGGCCAGGTGGATGACCGCGTCGAAGCCCGCCACGTCCGCGGCCTCGACGTCGCGGATGTCCTTCTCGATGGTCTCCACCTCGGGGAGCGCGCCGGTGAACAGGCAGCTCTCGAAGTAGTTGGTGTCGAGGCCGACCACCTCGTGGCCGCGCTCCCACAGCATCGGCACCAGCACGGTGCCGATGTAGCCGTTGTGTCCGGTGACCAGTACGCGCATCGATCAGTCCCAGTTCTTCCAGGGGGGCGACGGTTCCTGCCAGAGCTTCTCCAGCAGCTTCTTGTCGCGGATGGTGTCCATGCACTGCCAGAACGAGTCGTGGCGGTAGGCCATGAGCTGGCCGTCGGCCGCGAGCCCTTCGAGGGGCTCCCTCTCGAACTGCGTGTCGTCGCCGGCGATGTAGTCGAAGACGCCTGGCTCGAACACGAAGAAGGCGCCGTTGATCCAGCCCTCGCTGGTCTGCGGCTTCTCGGTGAACTCCACGACGCGGTCGCCGTCGAACTCGAGGTGGCCGAACCGCGCCGGCGGCCGCACCGCGGTCAGGGTCGCGAGCTTGCCGTGCGACCGGTGGAACGCGAGCAGCGCGTTCAGGTCGACGTCGGACAGACCGTCGCCCCAAGTGAGCATGAAGGTGCCCTCGCCCATCCAGGGCTCGAGGCGCTTGATGCGCCCGCCGGTGGCAGTGTCCTGGCCCGTCTCGATGAGGTCGACGGTCCAGTCGTGGCGGACGCGGTCGTGCATGGTGACCGCGCCGGTGCCGAGCTTGACCGTCATGTCGCCGTGCAGGGAGGCGTACTCGCGCATCCAGCGCTTGATGTAGTCGCCCTTGTAGCCCAGCGCGATCACGAACTCGTCGTAGCCATACTGGGCGTAGTACATCATGATGTGCCAGAGGATAGGCCGGCCGCCGACCTCGACCATCGGCTTGGGCTTGACCTCGGTCTCTTCGGCGAGCCGGCTGCCCAGCCCCCCCGCGAGAATGCCGACCTTCATCCCGCCTCCCCCGCGAATCGACGCGGCATGCTAACACGGGGCGGGCCGACCTACCGCCGCCCAGCCTGTGTCAGGACGCGAGCAGCCGTTCGTAGACCGCTAGGTTTCCCTGCACCATCGCGTCGACGGTGAGCTCGGTCTCGACGATCGCGCGGCCGCGCGCGCCGAGGCGCTGGCGCAGCACCGGGTCGCCCAGCAGACGACCGATCGCCGCCGCGAGGGCCACCGGGTCGGCGGGCGGCACCAGGAAACCGTTCTCACCGTCGCGGACCGACTCGGGCATGCCGCCGACGGCGCTCGACACCACCGGGATCCCCGCCGCCATCGCCTGCATGGCGACGTTTGCAAAGCCCTCCATCGTCGCCGGGTGCACGAGCAGGTCGGCAGCGCGGAGGATGTCCGCGACGTCCTCACGGTAGCCCAGCAGGTGCACCACACCGCCCAGCCCGCGCGCCGCGACGTCCGCCGCGAGCACGCCGCGCAGCTCGCCGTCCCCGACGAACAGGACCTGCAGGCCCGGATGCCGGGCGAGCAGCTCGGGCACCGCCTCGAGCAGGAAGCGGTGGCCCTTGCGGGGAATGAGCTGGGCGATCACGACGATCACCCCCGCCTGCGCGTCCAGGCCGAGGCGCGCGCGCGCGGCCTCGCGCGTCAGCGCCGACTGGTAGCTCGACGCCTCGACGGCGCTGTAGACCTGGCTGACCTGCGCGGCGGGAACGCCGGCGTCCAGCAGGACCCGGCGGATCCCCTTCGAGACGGCGACCACGTGATCCGGCAGGATCGCGTAGCGCAGGCGGGTGACCAGGTTGCGCGGCAGCGGGTTGTCGACCCGGCGCGACACGATCACCTGTCCCCGCGACGCGAGCCAGGCCCCGAGCAGGCCAAGGGTATCGGCACCGCGGCGGCTGTGGATGTGGGTGATGTCGGGCTGGTGGCGCCGCACGATGCGCCACAAACGGAACACGAAGCTGAGGTCGAGGTCGCCGCGATAGGGCACGGCGAAGACCTCGATGCCCTCGGCCTCGGCGAGGCGCTGCAGCGGGCTGCCCTCCGGACAGACCAAGGCGGCGTCGACGCCGCGCTGCCCGAGGCCGCGCAGCAGGTAGAAGACCTGCATGGTGCCGCCGAGCCGGTGGCGCCCCATCTCGACGTGCAGGGTCTTCATCCGGGGAATTCCACTGCCCAATTGCCCCCTCTCCCTAGCCCTCTCTCCCGTGTTCGGGGGAGAGGGCGCTGGATTGGCTCGCCGCCAGCAGGTCGGCGACACCCGCCACCACACGATCCACCGAGATCTCCCGCATGCAGTCGAAGCGGCCGTCGCAGGTGGGGTTGCGTCGGCAGGGCGAGCACGGCCGCGGCAGGTAGACCACCTGCAGCCGGCCTTCAGGTGCGCGCAGATAGGGGCAGGTCGAGCCGAACAGCGCGAGCGTGGGCGTCGCCATCGCCACGCCGAGGTGCGTGAGCCCCGTGTCCACGCCCACCAGCACACGGGCGCTGCGGATCACGGCGGCGGCCTCGGTGAGGGAGGTCCGGCCCGCGAGCGCGACCGCCGCGCCGGCCGCGGCCGCGGCGATCGCCTCGGCCCGCTCGCGGTCGGCGGGGCCGCCCAGCAGGACGGCGCGCCAGCCCCGCTCCGCGGCCACGCGCTGCGCGAGCGTCGGCCAGCGCTCGTCGAGCCAGTGCTTCTGGGGTCGGGTGGTGAAGGGCGCGAAGACCACATAGTCCGGTCCGATGCCGGGCTCGCGCAGCAGGGCCTGCGCCGCCGCCGCGTCCGCTTCCGGCACCACGATGTCCATCGCGAAGCGCGCGGCATCGAGCCCGAGGGCGACGGCGAGCGCGCGGTACTCCTTGCCGAGCCGGTCGTCGGGGACGTCGCGGGCGACGACGCGGGTCATCAGGCGCGCGCTGCCCTCGCGCGAGCCCAGGCCGATGCGCTGCGGCGCGCCCGCGAGCCGGGCCCAGACCCCGCTCTTCAGGAGGCCCTGCAGGTCGAGGACCAGGTCGAAGCGGCGCGCCCGAAGGTCGCGCGCGAAGGCGAGCAGCTCGCGCAGCACGGCGACGTAGCGGCGCTCGGCCCAGAGCTTCGCCCAGCGACTGCGCGGCAGGGCGATCACCTCGGCGAGGCGGGGGTTGGCGCGCAGCAGCGCCGCGTTGCCGTCCTGCGTGAGCCAGGCGATCTGCGCCTGCGGCCAGGCGCCGTGCAGGACCGGGACGAGGCCCGAGGCCATGATCACGTCGCCGATCGCTGACAGGCGGACGACGAGCACGCGCCGCGGCGGTGCGGTCGGTGTCGGGGCCGACGTCATCATGGTCGCATCACCCGGCGGAAACCCGTATGCCGCGGCTCACGCCCCGCCGGGCGGGTCGAACGCGTAGCCGAAGCGCTCGATGTCGGCGGCGAAGTGACTCGCCACCAGCGCCGCGGTTGCGTCGTCGTAGTAGGACCGGTAGTCCTTGCGCCGGTCGGTCGCCTGGCGGCGGTGCGGGAGCTCCGGGCAGCGGATGCCGATGCGCCCGCACACCTCCGCGAAATCGCCGTGCAGACGCTCGTAGCGGCCGACGAAGTCGACGATCAGGTTGCCGTGCAGGTCGATAAGGTAATCGCTTTGCCGCTCGATCGAGGTGTCCAAGTGGAACTGGTAGGGGCGTGCCGGGTCCAGCTTCCAGCGCAGGAAGGACTCGAAGTCGTCGTGCCCGCCCATGAACTGCGGCCGCTCGCGCCGGATGTGATGGAAGGAGCTGACCTGCAGATCCCAGGGGTTGCGGACGAAGGCGAACTTGAACAGCGAATCGTAGAACTCCCGCGGCAGCATCTCCTTCGCCGCGATCGCCTTGGCGTGCCGCGGAAACTTGGTGCCGAGGCGGTGGCCGGTGAGGTGGCTGAAGCGGTGGCACGGCCACATCAGCCAGTAGTAGGGGTCGCGCCGGCGCACCCGCTCGAGGGCCGCGCGCAGGCTGGTGCCGCCGGTCTTCGCGATGTGGACGAACAGGAAGCGATGGCGCGGGGACAGCAGCATTGCGGCGGATTATAGGCCGAGGACCTCAAGGTAGCGGCGCGCGCTCAGCTCGACGTCGTAGTCGCGCACCGCCGCCATGAGCACCTCGCGCGGCAACGGCCGCTGCAGCACCGTGCCGATCGCCGCCGCCATCGCTGCGGCGTCGCCGACCGGGACCAGCGGCCCGTAGCGGCCGTCGGCCAGGAGCTCGCGGGGACCACTGCGGCAGTCGGTCGAGACGACGGGCGTGCCGAGGGCCATCGCCTCCGCGAGCACGTTGCCGAAGCCCTCCCAGGCGGACGACAGGACGAACACCCGGGCCCTGGCCAGCCAGGGAAAGGGGTTCGCCTGGAAGCCGGGCAGCGCTACGTCGGTGGCCACGCCCTCGAGCGCCGCCAGGTCGAGCAGCGCCTGGCGGTCGCGACCCTCGCCGAGGATGAGGAGGCGCGCCGGGCGCTCGCGGCGCAGCCGGGCAAAGGCGCGGATCAGGGTCGGGAAGTCCTTCTGGCGCGTGAGGCGGCCCATGCCCATGACGACGGGTACGGTGCGATCCTCGAACCAGGGGTGCGCGAGCGGCTGGGCGCCGAGTTCGGCCAGCCGCGGCGTCAGCACCGGGTTGCGGATCACGTGGATGCGCTCCGCCGCCAGGCCGGCGATCGCGGCCACGTCGTCGGCCACGCCCTGCGATATCGCGACGACGCCGTCCGCCCAGCCGTACAGCCGGCGGATCGGGAAGTAGCGCAGCCAGCGTTGCACAGCGCCCTTCCCCTTCAGCGCCTCGGACAGCGTCGTGCCGATGCGCACGACGACGCGCGTGGGGACCCCGGTCAGGCGCCGCGCGAGCAGGGCCGCGCGGCCCGCCCGGTCCTTGGCCGCCAGCAGGGCGTCCGGCCGGGCGCGGCGCAGGTAGGCGGCGAGCGGCGGGACGGCCAGCGCGCTGTGCCGGACGCCGAGCCGGACGACGTTCACGGCGGCCGGCAGGTCGCGCAGGTGGCGGCTCTCCTCGCGGATCAGCACGAGGTCCACCGCGAGGTCCGGCCGGGCGGCGAAGGCCTCGACCAGGTTGAGCACCATCCGCTCCACTCCGCCCTCGCCGGACAGCGAGATAAGCACCGCGAGCCGTTTCACGCCGGCGACCCGAGGCCCAGCGCGGTGAGATAGGCGTCGGCACTCGCCTCCACCGTGTAGCCGCGCACGGCCGACTGGAGTTGCGCCCGCGGCAGCGGCGCGCGCAGCACGCCGGCCAGGGCGAGTGCGAAGGCCGCGTCGTCGCCGACGGGCACCAGCGGACCGTAGCGGCCGTCGGCCAGCACCTCGCGCGGGCCGCTCGGGCAGTCGCAGGCGACCGCCGGGGCGCCGAGCGCCAGCGCCTCGATCAGCACCACGGGCATGCCCTCCCAGCGCGAGCACAGTGCGAAGGCGGCGGCCCTGGCCATGTAGACGTAGGGGTTCGGGACGAAGCCGGGCAGCGACACCGCATCGGCGATGCCGAGCGTGCGCGCCAGCTGCTCGAGCTCGGCCCGCCGCCGCCCTTCGCCGAGTATCACCAGCCGCTCCGCCGGCCGGTCAGTGCGCAGCCGCGCGAAGGTGCGCAGCAGGGTGGCGAAGTCCTTGCGCTCGGATAGCTCGCCCACGCCGAGGATCGGGGCGGGGCCGCCGTCGCCGAACCACGGATGGTCCGGCGGCTCGCCGGCGAGGGCGTGCATCCGGGCGCTGACGACCGGGCTCGGTACGACGTGGACGAGCGACGACGGCAGCCGCGCGAGCCGGGAGAGGTCCGCCGCGGCCCCGCGGGACGGCACCAGCACGGCGTCGGCCCTGCGGTAGAGGCGGCGCATCGAGGCGGTCTGCAGCCAGCGCTCCAGTGCGCCACGATTGGCGAGGTTCACCGACGGCGTCGTGCCGAGGCGCACGCCGACCCGCGTCGGCACCCGCGCCAGGCGCCGCGCGATCAGGGAGGTCCGGTTGACGCGGTCCTTGTCGCTCAGCAGCACCCGCGGCCGCTCGCGGCGCAGGTAGCGCAGCAGCGCCGGCAGGGCCGTGTTGACGTGGGCGGTGCCGAAGACGATGCGCCGCACCCCGGCCGGGAGCTCGCCGTAGTCGGGGCCGTGGCCGCGGATCGCGAGCAGGTCGACGCGCAGCCCGCGCCGCGCGAACTCGGGGACGAGGTTGCGGAACACCCGGTCGACGCCGCTGTGGCCCGAGGTGGC
>Ga0115026_10000469_pt1 | contig 11099 bp, 10 predicted proteins | sample Mud_0915_D1_FD_83878 | JGI IMG/M metagenome (GOLD analysis project Ga0115026, IMG submission 83878) | Wetland microbial communities from Old Woman Creek Reserve in Ohio, USA - Mud_0915_D1 | ecosystem: Environmental > Aquatic > Freshwater > Wetlands > Sediment ...
ATCGATCCAGGTTGCTCCCACCCGGATTGTATCTACCAAGGCCCATTCATCGTAATTGTCTATGGCGGTATAAGTAGTCCCTACCTGTACCCCATCTACATATGCTGATAAAGTGCCGTTGGCATCGTCAAGATCGGTTGCTCTGGTAAGGTTGAATTCAACATAATGCTCTGCATTCGTAACTTCAACAAGTCTACTAATAGTCGATTGGGCATCAGTATAGGCTCGGACTCCTATCTGATAAGCAGGCGTGGCTGTTCTTTCTAATGAAATCACTAACAATTGTGTTACTGGCGATGAATCTATAATTCTTAATATAGCGGTACCATCGCCCGCTGTCATAGTGAGCGAGTTTGGATGAATATATATCCTGCCCCTGATCGTGTTACTGGCTGGGCCGGTAAAGTTTATGACACCATAAATCTCTACGGTATCATCCAGAAAACACTGCATACCATAGTTTGTCCCACCTAATGCTGCACCAGCCTGAACACTCAGATCGCCGCTATCTTCAACGGTACTGTCATATTCTCCAAGTGTCCCGCCTTCGTGGTTGATGTCAACAATTACAGCCATTATGCCACGTACTCCAATGCGCCAATGTCTAATGCAACGCCGCGCGCCACGCCGTCATAATCATCTATTACCAAGCCCGCCACACCCGCCGCAATGCAGTCCGATGTGGCTTGCAGATGCAGGTCGGTGTAGTTGGTAACAAACTCTGGATCGACATTGATCCCATTGACATCCGGTGTGCCGCTGAGGGCCTGCCATTGCAGCCAGGTGTACCCGGCTGCGGGCGAAGTCCTGGTAGCAACCTTGTCACTGTCGGTGTTGTTCGGATAATACACGCAGTTGTTGTTCCAGGTATTCGCAGCCAGGCAGGTGTCATCTGCAAAACGATATGGACGCACATTCCCAACCACTGAGGCATCCTGCACAATGATGTTATTCTTGATCAGGTTGCCCGATGCGGTTGCTGAAACCTGCAAACCATTACCGGATGAAGTCCCCACAGCATTAACCAAAGTGTTGTGATAGAACACAGCTCCAATGGTGGCATTAGCGACCCATAAGTTCGTAGTGGTATTTGAATAGCAGATATTGTTGCGCACGATTATATTTGATCCACTGTTCAGGTTAGAGGCTTCAATGCCATACTGCCCATTGCTGTAACACTTGTTTCTCTCAACCAGGGAGTTCGATCCTGAGCCATGATCCTTGATCACGATACCAACAGCGATATTTGAATAACAGGTATTGCGCCTGATCGTGTAGCGCAACCCATCCTGGGCATAGATGCCGTGATGCTGCGTGGCAACTGTGCCGTTAGAATAAATCGTGCAATCTTCAATGATTACGTCTGTCGGTCCGCCCGTCACAGAACCGGCATTTCCGACATAAATGCCTTGTATCGTATTATTGTGAGATGTGCATCGGCTAACCGTGACATGATGCACATTGGTTGCTAATCCAGAAATTGAGATGCCCTCTCCACCAGATAGCGATACATCGCAATCCTGCATAGTTAAATAAGTCCCACCCAGATAAACACAGTTCCCTGTACCACTGCGCGCATCCAATTGTTGTATGGTTATATTTGTTTTCCCTAAACAAGTTATTGCTCCAGACGCCGTGCCGCCATTGAGGATTGGTTTTGCCCCAGTTCCGTATGCGCTGTAAGTCACTCCATCAGCGCACACCAGACGGGTATTGGTTGCAAATGTCTCCCCCCGCTTGAACAGCACATGGTCGCCCGCCGTGAGGGTGGCCGCGTTGACCTTGGTGATAGTCTGCCAGGGTTCTGCTTCTGTTCCTGGATTATCATCACTCCCACCCGTGGCATCCACGTAGAACACATCCGCATTGGTCAACTTGATCTGAACGTAGCCTTCCGACACGAACGGTACGGTGTAGATCGTCCAGGCGGCATCGAAGCACTCGGAAGCGGTCGCCCCGGTGCGGTACTCCATGATCACGTCATCGCCGGAAGCGTCGTAGCTGTTCTGCAACAACACGCACTCCATGTCTCCGGTGTCTACAATCTCGGAGATCATGTACTCGCCCACATCCAGCTCGATGGCCTCCGCATCCCCTGCCCCGGTGATGGCGCCCGTGCCTGACCAGTTGCCGGCAAAGTCCAGTATATTGGCTTCGCCTACACCCGTGTCATGCCCCCAGCACACCTCGCCCGTCGCTCCGATGGATGGGCTGACCGACGCAGATGGACTAATAGATGCCGATGGGCTGATGGATGGGGATACTGACACCGAGACTGACGCAGACCCGGATACAACGGAGCTCGGTGAAGCACTGGCGGATGGGCTGATACTAGGCGATACACTGGGGCTAACTGACGGGCTGACGCTTGGTGATACAGATGGACTGATCGAAGGGCTAACACTGGCGCTGGGTGATACAGACGGGGATACACTTGCGCTTGGGCTGACTGAGGGAGATACACTGGGTGAAACGCTTGGCGATACACTGGGACTAACTGACGGGCTTACTGAAGGACTGACAGATGGGCTTACGCTAGGCGAAACACTGGCACTTTGGCTTAGGCTTGGACTACCACTCGCAGAAGGAGAGATACTGGGCGAGACACTGGGTGAAACGCTTGGGCTTACGCTGGGTGATACTGATGGACTGACAGATGGAGAGACACTGGGTGACTGACTGACCGACGGTGATTGACTGACAGACGGCGATACGCTGGCAGACTTTGAAACACTGGCGCTTTCAGTTGCACTTGGAGATATGGATGGGCTGACACTGGCGCTGGGTGTTGGCTTGAGCGTCTCGTAGAAGGCGGCGGCAATCGCCCCGTAGTCGTCCGAGGTGGTGTCTGTCCAGGATATGTTTAATAGTCTAGATTCAGCCAGGTTAATGTATTGGAAGGCAGACCCGTAGGTGAGTATATCCTGCTCGTACAGGGAAGTGCCCGTCCTGGCGCTTGGTGCAAATGTGTTGTCGCCGGTCGCCACCACCGCAAATATCAGGGTGTTTGTGTTGGCAGTCGTGACGCTGACCGTTGGGCTTTCACCAGTGGTCTCGGTTATGCCGGTGTCATCCAGGGCGCAGGTGTTTCCCGCGGCGGCGTTGCCGCTGGCGATGTACACCCACATATCCACCGCATTATCATTCTTGACATTGACGTTATAGGCTGCCCCGACCGGCGGCGCCAGCATGTAATACATTTCGCAGGCTGCTTCTGTGACCCCCGCCAGGCTCTCGACCTGGTTCATCGCAACCCCGTTGTAGGTGGGCGGTCCACCCGTGCGCTGTGTCACCCCCGCATAGCATATTGCCACGACCAGCACTTCGGCATTTGCCCCGCACGTAAAAGCGGTGGTGCACTCTGCCGTAGATTTGGTCAGGTCTTCCGCAGGCCAACGTTTACTGGTATCGTAGGTGAGCGCCATTACAAGAACTCCTCGACTTTGCCCCAGCCGGGGACTTCATCGGCTTCTGTCCAGCCACGGCAGTTGCGCCTGTCACGAAACTGATCCTGTCTCCACCTGCTGGGTGTCAGGTTGCTGTCATGTCGAATGTCCACAATCGGCCTGGCGGTCTGGAATGATTCGGCTTTGTAGTCATCCACCCGCTCTGTCCGGTGGTGCGTGCCAGGCTCGAAGCCCATCTTGCGGCTGTATCCTTCCGCCTCTACCCTGCGCACCCGCTCCCGGTAATGCTGGAGCAGCAAGTCACGGTAGGCCACCAACCCGCTGGTCTGCCGGCAGTCGTAGTGCAGGTAGTGATTTCCTTGGCTATCCACCTTCCAGACATTGGTGTTGTAATAGTACTTATCGCGCTCGGGTGGGATGAACTCGAAGTGCTCTGGGGGATAAAGTACATCATGCTCACAGAAGTAAACGACATCCGATTTCAATTCCTCCAATCCGGTGAGTATCTGCTTGAACATGGTCAGGTAGCCCCGCTCGAGAGGCAGTACGATGTTATCGCCAAAGTCTATTTCTTTCAGCGAAACACTCACAATGCGATGACCATCGACCGATGTACTCAACTGCTCCTGGCAGCGCTGCATGATAGTGGGGTCAAGGCGGTTGTCCGTGTAGTACAACACGCCTTTTGATACCTCCCACCCTGGCGGTTGGAATTTGGCAATCAGCCAGGAGAATGGATGTACCGCCTTGTCCCACTTATCCCCTATCAGTATCTCCCTGGATGTGCGGCGGGCGTGCTCTACCTGCTTGCCTGACTGCGGATAAGGGAAGCCGAAGTCCCCGCCCTGCGTCCTGAACATATGCGCATACCAGGTCTTCTTATTCACCACTACCCTACCACCACTGAGCCATGACTTGACCGCCACTTCCACACCCTGCTGTCCCCAGGAACCCCATGTCTCGTCGCACACGCCCAGGTCAAAGTAGCGCTGTTTGGTCATCAAGAAGCACGACCCTTGTAGACTCAATGTATCTACAATGTCGCCTTCCTGCTTGCGCTTGTACTCTCCCCAGTACTGGAAGTGCAGCGTGTTGTCAAAGCGGTACGCGGTGGATTGCGGCGAAGGCTTCGCAATCCACACCACGTCCATCGTAGTGGGCTTGCCGCACTCCCGGCATGGTCCGCTCGGTCCCTGGTAGCGGCGGTGCCCTTCTTCGCACACCCAATCGAAGGCGTGCAGGTTGCGCATGACCGGCACCATTGTCCAGTCATCCTGCATATCCGCCAGCATGACTTCATCGAACCCCGGCGCAAAGGAACAATGCGCATCGCACTTCATGACGTACTTGCCCTGTGCCATCCGTGCGGCGGCGTTGGTGGCGGCTCTCTGCCCGATGGACTGCGGGTAGTACACCAGCGTCACCCGGTCGTTGTCTGCCACGGGCGGGTCTGCCCAGGCGCCGTCCAGGATAGCAATAATCTCGGTATCGGCACGCATGTTCTCCAGCAGGTCGGCAATCGTCCTGGCTAGGAACATCTCGTTGCGGGCGGGGATCAGCACAGATAGGTCAGTCATCCAACTCCTCCAGTAAACTGTGCAGGTAAGCCAGGTGCTCGTTCTCAACTTCCCGGTAGTCATCCGATTGGGCATGGTAGCAGGTATCCGCTAAATCCGCCAGATTGCCACCCGTCTTGCCGGTCAGCCCGACCGTCATCACCCCGTTGTAGTTCGCCAGTTTGACCGCCTTCAATATATTGGGCGAGTTGCCACTCACCGACAATGCAATCAGTACATCGCCACAGGTCGAGCGGTTGAGCTGGCGGCTGAAGATAGACTCGAAGCCCATGTCATTCCCGATCATGGTGATCACCGAAGCGTTATCGGCCAGGCTGACTGCCCGGAAGCCAATCTTCACCAGGTCACACACGAAGTGCGACGCCGTGGATGCGCTGCCACCGTTGCCAATCACATACACCACACCCATACACCTTCTAATCTTCTCCGCTATTCCGTCCATGTTGCAGTTCCTTCCAATTATCAGGCCAGCCAGGGATAGGCCAGAACTTGTCTATCAGCCACTCTATGTCGTGCGCTCTACCTTCCCACTTGTTGCCCATCCAATAATCAGCAGTCCATAACGCCGACTTATGCGCCTCTCTAAACGATACGTGCCACTCTCGCGGTCTTTGCCCGCCACGGTGCATGTGGGCATACCACGCGTCTTTATTGACCATCACCTTCCCTTCCCACGGCCCAAGCCATGTTTTCATGCTTATCTCAATATCCTCGCCGTTCCAGCTTCCAGCCCCATTGTTCGGATCAAGACCGCCCAGGCAGTTCCAGTAAAAGTCCCTGCTCATAAAGAACGAAGAACCGTGCAGTTTCATATTCTCGTCAACGGGTGTGATGTGCAACCTCTCGCCCGTCCGTTCTTTCCAATGACCTCCCGCTCGAAATCGAAAGCCACGATGGTCTGTGAATGGGCACGGCAGCCTGAAATAATCGTAAAAGCGACCGTCCTGCCACTTCCATTCTTCCGCGTTCAGCACGTAAAAGCGCGGCATAACTACCCAATTGTCCTCCATCCTTGACTGCAACACTTCGTCAAATCCATTCGAGAACATGCAGTGCGAATCGACCTTGAATATGTACTTCCCTGTGGCAACCTGCGCGGCGGCGTTGACTGCTACTTTTGTGCCACCCCAGTTTAACTTCAGCACAGTTAGATTGTGATAGTCGGGCAACGGCTGGTAAGGCTCACCATCGAAGGCGACAATAACCTCAAAGTCTCCTGTGGCTTTCTCGAACACATCCTGAACAGTACGAAGGAGTATGCTCACGCCAGGGCGCACCTCATAACTCTCACTGCGACTTGGGATAATGATGCTAACTTTGCTCATGCTTGTTCCTTACAACAACCATACGATCATCATTATATCGCCTGTGGCTGACCCTCAAGACCTGACAGTCATAGTCCGTAAGATGGTTCAGAATGTCAAGGTTGCCCACATCCTCTATCACATACACAATATCCTTGTCTAACAGCGGCATAACAGTCTGGCAAGTTAATACCTGATGTGCTGGGATGTGCGACCCGTCATCAATAAACAGGTCAATATCAGTCCCGGTGTGCTGAATCAGGTTCTTCAAGTCATTGTCGCTGGATTGATCGCACAGGAAAGTCTCAATCCTTTCGTCCGAGAACATTAACTCTGCGTCTATATCCGCGCCGAATATCTTGGCGTTCGGAAACCACTCCTTCCACATATACAGACTGGCCCCGACAACATAGTACGGGTCTCCGCAAAGCCCGATTTCAATAACCTTCCTGACGGTCATCCTTCTGTCTTTGAACATATCATAATAAAACTCGGTGTAGTGGTGCTTTATCTGCGGGCACTTGTCCGTTTTATACTTCCAGGCAATATCGCATAGCTCGGTCATTTGTTCCGCCATTCATCAGGCCAGTAATATTTTTCTAACTTGTGTCTGCTGTTCTCTGTGGGAAGAGGCCAGAATTTGTCAATCAGCCAGTCAAAATCATGGATGCGCTCATCCCATTTATTCTCTACCCAATAGTGCGCCGACCTGTCATGATCATAATGCACGGTGCTCATGCTCATATGGTAGGAGTGCGTCGTTTCTCGCGGGTGGGCGTACCATATGTTCTTGTTGATCACGACCCTGCCGCCGCCTAACCACGTTTTCATGCTTATCTCGTGATGCTCGGCAAAGGTCATATCTGTTGCGAGGCCGCCCAGCCAGTCCCAGTGCTTGCGGCTCATAAACCACATACTTCCTTGAAAGCACATCAGGTCATCGATAGGAATATCCATACGCTCATCCGTGCGTGAAATCCACGGGCAGGATTGCATCATCATTGTGCCGCGCGGATAAGTCCATGGACAGCTAAGATAATAATAATCAACGATGCGTGGGATTTTCGTCATGGTCGCCAGGTCTAGCGTATAGCGCCGTGCTACCACAACCCAATCATCCTCACAGTCCTTCTGCAATATCTCATCAAACCCATCCCCGATGATGCAGTGAGCATCCATCTTGAGCAGGTAGTCGCCATGACTTGCGGCTACCGCCTCGTTGATACAAGGTCTGATGCCTTGCGATGAAGGTTTCTCAATGACTAAATCAGGATTACCGTGAGAGTGGGATGTTTTACCATCCAGCGCTACAACAATCTCTATTTTCCCATGTGCGTTAGCGCGCAGGTCATCAACAGTCTGTGCCAGATACCGCTCGTTACGAGATGGGATTATTATAGACAACATCAGATTTCTCGCTGCGCCTTGAGGCTCTTTTTAACAACGCCTCTATGATGCGCTTCTCGGTATCGAAATGACCAAAATAACGGAACTTCCACCGAAGATGAATGATCAATTCAAATGATGCAATCAAAAGCCTGCGCAGTCCAGGGAAGTTTCGATCAGTCTTGTCTCCCTTGCCACTGTGGAAATGAAACCCGCCGATATGATACAGGTTGCTTGCTTGTTTGTTGTATGTCTGATTAAGGCTGTAGTTGCTCCACTCTGCCATTGTCTGCGGGAGTGTTCTTACGTCAATCAGGTCGAACATAGGAGAACCTGGGAGCGCCACGTACGCATAAATATTCTGTGTCAATTTGCCCTTGTGTATCTTGTACAACTTATCTGCCTGATCGAGCGTCTCATTCAACTCAGCCTGTGTTTCGGTAGGGAAGCCAACAATCCAGTAATATAGAGGCCATATGCCTGACTTCGCCAGCGCCTCCGCGCATCGCACCTGGTCCATTACCGTTATATCCTTCTGCGTCAATTCAAGCATCCTGTTGCTTGCAGTCTCCATCCCTACCGATATATGCTTAATGCCCATGCTTGCCATTTCATACGCCACATCATCGTCTATCTGATGGGCGCGGATCGATGGGCGATATTCTATGCCGTTGTTATGAAGGAATGAGATAATCTCCCTTGCGCGTGACCACTTCCCGATCCAATCATCGCCGTGCTCGTATCTAATAACACCAGCGTTCTCTTTCAGATACAGCACGTCAGCCTTCCATCGATCTAAATCGACGCTCTCCCAATGCCTTTTGAAGAACTCAAGGTTATAACAGAACCCGCATCGAAATGGACAGCCACGCGAGGTAAGCAATATTGTGTCACCCGTACGCGCAGACCGTTGAAAATAAACCAATGTGTCAGGCGACACAGGTGAGACATGCTCCCCGTTCAGCGGGTGGCTCGCTATTCGCGTCCCGCCAATAGCATCCAAAACCGCCCACTCGCCCTCTGATAATACAATGCTGTCCACGAAAGGCTCATTCAGGCACTGCATCGGTTGCATCGTAACGTGTATCCCGCCGAGGATAGTCCTTTTGTGATACTCCTTGGCTATTTTCAGCCACTTGATAGCACCCTTAAGTTGATAGCCGGTCATGCTTGAAACGCCCACAACGTCAGGCCACATCATATCTGGATGATCGTCGTACCGCTCATCGAAATACCTGACTTCAAAGTCCTCATCGGTCTTGCCACGCGCCTTAGCCTGCTTCAGTGCCTCGCCAACGTACAAGATGGATAGTGGCGGCGACTTTTGCGGGCTGCTTATGCTTGGAACAGGGTAGACCAGCAGGACTTTAGTTGCCATTAATAATCATCCAAGATGGGATCGTGTCGCTAAACCTGCCATCTTTTATCTTCTCGTACTTACCCAGGACAAACCACGGGCTTATACTGTGTGAACTGGTGTATGCCAACACAACATCTTTTACATGGCATGGATATTTTCTAGAGTCTTTATGTATGAAGTCATGCCCGTACAAGATACCGCCTGGTCTTACCCTCTTTATCCATTCGCAAATATCCATTGCGATATTCTTGAAGTCATGCGCACCGTCAATGTAAACAAAGTCCAGTGTTCCTCTCTTAAATTCCCTGACAGCATCCATGCTGGTCTGTTGTTTCAATACACAGTTGTATGGGGATAATTTGAGTTCTGCCTCTTCGCGCCATGTACTCAGCTTTTGATTGTCGAAGGCAAGGTATCCGTTACACCTGACCCAAGGGTCTATACAGTACAGTCTAAGACTTGGAATATTCTTGCACAGTAGTTCGGAATGATCGCCTGCCGCTACACCAACCTCCGCCCCAATCTTAAAGCCTAACTCAGCCATTGTCTGCGCCATAGTCAGCCTGTCTACGTCTAATAATGTGATGGGCGATTGTTGCTCAAGGTCTATCTTGAACTTATCGACGAAGTATTCAAGCGTGGTCATTCTTTAACTCTTTCCAGTTGTCAGGCCAGCCCGGGTGCGGCCAGAACCTATCAATCAGCCATTCTAAATCGTGTATTCTTCCTGTCCATCTGTTATTCCACCAGAAGTCAAACGAATAGGCGTTGCCTCTCCTCCGTTCGCTCTGCGACATATACCACATGCGCCCATAAGTCTTACCCTTGTGCAAGTGGGCATAAAATGTTTTCTTATTGCGCATTATTTTCCCTTCCCACGGTCCGAGCTGGGTCTTAAGCCCAATCTCCTGCGGTTCACCCTGGAAGGTTTCATACCCAATCTCGCTCATCGGCCCGACACGATTCCAGTGTGATTTGTGCATGAACCAGCACGAACCCTGGAAAGTCACATCTTCATCGATCAGGATTTCTTTGCGCTCTCGGCCACGGTGCATCCACGGCCTGCCGTGCAGACCTAAATCATCGGGGTGCTGATACGGATAAAAGTAGTGCATTGAGTCGATGCACTCCCTTTCTGGATTAATGCGCCAGTTCTCCGCGTCCAGGCTGTAACGGCGCGGAATGACTATCCAGTTATCCTCTATATCTTGTTGCAGGATTTCATCGAACCCCTCACCGAATAAACAGTGAGCGTCGCACTTCATCAGGTACTCGCCACGCGCCAAGGCAACTCCGGTGTTGATCGCCGCACGCATGCCGCGCTGTTTGGTATGCACGATGACCAGGTTGGGATTATCAAGCAGGATGGGAACAGGCCAGTAGCCGTCTAGAATGGCGATTACCTCAATATCACCAGTAGCCTTTGCCAGCAAATCGGCCACCGTCTGAGGTAGGAACAACTCATTCCTGGAAGGGACAATGACCGAGACCTTGCTCATTTCTTCCGCTTGCCCTTCCTCAACTTGGACAATGTTATTGCTAACCTCGCCCTGCGGCCCGTAGTCCCGGCTTTCTTAGCCGCGGCCCTTAACTTACCTTTCGGTATCGGCTGACCCGGCTTGGCACCCAGTTGCTTGCGTAGTGCACCAGGATGCTTAATCGCACCTTTGATCCAGTTTTTCTTTTTCGCCATCTCAGTCCTCCGAGAAATAGGTCACGGTCGCACCGATGGTACCGGATGCGCTGGATACCAGCCTGATCTTCTTGTTAACGGTATCCCCTCGCAGGTAGGCGCGGGGCGAGAATACCAGCGTGCTGTTGGCTGACAGTGCAAAGGCGGCCAGGTTGTTGCCCGATGTCTCCATCCGAATGTAGATGATCATAGCGGTGTTAGTGGATATGAACAGGTCGATGATGGCAACCTTCTTGCCTGGTTCCGGTGCTTCAGTCAGGTCAATCCCGCCAGTGGCATTGGTACTGGAGACAAACTTCTGTGTCACGCCCAGGCCAAAGCCGGCATCTTTTACAGCCAGTGGTTCTTCATTTCTAACTTTCATCTTCCTTC
>Ga0115026_10000471_pt1 | contig 11083 bp, 11 predicted proteins | sample Mud_0915_D1_FD_83878 | JGI IMG/M metagenome (GOLD analysis project Ga0115026, IMG submission 83878) | Wetland microbial communities from Old Woman Creek Reserve in Ohio, USA - Mud_0915_D1 | ecosystem: Environmental > Aquatic > Freshwater > Wetlands > Sediment ...
ACCCGTTTCTCGAACCAAGGCCTCCTCCGTTTCCGTGCAGTCTTTTCCCCAAAGCGCTTTCGCATCTCTTATTTCAGCCTTCCCGTCCTTGATAAAAAGATAGACCGGCTTATCCGAAGCACCGGAAATGAAGATGCCATCATAGCCAGCTCTTTTTAACTCTGGCCCCAAAAACCCGCCCGAGTTTGCATCGTTCCACCCGCCTGTGACCGGTGACTTGCAGACCACCATGTACCGGCCGCCAAACATGGCCCCTGTCCCGTTCAAGGGTCCGGCAACAAAACCTAAAATGTTGTCTGGGCCCAGTGGGTCAACCCCCGGTTTCATCCTATCGTAGAGAATACGGGCCCCAATGCCATATCCCCCGAGGAAGTTTCTGGCTAATTTCTCTGAGAGGGCCTCTTCTTTGAGAGTCTTTTTCGTCAAATCGACATAGAGTAATTTGCCCGCGTATCCGCCTTTCATCCGCCGCCTCCTTCCGGGGTTATTGAATGACGACCCTCAAGAGATTCTGTTTATAGTTTTTTTCCCGGCGCTTCACGATCGCCTTCCGGCTTTTGAGTGAGTGCCCATTATAACATATCTAATAGTTTTTGAAACAACCTCCAAAGTCGACCCTCCAGGGCAACGCCACAGCAATGGTATCGTTCATCGTGGGCAAGAAGAAATCGGGGAACAGGGGGACCTAGTTGAAAATTGACACTTTCTGGGTGCGGGGTCGGACCCAGTGAACTGCTCGATCGGGAAGACATCGTGCCCTATCTCATGGGCAAGGGTGAAACGGTATCTTGCAGGCCGTTGATAGTAGATCAATTCGTCAACATCAATGACGTTCAGATCACCGGAAATAAATCCTTCTATGTCAAAGGTTTCTTGAAGATTAGGAAAGGGAAATATATTCAGGCCAAGGTCGAATTCTGCTATTGCCTCGATGTCCATAGGAAGGATTTCAAGATCCCTGGTCTTCCTCCAGAAGACGGAGAATCTCCGGGGGAATGGCTGGGGATTGGAACACCTGGGGTGCCGCCGCTCCGGGTAACTGGATCTGAAGGGAAAAGGAATGGAGGGCGAGGCGGTTAAAACCCATCTCCTCGCGCAGGAACTTGAGGGACCGGGATGTGCCGTAGCGCGCATCGCCCACCACGGCATGGCCCGCAAGCCGGGCGTGACGCCGGATCTGATGCGTGCGGCCCGTCAAAAGGTCGCACTCAATGAGGGTGTAGTGGGCGCTTCTCCGAAGGACCCGGAAGCGGGTCTCGGACGGGACTGCCCCGGGGCGACCCTCGGGATGTAACCGGCCCCCCGCCGCCTTAGACAGGGGCCAAGTCCAGAGCCCCCAACCGTCTTCCCCGGCAGGCTCGAGGAGATCTCCGTGGAGGAGGGCGATATAGCGCTTCCGGACCTTGTGGTGTTCGAATTGCATGGCGAAGTCGCTGAAGGTCGTTCGCCGGCAGGCCAGGAGGATCACGCCGCTCGTCTCCCGGTCAAGGCGGTGGACGGGAAGAATCCCGAACCCGGGATCACAGTCGATCTTGTTTCTGAGGTCCGGATCGGTATTGATCCGAGACTGAAGGACGGAACAGAGGTCCTGCCCCTGCTCCTCCTGGACGCTCAGCCCGGAGGGCTTCTCGACCACGAGCCAGCCCCGGCCCGCCGAGAGGATTGAAATGGAAAAAGGGTCCGTTATCATCACACAAGAAAGAAGGACACCCAACGCTGTCCTTTTAAGAATGGGACAATGGGGTCAATTCTTCATCGTTGACAAGCCATATAAGAACATGCTGATGCTCTGAAATGGAATCGAAATGCTCGGAATCTTGGAAAATGTAACGATTGAAGAATTGCCCCTCTGATCCCCTCAAGGCTTGAAGAGAGATTAAAAGAGGATCCGAAGCTATCAGAAAAGGTTAATCGGTTCAAGAGAATATTGGGTGAATAGTGAAGACCCGACCCCTATTCGGTGAAGTATAGCCGCATAACATACGGACGTCGCGCATATATCCGTTTGTCGCCGCAACAGGACTGCCAGGATGGAATGAGGGGGCTAACCAAAAACGAGAAGCCCAGAGCTCACTATCTAAGAAAGATTTCGTTGAACGACATCGACACGGACAGCCGCGGATTACTTCCGCAAGCCCATCTTGACTGCTAAGGCATAGGCTACTTCATACTGTTCTGCGGCGAGTCTCCTGAGTTCTGATGGAGATTTGTACTCCCCAAGGCTTCCCATATTATCAATTTGCGGCTTTGTCTGTTTTACGGCCTTTTCAATAGCAGGAATCAAAACCTTTCTGACTTCTTCCGGAAGTCCAGCCGGAGCATATAAGCCAAACCACGTGCTGACCAATTTCTCTTTGTAGCCTAATTCAGTGATCGTTGGAATATCCGGCAACCAGGGCAATTTATTGGTGACCAAGAGGACCCGCATCTTTCCTGCGTCGGCATGAGGTTTCACCTTGGCGTAGCCGTCACAAGTGACCTCGACATGTCCTCCGAGGATGGCCGTCATGACGGACTCCCCTCCTTTGAAGGGGATGTGGTTAAACGAGGCTCCCGTTTGCGACTGAATCATCTCCACGATGAAGTGTGGAGTGGATGAGATGCCAACGGTGCTTACCCGAAGCTTTCCTGGGTTCTTTTTGGCATCGTCGATTAATTCAGGGAAGGTTTTCCAGGGCGAATCCGCCCCCACTGCAATGACCTGCGGGAAAAAACAATGGAGACCCAAAGGTTCCAGATCCTTAACCGGGTCGTACTTTACCGTTTGCGGGCTGGAAGCGGGGGCATAGACGATTCCTGCAGCAGAGGCATAGACCATGGTATATCCATCATTCTTGCTCCTGGCTGCCGCATCGGTGCCCAGAATACTTGCTGCGCCCGGCTTGTTCATTGGAACTACTTTTACGTTAAGAATTTTTTCCAACGCCTCAGCCAATATCCTGGCCTTGATATCCCCTGTAGCCCCCGCGACATAGGGAATAAAAAGCTGGATGTTACGATTGGGGTAACCCTGTGCATGAATTGCGGGGGGGAGGGTGGCGCCTAACCCCACCAAAATCAGAGTGAAAATGAAGATGACATTCTTTCCATTCATGATTCTTTCCCCTCCTTTTTTCTAATCTTCTTATTGCATCAGGCTCCTTTTCTTTGAGGATTGTATGAAAATTGGCGAGACAAGTCAACCCCTCCATTCACTGGTATCAAGCCCATTTAGAAATGTCCTATTCTTGCCAAAGTAGAAATGTCCGGTTTTCAAAGTTGAGACGCAAGAAACATAGGCGTCAAGGCACCACTCTTAACAAAGCATCTAAAAGTGCGGTAGTCCTTGGCTATGGGGCGGCCGCTGAGGATAGAATATCCGGGAGCCTTCTATCTTGGTCATTAAAGAAAGGTCCCGAAAGTAAATTACGAAAACTCTCCAATTTTAATTGCAGAGAGTCAATGATCGGTGTAAGCTGAAGTGAGGGGTGAATTGTTTGGCAAAAATTTCCCCGCCCCACCTCTTGGGAGGAAACTTGTAAAAGAGATTTACAAATGAAGGAAGAAGGAGGGGGACATGGAAAAAAGTGGGAACCAGACAGTCACGTTAGTTGATCTGGCGGACTATCAAGAAGGTTCTATTGTAAGTCGAACGATCATTGACAAAAAGACAGGGACGGTAACCTTTTTCGCTTTTGATAAAGGACAAGGGCTGAGCGAACATACCGCACCATTTGACGCCTTGGTCTATCTTCTTGACGGTGAAGCAGAAGTTGTTATTTCGGGTAAACCGTTTCGCTTAAAAGGGGGCGAGAGGGTGACCATGCCTGCCAACGATCCACACGCATTGAAAGCAATCACGAGATTCAAAATGATTCTTACGATGATACGATCTTGAAAGGAGTCCGGTGTCACCCCTTCATAGGAACGGAACGAAAAGCTATGTTTGCAATTAATCATGCCGCAACGGCACTCATCATTAAGAAGGAGTTCATCCATGTTCCGATCGTTTGGCTATTGATATCGGTTCAATTTATGGAGATCCTATGGGTTCTTTTGAACTTTCTGGGTGTGGAACGGACGACGACCGAAAGGGAGGTCAGGTATGTCGGCGACATTCACCTCTCCTTCATGCCATTTTCTCACTCCATCCTGACGATGATCGGTGTCGCTTTATTGGCATGGCTCGTTCTAGGTAAAGGATTGGGTTTGCCAGGTGCAGGGATGGCCGTGGGCATCGGCGTCATGTCCCATCTTATTCTTGACCTGATCACCCATAGCAAGGATATGGTCATCGCCCCTTTGATGAAGAGTCCAAAATTCGGGCTTGGGCTTTACGCGAAGCACCCGATCGTTGCTTTCATTCTGGAGATTGGATATGGTATCGTTTGCTGGTGGATTTACAGAGGCAGTTGGGCTTTGCTAAGCATCATCGTGATATTCAATTTAACAAACATTTCGATGTTCTTTTCTGCGGTTACCGGCATCGAAAAATATATGGCAAACCGACCGCGATTGATTACCACTGTCATTCTTGCCCAAATTTTGGTAACGCTCACCCTTGTCGGAATTCTCAGCTAATGGATGCAAACGTGGGGTCAAATCCTTTCACGGAAATAAGATGATTCGTAAAAAGAATCAGGCCCCCCCGGACATTATTGTTGTCGGGGGAGGTGCTGCCGGCATGATGGCAGCGGGGCGCGCGGCGGAACGGGGCGCGAAAGTCATCCTCGTTGAAAAGACACACCGTCTGGGGAACAAATTACTCCTGACGGGCGGTGGCCGGTGCAACATCACCAACAACGCTGGCCTGAAGGAATTCATTAATGCCTTTGGGAAGAATGGCAGATTTCTCTATCGGGCATTCACCGTATTTTCGAACCGCGATTTGATCCATTTTTTCAGTTCCCGTGGTCTGGAAATAAGGGTTGATCCTGACGGGAAGGTCTTCCCCGCCGATGATCGTGCTGAAAGCGTGCTTGCCGTGTTGCGTCAATATATAAGGGATCCCCGGGTTCGTATCCTTCACAATACCGTCGTAACAAATATTATCTTCCAGCCTGGAGAAAGCTTATGCGCCGGCGGTGTGAGATGCCGCGACCACGGCGTGTTGAATGCCGGAAAAGTAATTGTCGCTGCGGGTGGCCTGTCGTATCCGAAGACCGGATCTTCCGGCGACGGGTACAAGCTGGCAAGACAGTGCGGACATTCCATTGTGCAGCTGACACCAGGTCTCGTCGCGCTTGAGTCGGACGAGCCATTTCTTCAGGAATCGCAGGGGATCACGCTTAAAGACATTTCGCTCTCGGTGTTCGTGGACGGGAAAAAGAAGGTTTCAGAGAAGGGCGACATCCTGTTCACACATTTTGGTGTATCCGGCCCAACCGTGCTTATTCTCAGCGGGATCGTTATCGATGCGCTGGCTGCCGGCAGGTCGGTTGCGCTTTCACTTCAACTCAGGCCGGCTCATACCGCTCAAGAACTTGTCCCGATCCTTCAACAGGAGTTTGAGTCCTCCGGGACCATCACCCTTTCACAGTATTTGAAACAGGCCCTGCCAAAATCGTTCGCGGTGCTCTTTGAACGCCGGTGCGCCGTCGAGCCGGGCAAGCGGTGTAGTAAAATCAGCCGGGAGGAGCGCAAAAGAATCGTCTCATGTTTTACGGATTTCAGAATAAATATCACGAAACCGAGACCCATTGAAGAGGCGACCATCACGCGGGGGGGCGTATCGTTAGAAGAAATAAATCCCCGCACAATGGAGTCGCGGAGAGTGCAGGATTTATTTTTTTGCGGCGAGATGATGGATGTGGACGGAATGACCGGAGGGTATAACCTGCAGGCCGCATTTTCCACAGGACATCTCGCCGGAGAATCGGCAGCCAGCGATTAGAACGAAAGGGGCGCCCGGGCCCCTCGGAGAGCAAATGGTGGGTTCGGGCAACAGCCCCTTGACATGCCTTGGAGAATATTCTACCCGTAAAAGATAAGTGTCATGAGGACTTAAATCATTTGTAACGGATCAATAAAACGGTTTTAAGGAGGAATGAGAATGAAGAAGTGTTTAGGGTTCTTGGCCGGGGTTTCTTTCTTCTTTTGTTTCGTCCTTGTACATCACCCATCCCAGGCTCAAACCTATCCCACCCAACCCATACAATTGGTCATCCCCTTGTCGCCTGGGGATACAGTGGACCTCGCAGGAAGGGCGATCGCTACGGAAATGTCGAAGATCCTGAAGACCCCCGTCATTATCGTGAATAAGCCCGGCGGGGGCGGAACCATCGGAGCCGATTCCGTGGTCAGGAGTAAGAAGGACGGTTACAATCTCCTGTTTGCCATTTCGGGCATCTATTACGCTTATGCGGTCAACCCAGAGAGTGTCCCCTATAATCCTTTTACGGATCTCGACCCTTTATGTTCAGCTGTGTCCGTCCCGATGATGATGCCGGTGCAGGCGGATTCTCCCTGGAAGAGCTTCGGAGAGTTGATGGCCTATATGAAGCAGAATCCGGGAAAGGTCCGGGGCAGCTCAACGGGAGCGGGCTCCGTAGGGTTCTTCAATTTCGAGGTCATCCACATGGAAACCGGAAATGCCATTAACATGATTCCCTTCAAGGGGGCATCGCCTGCCCTGTCGGCTCTTCTGGGCGGGCATGTGGAAACATCCGCTCTGACCCTCGGTTTGATCTCTCCTCATGTCAGAGCCGGGAAGCTGCGAGTCTTGTTGACCTCTCAAAAGGTCCCTGAATTTCCCGATATCCCCACCCTCAAACAACTGGGCTATAAGCGTGATATTATGTCCATCCGCTTCTCGTTCTATCTTCCCGCGGGTGTTGCCGACTCGGTGAAGAAGGTGTTAGTCCCCGCCGTCGAGAAAGCCGTTAAAACACCCGAAGTGGTGAATGCAATCCGGCAAGTCGGAGCTATCGAGGACTTTGTCCCGGGTGAGGATTTTAAGAAGATCATGACCGACGAATACGAGATGGTCCGGAAACTTATGAAAACGCCAGCGGCCGGAGGGAAATAATGCCCTGAAGGAGACCAGACCGAGATGAAAAGAATTTGTGTTGAGGAACATTGGGGTACCCCTGAGGTTGCAGAGTTAAAGGAAAAGTGGTTAGCCAGGACGGGGTTGTCTGTGTCAGTCAATGCCGCCGAGATCCCCTTGGTCGGCCAGAAAATAGGCGATTTTGAGAAATTCCGCCTGCCTCTTATGGACGAGTCGGGCATCACCCTGCAAGTTCTTTCGAGCGGCTCTCCAGGGGTTCAAGGGATCATCGATAGAGAGACCGCTGTGGTGACGGCGAGGAAAATCAACGATGCCCAGGCGGAAATCATTCGCAAGTACCCGGGCCGGTTTGCCGGCTTTGCTTGCCTTCCCACCCAGGACCCCAAGGCGGCCGCCGATGAATTGGAGCGAACGGTCACTCGGCTCGGGTTCAAAGGGGCCATGATCCAGGGCCACACAAATTTTGAGTATCTTGACGAACAAAAGTTCTGGGTCCTTTGGGAGCGCGCGGAAGCCCTTGGGGTGCCCGTTTACTTGCACATCATGGAGCCCTCTCGAGAGGCCAGGAAGATTTATGAAGGGCATCGTGAGCTCGAGGGGCCCATCTGGAGCTGGGGCGTCGAGGCCGCTACTCATGCACTCCGAATCGTCGGCGCCGGCGTTTTCGATGCTTTCCCCAAAGCCATTCTCATCCTTGGCCATCTGGGGGAATCTCTTCCCTATCTTCTGGGTCGTCTGGACGAAGGATATGTTATGGCATTCAAATCCAGGAAACTGAAGAGGTTGTTTTCACAGTATATCAAAGAAAACATCATCATCACGACGAGCGGCAAGTACCGGCCGGAAGCTCTCGTGTGTGCCATCAGCGCGATGGGAGCGGATCGGATTCTCTTTGCAGCCGATTATCCCTGGGTCAGCCTGAAGGAAGCGGTGGAGCTCATCGAAAGAACGCCGATCAGTGATTCGGACAAAGAGAAGATTTATCACCTTAACGCCGAGCGTTGGCTAAAATTGTAAGGGTCTGGGCTTCGACAAGCTCAGCATGAACGGTGGTGTGTGGAAGCATCCCCATCGCCTTCTTCCTGAAAGACAGGAGCCGTTATTCCGGCAAAACATGGCGGCTTTGAATCGGTCATTGAAGAAGGTTCTACAAATATAGTTGAAATCTTTCACCTTTTTATGTTATGATTTTATGAAGTCGTAGAGGTCGAGCAAGAAAAAAGTGAGCCGGGTCCTAATTCGATACGCCTTTCCAAAGATAAGCCGTTCTATTTTCTCTCACCACGAACCCAAGAGAGTCACTGCTCCGGTTAGGGCGAAGGTGTTTTCATCATGAGGCGGCAAGGTTGATGCAATCGGTTGAACGTGACTCGTGGGCAAGACCCAATCTACAGGGCTGAGGGCTTTCGACAGAGCCGGACGGCATAAGAGGAATGACGGGTGTCTGTCCTCCTGACCGGTTCTGGCGTTGCACAAGACAAAATTAAACAAGTGGAGCATCTGCTGAAGAGTGGGTGCTACCCATCAAACGGCGTTGGAAAAACCAACGCAGAAAAGGAGAGGTTAAACATATGGCTAAGAAACTGTTTGTTGGAGGGCTGAGCTGGAACATGAAGGATGAAGATCTGCGCCAGGCGTTCGCGTCTTGCGGGGAAATCACCGAAGCCAAGGTCGTCACAGACCGGGATACGGGGCGCTGCCGAGGTTTTGGATTCGTCACCTTCGCTCAGAATGAGGATGCTAAATCAGCGATTTCCAAGATGGATGGAGCAACCCTTGACGGCAAGACCATTAAGGTGAACGAGGCGCAGGAAAAGAGTCCTCGCTCAGGCGGCCGATCCGGAGGCGGTTTTGGGGGAGGTCGTGGCGGCGGCGGCCGCGATCGCTGGTAGCCTATCTCTGGCAGGAAAATGGTTCACCGCAGAGACGCAGGGAGCGCGGAGGGAATTCTTATGCTCCAATCGGGAGAGCTCACCGCCAAATAAAGAACGAACCTTCCCTGCGCCCTCGGCGCCTCTGCGGTGAAAGTTTTTATTCCGGACAAGAGTGAGGTTAAAATCATCCTTAATGAAAGTGGGAGCATGGACGGTACAAATCGTGCAAGTGTGAAAGCAGGCCTGCAGGTTTTAATTGTATTAAAGAAAGATCAGCATTCCGGAAAGCTAACCGAAGGTATCGTGAAAGACATTCTGACGAAATCTCCTACTCACCCCCATGGTATTAAAGTCCGCCTAGAAAGTGGTGAAATTGGCCGGGTTAAAAAAATACCGTAAGGAATGCGGGGTCAGGCCCGCCAGAATTAGCAAGGTTATTTAAATGGAGCTCCACGGGCAAAGCCCGCGGTCTTCTGCGCAGGCGAATAAACGGAGGCGGGCCTCACCTTAGAGCGGTAAGACCAAAACCATGATGGAAGAAGGCGTGTCAGAGGATGGATGGAAGTAAATTTTCTTATGAATGGATCGATACCCTCCCGCGCCTGGAAGGGGTTGCCCGGAGACTGGGTCAGGCCAAAATCATCGGGATTGACCTGGAAGCGGACTCTTTCTACCACTACTTCGAAAAGGTATGCCTCCTACAGATCGCTACGGAATCCGCTTCTTATGTCATGGATCCTTTGGCGCTAAGGGATCTTTCCGCCTTACACCCCGTTTTCTCCAATCCCCGCATCCGCAAAGTATTCCACGGGGCGGATTATGATATCCGCTCCCTGTACCGGGACTTCCGGCTCGAGGTCAAGAACCTCTTCGATACACAGCTGGCCTGTAAATTTCTGGGCCTCCGGGAGAGCGGCCTGGAAGCATTGCTGCGAAGCCGGTTCCATGTGGAGCTGAATAAGAAATATCAGCGGGCCGATTGGTCCCAGAGGCCCCTTTCCCCGGAGATGGTGGAATACGCAGCGATGGACAGTACGTACCTGATTCCCCTGGCCCGTATGCTGGAAAAGGAACTGGAAGAGAAGAGCCGATTATCCTGGGTGGAGGAAGAATGCCTATTTCTCAGTAAGGTGCGATTCACTCTCCCCAGCCATGACCCGCTTTACCTGAAAGTGAAAGGGGCTTTTCACCTGGATCCCAGGAGTCTTGCGATTCTGGAGGCTTTGCTGGAATTTCGAGAGGCCCAGGCCCGGAAGTCGGATCTTCCCCCCTTCAAAGTGCTCCGCAACGAATCCCTCCTGGAATTGGCTACGAAAAAGCCTTTGCGCCTTGAAGAATCGGAAACGGGAAAAATCCTGAGCCGGAAGCAAATCGACAGATATGGAACACGCCTGCTTCAGGAAATTCACCGGGCCATGGCCATTCCCGATGAAGATCTTCCGGTGTACCCCCGGGAGGCAAGGCCGGATTTGTCACCCCTCTTGCGCAAAAGGGTCAAAGCACTAAAAACCTGGCGGGATATGCGGGCAAAAACCTTAGGGATGGAGCCTGGAATCCTTTTGAACAACGCCTTGATCAATGGTCTCGCTTTGAAAAATCCCCGGTCGATAAGAGAGATGGAAGAGATTCCGGGCTTGAAAAAATGGCTGGTAGATCATTTCGGCCGGGAGATTCTAACTGCTCAAGCAAGGGGATACAAAGGGGATGGGAACCGGCCCGAACGAAACGGAGGGGACGTAAGTTCTAAAACAATTTAGGGAAAGAAATGGGTGACCCCAAACTCTCCAGATTTCTCAAGCTATTCAAGAAAGCGTTTTCTCTGATCCGTGCCCCCTAAGATTTATCCCGCCAGGCCATGTTCACCTGTCCATTCTCCTGCCAGAGGGTGAGAAATTTATCCTGCAACAGAGGATTCGTGAAAGGGAAATCCGAGCGTCGATGCATCCCGCGGGTCTCTTTTCTTTCGAGGGCCGCCAGGAAAACGATCTCTCCGCATTGAATCAGGTCGAGGACTTCCAGACATCTCATCAGCGTATGTGAATGGTCTGCGGTGATACGGGTCTGCACCTTGTCTTTCAGGTCTGTCAGATATTTAAGCCCTGCCCTGAGCAGCGTTTCGGACCTGACGTCAACCCCGGCGTAATCCTGCATGATCTGCTGCAGGGCCAGATTCGCTTCTTTCCAGTCAGGACCGGTTTGCCTCCCCACGATTTGGGAGCAA
>Ga0115026_10000472_pt1 | contig 11081 bp, 4 predicted proteins | sample Mud_0915_D1_FD_83878 | JGI IMG/M metagenome (GOLD analysis project Ga0115026, IMG submission 83878) | Wetland microbial communities from Old Woman Creek Reserve in Ohio, USA - Mud_0915_D1 | ecosystem: Environmental > Aquatic > Freshwater > Wetlands > Sediment ...
CGAACTTCGCCTCGTCCTCCATGGCGACCATGAGCTGACGCTTGGCCTCCTCGGCGGTCATGCCCGCGATCTTCTCGAGCATCTCGCGCTGTTCCCGGAGCCCCGCGTCATACCGCTCTTCCTTCTCCTGGGCGACCTTCTCCCGGGAGACCAGTTCCTTCTCGCGCCGGGCAGTATCTGCCTCGCGCTTCTCCACGGCGTCGACCTTCTTCTCGAGGTTCTCTTCCTTCTGGGTCAGCCGGCGCTCCTGGTTCTGAAGCTCCTGCCGCTTATCCCGCGTTTCCTTTTCGAAATCGGTCCTGGCCTGGTAGAACTTGTCCTTCGCCTCGAGCAAGGCTTCCTTGCGCTTGGTCTCGGCTTCGCGCTCGGCATTGGCGATGATCTTTACTGCCTCTGCCTCAGCGTCCTTGACCTTGCCCTCTGCCGACTTGCCCTTCAGCATGAGGCCGACGCCGGCCCCCAGTGCAAGTCCTACGATCAATATGACAATATACTCGATCATGTCTTATTCTCCTCCTGGTGTCGGTTCTTCAGCCCGGCAAGGCGCTCCTTGATCCGCTTCTCTTCGCCCTGCTCCGTGGGCCGGTAGTATACCCGCTTTTGCGGGAGATATTCCTGCTGAACATAATGGCGCGGAAAGTCGTGGGGATATTGGTACCCTTTCCCCCGTCCGAGCCGTGACGCCCCCTTGTAGCTGGCGTCCTTCAAATGGTCGGGGACCGGCATCAGTTGCCCTTCCTCGATGTCCTTCATGGCCGCCTTGATCCCCAGGTACGCGGCATTGCTCTTCGGCGCCGATGCCACGTACGTCGCAGCCTGGGCGAGCGGGATCGAGCCTTCCGGCATGCCGATGCGCTCCACGGCCTGGTACGCGGCCGTTGCCACGAAGATGGCCCGGGGGTCGGCGTTCCCCACGTCCTCGCTGGCGGCGATCACGATCCGCCGGGCAATGAAGAGCGGGTCCTCTCCCGCCGCGATCATCTTGGCCATCCAGTAGAGCGCCGCGTCGGGATCGCTGCCCCGCATGCTCTTGATGAACGCCGAAATGGTGTCGTAGTGCTCGTCCTCGTCATAGACGAGGGCCTTTTTCTGGATCGATTCCTCAGCGGCGTGCAGGTCATAGAGGACCGTGCCATCAGGGCCGGGCTTCGTGGAGAGCGCGCCCAGTTCGAGAGCGTTCAGGGCCCTGCGGGCGTCACCGCCCGAGCGCGCGATAATGAACTCGCGGGCCTCGTCGGTCAGCGTGACATGCATCGCGCCGAGCCCCCGCTCCTTGTCCGCGAGAGCGCGGAGGATGATTGCGCGGAGGTCCTCGTCCTTGAGCGGCTTGAACTCGAAGATCTGGGAACGGGAGGAGAGCGCCGGTATGATGGCGAAAAAGGGGTTCTGCGTCGAGGCGCCGATGAGCGTGATGTTCCCCCGCTCCACATCAGGCAGGAGCGCGTCCTGCTGAACGCGGGTGAAACGGTGGATCTCGTCGATGAACAGGAGGGTCCGTTTGCCGCTCTTCTCCCGTTCCTCGGCAGAACCCTGGGCGACGCGCCGGATATCGGCGACACCGGCGGTGACGGCGTTCAGGGAAACGAAATGGGCCTGGCTCCGCTCCGCGATTAGATGGGCGAGCGCGGTCTTGCCTGCGCCGGGCGGCCCGTACAGGATGAGCGACATGAACCGGTCGGCCTCGATCGCCCTGCGGAGCAGTTTGCCCGGCCCGAGGATATGCATCTGCCCGGCGAACTCGGAAAGGTCGCGGGGGCGCATGCGCCATGCAAGCGGCGCCTGAGACGACGGTTCAGCGGTCAGTTCAGGTAAGGCTGGTGCGTGCTTCTTAATGCCCAAGGGAAACTTCAGGAAGGCTGGAACAGCTTGAGCTTGTGTCAGTGAAGGGACGAGAGCGGTTGATGCCAGATGAAGAACTGCAGAACTAGGGAATGCTCACCGCAGCAGGGCTTGGATACAGTACGCCAACGGATGCCGCCGCACAGGTTCGCTGTCGCGAAGCCCCGTCAACACATCCCCCGGCGAACACCTTTGGTAAAGACCTGCGTTGTATGGTGATATGATCGAAAATTCCCATGATATTCATGCGTTTCTGCTGGCAAACTCAAGTCTTGTGCGGTACCGTTGAACCTGTCGTGATGCTTCTCTTGATGATCGGCGTTGCTGGTTCCGCTGTTGCCTGGTTTCACTGTCAAAGCGCTGGAGCCTTCCCTACTTGACGCTCCTTTTTGCGCGTTTTACTCTTGTTAGGATCGCTTCGGTACCTGGACCGCTGCTCCGGTCCGAATGAATATAAATAAAATAATAGAAGTCCCCCGCTCTTGCCGTGCTGATAACTTGGACCTGGTCTTTACCAGGTGGGCGCCATAAGGAAAGTTAGGCTACCCAGTCTTGCCTGGGCATGCTCGCCCTTTCCCGGGGATAGCTCCCAATTAAATTTTTTACGAGGCTCAAGTTATATCAGTCACGCACAATGCAGGGGACTGTTTTTGCTACGCTATATATACCAAAAAGCGTTCTAAATGGCAAGAGTATTCTGAGAGGACACCTGCAACAACGGGCTTATTATTGTGTATTTTCAATTAGTTAGCAAGCATTGGATATTCGCTGCGTGTAAATTAACTGTTATTTTCGCCCTGCCTCACCCGTCAGTTCGATCAATTGATCGAGCGAGTTCATCGTCGACCTTCTGAAGGAGTCATGCTGGGAGCGGATTCGGTTCAGTTCATCGGCTATATTGAGAGCTGCAAGGATCGCGATCTTGTAGCCGTCCGACGTCCCGGTCCCCTTCTGCACTTCCTTCATCCGCGCGTCGACGAACGCAGCCAGTTCCCGGATATACTCCCGGTCGTTCGCCGCTTTGATGCTGTAGGTCTGGCCGAATATCTCTACCTGGACGCTTTCCATAGAGAACCTGTCAATACTTTACAGATATTCATGTAACCACAGATGAACACAGATGAAGGCACACAGAGTTCATGACACAAATCAACAATAGAATATTTGATATTCAACAAAACAGCGAAGTTATTTGGCTAAATCGTGTTCCGGTATTTTTCAGCAGATCCGATGATTGTTCTATCTGTGTTTATCTGTGGTTAATAACTATTGTTGCTTCAGTTGTGTAGTTAGAGCAACGCTTCCACGAACTCCCGCGGGTCGAAATCCTTCAGGTCCTCGATCCCCTCCCCGATGCCGACGAACTTCACGGGAAGTCCGAGCTCCTTGTTGATGGCGAAGACGATGCCGCCCTTGGGAGTGCCGTCGAGCTTCGTCAGCACGATGCCGGTTATGCCGACAGCCTGATGGAACGTCTTCGCCTGGGCAAGCGCGTTCTGACCCGTTGTGGCATCGAGCACGAACAACGTCTCCTGGGGCGCCCCCGGCAGTTCACGAGCGAGGATTCGCTGGACCTTCTTCAGCTCTTCCATGAGGTTCGACTTCGTATGGAGCCGGCCGGCGGTGTCCACGATCAGGACCTCCATGCCGCGGGCCTTGGCGGCCGCAATCGCGTCGAATACCACGGCACCCGGATCAGCCCCTTCCCTGTGCTTGATTACCGGGACATTGTTCCGGTCGCCCCATATGGAGAGCTGCTCCGCAGCGGCAGCCCGGAACGTATCCGCAGCAGCCAGCATGATCTTTTTCCCGTCTCTCTGCAGCCGATAGGCAAGCTTGCCGATGGTCGTGGTCTTTCCCGTGCCGCTCACGCCGATCCCCACGATGACCGAAGGGGTCGCAGCGAGCGACAGCGATGTTTTTTGCGCGGCGAGGATATCGAACAGGACCTGCTTCAGACGTTCGCGCACCTGGCCGGGCGACGAGAGCTCATTCCGCTTGAACCGCTCCTTCAGGTCCGTCAGGACCAGGGAAGCGGTCTGCATCCCCACATCGGATGCTATCAGCGCTTCCTCAAGCTCATTGAGGAACGATTCATCGATCTTTTCTCCCAGGACCAGACTGCCGATCCTGTCTGAGATGTTTTTCCGGGTCTTTGCCAGACCCTCGCGGAGGGAATGAATGACGTTCAGCATAGTATATTTTCTTTCTTGACAGAGTGGATGCTTTTCGGGACGTGTTCCCCTGTACCCTGATTTATAACGGCAATTTCCCGGTCGCAGCCGCGGCATCCCCCACTGTCTTCCTGCTCTTCGCTCCGCTCTCAGGTCCGGGCCCGAAAGCCTCTTCCTCCGCACCGGCATATGATGCCTGGCGATACAGGTAGCGGTCATGCATCTTGCTGTAATGGGACCAGTCCCCGGCCTCGACGTTCTCTTTCTTCAAGGTCGAGCGGAAGTTGCTGATCTTTGCCGCGAGGTCATCGAGATAGTTGATGATGATGGCCTCCTGGATCTTGGGCCGTTTCGGGGAACCGAACTCGTATTCCCCGTGGTGGGACAGCATGATATGCTTCAGCAGCATCGTGAGCTCCGGTGGAAAGCCAGGGATGGCCTTGATCTTGTCGGCGAGCATTTCGTACCCCAGGGAGATGTGCCCCAGGAGCCTCCCTTCGGTCGTGTACTCGATGGATTTCCTGACCGACAGCTCGCGCACCTTCCCGATATCGTGCAGGAATGCCCCGACCGTGACGAGGTCCATGTCGATCCCGGGAAAGTGCTTTGCCACGTCGCGGGCAAGGGCGATGAGCTCCACCACATGCTCCAGAAGACCGCCGATGTAGTTGTGGTGCAACGCCTTCGCCGCAGGGGCGCGCCGGAATGCGTCCAGGAAGGCCTTGTCCGCGAGGAAAGCGCTCATGAGCTTGCGCAGGTGGGCATTCCCGATTCCCGCCGCCGTCATCGACAGTTCCTTTACCATCTCGTCGATGTTTCTCGGCGTGGTCTCGAGGAAGTTCGCGAGATCGACCGACGCGTCATCGACCTTCTCAAGCGCCTTCATCTTGACCTGCATCATGCCCTGGTAGTTGGCGGCAACGCCCTTGATGCGGACAAAATCCTCCTTTTCGAACCGGCCGGCGACCTCCTCGGCGTTGTCCCACATCTTCCCGTCGACCTCGCCGGTCTTGTCCGCGAGCTTGACGGACAGGTACATCCCGCCGGTCTTGGAGACCGATACCTGTTTACCCACGACGAGATAGGTCTCATTCACCCAGTCGCCTTCTTTGAATGATGCTATGGTCTGCATGAAATAGAGCGCTCCTTGGGCTGATAATAAACTATCCCCCCCTTGAAGTCAAACGGGAAAGCCGCCGCTGCGGGCAAAAAAAGGCCCATCCTGACATGAGGATGGGCCTACTTGCGTCTTCCTTGCGACCAGTATGATGAATGCTCGATCCTGCCCCCCCGCGGTCTGCTCCCGCAGCCCCGCGGAAGACGAGGATCCTACTATTAGGCGCCTGACCCCATGAAGTCCTAGGGGACGAGCGTTCCGCCATTTACTTGCGTGATACTGCCTGCAGTCACATCGCTGGCCGTGAGACTGCTGCCGTCGATCAGCAGTTCGTTGTCCACGATCAGCCGGTCATCGCATCGCGCTTTCGCCTTGCCGAGGACCTTGACCTGGTTGAACTGGTAAACACCGGTATAAGTGTCGTTCAGGGCAGCCACGTCAAATAGATTAATGCCGTCAGCACGGATCGTCAGCGTCGTCGCATCATTGTCTTCGATCCAGAATGTCTGGTCCTGATTGATGTTCGGATTTATCCGCAGCCATTGAAGCGAACCGGGCGTCCACGATGCATTGACATCGGTCAGGGTATAGTACCAGAGGTTATCCACTACATCGATGGCGGTTATCGTGCCGCGACCAACCGTGCGCAATGGCGTCGACCCCTCGGCAGCCTCGACTCCGCGATTGTCGATGAGCAGGTCGCCGATAGCCAAACCATTTGCAGAGGTAAATATCGTTCCCGCTCCTCCCTGATATACGGGATCGACGAGCATATTGTTCTTGCCGCCTGACGCGACAACATTTACCATGGGAAGCGCTATCCCCCCATAATAATTGATCCCGATCCTTCCGCCGCCACCCGCGCCTCCTGCAACGCTGTCGCCGCCCCTGGCACTGATCGATCCCGTACCGTCCAGCGTTTCAACATCAATGTAGATACCGCCGCCGCTTCCGCCCCCCGCCTCCGATGAACCGCCGTCTGCCCGGATAGCACCGTCCATCACGAGACCGTAGTAGACATAGAGAGCCAGGTAGCCACCGCCATTACCGCCGGCTCCATGCGCGCTGTCGCCGCCGCCGCCGCTTCCCAATTCATAAGGATTGGATAAGTTATCGTAAATCCAATTAGCGGCACCGCTTCCAAAGGCGCCGCCAAGGCCGCCGTAGGAGCCGCCCATGGAATCCGAGCTCCCTCCAGTCGTTGCGTTGCCGACGGTGCGGCCGAAAACGTCAACGTTATCCCCCTGATAGCCACCGAGATATCCCTTTCCCGTGACATCGATGGAACTCGTGGAGTCGATCATGACATTATTGGCTTCGATTTCAAGCATTGATGCATTCGTTGCCGTAGCGCCCGGGTGGGTCAGGACACTGTTGTTCAGGAGCGCAATGTCTCCATCCACCCAAATATATCCCGATGCAATCATCGATGCGTTGTCCAGCGTCAGGTTTCCTGAGATCGTCCAATACCCCTCGGTGGACGTCCCCAGAAGCCTTGCGCCCCCACTCACCGTTATACCCGAATCCATGACATCCAGAACTGGCGTTACATTTGTTGTGGCTGTTCCACCATTGTCAACGATGACAATTCCCGGAGGTTGCTGCCACGCTTCCGGTATCTGTCTGGCGATATAAAGCGTTCCGGCCCCGCCATTGAATGACGGCGAACCGCAGGTGATACACGATCCTCCGGAAGCTGCGATGTTTGCCTGCGGGAACAATAGATCACCGTAATAGATGATCGCAATTCTCCCCCCGCCGCCCGCGCCGCCGCGATTGTTCGTCCCGCCCCTGGCGCTGAGCGTCCCATTTCCGGACAGAGATCCCCAGACGTTGATGAAAATGGCGCCGCCGCTGCCGGCGCCTGCGGCATCGCCATCAGGATTTATTCTGCTCTCACCGTCGGCAATGATGCTCCCATCGATGATCACGGAGTCGGCATTGATCTTCACCATCCCGCCGCCGTTGCCGCCGGGAAGGATATTTCCCGCGCCGCCGCCGCTTCCCAGATCGAAAGGCTCGATTACATTTCCATAGGTCTCACTCACCGCTCCGCTGCCGACAAAGCCGCCCGGTCCTGCATAGCTGCCGCCATTGGACACCGTGCTACCACCGGTCGACGTATTGCTCAAGGTGCGTCCTGACGTATCGGCATTGTCTCCTGCATGTCCCCCCAGGTATCCCTTGCCGGTCACGTCGATGGCGCTCGCGGAATCTATGGTCAGCGTATTACTGAGCGAGAGGTCCAACCATGAAGACGTCATTGTCGTGGCCCTTGCGTGGGTCAGCAGGCTTCCGTTGGCCAGGGTGACATTATTTGCCCAGATCGTCTCGGCAGCGAGCGTGCCGTTGTCCATCGCGAGATCGGACGAGCCGAGCGCAAGCGTGTCTTCACACGATGCCCTTGCGCCTCCCCGGATCGTCACTGCAGAGAAATTATAGTAGCCCGTATAGGTATCGCCCGGGGATGCCACCATGGTCAAGGGGGAACTGCCCTCCCTGAGAGCGACATAGATTGTCGTCGCATCATTATCTTCAATCCAGAATACGTCGCCGTTATTGATGTTCGGAATGAACGTCCTCCCCTTCAGCGACCCGGGAATCCATGCTGCGCTGTTGTCCGTCAGACTGTCCTCCGTCAGGGCTGCAATGGTTCCGCTTCCCACTCCCGGCAGCGGCGTAGAATAGCCGGCCGTTGCCGTTCCGCGGTTGTCGATGATCAGGTCTCCGTAGTACTGCCACAGTTGCACGACATGCAAGGTCCCAGCTCCGCCATTCATTGCGGCCGCATTGACGTTCACACTCTTGCCGCCTGATGCGTCGATATGATCGACGGGAAGCAACAGAGAATTATCGCAGGTGACGGCGATTCTGCCGCCTCCGCCCGCGCCGCCCCATGCACTCGCGCCGCCCTTCGCGCTGATCGATCCGGAGCCGCTCAACTCCGTCCTTACTTCGATAGAGACGCCGCCGCCGCTGCCTGCTCCCGCGGGAGCACCGTCCGCGTTCAGCCTGCTTTCGCCGTCCGCCACGATGCTTCCCTCGAGTACCAGCGTATCTGCATAGATCCTCACCAGGCCGCCGCCGCTGCCGCCGGGAACGTCCGCGCTGTATCCACCGCCGCCGCTGCCCGGCCTCTCGGGATATGCCAAGTCGCCATATATCCGGTTCACCGTGCCGCTGGTGCTGCTATAGATCCCGCCCAGGCCGCCGTAGCTGCCGCCGTTGGACTCAGCGCTGCCGGTCATCGTCGTCGTCGTGATCCCCGTGGTGAGACCGGAGGCTGTGCTGTTCGCACCCGAGTATCCGCCGGGGAAGCCTTTGCCCATGACGTCGATCCGGGAGGTCGCATCGATGCTCATCGACCAGACATTGATGTCCAGACCGGCAGCAGTGTCCGCGGTCGAGGGAATGTGGGTCAGAACGGTGTTTTCGGCAAGAGCGAGCGAGTCCGCTCCGATGGCGCCCGAGGCAGTGACCGTACTGGTCGTCATGCTCACATTCTGCGCTGTTATCGATCCCTCGATCAAAACAATGCTGTTGATGATCGTAATGTCGGTATAGTCTCCCTGTGCGAGGGGATAGGGCGCGCCCGCAGAACCCTGGTCCCGGATCACGAGACCGCCGAAGGTGGTGGTGAATTTCAGCGCATACTCGGTCCTGAGCCCGTTAGCCGCGTCATCCGTCACTGCCGTGGCTAGCAAGAGTCTGTACACGGTGCCCGGTTCGAGGGTCGCCGAAGGAGTAACAGTAATTGTCCGGCGGTCCGCAGAAAGTCCGACCGTCGCAGCCACGGTCAGGCCGGTGTTGTCGGCAACGAGCCGGACCGAACTGCTGCTGACACTGGACGGGGCAAGCGCTTCGCTGACGAGAACGTTGATCGCCGCCGAGACCGGCACGTTTGTCACGCCGTCGTACATCGATCCGTATGTCGTGCCGTCCAGGCTGTATGCGTCCAGCACAGCGGGCGGAATGCCTTCAACGATCGCCAGCTTGATGCTCGCGGCGGCCGCATTCATCACCTCGTCCTCCGCGGAGCAGGACAGCGTGACCTCGGTATTGGCCTTGTACGCGAGCACCGGGAACGTGAAGGTCCGGGACACCGTTTTTTCCGCCGGCGAGAAGGTGAACGTCTGCGGCTGATTGACCGTTGCCGGCCCGGAAGGCGTACAGACGATCTTCGCGATCCCCACGTTGTCCATGGCCGTCACCGTCGCGGTCCCTTCCCCGTTCACGTCGCCGGACCGGTACGGAACGGTCTGGCCGGGACTCGCCAGCGACACGGTCGGCGGGACGCTGTCGCGAATCGAGACGGTTGTAACCGCCTGGCTCGTATTCCCGGCCCAGTCCCTGGCAATCGCGGTCAACTGGATCGCATTGCCCGTGATGGCGCCTGACGGCACGGGCACCGTGAACGTCGTACTGTAGTTCGGGACGATGACGTTTGTTTTTGTCTGCGCGAACACGGCTTCTCCGGAAACAGCAAGCGTCACGTGTTTTAAGGAACGGTCGTCCGTCGCCTGGACGGCGACCGTGACAGTTGAGCCGGCGGCCACCGTGCTCCCCTGAGCAGGAGAAGTGATCGCAATCGTCGGAGGCTGGTCGGTTCCCGCGGCCGGTAGAGCCTGATAATAAACAGTCCCTACAGTGCCATTTGCTGAACTTGTGCCTCCTGCTGCAGTAGCCGATCCCGTAAAGCCTGTCTTGTCGGCATAATAGACAGCGATTCTTCCGCCGCCGCCTGACCCGCCCGAGCCTGACCCGCCCTTGGCCGTGATCATGCCCGAACCGGACAGGGTCGATGCACTAATCAGTACGCCGCCGCCGCTTCCGCCGCCTCCGTTGTACGACGTAGCCGCACCCGCACCGCCGTCCGCCGTGATGATCCCGTCTACCTGAAGCGTTCCTGCCGTGATCTTCACCAGTCCGCCGCCGTTGCCACCAGGCTGATTGGAGCAACTATAATAGCAATACGTACCGGCTCCGCCGCCGCTTCCCACTTCATTCGGATTCATCAGATCGCCGTATACCGTATTTACACTGCCGCCGCTGTAGATCCCCCCCAGCCCTCCGTAGCTGCCGCCGTTGCCGGTGTAGCTGGTCTGGGTGCTCCCTCCTGCGGTGGTGTTCCCGTAGGTCATGCCGGTCGTGCTGCTGTTTCCGCCGGACGCTCCGCCAAGATATCCTCTGCCAGTCACGTCGATCTTCGAACTGAAATCGATTGTGAGCAAGGTTATCGCATTCGAATTCAGAGAGTACGTTGTCGCTGCCGTCGTATTGCCATGAGTGAGCACGCCGCCATTGGTCAACGTGATCGTATTCGCCCTAACGTCACCGGTGACAAGGGTGGTGCCGCTGCCGTCTATGGTCAGTCCTGAATCTACCGCAACCTGGTCGTTGCATCTGACCTTTGACGTCCCGAGAACGGTCATGGAATTGAAGCGGTAAACGCCGCTATAGGCGCTGCCCGCTACCGCCACCTGGGTGAGATCGACGCCTGCGGGGTCAAGATAAAGCGTCGTAGCGGTATTATCGATAACCGTAAACGTTGCCGCCTGGTCCGTATTCGGATTCACCTGCAGACCCTTGAGTGCGCCGGCTGTCCATGCCGCGCTGCTGTTCGTCAGGCTGGTCGATGTCACGGCCGATATCACTCCGCTGCCGATCGCACGCAGCGGAGTGCTGCTGTCATTGCTTGAAGTACTGCGATTATCAATGATCAGATCACCATGCGGGAGCATGTTCGACTTGAGATAAACGGTGCCTGCCCCGCCGTTATACGATGCCGTGCTGCCGGTCTTCCCGCCTGTCGCAATGATGCTCGTCGTTGCCATGGACAGAACATCATAGTACACCGCGATCCGTCCGCCGCCGCCCGCTCCGCCCGGACCTGCCCCGCCCCTGGCCGTGATCATGCCCGTGCCGGACAGCGTCGATACATGGATGTTCAC
>Ga0115026_10000473_pt1 | contig 11066 bp, 7 predicted proteins | sample Mud_0915_D1_FD_83878 | JGI IMG/M metagenome (GOLD analysis project Ga0115026, IMG submission 83878) | Wetland microbial communities from Old Woman Creek Reserve in Ohio, USA - Mud_0915_D1 | ecosystem: Environmental > Aquatic > Freshwater > Wetlands > Sediment ...
ATGCGGGGATCGAACGATGTGGTTGCCGGGGGATGAGTGTGGTGCAGGGCTCGTTGTATCGCACCGCCAAGATACTTTGGCCGCTGCCAGTGCCTCTCCGATGCTCCCATGCTGCGCCGCCCGGCGGCGCTCACCCTGGGTGCACGGCTAGTCCGGAATTGCAGGCGCCTTTGGCCACCCGCACGCTCATTGACACATCAGCCGGCGACTCTCTTCATCGTGACTAAGGCACAACGCATATTCAAGCTCCTGACTTCTACGCCGGTCCTGGAGAAGGAAGTCTTCAAGGCACTGCTGGCAAGGGATGCCGGCAACGATGTTCGCCAGCTCGTTCTCATTGGTGACCCCGGTGCAGCGCTCCTGTCCCACGCGCCAACACCGGCATCGATCATCGATTGGGTCGAGCGCTGGCATCAGATTCGCGTCCAGATCTGGGACCTGAACGACATGAGGGAGTCCTGATAGCTGTGCTGGAGATCGAAGGCACTCGGGATGCCTCGTTGCGGGCCAAGCTGAGAATCGCACCGAGCGCGAGATGTGCGCCCCGAGGCGGTCGTTCGATGAAAGACAAACAATGCCCGGCTTGGGTGTGCGCCGTGACAAGGGGATGTCCCCCGGTGGGTGAGAGCTTATTGCGTTATTCCGCGCCTGCCATAACGCATGCGTTTCTAGCGGCGGCGCCTGAGGAATCACCGTAGATGATGAAAGACCAGCCGACAGCAACGCTCCGCATTGCGAATTTCCCGAACGACACCACCGAGCTCGAGATCCGCGCACTCTTTGCGCCCTACAGCGCGATCAAACGGGTCCGTCTGGTTCCGGGTACGTTGGTGAGCAGATCGTGGGGATTCGGGTTTGTCGATATACGGCCCGACGACGTCGCGAGCACCATCGCGGCGCTCGATGGGTCAGTGTTTCGGGGAGCCGCCATCCGCGTGGATGCCGATGCTCGGGGTCACACGCGCGCCGCCATCGCGCACCACCACCGCGACGAGGCGGCGTTTCGCGGGGTCACCGCATCACCAGACACCTCGCCTCGGTTCCACTATGAGCTCGCGGTGGTCGAGCGGGCGGGAAAGCCCGCCGGCGGCCAGGGTACAGATTGGTATCGCTACGTTCTGTTGTGCGGGAGTGCCCGGATTACCGGCCTGCGCCACGGCACGTTGGAGGAGGTTGCAGGCTACGCGGAGGGCTGTGCCGCTGCATTCAATTTTCGCGGCACCAACGGCAGGAGCAGGAACCCGGTGGTCCTCGGCAAGAAGTAACGCGGCAACGAACTTTGCCGTGCTTTATTGCGGCACAGCTGTTACCGTGAGCGATGGAAAAGGCTCCCCGACCTTAGGGCTCGGAGAGCGGATCTGGAACGTTTGGAGACATCTGTTCTGATGTCTCCGCATGGTCTGCAGCCCCCTTCTTCCCTAGTGCCGCCGACGCGGCGCGTCACTCTCGAAGGAATTCTTGCGCTTGGTTCCCTTCGACAGTACCGAGTCTTTTCAAGCACCAGATGTCGAGAGAACTGACAACCATGAAACTGTATGTAGGCAACCTTCCGTTCAGCGTTACAGAGGCCGAGTTGCGCGAAGCCTTTTCCCGCTTTGGCGATGTAGCGAAAGTCGATCTGGTAAGCGACAGATTCACCGGTGAGTCGCGTGGCTTCGGATTTGTGGAGATGGACAGCAACTCGCAGGCCGATGCCGCCATCAAGAGCCTCAACGGCTCGGACCTCCGTGGCCGCAACATGACCGTCAACCAGGCGAAGCCGAAGGCTGACCGGAGCGCGTGGGACCAGCGAGCCTAGTAGCCGTGCCGCCCAGCCCGTCGGTCTGACGCGGCGCTTCGTGCTACCACGAGGCAACCAGGGGCCGGCGGGCGGCCGCGACACACCTGTCGAACAAGAAACCGTAAGGGGGGCGGATATCGTCCCTCGCCCCTTTCGTGTAGCGGACACGGCGGCGACGGAAGGTAGGCTGTCTTCATCAGTGGATCCTGCGTCGTATTTGCGATGCAATATGGCTGAAGTGAGGTGGCTAGAGGTATCGCGCGGCGTCGATTGGACTATGTCCGGAGCACCCGCGGTGCGACACTGTGGCGCCGAGGTTCCGCCGCCCTCCCGAGCGATGGTGCGCCGCAGCGGCTTGCTGCGATGCAGCACACTCGAGGTGCCGCGGCGTCGTCATGCAGTGACGGATTGCCCGCAAATTAGCGTATTTTAAAATGCGTCCATTCGCAGTCGGGGGGGACCCGTCGTGACTCCTGCCCATCACGCGCTGGTGCTCAACCTTCACCAGCCTTCCGGGAATCTCGATCACCTGCTGGCCCACGAGCCCTGGGAGGCGGAGCAGATCCTGTACGCGCTGGACCGCATCCCGCGCACGCTCTGGCGCGACGAGGACATCGGGCGGGTCCATCTGTCGCTGTCGGGGACGCTGCTGGAAACCCTCTCCGATCCGTGCTTCCAGGCGCGGGTCTACGGGGTCGTCGACTGCGGCGCCCTGCTGTGGCACCTGCAGAACGACCGCATCATCCGCGTGCTGGGCGGCGGGTATTACCACCCCGTGCTGCCGCTCATTCCCGCCGCCGACCGCGAGGAGCACCTGAGCCGCTGGCGCGGCATCGCCCGGCACCTGCTCTGGCGCGAGCGGTTCGCCGGCTTCTGGCCGCCGGAGATGGGCTTCAGCATGGAGCTGATCCCGCTGCTGCGGCGCTTCGGCTACCGCTACGTGCTGGTCGACAGCGCCCACGTCGAGGCGGTGACGCCGATGAGCTGGCCCGAGTTGCGCTACCGCCCGCACGTGGCGCGCTACGACGGTCAGGAGATCATCGTGGTCGTGCGCGACCGCGACCTCTCGGACGCCCAGGAGTCGGGCATGGAGTTCGAGTGGTTCCGTCACGAGGTCGAGGAGCGGACCCGCTGGTGCGACTTCCCGCCACTGGTCACCACGGCGACCGACGGCGACAACGGCGGCTGGTTCCGCAACACCTCGGTCGGCGGCAGCTTCTGGGGCGAGTTCTGGCCCGCCTACATGGCGCAGGCGCGCGCGGACGACGCGACGGTGCGGCCGATCTTCATCGAGGACTATCTCGACCAGCACGGCGCCTGGGGCGAGGTGACGGTCCGCACCGGCGCCTGGAACACCGGCTGGCACAGCGGCCACGACTTCACCCAGTGGACGGGCTCGCAGGCGCAGCGCGACGCCCTCGCCCGGATCGCGGACGTCAGCCGCGAGGTCCATGCCGCGCGCTGGAAGGCGAGCGAGGAAAACGTCGCCGATCAGGCCGTCTGGGACGCGCTGGAGGACGCCATGTGGCACCTTCTGCGCGCCGAGACGAGCTGCAACATCTACTGGGGTGAGACTTGGGTCCCGCGCTGCCACGCCGATCTGGACCGGTCGTGCGAGGCGCTGCAGCGGGCGGCGCCGGGACGTTGACCCGCCTGCGGCCGGGCTGAGGAATCGCGTGCGGCGCGAGCCGTTCTCCCGGAGCGCGCGCGAAATGAGCGAAGGACGCCAATGTACATCGTGATGGTTGCCTCGGAGTGCGTCCCCGTCGCGAAGGTCGGGGGCCTCGGCGACGTGGTGTTCGGACTCGGTCGCGAGTTGGAGATCCGCGGCCACGCGGTCGAGATCATCCTCCCGAAGTACGACTGCATGCGCTACGACCACATCTGGGGGCTGTGCGTCGTCTGGGAGGACCTGCGCGTCCCCTGGCTCAACGGCCACATCCCTTGCACGGTGTGGTTCGGCTTCGTGCACGGCCGCAAGTGCTTCTTCATCGAGCCGCACTCCGCCGACCACTTCTTCGAGCGCGGAACCTATTACGGCTTCCCGGACGAGCACCTCCGCTTCACCTTCTTCAGCAAGGCGGCGATGGAGTTCATGCTGAAGGCCGGCAAGCGGCCGGACGTGATCCACACGCACGACTGGCAGACCGCGATCATCCCAGTGCTGCTGTACGAGATCTACGCGCACCAGGGGATGGACCGGGTGCGCGCCGTGCACACGATCCACAACTTCAAGCACCAGGGCATCGTCGGCGAGAACGTGCTGTGGTTCACGGGCCTCGGCAGACCCGACTACTACTACTCGGTCGACCGGCTGCGCGACGACTTCAACCCGACCGCACTGAACCTCACCAAGGGCGCGATCACCTACGCCAACTACACCTCGACCGTCTCGCCGCAGCACGCCTGGGAGGCGTTGCACACGGATCAGGGCTATGGCCTCGGCCACACGCTGCACCGGTTCAAGGAGAAGTTCGGCGGGATCCTGAACGGTCTCGACTACGAGATGTGGAACCCCGAGATCGACCCATACATCGCCAGCCATTACACGCGCGACACGCTCGACCGCAAGTACGCGAACAAGCAGGCGCTGCGGCACCGCATGATGCTGGTCGACGCCTTCAAGCCGATCGTCGCCTACGTCGGCCGGCTGGACACCCAGAAGGGCGTGCACCTGATCCGCCACGCGCTGTTCTACAGCCTGCAGAACGGGGCGCAATTCGTGCTGCTCGGCTCGAGCCCGGAGCTCGGCATCAACAACGAGTTCTGGCACCTCAAGCACGAGCTCAACGAGAATCCCGACTGCCACCTGGAGATCGGCTACGACGAGGAGCTCGCGCACCTGATCTATGCCGGGGCGGACCTGATCGTGGTGCCCAGCCTGTTCGAGCCCTGCGGGCTGACCCAGATGATCGCCCTGCGCTACGGCACGGTGCCGATCGTGCGCGCCGTCGGCGGCCTGGTGGATACCGTGTTCGACCGCGACTACGCCGACATGCCGGTCGAGGAGCGCAACGGCTACGTCTTCCACCAGGCGGACTTCGCGGGCCTGGAGTCGGCCATGCATCGCGCCATCGGCCTGTGGAACCATCACCCCGACGAGTTCCAGCAGCTGATGCGCCAGGGCATGGTGTACGACTTCTCCTGGAGCCAGCCGGGGCAGGACTACGTCAGCGTCTACGAGTGGGTCCGCCACAAGTGACAACGCCCGAGGGAATCTGTGCATGAGTGAGCTACCCGAATACATCGACGGTGTGCCCAACATCAGCGGTGCCGAGGCGCGGGTCGCCGAGGTGATGCACGCGGGCCACGGCCGAGAGCTGTACCGCGGGCCGGGCCGCATCGACTTCGGTTCAGTCCGCAGCGCCTGTGCCATCGCGCTGCACATGCACCAGCCGCTGATCCCGGCCGGCGGCGGCGACCTGCGTACCGCCGCGATCATCGGCAACCTCCAGTACATGGACGAGCACCGCGACATCGGCGACAACCACAACGCGCCGGTTTTCGCGCAGTGCTACAAGCGCATGGGCGAGATCGTGCCGCGGCTGGTCGGGGAGGGTAAGAACCCGCGGGTGATGCTCGAGTACTCGGGCACCCTGTTACACGGCCTGCGCGGCATGGGGCGCGACGACGTCATCGACGCGCTGAAGACCATCACCTGCGATCCCGCGTACCACGGCAACGTCGAGTGGCTCGGCGCGCCCTGGGGCCACGCGGTGGCGCCGTCGACGCCCGTGCAGGACTACCGCCGGCACGTGCAGGCCTGGCAGCAGCACTTCGCCGCGATCTTCGGCCTGTCGGCGCTCGAGCGGGTGCGCGGCTTCTCGCCGTCGGAGATGGCGCTGCCCAACCACCCGGACGTGGCCTATGCCTTCGTGCGGACGCTGCTCGACTGCGGGTTCCAGTGGGTGCTGGTCCAGGAGCACACGGTGGAGCAGCCCGCGGACGGGTGGAACCCGCGGCGCCCGCACCTGCCGCACCGGCTGGTGTGCACCAGCTCGCAGGGCGAGACGGCGGAGATCATCGCGATCGTCAAGACGCAGGGCTCCGACACCAAGCTGGTCGCCCAGATGCAGCCCTGGTTCGAGGCGCAGGGCCTCGGGCGGCTCGAGCTCGCGGGACGTCAGGTGCCGCCGCTGGTGACCCAGATCGCGGACGGTGAGAACGGCGGCGTGATGATGAACGAGTTTCCGCCGAAGTACGAAGAGGTCGTGCGGAACGCGTCCTGGGGCGAGGTCCCGCTGATGAACGCCAGCGAGTATCTCGAGCACCTGTTCGCGCTCGGCATCCGCCAGAGCGACCTGCCCGCGGTGCAGCCGCTGTTCCACAAGCGCATCTGGGAGCGGATGAAGCCGGGCGAGGGCCCGGACAAGCTGGCGCAGACCATCGAGGCGCTGCGGCGCGAGGACCACCGCTTCCACATGGAAGGCGGCAGCTGGACCAACAACCTCTCCTGGGTGCGCGGCTATGAGAACGTTCTCGGCCCGATGGAGGAGACGAGCGTCCTGTTCCATCGCAAGGTTTCGGACAGCGGCGTGTCGACCGATGATCCGCGCTACCGCAACGCGCTCTTCCACCTGCTGAGCTCGCAGACGTCCTGCTACCGCTACTGGGGGCAGGGCCTGTGGACAGACTACGGCCGCGAGCTTTGCCGGCGCGCGTCCGACATCCTCAACTACGATTTCTAGAAGGGGAGCCCATCGATGGCCATTCCCGCCGCCAAGCTGGACCCGGAGCTACAGAAGATCGTCGAGGGTCGTCATCACGACCCCTTCACGGTGCTCGGGCGACACGTCACGGGCAAGGACGCCGTCGTGCGCGTGTTCATGCCGCACGTCGTCCAGGTCACGGTCGCGGACGGTGAGCTGCCGTTCGCGCGGGTCGAGGGCAGCGACTTCTTCGAGTGGCGCGGCCCCGCGGCCAAGGTGCCGGAGCGCTATCGGCTCATCTGGCGGGACGACCAGCGCCGCGAGCACATCGGGCACGACCCCTACTGCTATCCGGCGCAGCTGGCGGACTTCGACCTGCACCTGTTCGGCGAGGGCCGGCACTACCACGCCCACCGGTTGCTCGGCGCGCGGGTGCACGAGGTGGACGGCGTCGCCGGCGTGCTGTTCTCCGTCTGGGCACCCAACGCGGAGCGGGTCAGCGTGGTCGGCGACTTCAACCGCTGGGACGGTCGATGCCACCCGATGCGGGCCAGGGGCGGCGGCGTCTGGGAGCTGTTCATCCCCGACCTCGCGCCGGGCGCGCTCTACAAGTTCGAGCTGCGCGGCTACGGCGGCGGCTTGCACCTCAAGACGGACCCGTATGGCCGACGCTTCGAGCTGCGGCCGGCGACGGCGTCGATCGTCGAGCCGGCGGACGACTACCGCTGGGGCGACGCGGCCTGGATGGGGCAGCGCAAGGAGCGCGACTGGCAGCACGCGCCCATGTCGATCTACGAGTTGCACCTCGGCTCGTGGCAGCGCGGGCCCGAGGGCGAGATGCTCAACTACCGCGATCTCGCGCACCGCTTGGTCGACTACGTGAAGGACATGGGGTTCAGCCACATCGAGCTGCTGCCCATCACCGAGCACCCCTACGACAAGTCGTGGGGTTACCAGGCCACCGGCTACTACGCCCCGACCAGCCGGTTCGGCAGCCCCGACGACTTCCGCTACTTCGTCGACCACTGCCACCGCAACGGCATCGGCGTGATCCTGGACTGGGTGCCGGCGCACTTCCCCAAGGACGCGCACGGCCTCGCGCGCTTCGACGGCACCGCACTGTACGAGCACGCCGACCCGCGCAAGGGCGAGCACCTCGACTGGTCGACGCTGATCTACAACTACAGCCGCAACGAGGTGAAGAACTTCCTGCTCTCCTCCGCGCTGTTCTGGCTGGAGGACTACCACGTCGACGGCCTTCGGGTGGACGCGGTCGCCTCCATGCTCTACCTCGACTACTCGCGCACCGAGTGGATCCCGAACCAGTACGGCGGCAACGAGAACCTCGAGGCCATCGCCTTCCTGCGGCACATGAACGAGGTCGTTCACGCCGAGGTGCCGGGCGCCCTCATCATGGCGGAGGAATCGACCTCCTGGCCGCAGGTCACCAAGCCGACGTGGGTCGGCGGCCTCGGTTTCGACCTCAAGTGGAACATGGGCTGGATGAACGACACGCTGGCCTATTTCCAGAAGGAGGCCGTCCACCGCGCCTACCACCACGACATGCTGACGTTCAGCATGCTGTACGCGTTCAGCGAGAACTTCCTGCTGCCGTTCTCCCACGACGAGGTCGTGCACGGGAAGCGCTCGATGCTCCACAAGATGCCCGGCGACGAGTGGCAGCGCTTCGCGAACCTGCGGCTCGCCTACACCTACATGTTCACGCACCCCGGCAAGAAGCTGCTGTTCATGGGCACGGAGTTCGGGCAGGGGAACGAGTGGGACAGCCAGCAGGTGCTCGATTGGTGGGTGCTGCAGTTCCCGTTCCACCAGGGCATGCAACAGCTGGTGCGCGACCTCAACCACCTCTACCACGGCACGCCCGCGCTCTACCGCCACGAGTTCGAGTGGCAGGGCTTCGAGTGGATCGATTGCCACGACGCCAAGCAGTCGGTGCTGAGCTACGTGCGGCAGGCGGACGACGCCAAGCTGGTGGTCGCCCTCAACTTCACCCCGGTGCCGCGCACCGGGTACCGCATCGGCGTGCCGGCGCCGGGGCGCTGGCGCGAGGCGGTCAACTCGGACGCCGCGGTCTACGGCGGCAGCAACGTGGGCAACGGCGCGGTGGAGCTGGTCGCCGAGCAGCGGGAATGGATGGGGCGTCCCTGGTCGCTCGTCGTCACCCTGCCGCCGCTCGCGGGCATCGCGCTCGTTCCGGTGCCGGAGGACGCGGATGACGCCGCGGCCTCGCCCGCTCCGGCGTCGTAGGATGGGCAGAGGCCGCGGCCCGATGCCCATCGCAGCGATGGGTCTCGGGGCGCGGGTTACGCGCCAAAGGACGTCGGACACCTCAGGATGCCACCAGTCGCCATGTCGTCGGGATCGATCCAGCACGCGCTCGGCCTGCACCTCTACCAGCCCGCCGGGAATCTGTGGGACATCCTGCGGCAGGACGAGGCCGAGCTCGGCAGGATCCTGCGGTGCTACGAGAGGATCGCGGGCCACGCGCACAAGTACGCGCGGGTGGCGCGCCTTCACGTGGCGCTTTCGGTCGTCCTGCTGGAGCAGCTGCGCGACCCCGAGCTGATCGAGGCCTGCCGTCACCTGGCCGACGTGCCCGCGATCCTCGAGGGTCTGCGCAGCGCGGCCGGAATCGAGTTCGTCGGCACCGGCTACCGGCACGCGCCGCTGCCGTTGATACCGTCCGACGATTGGGACGAGCAGCTGCGCAACGAGCGCGTCACGGTCGAGGCCGTGCTCGGGCGCGTCCTCAAGGGCTACTGGCCGCCGGCCTCCCTGTTCACGCCGGAGATGATCCCCGCGCTGGTGCGCGCCGGCTACGAGTACGTCCTCCTGCCCCAGCCGCTGCTCGCGATGCCGGACGGCGCCGGCGTCGACCCTTATCGTCCCTACCGCCTGGCGCACGGGGGTGCGCGGATCGTCGTCGTGCCCCTGGACCCCGGTTTCTCGAAGGCGCAGGAAACGGGTCTCGACGCGCCCTGGTTCGCCGACGAGGTGCGCAACGGCGTCGCCCAGTCGCCGCCCGCCGACGCCCCCTACCTGCTGACGACCTGGTCGGACGGCGAGAACGGCGAGTGGTTCCGCCGGCTGGACGAGGAGCACGGGTTCTTCGGGCAGTTCTTCTCGCCCTACATGGAGTTCTGCGAGACCGGCGAGTTTCCGGTGCGTCCCGTCCACCTCTCCGAATTCCTGAGCATCCATCGGCCGGCCGTCGAGGCCGTCCTGCGCGCGGACTCGCGGGCTGCGGTGGCGGCCGCCGGTCCTTCGGACGACAGGCAGCGCCTGGCCCGGGAGCGTCTGCTGCGCAGCTCCGCCCGCTACTGGGCGCTAGCCCGGTCGGCGACGCCACCGGCCCACGCACGCACCGCGCTGCCGCAGGCGCGCGAGCTGATCCTCAGGGCGGAGGACAGCGGCTTCCTGCTCGGCGACGCCGATCGGTGCGCGGCGATGCTCGGCCTGCTGGGCCGGGCGGACCAGCTCCTCGACCCGAAGCCGAGCGCCGCGCCGGCGCCGCCCGCCCCGCCGAAGCCGACGCCGACGCAGGCTGTCCCGGCGACGGCGAAGCAGGCCGCCCCTGCGGCACCGACGGCCGCTGTCGTCGCCAGGCCCCAGGAGCAGCCGCCCGCCGCGATGCCGCAGGGCGCCGTCGTCCCGTCGCCCGAGGCGTCAGGCGCTGCGGCGTCGACGGCACCCCCCGTCGCGACGCCGACGGACACCGCGCCGGCAGGGCCCGAGAAGGTTGGCCGGCCCTTGCCGACAGGACCCGCCGCGAGGAAGCAGAAGGGATCGGGCAGGCGGTCGGGGAAGAAGCCGCCGCCCAGACGTCGGTCCTGAGGGAACCGCGCCTCGCCGGACTGCGGCGCGTCCGCTCACGGAGACTCCGATCATGTTCGCCTCTCCCCGTGAACAATGCCCAGTGCTCTAGTAGTACATTCTCGCCCTGAATCCGAACGTCCGAGGTCGGGCCCTGGCGAATGACCGGGAATCACCACAAACCAGGCTCTGCGGGCGCCGGCCCGGCGCCGTCGCGCGTCGCCTCCTCGTCCGGCGGCGGGGCGGACGCGACGCCCTCGGCCGGCGTGCCCGTGACCGCCGCTGGACCGGAGCCCTTTTCCGCGGTCGAGCTGCGGCAGATCAGCACGCACATCTCGACCCAGTGGTTCCTTCCGGTGGAAGGCAACCGGCTGACGCTGATGGAGATCGACCCCTGGCGGGTGCACGCCTACTGGAACGTGGCCGAGGCCGACCTGGCCGCCGCCCGGACCAGCCTCCCCGACGCGGGGCAGGGCGCCGCCCTGGTGCTGAGGTTCACTGACCTGTCGCCGCGCACCGCCGACGCCGCGCCGCCCCATCCGCGCTTCGACATCGAGGTGCAGCAGGCGCGCAACAACTGGTACATCGGCCTCTGGCGCGACGCCAAGCACTACTCGGCAGAGCTCGGCCTGCGCGCGCCCGACGGCACCTTTGTCGGCCTGGTGCGCTCCAACGACGTCGAGACGCCGCGCAGCGGGCCGTCGCCGGAGCTGGATTTCCACCGGCTCGAGGTCCGCCCGCCCCGCGTCCTGGAGGTCCAGCGGGCGGCGAGCGGCACGGGGCCGAGCGAGGGGCTGCTCAGG
>Ga0115026_10000475_pt1 | contig 11059 bp, 8 predicted proteins | sample Mud_0915_D1_FD_83878 | JGI IMG/M metagenome (GOLD analysis project Ga0115026, IMG submission 83878) | Wetland microbial communities from Old Woman Creek Reserve in Ohio, USA - Mud_0915_D1 | ecosystem: Environmental > Aquatic > Freshwater > Wetlands > Sediment ...
CTCAAGGGCTCGTAATCTGCTATGGTATCCTGAAGTCCGCCCGTTCTCCTCGCTACAGGGATCGTCCCGTATCTCATGGCAATGAGCTGGCCAAGTCCGCACGGCTCGTATCTTGACGGCATAAGCAAAAGATCACTTCCCGCATACACCCAATGGGCAAATGCTTCGTCATACCCTATCTTCACAAAGAGGGTTCCCCTATGCTTCCTGGCAAAGCTCAATATGTTATTCTGGATCTCTTCATCACCCTTACCGAGGATAATCACATTTATGCCCGTAGCCATAATATCATCAGCAGCCTCAATGAAAATATCAAGTCCCTTCTGGGCTGAGAGTCTTCCTACAAACGACAGGAGCGGGATATTCCTGTTGTGAGCGGAAAGAGAACACTCCTTCATAAGTTCATTCTTGCACACTCTCTTTCCGGAAAGTTCACTTGCACCATACGTTGCAGGGATAGAGGTATCTCTAAGGGGGTCCCATGCATCAGTGTCGATGCCGTTGATGATTCCGTGGATCACAGACGCACGTTTTCTCAGCAAACCGTCCAGGCCATATCCGTATTCAGGGGTGAGGATCTCTTTTGCATAGGTGTTGCTCACAGTGGTGATCACGTCTGAAGCAATCAGCCCTGCCTTGAGAAAATTGATCTTTCCGTAAAACTCGATTCCCTCAGGATTAAACCACTCTGCAGAAAGGCCGGTGAGGGGGAGGTAGGAAACATCGAACAACCCCTGATAGCCGAGATTGTGAATGGTCATAAGGGTCACTGTCTTGCTGAAGAGACCACCTCGATAAAGTGTTCTCATGTAGAGAGGAATAAGGCCCGTCTGCCAGTCATTACAGTGTATCACGTCTGGTTCCAATCTCAGTGCAATGCATGCCTCCAGTGCTGCCCTGGCAAAGAAGATAAATCTTGCAGCGTTGTCAGGGTAGTCCCCGCCTGGCGTCCCGTAGAGACCGTCCCTGTCAAAGAATTCATCGCACTCCAGAAAGTATACAAAGGGACCATGGGATAATATCCTGCAGGCCGCCCTTCGGTTCCCTATCGGGACATTCACACGTTGGCCGGTATCGGCAAGCTTAAAATGTTCCCGTATCTGTCGGTAGAGGGGAAGTACAAGGGAGGGTTGATGATTCATCCTGGTGTATTCCTTAAGAAGGGCACCGGTGACATCTGCAAGCCCTCCGGTCTTCACATAAGGAGTTGCCTCTGGGGTCGCGATGAGTATCTTCATGGGAGACTTCTTGTCCTTGCGCTCCTGATCTTCAATCCTGATACCACATACTGAACGCTATATCTTTGCCTCCCTCATAAAACGCGCTGCTTCCTCAGGAAGCGTGGGGTTTATGTAAAACCCTGAACCCCATTCAAAGCCCGCAATGTTTGTAAGCTTCGGCATCAGCTCGATATGCCAGTGGTAATATTCATTTACCTCTTCAGTAAAGGGAGATGTATGAATGATAAAATTATAGGGTGGCGTATCCAGTATCCTGTCCATCTGTTTGAGAACCCTCTGCAGGGCATCTGCAAGGGCTGAAAAACTCTTATTGGGCGCATTGAAGGCCGACTCGTGTTTTTTAGGAAGTATCCATGTTTCGAAAGGTGCCCGGGGAGCAAAGGGTGCGATGGCGATGTATCCGGAATTTTCGTAGATTACTCGTTTGCCGTCTTCCCTTTCCTGATTAATCACGTCGCAGAATATACATCGTTCCTTGAATTCAAAATAGTGCCTGGAGGAATCCACCTCTTCCTTCACAAGCTTTGGCACGATGGGGAGCGCGATGAGCTGGGAGTGGGAGTGTTCAAGTGACGCACCTGCCGCATCACCTTCATTCTTGAATATCAGAACATACTTAAAACGTGAATCCCTCTTCAGGTCACTCAGTCTCAGATAATATGCCCAGAGTACGTCCTCAACCGACTGAAGGGTCATGGATGCGAGGGAAAGTTGGTGGTCGGGTGTCTCTATGATGACCTCATGGGCACCCACTCCGTTCATCTTGTCGAACATCCCCTCCCCGCTTTTGCCCAGATCACCGTAGATCTGGAGTGCCGGGAACTTGTTCGGCATCACCCGCAATGTCCAGCCCGCACTGTTCGGCTGCGTGGAAGAGGGCCTAAAGGCCATGATCTCGGGGGGGGTCGTGTACTCATTGCCTGGACAGAAAGGAACGAATCCGCCCTTTCTCCTCTGCACAGGAGGAGAGGCAAAATCGGTCGGCCTTTTCCCCCTTTCCACGGCGATGATGACCCAGCCCCCGGAAACAGGGTCCTTCCTCAATTCAGGCATACACCCTCCTGTCCCATCGAAAAAATCACAGGCAATAAATGCACTATCTGCGTTGATTACAAGTTTCCCGTTTTTGCTTCTTTATCATTGAAATTTCACTATTATATCACAATAGGATATAATCTCTTAGTAATCCGACATGAAACCCACTTTTCATCACAGACTGGTAAACAGCCAGTACGAGGACCCCTGTCTCTTTGTACGGTTGCTCCGGGAGCGGCGCGCATTCCTCTTTGACGCCGGCCATATTGACCGTTTAAGTTCCGGTGACCTCCTGAAGATCACTGACGTATTCGTGACCCACATGCACATTGATCATTTTGTGGGCTTTGATACCATCCTCAGGGCACTGCTTCGAAGGGAGACCCCCCTGAGGGTTTACGGGCCGAAAGACATTATAGAGTGCGTTGGAGGAAAACTTAAAGGGTATACGTGGAATCTCATAGAAGAATATCCTCTGAAGCTGGAAGTATTCGGCATTACTGACCAGGAGATAAGCCATTCCAGCTTCTATGCCGAGAACAGGTTCGAGAGAATTGACCGGGGTGTGGCTGCCTTCCGTGGAATCGTCTTTCAGGAACCTCCTTTCTCTGTAAAAGCAGCTGCCCTTTCTCATGGGATTCCCTGTCTTGGGTATGCTCTGGAAGAAGATTATCATATCAACATTAATAAGGTTGCACTGCACTCTATGGGTCTCCCTGTAGGTGCATGGCTGAGTGAATTAAAAAGGATGATCCGTGATCAGGTGAGCCATGATACGCCTCTTACTATTAACGGCAAGGAATTCCCCCTATCTGAACTTGTCGCTGTTGCTGCGGTCACCTCAGGGCAGAAGGTCTCTTACATCACTGATATTTCCCCGGAAGACACCAATCTCAATAAAGTAGTTGAACTTGTCAGGGACTCAGATACCCTTTACTGTGAGGCATATTTTCTCCATAAAGATCTAGAAAGGGCATTTGAGAGGCATCATCTCACCGCAAAGCTCACTGGAGCGATCGCCCGCAAGTCTGGGGTAAAGAACCTTGTACTTATGCATTTCTCGCCAAAATATTTTGATAACCCTGATGCCATTGAGACAGAAGCGATGGGGGAATACAACACTCCTCAAGAATACGCGCACTGAGAACGAATCTTCGTCCTTCGGCAGTAAAAGTTGCCATGCGGGTCAATTGGAAAACGTGAAGTGAGCTATTGCTTTACGATCTTCATGCTGATGTCGGCTGCGGGAGCGGAATGGGTCAGCGCACCAATGGATATGAAATCAACCCCGGTTTCGGCGACTGCCCTCACCCTGTCAATCGTGATATTCCCGGATGCCTCGGTAATCACCTTACCCCGTGCGCGCTTGACTGCCTCCTTCATATCCTCGAGAGACATGTTATCCAACATTACCACGTCGCAACCAGCAGCCATGGCCTCTGTAAGATCATTAAGATTTTCCACCTCCACCTCTATCCTCAGGAGATGGTGCGCTTTACGGGCGTCACGCACCGCACGAGTGATGCTTCCCGCAGCTTCTATGTGATTGTCTTTTATCAGTATCCCGTCGTAAAGGCCGAAGCGGTGATTGCTGCCTCCGCCCACCCTCACTGCGTATTTTTCCATGAACCTCAGGCCTGGTGTCGTCTTTCTCGTATCTACAATCACTGCCCCCGTTCCCTTCACCTCGTTGACGAATGCATTGGTGAGGGTTGCGATTCCCGAAATGCGCTGTAGCACATTGAGACCCACCCTCTCACACGAGAGGAGCGCCCTCGTGTTCCCATAAAGCTCGGCGATAATTCCACCCTTCTTTACCTTTCCTCCTTCCTCGCAGAAAATCGTAAACTCCGTAGTCCTGCCTCCAAAGCTAAACACCTCCCTCAAGAAAGGCATCCCGGCAACAATAAAGTTACCCTTTGCGACAAGCAGCGCGCGGGATTCCTGCTCCTCAGGGATAAGAAATGTTGTGGTGAGGTCGCCGTTTCCCAGGTCCTCTTCCAGGCCAAGGCGGAGCATATTTGTCACACTGAATGGAATGTGCATCAGCGTTTGTTACTTCTTTCTGAACAGGGAGAGGAACCCCAGCGCTCCCCCCACCACCGCGCCAAGCGCGAGGGCCGAACGCCAATCAAGTATTGTGGTAACTTCTCCTTCCACCTTATTGGCAATGAGCATAATTGCCGAGGTGTGCTCTGCATGCACCTCACGGGCACCAATTATGCCTACCGCGCTCCTGGTCACTGTAGCGGAATCCTTCGCCAGCGAAAAGGAGGAGAAGGAATAGTTGAGACCGGTGGTGTTTCCCACTGCAATAAAGCTCACGCTCTGGTTAATATCCACATCACCCCCGTGGGTGATGGCAGAGGCACTCTGTGTCATTTCAACGCGTTCACCGTCAATGCTCAGTGCGCCCACCTGCTGCAGCTCCACATGCCCCCCTTCCACTGACCTGATACTGCTCTGTTTGATATTCACAAATTCAGCCTCTATAAACTCCAGATCCTCACCCTCAAGCTCTTTTGCCTTGGACTCAATCATGTGTTCCCCCCCATTTCCTTTAAGCGTTGAATGGTTCCCTCAAGTCTCTCGTCCTTAAGGACGAGCTCCTGATACCTTGCCCTCTCCTTTTCCACAACCTCTTGCGGAGCCCGCGTTAAGAAGTCTTCGCTCGTGAGTTTTTTATTCAGGAAACCCAATGACTCCACAACCTTTGTTTTCTCCTTCATCATCCTTGCGACCTCTTCCTCTATATTCAACAATCCTTCCAGAGGAACATAAAGTTCAAAGGAAGCCCTCACTCCGGTAGCGCTTCCCTTTGGTTTGTCTATGTCATTTCCTATGCTTATCGCTCCTGCCTTGGCGAGCTTTTGAATCAGGTGGAGATTCTTCTCGAGTATTCCCCCCACCCCGTTTCCGAAGGTCTTAAACAGGGCCTTCACCTCTGCGCCAGGGGAAATATTCAATTCCCCTCTGATATTCCTGATGCCCGTGATTGCTTCCATAACAAGAGACATCTCCTCTTCGGCCTGGAGGTCACGCGGCAGGGCTTCGGGATAGGGCGCAATCACAATACTTTCAGCGCTCTCGGGCAGGTATGTCCTTATGGTCTGCCATATCTCCTCGGTCACAAAGGGCATAAAGGGGTGCAGAAGTCGCAATGCATGGTCAAGAACAGAGACAAGGCAGGCGATGGTGAACGGTTTATCTTTCCCCCCTTCATAAAGTGCATGCTTTGACATCTCTATGTACCAGTCACAGAACTCACGCCATATGAACTGGTAAATAGCGCTTGATGCATCATTAAACCGATACTCCCTGAGCGACTCATTGATCTCATTCACAGCCACCGAAAGCCTGCTCAGGATCCATCTGCCGGGAAGGTCAGGAGATAAACCCTCTGAGCTGAGCAAAGCCCCCCCATGTTCCTTGATACTCTGCAGATCCCGTGCCTCAAGTTCCCCGAGGTTCATGCTGATAAATCGTGCGGCATTCCATAACTTGTTCACAAAATGGCGGTATCCCTCGACCCGTTCCTCGGAGAATCGGATGTCCCTCCCCTGAGCTGCAAAGGCTGCCAGGGTAAAGCGGAAGGCATCTGTGCCGAATTTATCAGCCATAATGAGGGGATCAATGACATTCCCCTTTGATTTTGACATTTTCTCTCCCTTTGGATCTCTCACAATGGCATGGATGTATACATCCCTGAATGGTCCCTCACCCATAAATTTCAGTCCCATCATGATCATCCTCGCAACCCAGAAAAAAAGGATATCAAAAGCGGTAACGAGCACACTGGTGGGGTAAAAAGTAGCCAGGTCATTGGTCTTGTCAGGCCAGCCCAGTGTAGAGAAGGGCCAGAGTGCGGAAGAGAACCATGTGTCCAGCACATCTTCATCTTGTCTGAGAGCGCCATTCTTGCATGTTCTGCATGCCTTGGGGGTTTCCCTGGCAACAATCAACTCCCCGCATTCATCGCAATACCATACAGGGATCCTGTGTCCCCACCATATCTGCCTTGATATGCACCAGTCTTTGATATTCTCCATCCATGCAAAATAGGTGTTTTCCCAGGATTCGGGGATTATCCGTATCTTCCCTTGTCTCACCGCGTCCATGGCCTCTTTCGCAAGGGACTGCGTGCTCACATACCACTGCAGCGTGGGAAGAGGCTCTATAATCGTCTTGCAGCGATAACAATGGCCCACCGAGTGTTTGTACTGTTCTTCCTTTTCTATAAGGTCCGAAGCCCTAAGGTCTTCCACTACCTTCTTCCTGCATTCGTATCGCTCCAGACCTGCGTATCGCTTCCCTGCCTCTGCCGCCATTCTTCCGTCATCCCCGATTACCGTAACAAAGGGCAGTGGCGGGTTCTGGCGTCTTGCCATGGCCTCATCATTGAAATCATGGGATGGCGTAACCTTCACCGCACCTGTCCCGAATGCCGGGTCCACGGCTGCGTCAGCAATGATGGGTATCTTTCTGTCGGTCAGGGGCAGCGCAACATTTTTTCCTATGAATCCCTGGTAACGTTCGTCATCCGGATTGACCGCAACGGCAGTATCCCCAAGCATCGTCTCCGGCCTCGTGGTCGCGACCACGACATTCCCCTTCCCTTCAGAGAGCGGATAACGGATAAAGGTGAGGGCACCGTCTATCTCTTCATGCTCGACCTCAAGGTCTGAAAGCGCGGTATGGCACCTGGGACACCAGTTGATGAGCCTGTTGTCCCTGTAGATGAGTCCTTCCTCATAGAGACTCACAAAAACCTCTCTCACCGCCCTGGAAAGACCTTCGTCAAGGGTGAACCTCTCCCTTGACCAGTCACACGACGCTCCAAGCCTCTTCAGCTGATGACTTATCCTGCCGCCATATTCAGCCTTCCATTTCCATACCCTCTCAATAAATGCGTCTCGTCCCAGCGTGTGACGGTCACTCCCCTCACGGGCAATTTCCCTTTCCACAACATTCTGTGTGGCAATCCCTGCATGGTCTGTCCCGGGTATCCAGAGGGCCTTGTACCCCAGCATTCTCTTCCATCTGACGAGGATGTCCTGCAATGTTGCATTCAGGGCATGGCCCATGTGTAATGAGCCCGTGACATTCGGGGGGGGAATCACTATGGAGAACGGGGCGTCTCCCTCAGGGTTGGGACCGAAATATCCCTTCTCAAGCCAGAGGGTATACCACTTTTGTTCTAGTCCTTGGGGGCTGTAATGCTTTTCTAAATTTGTCATACGAGGGGAAGAATCATTCAGCGACGATGAAGGAGAAAAGACCGCGTTAAATGCCGGATTTGATCTTCTCAATCTCCTTAGCAATCATGCTCTCTGCGAGGTCGGGAACGGTTTCCCAGATCACCTTTTCCACTTCCTTGGTAAGGGACGCAAGGGCGCCCTGGAGCATCTCCCTGAGCAATTTTTCTGCAAGTTCCGGTGCAACCTCCCACAAGACCTTCTCTGCGGAATCCTTTAATGAGGGGACAAGGGATGAAAGCACTATATCCTTCATATCAACAGAGAGCATTGAAGAGACCTTCTCAGCAACCTCCCTTCTGACAATATTCGCAACCTCTTCCTTGGACAGATATTCGACCCTGGAGGGTACAGCCTCCACTCTTTCTGCCGGCCGTGCAGGAGCAGGTCTTTCGAAAACCTCTTTTTCGGCCTCGACCTCAGCCTCTTCCGCAAAACCGAAGGCCTCCTCCACGCTCACTTCCTCGATAGGGGTCTCTTCCTTGAGGGCCTCTGTAGCGAGCGGCTCTGAGACAACCTCTTCCATTGTCCAAAGGTCCTCCTCCGGCTCTATTCCCTCCATAACTTCGGAAACAGCCACTTCCTCTCCTGCGATTCCCTTTCCTGCGGCTTCTCCGGAAAGAACTGCATTGATTTTGTCGATCAGCTCCTGGGATTCAAAGGGCTTCACAATAAAATCTTCTGCACCCACATTCCTCGCCAGCTCGTCGTCCAGGGGTTCAAACGCACCTGCCAGAAGGATAACAGGAATATTCTTAGTTGCAGGATTTGTTTTTATTCTCTCACACAACTGGTATCCGTTCATTTTGGGCATATCAATGTCAGCCAGGACGACATCCGGCTTAAAGGTAGAAAGGGAAGAAAGTGCATCCTCGCCGTTACCCGTGGCCTTGATATCATATCCTTCCTCAGCGAGGACGAGTTCAACTACCTTCTGGATTGTGATACTGTCATCAGCAAGGAGAAGTTTGCGTGCCATTGTTCCCTTCCCTCTGGGGAATCGCACCCCTCTAACACAATATAATCAAGGGACAATGTCCCTTGCAAGCTCCACAGCCAATTTTATGGCTACGGGAGGGAAATGTCAAGATTTTTTCTTATTTAGGTATTTACGTATGATTCCCTGAACCAACGGTTCAGCAGGAGGAGACCCCTCAACCTCCCCCGGTAAAGCGGGATGCTGAAGAGGAAGAGGAAGAAGGAGATGAAGTTCCTCCAGGGGAGCAGCAAAATGCGGAAAATTTCTTTTTCACATCATTTGAGCCGCACTCAGGACATTGGGTGTCCTTTTCAGCGCAACCCATCTTCTGGAGCGCAGAAAAGTCCTTCTTACACTTTATGCATGTATACTCATATATCGGCATTCCAAACCTCCATTAATAGTTTCAATTAATCTAAATTATTTTACAATAATCGTCGAGGTTGAGTCAACGAAGTGAATATCCCATCTCTTTTCTTGACGCAGCAATACAGGGTTGATAGAATACCTTTGAAGGGCAATGGCCATGGAATAGCGATATACGGAAAACGTCGTGGAAAGCTCGTTCTTACAGCTTTATTCTTTCCCTATAATGCTCAGAGTACCCCCCTAGAACTCATCCCCTCAAGAAAGGACGGAATAGCGTATGTCAAAGAGGATCTCTTCATCTATTATTGTTGTAGTAATCGTCGTGTTTTCAGCATTGTCCCTGTCCGTCTACAGCGCAGAAAAAAGCGCTGTATCTCCAAAAGTCCTGGATACATATCCAAAGAACGGCTCACAAGACGTTGACCCCGCGCTCAAAGAAATCTCGGTCACCTTCAGTGAGCCGATGATGGACAAGAGCTGGTCATGGAGTTATGAAGACAAGAATCAGTTTCCCCGGATGACCGGACAACCCTTCTATTCCGAGAATTTTACGAAATGCGTTTTGCCGGTCAAACTGGAAGGGAATAAGGAATACATCATATGGATAAACACATCCAAATTTCAGCATTTCAGGAATAAGGTGGGGGTTGCCGTGTCACCTTACAAATTTACCTTTACTACAAGATAATGTCAGTCTCAGTAAAAGAGTTGCATACATGAGCGTTCAGGTTACTGGCGGAACAGGGTTAGTGGGAGAAGGGACCTCTTAAGAAGAAACCAACTTGCGCAACAGAGGGTTGAGTGCACAGGCCGATTGCCTTACCCCTGCCTCTTATTCCACAAGCATCACCCCCAGCGTGTCGCCCACTTTTAGACTGAATTCTGAAGCTGCATCGCCCCGGTAGATAAAGAGCTCGAGGTAATTCATGCTATTGATCAGGGCATAAAGCCCTTTATCTTCTGCCTGGCTGTAGTATTGCTTGAAGGGAACCTGCTTTCCCTTTGCCACGATCCTCAACACCCCTTTCTCACTGGCGCTGCGGAGGAGTTTCAGGTCAGACACCTTAATGTTTGTAATGGCATTGCCAAAGTGATCAATATGGATGACCTCGCCCTCCAGCGTGGTCTTCGTGGGCATGGAAGGCACGGGGAAGGGAAGCTTTACAAAGTCGGTTACCGGATCACCAAACTTCGAGGAAATAACCCCCTTCGAGAGCCACGATGCCACAGGGGCGAAGACATCCCTCCCATGAAAGGTCGTACTCTTGTCACGCATGAAATAGTGGTCTGCAGTGAGATGGAGGACCTCGCACCGCTCACTTTCGCTGTAGATGAGGGAAAACACCCCGTTGTCAGGACCGATGCAATAGTAGTCTTCTGTCACCACCATAATGGGTCTTCTTGCTGAACCGACGCCTGGGTCGGTTACCACCACATGAATGGTACTGGAGGGAAACTGATGATAGCTCATTCCAATGGTGAGGGCAGCCTCCCTCACGTTGTATTTGCTGATTCCATGGGTGATATCGACGATATTTACATCCGGATTGATACTCAGAATGACCCCCTTCATGATACCGGCCAGGGGGTCTCTATACCCGAAGTCCGTGGTGAGGGTAATAATGGGATTATTCGCCACTGCACACCTCCAAATGATTTCTCCTTAGAAAGCCCCTTTCACTTTGTGATCAATCCTCCTATGAGATCCTTAATATGGGTGACCCCTTTCTCTCTCATAAAGTTTTCCATTTCATCAATGACCTGAAGAGAGGCAACCGGATCTATGAAATGCGCAGTGCCCACCGCCACTGCCGTGGCCCCTGCAAGAATGAATTCTATGGAATCGCGTCCACTCATTATCCCTCCCATGCCAATGATAGGGACCTTCACCGCCCTGTACACTTCCCACACCATCCTCAGCGCCACAGGCTTTACCGCAGGTCCGGACAGGCCACCGGTAACATTCGCAAGCCTCGGTCTCCTTGTTTCGATATCGATAGCCATCCCTGTAATGGTGTTTATGAGCGAAACCGCATCAGCGCCCGCATCTTCAGCCGCCCGCGCCATAACCCCGATATCCGTTACATTGGGCGAGAGCTTTACAATAAGGGTAAGATCAGTGGATTTTCTGACCTCGCTCACCACTTCAAAGGTCACCCTGGGGTCAGTACCGAAAATAC
>Ga0115026_10000477_pt1 | contig 11053 bp, 6 predicted proteins | sample Mud_0915_D1_FD_83878 | JGI IMG/M metagenome (GOLD analysis project Ga0115026, IMG submission 83878) | Wetland microbial communities from Old Woman Creek Reserve in Ohio, USA - Mud_0915_D1 | ecosystem: Environmental > Aquatic > Freshwater > Wetlands > Sediment ...
GCAGAAGATCAGCACCGGGGGGGTAGGGGTAGAGTAGAGAGCTGGTTGCTGCCGCTTTAGGTTCGGCCTATCCGTTTCCGTCCCTTTCGTCTGACGGTGCCTCAATAGCCAAACCAAGAATCTTTAGAGAATCTTTAGGGACATACTATATCGCCCCTGTATTTATCCTTCTGACCCTCGTGGATCAGCCCGCTATACACATAAGTATGCACAAAAGTACAGCGTGTTCGCCCTGCCGGGGAAAGAACCGCAGGTCACTAAACCGTTCTCTTTGAATCGTGTCTTATTTCACAACTGCTTCTGATTTGCGCTATCTGCCGGCGCATGCGTATCATCGTTAAGAATACCCGATAAATACCCTGCGATCCTCATTGCAGGCAATACATGCAAGATTTTCAGACCGAAAGGGAGGCCGAAATGCCGACAAGAACGATTGGAATGTATCCACTCCTATTCATCATGACCGTAATGATCACATTCGCCGGCTGCGGAGGCGACGGCGACAGACTGTTAATCGTTACTGTTGCCGATGGCCCGACCCATAAAATTACCGGTGTCACGGTCGTGCTCGGAGACAGCAACGGAAAAATGATAACCTACGGTACCACCGGCGCGAACGGACGGATAGTATTCTCCAACGCGCCAGAGAATGCCACGGTGACCGCTGCATTCAGCTGTCTCTCCCCGGGAGCGAGCGGACCGGCGAACTCACTCGATGTCCGGTACGACGTGAACGGACCGGTGACCCTGTATGTGAATGGATGTCTCCCTCCCTCCGGCCCTTCCACGGGCAGCAGCGACCTAGGAACTTTAACACTCAACATTACTAACGGCATAAGTGGAATTACACAATACGAAGTATTTACCAACTATCCCGTAATCCTGGGGTATGTTGGTTCGACAACCCAGATTATCACTATCAGGCCCTATGATCTTCAGAGCGATGGCAAGCTTTCGATTTTCGTCATCGGCAAGGATGCGAACGGCGCTTCCCTGGGGTATGGATACCTCCTTGACCAGACGTTCATCGACGGAATGACGGTCAATATCACGGTGGATCAGCCGCTGAGCTACTTTCAGTATCACCTCTCGAACCTGCCGCCAACAGCGGACTCTCTTTGTACTGATATCTATCAAGGCAGATCCGGAAAAGGAGGGCCGTGGCTCATTGACTGCCAAATCCTCTCATCCGCGGCGACTTCTACGACCGTAAACGTCCCCTACATACCGGGTATTGGAGATCAATTTCTTTTCAGTGTCGATGTTTTTACCTCCCATTACGATGGAAGCACGACTGCTTTTACCAGCCAATATATGAGTGCCGGACCCTTTGTACCGACACTCTCAGATCAAAACTTTGATTTTTCCCGGGCGTTGGCTGCGCCGAACTCGGCCGTAACCGGGACGAATACCCCAACGCCGACGTTTTCATGGAACGGGGTAGATCCGGAAGCGACAATGATAAGCTTTTATTCATCTCTTCGTCTCTCCTCGGCCTCTGACTACTATCTAAGTATGTACAACATGAGACGTACGAGAACCAGTATTACCTTTCCGGAGCTGCCTGATTTCCTGGCTTCGTTCAGACCGACTGCTGTCGCTTCCTTTTCCGTGGACACGGCGACTGATGAGGGAGGAATATTCCGGTCGAGTGGAGCATCGTATTACAACTTTTCATTACCAACGGCAGGATCACTTCTTCAATCACAGCAATCCTTGTCAAGGAACGTGAAGTTATCCTGGTTCCGTGATCGAAGCTTCTTGCAGCAAGCGGCAGCGAATCTTCGATCTTCAAGGTAATACCGTACAAGCCACAGGGCATGCACACGACCATTGCTGTTCCTTCATCGAGTTCTGACAGCGGCAATCTTCTTCGGGAATGTCGAAGGTCACCCATTTGAAGGCTCACCGTCAAGAGAAAAAGCCCACCCGTGACGAGAAAATGAAATTTTCTCGTCGATGTTTATGCAGTCATCGATTTCCTTACCATTGCCGCAGTTTCATTCGTTCGGCGTCAGTTCCTCACTGCACCAGTCACCCATCTGGATTAAGGCCTCGCTGATGTCGCTGCGCGTGACCCTTTCCCCGCGGAGCGGGGACCAGAAAATCTTCGGCTCCTTGCCGTGTTCAAAACGGGTTATCACAGATCATGTGGTTGTTAGCCAGCCCCCAGATGGCTCACGGCACGGGCAGTAAAGACTCCGAATTTAGTGGTCAGACCGTACCATTCTTCAACTTCCTGTGAGCTCTGGTATATTCCCTTCCTCCCGAAGCGTCCATTTCGTCTCTCTACCACAAAAGTCTGCTATACTTTACCTTAATAGCCTGACTTCCACGCCCTGTGGAAGGTGCATCAGCAGATCGGTCATGGAAGAAAAATATTCAGAGATTCCCGCCCAGCCTGACGTCCCACCAAAAGGGGCAGCCCAGTCCCTGACCCGCCTCGAGGAAGACCTTGACCTCTTCCGGACCGTCATCAACCAATCGAACGCCGCCATCTTCATCGTCGACCCCGAGACAAGCCGCATTCTCTACGTCAACCGCAAGGCCTGCGCGAACCTGGGATACTCCTGCGATGAACTGCTGACCAAGCGGATCACCGACATCGCCATGAACGTCCGGGACAGGAACTCCTGGAAGCGGCTCGTGAAGCGGGTCCGCACCCACGGGTATGCATTGTTCGAGACCGAGCAGAAGCGGAAGGACCGGTCGCGACTCCCCGTGGAGGTGAACGTCCGGCATATCCATCACGACGGCCGCGAATACCTGGTGTCGGTGGCGCGGGACATATCAGAGCGCAGGCACGCCGAGGACGCCCTGGTCGAGGAGAAGAACAAGCTTGAGGCGGTGCTTGCCGCCGTGGGCGACGGCATCACCGTGCAGGACCGCGAGTTCAGGGTCCTGTACCAGAACAGCGTGCATCGCGAGCTCTACGGCGACCATGCCGGGGAGTGCTGCTATCAGGCGTACCACGGCCGCGACCGGCTGTGCGACGGCTGCCTCCTCGAGCGGTCGTTCCGGGACGGGAGCGTGCACCGGCGCGAGGTGCCCGTGTCCGTTGCCGGCGGCCTGGTCCACCGCGAGCTCACGTCGAGCCCTCTCAAAGATGTCCGCGGACGCATCATCGCGGGCGTGGAAGTGGTCCGGGACATCACGGACCGGAAGCGGCTCGAGACCCAACTGGTCCATGCCCAGCGGCTTGAGGCCGTCGGACAGCTGGCGGGAGGCGTTGCCCACGACTTCAATAACATCCTGACCGCCATCCTGGGATACGGGGACCTCCTGCGTGCGAAGCTGGACGATTGCCACCCCCTGCAGTCCGAGGTGGGCAGGATCCTCACCTCGGCCGAACGGGCCGCCCACCTCACGAAGAGCCTGCTCGCATTCAGCAGGCGGCAGGTGTTCAAGATCCGGCCCGTGGATCTCAATACGATCATCAAGCAGATGGATGAGCTGTTCCACAAGCTCATGGGTGTGGACGTGGCCGTGGAGACGGACCTGGCGCCCCACAACCTCACCGTGATGGCCGACACCGGCCAGATGGAGCAGGTCCTGATGAACCTGGTCGCGAACGCGCGGGACGCCATGCCCCGGGGCGGCAGGCTCGTGGTCAGAACAGCGCAGGTGGAGCTGGGGGACGACTTCCGGCGCGCCCACGGCTACGGCAGCCCGGGCACGTTCGCCCTGCTGTCCGTGAGCGACACCGGCACCGGGATGGACGAGCGGACCGTCACGAGCATCTTCGAGCCATTCTTTACCACCAAGGAAGTGGGGCGCGGGACCGGCCTCGGCCTGTCCATTGTGTATGGCGTGGTCAAGCAGCACAACGGCTACATCACGGTCAGAAGCCAGGCGGGTCAGGGGACGGAGTTCTCCCTGTACCTGCCCGTGGTCGCGGCCATGCCTGATGTGGCCGCGGAGCTTGCTGTCACCGACGCGCCGCTGCGGGGTTCGGAAACAGTGCTCGTTGCCGAGGACGATCCCGAAGTGCGGCGCCTGACCAGGACCATCCTCGAACAGTCGGGGTACACGGTCGTCGAGGCCATTGACGGAGATGACGCGGTTGCCCGGTTCCATGAGCACCGGGACCGGATCGCCCTGCTCATCCTCGATGTGATCATGCCGCGCAAGAACGGCAGGGAGGTGTTTGAGGAGGTCCGGAGGATGAGACCCGGGGTGCCGGCCCTGTTCATGAGCGGCTACACCGCCGATATCATCCGGACTCAGGAGCTGCCGGGCGATTATGTCCACTTCCTGCCCAAGCCGTTCACCCCGGAACGTCTTCTTGGCACGGTGCGGGCGTTGCTCGGGACCGGCAGGGAACATACCGCATGACCACTACCGATGCGGCCGTGCAGCAGCGCCAAATGCTGATCCTGTACTTCCTGCCTTGAACATACCCCCCTCACCTTATATAATAGGATTGCAACGAGGATATGACTCCACCCGTCGTGCAAAGGAGATTTCATGGAACGTTCAGCTCTTGCCACCCTGATGATCGCGCTGCTGTTTCTCACGGCTGCGTCAGCCGCGTTCGCCGCACCCGCATACTTCCCGGTGGACCGAACCTATTATCCCTACTATCCCTCGCTCATCAAATGGGAAAAGACCGAGGCGGGCTTCACGGAACCCGAGGTCTGCCAGGGGTGCCACCCGCAGCAGTACAATGAGTGGACTGGATCGGTCCATGCCCTCGCGTTCCAGGACCCGATCTACCAGGGGGAGCTGAACAAGGGCTTCAAGGCCGTGGGGCACGAGGTCACGCGGCAGTGCGAAGGGTGCCATTCGCCGGCGGGCGTCGTGACGGGAGAGATCAAGGGGCCGGGCCTCAAGGGCCTCGGCCGGATGGCTCTGGCCGGCGTGTCCTGCGACATCTGCCATTCCATCAGCGGCGTGACGCACGGACAGACGCCGTCCCATGAGCCGGAGAACGGGTCCTTCATCCTGGCTCCGGGCATTGACTCGAAGGACGGGCCGAAGCTCATCAAGCGCGGACCCGCAAAGCCGTCAGCCGAGTGCGGAGGCGGGTTCCACGAATGCGCGGAGTCCCCGCTCCACACCCAGGCGGACCTCTGCGCCGGCTGCCATCAGGTCTATCACTACGAGAGCCATTTCCCGCTCGAATCGACCTACCTGGAGTGGAAACACGGGCCCTACGCCCAGAAGGACATCCACTGCCAGGACTGCCACATGGTCGAGACCGACACGTTCATCAGGACCGCCGACACCTTCCGGAAACCGGAACGCTCCGAGTACCGGCATTATTTCAGCGGCGCGAACTATCTCCTCTATTACCTGGCCGGGGCAGCTGCGAAGAAGGCAGGCGACAAGGACCTCGCCGCCTTGCTCGAGAAGAAGTACCAGATGGCCGTGGAGAAGCTGAAGGCCGCGGCGGAGATCGAGATCCACCCCGTGTACCGGAACGGCGCCCTGGCCGAGGTGAGGGTCCGGGTGAAGAACATCCGCGCCGGCCACAACCTCCCCACGTCGCTCACGAATGTGCGCGAGATGTGGCTCGAGGTCACGGCGAAGGATGTCGGCGGGAATATCGTGCTCTTCAGCGGGGCCCTCGACAAGTCCGGTTCCCTGGCGCAGAACACCCGCTTGTTCAACTCCGACGGCATGGGCAGGGACTTCCATTTCGCCATCGACCCCTGGGTGGTGACGGCCTTCTCCCGGCACGACACCATCCCGCCGCGGGGGTACAAGGACGCCTGGTTCGGTGTGCTGCCGGTGAAGAAGAAGGGGAGCGTCACGGTGGAGGCGCGGCTTCTCTACCGCCAGGCCGACCAGAAGGTGGCGGGAAAGCTGCTGCACGCGGTACCTGAAGATATCGATCTCGAAAAGACCTACGGCATCAGCGCCGAGGTCGCCGTACCGATAGTCGAAATGACGAGGACGAAGGCAAGCTTCACCAGCAAGGAAAAATAGGGAGGCGAGGTGACATGGACAGAGAGCCTCTTGAGAGAACGATCGGCAGAGCGGTCATCCGGCTGGTGTCCGCGGACCTCACGGAGCGCGACGTGGACTCCATTGTGAACGCAGCGAACAGCCGGCTTCAGCACGGCGGCGGTGTGGCCGGCGCCATCGTCCGGAAAGGCGGCCGGGTCATCCAGGAGGAAAGCGACGCGATCGGCTTCGTTCCTGTCGGGGGCGCTGCCATGACCTCAGCAGGCAAGCTCAAGGCGCGCCAGGTCATCCACGCTGTCGGGCCGATGATGGGCGAAGGGGACGAAGACAACAAGCTCAAACGCGCCATCAACAGCGTGCTGGAGCTTGCGTCGGGGAAGGGGCTCCGAAGCATCGCGGTGCCTGCCATCAGCGCCGGCATCTTCGGTTTCCCCAAGGACCGGTGCGCGAAGATCCTCGTGGGCGAGACCGCCGCGTTCCTCCGGAGCAACCCGGCGTCGCCGCTGATGCTCGTCGAGTTCTGCATCGTCGATGCCGGCGCCTTTGATCTGTTCAGGAAGGAGATCGAACACATCGCCTGAATCCAGGAGCGGGCGATGAGGATATCTGCGGGATAACGGGAAAGGAAAAGGCCATGCTCAAAGAATTCAAGACCTTTGTCATGCGGGGAAACGTGCTGGATCTGGCAGTGGCGGTGATCATCGGCGGGGCGTTCGGAAAGATCGTGAGCTCTTTCGTGAACGATGTGATCATGCCGCCCATCGGGCTCATCGTCGGGAAAGTGGATTTCAGCAGCCTGTATCTCAACCTGTCGGCGGACGCCTTCGCATCCCTCGCCGAGGCCCAGAAGGCGGGCGCGCCCGTCATCAAGTACGGGCTGTTCATCAACACGGTGATCGATTTTGTCATCGTGTCCTTCGTCATCTTCCTCGTCGTGCGCCTGGCGAATCGCCTTCAGCGCCAGCAGGCCGCAGCAGCACCCGCAGCGCCTGCGACAAAAGAATGCCCCTATTGTCTCTCGTCGATCCCGCTCAAGGCCACCCGCTGCGGCCACTGCACCTCAGAGATCAAGTAGGCGCAGGACTCCGTCGATGGTGCACCAGCGGCTTGTTTTCGTGCAGGCGCTATCGACGAACAGGGCATGCAGACAAGATTTGCATTGATAAAACATCCTTGAATTACTATAATTTTAGAAATTCATCGCATCTCGGGGAGCCCGCACCATGCATGCCACAACGTAAAGATCTGATGTGACCGATAGTGACAATGTTCTCCTACACTCCTTACATCGTTCTCCCGCTCTTCTCCGCGGCGGTGACCGCATCGCTGGCCATCGCGCTCTATCGCCTTCGGCTCAGGCCGGCGGCCAGGCAGGTCTTCCGCCTGATGATCATCCTGGCGATGTGGTCATGCTCCTATGCGCTGAACACGGCTGCCACAACGCTTCCCCTCAAGATATTCTTCTACAAAACAGCGACCACGGTCGCGCCGTTCCTCGGCGTTTTCACCCTGGCCCTTGCCCTGGAGCTTCTGGGATACGGCGCAGCGCTGACGCGCGGCAGGTTTGCGCTGCTGGCTGCGCTTCCCGCAGTCGTCGTTGTGCTGGCATGGACCGCGGAGCACAACAGCCTGTTCCGCTACGATCATTATCTCTACACGAGCGGGCCGCTTCTGTTGCTCGGTTATAAGCTTGGTCCGCTGTGGACGCCGTACTATCTGTATGTCATGATGCTCCTTGCCGCGTCGGTTGCGCTGTTCCTGGTCGGGGTCCGGCGCGGCCCCGCAGGGTACCGGTTGCGCTATGTCGTTCTGATCGTGGGCATCGCGGTGACTGTTGCGGTGGATCTGCTGGATCTCACGCCGGTCAAAGGATTCAGGATGGTCACCTCGGTCCTCTGGTTCACCGGGGGTTGCTATGCCCTGGCGATCTACCGGCACCATCTCTTCGAGTTCACGCCGGTCGCTCGCGCGGCGCTCTTCGACTATCTGGGCGATCCGGTCCTGGTCTTCGACCGCCAGGGCGACCTCGTGGACTGCAACCGCGCAGCAAGGATCCTGCTGAGCCCGTCCGGGTCCGGCTTCAGGGAGCTCCAGTCCGCCGCGTGGAGCCGGTTCCCGGCCCTGCCGGCGCAGCTTGCAGAGGCTTCCTTTACCCTGGACGACTGCGTCCAGGACGGCGTCGAGACCGAACGGTACTGGCGGATGAAGACGCTGCCGCTGACCGAGGGGGAGCAGACGATCGGGTGCCTGGTGCAGCTTCACGACATCACGTCGCTCAAGCAAAGCGAGCAGGAGCTCCGGCAGGCCCGGGAGGCCGCCGAGGCGGCGTCGAGCGCCAAGACCTCGTTCCTCGCCAATATGAGCCACGAGCTCCGCACGCCCATGAACGCCATCATCGGCATGACGGAGCTGACGCTCGGATCGCCCCTTTCCCCGGAGCAGCGGGAGCATCTTGATACGGTGAAGCGCTCCTCGGAGGCCCTGCTTGCCGTCCTGAACGACGTGCTCGATTACTCCAAGATCGAAGCGGGCAAGGTCACGCTCGAGGAGATCGACTTCGACCTCAGGGACCTGCTCGACCGGACCATCGACACGCTCTCCCTGCAGGCGCGGGAAAAGGGGCTGCTGCTGGAGTGCACCGTTGCTCCCGGGACACGCACGCTGCTTCGAGGCGATCCGGTAAAGCTGCAGCAAGTGCTGATGAACCTCATCGGGAACGCGATCAAGTTCACGGGCCACGGGAGCGTTACGCTGTCGGTCAGCGGCGAAGCTGCGGCGGACCGGGACCAGGTCGAGCTGTTGTTTGCCGTGGCGGACACGGGGATCGGCATCCCCCGCGACCGGCAGGACGAGATCTTTCATTCGTTCACGCAGGCCGATGGTTCCATTACCCGGCGGTACGGCGGCAGCGGGCTCGGCCTCAGCATCGTTCGGAGCCTAGTCGGGCTGATGGGGGGCGAGGTGCAGGTCCGGAGCGAGCCGGGGAAGGGGAGCGTCTTTTCGTTCACCGCCCGGTTCAAACCCGCCGTCGGGGCCGTGCCGGCGCCGGCGCGAACGGGGCCGGACCGTTTCCCTGTTTCCGGTCCGGTGAAGGTGCTCGTTGCCGAGGATGTCGAGACCAACCAGGTGCTCATGGAACGCCTCCTGGAACGGCGGGGGCATTGTGTGACCGTGGTGCATGACGGCAGCGAGGCGGTGCAGGCGCTTGCCGCGGAACCCTATGACGTGGTCCTGCTCGATGTCCAGATGCCCGGCATGGACGGACTGGAGGCAGCGCGCATCATCCGAGACCCCGGCTCTCCTGTGCTGCGGCACGACGTACCGATCATCGCCGTGACGGCCCATGCCCTGAGCGAGGACCGCGCGCTATGCCTTGCAGCGGGGATGGATGATTATCTCGCAAAGCCCATCGTCCCCGAACAACTGTTTCGCGTCGTGGAACAGTACGCGCCCGCCGCTGCCGACGATCCCTCGGCGCTGGCCGAGCGGATCAAGGAGCGTCTTGCGGTAACCTATTTCGGCGACCGGGATCTCGCGGACAGCATTGTTCGGACCTTTCTGGAAGAGTCGCCGCGCCTGCTCAAGAACATCCAGGATGCGGTGGCGGCGCAGGACCTGCCGTCCCTGCAGCTGCATGCCCATTCCCTGAAGAGCGCCGCCGCGACCATCGGCCTGGACGGACTTCGGAAGAACGCGTTCCTCCTGGAGCAGGCGGCGCGCTCGGGCGTCCAGGACGAGGTACCGCCCCTCTGCCGGAGGATCGAAGAGGAACTCAACCGTTACCGGGTCGGGAAATGAGAAAAAACGCCTTTAAATCCAGGAGCGAGCGCATTCCCCGTAGCTTGCTGCGGGGTTAGCGAGCGATTAGAATAATTAGTTCAACCTTGAGGATCGAAGCTCCATGCAGTTTGCTGTTGGGAGCTTAAATCCAGGAGCGAGCGCATTCCCCGCAGCGGCTCGACTGAGCTCGCCGAAGTCTTGCTGCAGGGAGCTTCAATGGAGCGCAGCGCTGATGGCTGCGCAACTCCGGGTGGACGCGCAGCTTCTGTTCTTTTTCACACGGGATGCGATCACAGGCGGATGACGGCCGTCCGGCGGCCCTTGTACCCATCATCGGCACAACAGGAGAGATCATGCCCAGGAACGCGAGCGCGAATGCCCCCCAGGCGAAAGTACTGGTCGTCGAGGACGAGAAAGTGACGAGGACCGCCATCACGGGACTGCTCAGAAAAGAGGGAATGCTGGTCGTCGAGGCGACGAACGGCCAGGAGGCGATCGACCTGTTCCTGCGGGAATCGCCCGACGTCGTGATCCTCGACATCGTGATGCCGGTCCTGGGCGGCATGGAGACCATCGGGAAACTGAAGCAGATGGACGCAAGCGTTCCGGTCATCATCGTGACCGCCCGCACGGACGCGGCGACCGCCGTGGAGACCATGAAGCTCGGCGCTTACGATTATATGCTGAAGCCTGTTGATCCGGGGAAGATCATCATCACGGTGCAGCGGGCCCTCGAGTACCGGCGGCAGTCGCGTGAGCTGAACCGGCTGCAGACCTCCGAGAACGCGTCGCTGGAACGGTTCGTTGGAAGATCGCCGAGCATGAAGAAGATCGCGGAGCAATTGAAACAGGTGGCGGCCACGGACCTCTCGGTCGTCATCCAGGGAGAAACCGGCACGGGCAAGACGCTCCTGGCGAAGATCCTGCACAATATCAGCAGGCGCGCTGACAAGGAGTTCGTCAAGATCGACCTGGGATCGATGCCGGAAACGATCATCGAAAGCGAGCTGTTCGGCTCCGAGAAGGGGGCATTCACCGGAGCGGTCCAGGCGCAGCGCGGTTTTTTCGAGGCGGCCAACGAAGGCACGGCGTTTCTCGATGACCTGGAAAACGTGAGCCCGCGGGTGCAGAGCAAGCTTCTGACCGTCCTGGAGAGCAAGACGGTATCCCGGCTCGGCAGCAGAAAAACCATCGATCTCGACATCCGGATCATCGCGGCCACCAATACCGATATTCAGAAGCAGGTGCGGGAAGGAACGTTCCGGGAGGACCTTTTCTATCGCCTCGGTGAGTTCATCATCACCCTTCCGCCGCTCAGGGAACGCGCTGAAGACATCCCGTTCTTCACCCACCGGCTGCTCGA
>Ga0115026_10000479_pt1 | contig 11044 bp, 9 predicted proteins | sample Mud_0915_D1_FD_83878 | JGI IMG/M metagenome (GOLD analysis project Ga0115026, IMG submission 83878) | Wetland microbial communities from Old Woman Creek Reserve in Ohio, USA - Mud_0915_D1 | ecosystem: Environmental > Aquatic > Freshwater > Wetlands > Sediment ...
CCGGAGCATTGCTACTCCCATACCTGGCGCGTTGCGCCCGGCTGGTATGAATCGGGCCTTCGGCCCTCGAAGCGTACTCCAATGAGCATGTTAAGCGCTGAAGGCGCGTGTTCATACCAGCCCGGGGCGAAGCCCCGGGTTTGCGTGCAATCCCGGGAATCAAGGGCTGAAGGCTTGCTCCATAGATTTCTGAGACAGCCTCAACAGACCGGACCCACTGCCGCCGACTAGTGCATGCTGACTTCGCAGGTTCCGATGCCTGAGCGCAGGAAATTGAACTGGACGTGAGGGTGATCGGCCAGAAGCGACATCGGGACTGCCGTGTCCGCAATCCGCTTCGAGATCATCAGGGTCGTCAGGCGCAACCCGAAGGGGTTGTCATGGCAGCCCGCGTGCCAGATGGAGACCTTCTCCGCTTTCCAGGTTTCCGCCGGTCCCACCGTGACAGCCTGGTGCGGAACATTCTGAACCACTCCTCCCCCTGAGGTGCGCGCATTCTGAATCAGCGTTATCGGATGGAGATCGACGACCCGCGTGCTCAGCTTTCGATACACCTCAGGAGGAGGCGGAGCGTCTCTGTAAGGATCCTCGCGCCGCGGGGGATCGTTGAATGCCCAGTGCTTCACTTCCCCCTGGCCTCCCTGCATCACCACGCAGCGAGCCTTTTCCCAGGACGCGACGTAGCGAGCGGGATCGGCCGCAGGGAAGTGAATGTTCCCGGGTGGCATGCGCAGCTCGGGCCGGATGCGATTGAACAAGAGTTCCATGTCCGTGCGGGCAAAGCCCAGCGGGAAATCGACGCCGACCTCCTTGCCGTCCACGACCCACTCGTCCATGCCCCAGAAGTGGCAGTGGCGGAGATTCAATCCCAGTTCGTTGACCAGCCTCGCCACCAGGGGCAGTTGTTCCGTGGGTCCTATCGGACCGCAGACGCCGGCGGGTCGCTCAGGAGTTGCCTGACGCCAGGCGGTGACGTATTCCAGGGCCTCAGCCAGGTAAAAATCCTCGATAGTTTCATAGAAGCGGATGTCAAATCCATCCCGGCGCAGTCGAGGCAGGTCCTCTGCGGTGAGCTGTGCGGCTTCGTCCAGAATCGCCCTGTCCAGCGTAGTGTAATCCCACCATCCGGGGGCTACCTTACTCAGTGGTCTCATCAGTTCCTCCATTCGAGGAGGGCGCGTATACCCCCGACAACAGCCGCGACGGCTTTCGGGCTGCATCCGCCCTCCGGGATTATGATATCTGCGTGCTTCGCGCAGGGTTGAACGTACTGCTCGTGCATCGGGCGGACGGTGCTCAGGTATTGGTCGGCAACCGACTCGAGCGACCTGCCCCTCTCCCGGATGTCTCGTTGCAGGCGTCTGAGGAGCCGGATGTCCGCAGCTGCGTCAATGAAGATCTTCAGATCCATCAGGCGGCGCAGGTCCGGATCCCCGAGAATCAGGATTCCTTCGAGGATCACGACCTGCCTCGGCTCCAGCAGGATCCCGTGTGGTGTCCGGGTATGAGTCCGGTAATCATAGACCGGTCTGTGGATCGGACGACCCGACTTCAGGTCGCCGACCTGCTCCTTCAAAAGTTTCCAGTCGAAAGCGGAGGGATGATCGAAATTGAAACCGGCCCTTTCGCCGACGGGATGCGGGCCCAGGTCCAGGTAATAGGAATCCTGCTCCACGAGAACAGCTGTGTCGCTGCCCAGGTTGCGGCAGATCTCCTGAGCGATGGTGGTCTTGCCCGAACCTGTGCCGCCTGCAACGCCCACGAGGATATTCATTACCGATTCCCTGTCCGCCTACGTTGCCCGCCGCGGCCATTTAAGCCAAGTGCCGCGATTTCTGCAATCCGAAAATGGTATGCTATGCGCCTAAGGCCATGAAGAAGTGTCCTCAGTGTGACAACTCGTATCCTGAGCCGTTCCAATTCTGCCCCGTTGACGGGAGCCATCTCGAAGAGGGCGGGGAACAGAGAGCCGGGGCGCCTGAAGTCGTGGAAGACCTTCCTCCGGCTGAAGCGACGGTAAGCGTCAGGACTCTCGTTCTGGGTCTGGGTATCCTTGTGATGACCGGTGTGCTGGCCTTCACCGCCGTCTTCTTCTACCAGTACCTCAGGCCGAAGTACGGTGCTCTGCTTGTCAAGACCGTGCCTGCCGGCGCCATGGTCTGGCTCAATGGCGAACAGCGTGGCGTATCTCCGATCACTCTGTCCGACCTGCGTACCGGCGTGTACCAGGTCAGGGTGACGATGGAGGGCTACAAGGAGCTGGTTCAGGGAGTCCAGGTGGTACCTTACTCTACCGAGAGTCTCCACCTGGCCCTCGAACCGCTGGTCGCGCAGCTGAGCAACGAGCAGCTGGCGCAGGTTGAAGACCTGCGCAAGAAGCTCGAAAGCGCCTTCAAGGAAAACATACTGCTCCCCCCTCCGGACGACTACAACGTCTGGTACTTTGCCAACAGGATACTCGAGATCGATCCAGCCAATTCCTATGCGCTCGAGGCCAAGTCGAAGCTGGCCGACAGCATTCGTCGTGCTGCGGATGTCGCCTATGCCCGCAGCGACTGGCTCGAAGCGGAGAAGCAGTACAAACAGCTGGTCCTCCTCTTCCCGGACGACACCACGATCGGCGAGCGGCTGGCCGACCTTTCAGTGAAGATCGAAGCCGGCACCAAGGACCGGCAGAAGCAGATTGACGACTGGAAGGAGAGGGCCGAGGCTGCGTTCAAAGCGGGCACGCTGGTGCCGCCGGAAAAGGAAAACGCGCTCGACTGCATGCGCAATATACTCCGGCTGGACAAGAAGAACGCGTATGCCCGCACCGGTATGGTTCGCCTCAAGGAAACGCTCCAGAACCGGGGTGACACCAGGATCGCCAACGGCGACTGGCAGCAAGCCCGGACCGATTTCCGGACGGTGCTGCAGTACTTTCCCGACGATCTTTACAGCAAGACGCGTCTGGCTATGGTCGAGGGGAAGCTGCAGGAAGTCGCCCAGGCGGAGCAGCGACGGCTGCAGGGGATGCAGGAGGAGCAGCAGCAATCGCGGCAGAGGATCGCGAATCTGCGGCAGTCCGCCCTGAATGCATACAGGACGGGTTCCTACCAGCGGGCGATTTCCGACTGGCAGGAGTACCTCAAGCTCGAGCCAAACAGCGACGAGGCCTATTTCTCGATCGGAGCTGCTTACCTCGAGCAGAAACAGCTGGACAACGCAATCCTCTCCTTCGAGAAAGCCGTGACGCTAAATCCCAGGAATGCCCTGGCGCAGCTGAACCTCGGGATTCTGTACGATCAGCACCGCCACGACTACAAGCGGGCTGAGGAACATCTTCGTAAGGCCAGGGAACTCGGCGGCGTGGAGAATTACAGCCAGGATCGGCTGCAGGAGATGATCCAGGACCTGCAGAACCGGGCTCAGATCGAGGCGCTTCAGAAGTCCGCCTTCCCGGTTGAGCACAAGCATGCGTTCTCCAGCTGCCGCGGAACTCTCCAGGTGACCGATCGCGGCGTGGAGTTCAGGACTTCGGAAACCGACCATAGTTTCTTCGAAGCCTACGCGGATATTCGCAGCCTGTCGATAGACGGCAACGCGATCTCCATACGCACACGCAATAACAAGAAATACAACTTCCAATTCCTCAACGACGGCGATGGGGCTGTCGCGCGCCGGCTGGCACAGCGGCACATGCAGGTAACGGATTGAGGTTCGGTCACGGCGTCGGCCGGCTAGAGACGCTTAGTACCCGCGTTCGGCGCAGACTCCGGGGGCGCCGGTGCGTCCCGCCGCCTGCGTGAGGCGTTCGGATCCCTGAACCTGCGGAACACCCCCGCGATCCCGCACAGCACGAATCCGACGAGGGCTCCCGCGGCCAGAGGGATCGGTTGCAGGCTCTCCCTCACCTGCCGGACTATGCTTGCCGAGGAGACGAGTTGTTCCCGGCGCAGCAACGGAATGGGATCGGAGTTCCGGTTCACCAGGGCCACCGCAAGAGTGAGGGGAGCGGCGGCCGTGCCCCGATTGGAAACCCGCCAACGCCAGCTCACGCGATCCCTTTCCCCGACCTCCTGGATTGTCTTTTCCCCCTCCGGCCTGACGCCCATGGTGGAAGACGAAGTGCTCAACTGCGCCTGCACCTTTAGTCTGTCCCCGAGCGAGCGCAGCAGTTGCCGTTCGTCGGATGAAACGCGGACGTAGTCGATCGATTCGGTCGAGAAAACAGCCTCGGCCGCCTTCTCTTCGTTGGGGCTCATCCGCTCGGGCAGTACATAGACGAGCGAGCCCAGAAGAATGTCCTTGAGGTAGATGCTGACTCTTGCCGTCTCCATCCCGCCCTGGACCTTCTCTTCCTCGATCTTCGTGCTCAGGCCTCCAATGGCGCGCACGACGTTCTCGAGGTTTTCTTTGGCCTGTTTCATCTGCAGGAACTGGCGACCCAGCGAATCTTCCTTCGATGTGAGACTGGCGATAAGGTCATCCTTCTGGCGGATGGAGGTTCCCAGGTCCTCGACCTGCTTGGTCAGGCGGTTTCTGGCGGCTTCCAGGGTCGTCAATTTGGCGTTGAGCGAGTTGTTCTGGGACGTCAGGCCTGCATTTTCCCGTTGGATCTTGCGCACCGCCTGCGTGAGTTCACTTATTTGCGAGCCGAGATCTCTGGCCGAGTCCACCCTGATGTTGAGTGACTGCTGCAGACTTGACAGCTCCCGCTGGTAACCCTGGGCGGTCCCGCGCGCGGTGCGCACCTCGTCACCGAGGCGCAGCAGTTGCGAGGCTGATGAATCGATCTTTTCCTGGAGGGCGCTGTTGGTGCTGCGCAGGCGGGTGATTTCCGACTGCTGAGACTTCAGATCGGTCTCCATCTTCCGGTTCTCGGTCTGCGTCTGGGTGAGCTGGGCTGCGAGGTCCTGGTTCCTGCCCTTCAGTGCTTCAATTTCGCGCAGGGCGTCCTGGTAGGCGGGAAGGTGGGCGGCCGCGCTCCTCATCACAGCTTCCCGGCCGGAACTCGTCAACGCCATGGTCTCCTTGATGTACCGCTCGAAGGCATCGTCGATATATCCCTTCTTGGCATCTTCGATGTCGGCATACTTGAGACCCTCGGTGAATGTCGCCTGCAGGGCCCGATCGAACACATCCGAGTTCGGAAAATCCTCCTTGAGGGAGGCGTCGAATCTGAATATGACTTCGGCGATGTTGCCGCCTGCGATGGCCGAGATCCGGAACCGGATCTCCTCGCCGCCGAAATCAATGCCGGTAATACGTACCTGCTCTCCGACCTTGAAACGCGCCGCTCCCGTGGGGTCCGGTTCGAAACGGAATGTGCCGCCGCTCAGGTCGACATACTTCCTCTCCGCAAAAACGGGGGTGCGAAGGAAGAGAGCCTTCCCCTCATAACTGCGGCGATACTTCTCCTGGATAGCGCGTGACACTCCGGCGAGAGCGAAGTGGCCCGCGCCGGAAACCGCCAGCAAAGTCAGGATCGCTGTGGCGCGCACGAATCTGGTGTAGTGAGAATGCATACCGTCCACTCCTCATGGGCGAGCAACGGTGCCCGTTGCGCGAAGAATGATAGCACAGCGGCAGGTTGGGACTGCTTGATGCTGCCGGAGTGCCATGCTATAAGTGGGTTCTCATCCTCATCGCTGCGACCGCAATTCCGGTCTCGGGGTAGGTAGACATTGCTCATTCAATGCGGAACGGCAACAAGTCAAGGGAGAGTGCGAACCTCCAATGAAGATTCGTTTGCTGCCGATCCGGAGCGCCGGCTCTTTCTGGTTGCCGACGGCATGGGAGGCCACGCGGCGGGCGAGGTGGCCAGCAGCATAGCGGCCGCCACGGTGAAAGAGGTGATGGGGATCAGCCCCCCGCCGGGCGGCGAGATCGAAGACATGCTCCTGCTTGCGGCCCGCGAATCAAACGACCGGATCTACGAGGCGCAGCGCAAGCGGGCGGATCTTTCAGGGATGGGCAGTACGCTGACCATCATGTCCTTTGCCGACACGAGCTACTACATTGCTCATGTCGGGGACTCGCGGGCTTATCTGCTGCGCGGGGGCGTTCTCGAGCAGCTGACTCGAGATCACTCGCTCGTCTGGCACCTTTTCGAGAGCGGCGTCCTCCGCAAAGACGAACTCTCTTCCCACCCCCAGAAGAACCTGATCACCCGGTCCATCGGTCCACACCCTCAGGTGGAGATCGACCTGGAATGCGGGCAGGCCCGGGAAGGAGACACCTACCTGCTCTGCTCTGACGGACTGACGGACGTACTCTCCGACGAAGTCATCCGCCAGATGCTCTCCCAGCCCGACATGTCCCCTCAACAGCTGGGTGATGCGTTGGTCAGTGCAGCGAACAGGATGGGCGGCCCTGACAACATCACCGTGGTCGTGGTGCGTCTGATGTCGGGCGAATGACAGGCACCCCTGCCCGGCGTTCCGCTCGTTTGTGAGCCCCGGTTCCGGAATGATCATCAACGAGGTTTTTTACAGTATCCAGGGCGAATCCAGCTACGCCGGATGGCCATGTGCTTTCATCCGCCTGTCCGGTTGTGATCTCCGCTGCAGCTACTGTGACACGCAGTATGCCTTTAATGAGGGCAGCGAGATGTCCATCCCTGAGATCCTGCGTACCATCGCCCCGTTCCCGACGAGGCTGGCCTTGATAACGGGCGGTGAGCCGTTGCTCCAGTCATCGGTCCACGACCTGTTCCGGAGTCTCCTGGATCTTGGTTACACCGTCTGCGTAGAGACCGGGGGGCATGTCACGCTGAAGGCTGTCGATCCCCGGGTTCACAAGATCATGGATCTGAAGTGCCCCTCCAGCGGTATGTCGGCACGGAATCACTACGAGAACCTGCAGTACCTCACGTCCGGCGACGAGTTGAAGTTCGTCGTCGGAGGCAGAGAGGACTTTGAATGGGCCTGCGCAAGGATCCGCGAGTTCGATCTCACCTCGCGTGTCGGCACAGTGCTGATCTCTCCTGTCCACGAGCGCATGGCCTACGACCGGCTTGCCCGCTGGGTTCTTGAAAGCGGTCTGCGCGTGCGGCTGCAGCTTCAGATACACAAGATCATCTGGCCCGACGCTGTCCGTGGCGTTTAGCGCGAAGCCCGGGAACGCAGAACAGAGATGAGCGAGTGGGACCTGAGAAGCCAGGTGCAACAGAGGCTTGACAGCGAGACCGGAGTGCTGGTCAGAGAGGCCGCAACCTTCCGCGTGGCGCTCTGCTACCCGAGCCCGTATGCCGTAGGCATGAGTTCGCTCGGCTTTCAGGCTATCTATCGGGAGATCCACCTGCATCCCGGTGCCGCGGCAGAGCGCGCATTCCTGCCCGATTCACCCCAGGATTACAGGCGGTCCCGAACTCCGGTCTTTTCCTATGAGTCGGGACGTTCACTCTCCGACTTCCCGGTGCTTGCGTTTTCCATTTCCTACGAACTCGAGATCTCCGGCATGTTCGAGATGCTCGATCTCAGCGGTATTCCGTTGCTGCGGGAGGATCGGGGTGCGCGCCATCCGCTGATCGTTGCGGGCGGTCCGCTGACAAACTCCAATCCGCTGCCCCTTGCCCCGTTTGTTGATCTCATCGTCATGGGAGAGGGTGAAGAGCTGATTCACACATTCCTGGATGCAGCAGCCGACATGGATCGGGAAGAGTTGCTCGAGAGCCTGGCCCGGGTCCCCGGCTGTTATGTGCCCGGACTGTCGGGTCACCTTCCGTTAACAGCGATGGTGGACGGTGGTCGCTTGCCGGCACGTTCTCAGATACTGACGCGGAACACCGTTCTGTCGTCCATGTTTCTTGTGGAAGCGGAGCGCGGATGTTCTCGAGGCTGTACCTACTGCGTAATGAGGCGAACCACCAACGGGGGGATGCGGCTCGTACCTCCTGAAACCGTGCTCTCCTCGGTGCCTGAGCACGCCCTACGCGTCGGGCTTGTCGGGGCTGCGGTGACTGACCATCCCGGCATAAAGAAGATTGTGCGGGGGATCGTCGATGCCGGGCGTGGAATCGGGATATCGAGCCTGCGCGCGGACCGGCTCGATGCGGAGCTGGTCAGCGTCCTCGCCCGCGGGGGTTACCGGACCCTGACAACCGCGTCCGACGGGGCGTCGCAGCGGTTGCGAAGTCTCGTCGCGCGCAGAACGACTGAACAACACCTGATCCGGGCGGCCGAGCTGACGAAAGAGTGCGGGCTGCACCGACTCAAGCTCTACCAGTTGATCGGACTGCCGACGGAAACCCACGACGACATTGACGAACTCGTACGCTTCTCGCGCGAACTCGCCGCGATCGTGTCCGTTTCCCTGGCTATTTCGCCCTTTGTGTCCAAGCGCAATACCCCTCTCGATGGTTTCGATTTTGAGCCGATCACCTCGGTGAATCAGAAACTCGCTCGGCTGCGAGCCGGCCTCAAGGGGAAGGTCGAGCTGCGCTCAACCTCCGCCAGGTGGGCGTGGGTGGAATACATGCTCTCGCAGTGCGATGAGCGCGCCGGCCTGGCTGCCATGGATGCCTGGCGGGCAGGAGGCACCTTTTCGGCGTGGGAAAACGCTTTCACGACCAGAGACGCGAGGCCGCTGCGAGGCCGGGTGGTACCGGATGGGCGAAGGAACCTGCCGCTTCCGGTGGTCCAGTCATCGACCGGCACGGGGGCCTTGCGGCCGGTTGATGGCTGACAGCGGGTACAAGAGAAACGACTTGCTGCCGGGTGATACCATAATCGTCAATGAGAAGGCGCGCTCGACCGATGTGTCATCCGGATAAGACACGGCGTGTGAGAGCAGGAGGGCAGGGGATGTCAGTTCGCATGCGACACCTATTGGCCGGGTGCATGTTGGCTGTGACGGTCGCTGGAGTTCTGCAGGCCAGAGTGGGAACCAGGAAACCGGCAGCCGAGGACGGCGAGTTTGTCATCTTCTTTGGCGCCAGGGAGATAGGCTCGGAGAAATTCGCGATCCAGGCTGCAGCAGAGTCCGTGACGAGCAGTTCAGTTCTCGAGTTCCGCAATCCGGCGACGCCGGGTCAGAAGGTGCGAATGGAGACGAAACTCGAGATGAACGGCGACTACGTTCCACGCTCCTACCTCCTCAAGACCGATGTCGACGGCTTACGGGGATCCATCACTGGGAGTTTCGCCCCCAACCAGGTCATGTTCGACTTCGAGGGCAAAGGGACCAATCGCAGGAGCGGTCTCCTCCTCCCGAGTCGTTACACAATGCTCGACTCCAACATCTACCACCACTTCATATTCCTGGTGCGCCTGTTCGATTTCGACAGCAGGGAAAAGACACAGAGATTTGAGGTGCTGGTTCCGCAGGAAGACGATTCAGGCGTGCTGAAGGTCAGCGAACTCCGTCGCGCAGAGATGGAACTGCGGGGGAAGAAACGCGAGGTTCGCGTCCTCCAGGCCGCTTCCGACGCGCTTCAGTTGCAGCTGTGGGTGGACAAGGACGGTGTCCTTCAGAAGATAAGCGCGCCCTCAAAGGGGCTCGAGGTCGTGCGCCGCTGATGCGGAACTTCGCAGAAAACCTGAAGAATTCGCGGTGTCGGGATCGGAATCGCAACCGAAGCCGGTATTCGAAATCGCCCGCCGACGGATTGCAGGATTCAGTTTGACTCAATGCCGATACCGACTGCGATCCCGATGCCGATTCCGACAGCGATGATACCTTCGATCTGATCCGTGGTGCGGGGCAGCTGAAACCTGCGCCTTGTCGGCGTGGTCGACTATTTCTGCTTCGGATTCACGAAGCGCGCGGGGTAGATCTTCGCAAACGGGGTAATCCGGTTCAGGCTGAGCCAGTAACCCTCCTCGTTGGTAATCTGCCCGAACTGCGGTGTGTCGAAATCCATCACCCGCGTCTTGACCGGAGGCAGAATCGCGCGCGGGCCGGCGTGATAGGAGGTCAGAAACCTCTGGTCGTAGATCTCCTTCGCCTTGGCGAGAGCGGCATCATCCGGACTCTTTGTCAGCGTCTGCTTGCCGAACACGTCCTGGAACTCCTGAGGGTGCAGCCGCATATACAGCGTGGCGAATTTCGTAGTGACAGGATAGCCTCCGAAGGCGGCAGTAAACTTTTCGCGCACTTGCTCCGGTGCCTGGATCGCAACCGTCCCTTCACCGATCACGATCAAAAGGGTCACGCCCGCCTCGGTCCTGCCCAACGCGACCAATCCCGAGGGAGACTCCCAGGAGGTATAGTCGCCGGCAAACTTCAGCGCGCTGTACGTGTAGATGTCGTCCTTGCTGAGCGACACATCATAGAAGCCGGCCTTCTGAGCCTCGTCCTGTGCTGACAGAAGCACGGCTCCGAGAAATATAGCGATAAGAGCAGTACGGGGATGATAGCGGCAAGGGACGGCTGATGCCATGTTCGCCTCCTCCACAGGCCGCAGATCGTGGCTTCGACGCATCTGGTGTCCGCAATCTGCGAAGTTACCGAACAGCGTTGACGTCGGTCACCTTAACTTAAACTCCCGAACCCTGTAAAGAGTATTCTCCCTCTAGCGATACAGGACCTTCCGAGCGAGGCGATCGCGGTCTTGAAGGTAGTCCGAAAGCTTCTGGATAACCGATTCGCTGTCGCCTGCCTCGTCGACATCGACGAAATTCAATCGACCCCTGTTGGCTGACAACCAGCGGGAGACAATCTCAGTCTCCCAGGATTCCTGTACTTTCCGCGGCCGCCTCCGGGGATTGAAGTACAGCGACCTGACCCGCGACGAAAGTCGCTTGCCGGCCGGCTGGCCCAGGCGGGCAGAGGCCTGGGCAGCGAAGCAGCCGTCGCGCAGGAAGTAGAGGTCAGCCGTTACTTCGTCCGGGTTGGGAACCAGCAGCAGGCAATTCCACTTCCTGGCGTAGGCCTCCGGCTGTTCATGAATCTCCTCCTGGAGGTTGATGGGCGGCCTGAAGTCCCTGATCATCCGCATTTCCAGCAGGAGCGCTTCGACCTCGTTGGCTGTTACGATGCATTCGAAGGTATGCAGCTGCTCGTGGATCCGCCTGACCCTCGAGTCACGCAGCGCGGCAGGAGTGAAGTATGACTTGATGCG
>Ga0115026_10000480_pt1 | contig 11036 bp, 3 predicted proteins | sample Mud_0915_D1_FD_83878 | JGI IMG/M metagenome (GOLD analysis project Ga0115026, IMG submission 83878) | Wetland microbial communities from Old Woman Creek Reserve in Ohio, USA - Mud_0915_D1 | ecosystem: Environmental > Aquatic > Freshwater > Wetlands > Sediment ...
ACCAATGGGGGCAGCGGCAACATCTTCTACTGGGCCCTGACCGAGATCCGCGACCCGAACGGCAACTTCATGCGCCATCGCTACACGCGCATCAACGACTACGGCGTCAACGACAACAAGGTCCCGGGCTATCAGCTCTACCCCGACACCATCACCTACACCGGCAACGGCACGACTGAAGGCCTCTACCAGGTCAAGTTCCTGCGCGACCGTGATGTGGACGACTATGCGGCTGTGCGTCGCAAGGACGTGCAGATCGACGCCCGCGGCGGCTTCAAGCGTGTGACCGCCGACCTGCTGCGCCAGGTGGAGGTGAGCTTCAATAACACGCTCATCCGCCGCTACGACTTTTTCTACAACGACAACCCGTACGGCGATGGCCGCACCGGCACCGCCTTCAACAAGACCCTGCTCACGACCGTCGTGCAGTACGGCGATGACGGTAAGGAGTTCAACCGGCATCGGTTTGAGTACAACGATGAGGCGCGCAACAGCGGCGGCGTCTACAACGGCTTTGCCGGTTCGACCGACTGGTCGGTGGGCAGCGATGGTGTTTCGGCCGGGTTGATGGGCCAGGGTGCGGCCAGTGCGCTGGGGGGTACCAGCAGCAGCGGTGGCGGCGGCCATATCTACATCGGCATCGGTGTGGGGGATGACACCGACAGCAAGAACGAAACCGTCGGCATCAAGATCGGTTTTAACCGATCCAAGAGTGACGGCCTGTTGACCATGGCCGACATGAACGGTGACGGGCTGCCCGACAAGGTCTTCAAAGGCGGCGGCTTCTCCTATCGACCCAATCTATCCGGACCGAGGGGCGGGACCTCGTTCGGCGAGCCGGTCTCGCTGGCCGGCCTCCCGGCAATATCGAGGGAGACAGTTACCTCGACCACCATTGGTGGGGAAGCGTATTTCGTCCTTCCGGTGATGTCGGACACCAATCGCGCCACCACCGAGGCCAATACTTACTTCAGTGATGTCAACGGCGACGGGCTGACCGACGTCGTGAACGGCGGTGGGGTGCTGTTCGGCTATCTGGACGGCCAGCAGCAGCCGCGCTTCAGCCCCAACAGCGCCGATACCCCGGTGCCGATCGGTTCGGGCACGGTCGATACCAACGGCTTGCTGGAAGACCCGAGCGCCATCGAAGCCGAGCGCGCCAAGGCGTTCCCGCTGCTCGATACGGTGCGCCGCTGGGTCGCGCCATACGACGGTGTGGTGCGCATCGATGCGCCGGTGCAGATCATCAGGGACACGAGCCAGGAGCGGGCCGATTACACGCACGCCGATGGCGTGCGGGTGGCGATCCAGCTCGAGGCTTCCGAACTCTGGGCGGCGGCCATCGGTGCGGATAACTATGACCCGCATACCCCGACCGGGGTCAACGCGGTAACAGTGCATCGCGGCGACCGGATCTACTTCCGTGTTCAATCCGTGTTCGACGGCGCATTCGACCGAGTCGCCTGGGATCCGGAAATCACCTACCTCAACGTCGATACCGCCCGTACCGATGTCAATGATCTGCCCATGTACCTGTACCGGGCATCGCAGGATTTCACACTGGCCGGCCGCCGCGGGTCGGTGACGGTTCCGCTCACGGGCACTCTGCACCTGGCCGGCACCTGGGAAAAATCCGGTGTGACGACTGATGATGTTACGCTGCTCATCACCCGTAACGGCAACGAGATCTACCGCCGTACGCTCGGCTATGCCGAGACGGCGAGTGTCAATCTGTCACAGGATGTGTCGGTCACCCGGCTGGACGTGCTGCAGTGGCGCATCCTGGTCGATTCGCCGATCGACGCCACGCGCGTGCGGCTCGCGCCGCAGGCCTATTACACAGCGGCCGAGGGCGTGGATCGGGTCACCGATGATCAAGGCAACTATGTCATCACGGTGCAACCGCCATACGACATGGATCTGTACCCGGTCAATGCTCTGACCGCACCGCAGGGCCACTACACCGTGCCGGCGACCGGCGGGCTTTCGGCGGTAGCGACCCTGGCGGTGAGCGGTCTGGAGGCTGGGCAGACCACCAGCGGCGTGTTTACCGTCAAGCGTCGCGGAGCCCTGCTGGCCAAGGGGCCATTTACCGTTACCGGAACCGGGGCGCCGATTACCGTGGAAGTGCCGGTGAGCGCTGATGTCGTCGAGGGCGACCAGCTGTTTTTCGACATCAGCTCCCGTGACAGGATGTTTGCATCGCGGGTCACGACGTTCGAGGTGGTCGTTGGCACCACGACTGTGGTGCCGGCCGCGATTCACGTCCCGGACCTTGAGGAACTGTTCCCGCAGCCCTACCGGGGATGGGCGCCGTTCGGCTACAACGGCAACGAACCGTACGGCAGCGCCGTCATCGACCAGTCGCAACTGGTCTTCAAACAGGACTATTCCGGCGAGAACGCGCGCGTCTATCCATTCGGGCCACTCCCGGCCAAGATGCAGTGGGGCGGTCTGGACGAGGGCGCCTGGGTCAAGGCCGCCGAGGTCAGCTCGTCGCGGCTTGGGCTCGACGACATCCGCATGCCGCGTTCGGAGGACTTTGCCGGTGCTTCGGCGGTGCCACGGATTTCCCGTTCCACCAACACGTCTGCCAGCGTCGGTATCGGCGGCAGCGAAGGCCACAGCGAAAGCCAGATCGACTTCCAGGATCTGAACGGTGACCGATTCCCGGACGTGGTCAGCCAGGGTGGCGTGCAGTACTCCCCCATGATCGGCGGGCTCGAGGGCGCCCGCAGCGGCGGCGCCGGTCTGGGAACGCCGCGGCGCAGTCGCAACTGGACTGTGCAGGGCAGCACGGACGGGCTCGGCAGCATCGCGGTCGCGATCGCCGGCAGTCGGGGCAACGTGGCACCGGACGGCGGCAAGTCCGCGACCACGGCCAAGCAGGGTTCCGACATGCCGTCGCTCGGGTTCAGCGCCGGCACCGGCAGTGCCGACACCGAGTACGACCTGATCGACATCAATGGCGACGGCCTGCCGGACAAGGTCTTTGAAAACGGTACCGCCGCGCTCAACCTCGGCTACAGCTTTGCCACTGCCGAAGCGTGGAACGGTGGCATCGTCAATAACGGCGAGACCGTAAATGCCGGCGTCAACATGGGCTTCAACACCGACTACTACAGCCTGGCCGGTGGTCTGAGTCTCGGCACCGGCACTACCCGCAGCGACGACACCTACGCCGACATCAACGGCGACGGCCTGCCGGACAAGATTCGCCCCGGCAGTCCGCTCCGGGTGCGGCTCAATACGGGCACGGGTTTCACGGACGAGATCGACTGGCAGGGCGGCCACGGCAGCGTGGCCGTGGACACGCACGTCTCGCTGGGCGGCGGGTTCTACTTCACCTTTGGGTTCACCATCTACGAAATCATCAAGGTGGTGTTTAACCCCGGCTTCGATGTATCGACCTCGATGGGCCGGCCGGAGTACGCCTTCCGCGACGTCGACGGCGACGGATTTGCCGACCACCTGAAGTCCGAGCTCGACAGCGAGCTCAAGGTGGCCCTGAACCCGATCGGTCGCACCAACCTGCTCAAGAAGGTCTACCGTCCGCTTGGTGCGAGCTTCGAGCTCGAGTACACCCGCGACGGCAACACCTACGACCTGCCGCAGTCGCGCTGGCTGCTCACCAAGGTGGCGGTGCACGACGGCCATGCCGGCGAAGGTGCCGACCGGCAGTTGCGTACCATCGAGTACCAGGCGCCGAAGTACAACCGCCTGGAGCGCGACTTCTACGGCTATGGCCGGGTGGTCGAGCGCCAGCTCGACACCCTGAACGGCAACAGCCCGTACCGGGTCATCACCCGCGAGTTCCGCACCGACTCGTTCTATACCAAGGGCCTGCTCACCCGCGAGTTGCTGCAGGATGGTCAGGGTCGGCCGTTCACCGAAACGGAGAACCAGTACCGGTTGCGCGACGAGGCCAGCGGCCTGGAGATCGGCGACCCGTTGAGCACCACAGCCACGGTGTTCCCGGAGCTCATCCGCACCGACAAGCGCTTGTACGAAGGCGGCACCATCGCCGGCAAGACCACGTACACGACCCACCAGTATGACAAGTACGGCAACGTGAAGACGTTTGCCGACGCCGGCGACACGGCCGCCACCGATGATGTCCAGGCCAATATCGAGTACAGCTGGACTGATCCGGCCTGCGAGGCCAATTACTTCGTCGGCCTGGCAAAGAAGATCGAGGTGTACGGCAACGGCGCGCTGATGCGCCACCGCCAGGCCACCATCGACTGTACGAGCGGCGACGCGCGGCAGATTCGCCAGTACCTGGCTGACGGCAGGGTCGCGGTGACCGACCTCGACTACTTCGCGAACGGCAACCTCAAGTCCGTCACCGGCCCGGCCAACAAGAACAGCCAGCGGTACGTGCTCAATTACGAGTACGACCCGGTCGTGACCACGCACGTGGCCAGGATCACCGACAGCTTCGGGCTGACCTCAACGGCCACGCACAACTACCTGTACGGCAAAGTCGAGACCACCACCGACACCAACAGCAACCAGACAACCTACCTGTACGACCACGTCGGGCGCGTCGAAAAGATCTTTGGGCCCTATGAACAGGGCGAGGGCACGGCGACGCTTGCCTTCGAATACGCTCTGGTCAAGACACCGACGGTCGACAGCCAGGGCAACATCGTGCTGTTGAGCGAGGTACCGTGGGCGCTGACCAAGCATGTCGACAAGGATGCCAGCGGCGCCTACAAGCCGTCGGGCACGATTGACACCATCCTGTTCACTGACGGTCTCAAGCGCGTCCTCCAGACCAAGAAGGACGCCACGGTTCTGGACGACGGTGCCACCCAACCGGTGGACAAGATGACCGTTTCGGGTCAGGTGACCTTCGATGCCTTCGGCCGCACCGTGACCCAGAAGTACCCGGTCACCAAGGTCAAGGGCGGCAACACGGCCTTCAATCCGAATGCCGATGGCGTGGCCCCGACCGTGACCGAGTACGACGTGCTCGACCGGGTGGTCAAGACCACCATCCCCGATGGCACCTTTACGACTATCCGTTATGGCTTCGGTGCAGATCGGGCCGGTACCACCCAGTTTGAGACGGAGGTCCGCGACGCCAACGTCAACGCCAGCCTCAAGGGTGCGATCAAGACCACCTACCGCGACGTGCGCGACCTGATTACATCGGTCAAGGAGCTCAACAAGTCCGGCTCCGAAACAATCTGGACTTCCTACACCTACGACCCGCTCAAGCAGATCGTGGAAGTGAAGGACCACCAGGGCAACCTGACGAAAGTCAGCTACGACAACTTCGGCCGTCGCACCGGCATCGACAACCCCGACACTGGGCTCACCGAGTTCGGCTACGACCTGGCCTCGAACCTCACGAGCAAGGCCACCGCCAACCTCAAGGCGGTCAGCCAGGCGCTGACCTACGACTACGACTTCACGCGCCTGAAGACCGTGTCGTTCCCGGTCAACACCGGCAACAGCATCAGCTACACCTATGGCGCCCCGGGCGCGGCCAATAACACCGCCGGCCGCATCACCCGGGTGGTCTCGCACACCACGGCTACCAGTCAGGGCAACCTGCAGGACAGCGAGGAGCGCCAGTATGGCAAGCTCGGCGAGGTGACCTACGAGAAGAAGACCGTGGTCACCTTCTCCGATCCGCTGCACCCGTCAGTGTTCGAGACCCGCTACAAGTTCGACACCTTCGGGCGGATGCTGCGCATTACCTACCCGGACGGCGAGGTACTCACCAACGTCTACGATTCGGGCGGCAACCTGCAATCCGCCGAGGGTGTGAAGGGTGTGAGCAACACCAGCAGCGGTGTGTACCGCTATCCCTACCTCCACGGCCTCTACTACGACAAGTTCGAGCAGCGCGTGCTGATGGAGCAGGGCAACGGTGTCAAGACCGCCTATGCCTATGACGCCAAGACCCGCCGGCTCAACAACCTCACCGCCGGCAAGAGCGGCGGTACGTTGTTCCAGAACCTCGCGTACGGCTACGACAACGTCGGCAACGTCCTGAGCCTCAAGAATATCGTCGACCTGCCGCATGCCAACACCTACGGCGGCCCGGGCTACCAGCGCTACGAGTACGACGATCTCTATCGCTTGACCAAGGCGCAGGGTGTCTTCCCGTACAACAAGACCGGCGCCAACCCGGATGCCAGCTCCTGCGACGGTGTCGAGAACAGCCACTGCCGCGTGTACGCGCTGGAGATGGTCTACGACACCATCCACAATATCCAGACCAAGAACCAGCTCGACACCCGTTACCCGCCGGGCAACGCCACCGGCGTGGTGCAGAAGAAGACCAGCTACAACTGGACTTACGACTACAACCCCTCGGGCCCGAGCTCAGTGCGCCCGCACGCCCCGAACCACATCGGGCAACTCAGCTACCAGTACGATGCCAACGGCAACCAGCTCGGCTGGACCCACGACCAGAACGGCACCCGCCGCACCATCGTATGGGATGAGGAAAACCGCATCCAGTCGTTGTTCGACAACGGCCACGAGAAGACCTACAAGTACGACGACCAGGGCACCCGCACCATCAAGCGCGGCCCGCAGGGCGAGACGGTGTACGTCAACCAGTTCTACACCCAGCGGCCCGGGGCGACCGGCACCAAGCACGTCTATGCCGGCACCTCCCGCATCGCGAGCAAGCTCCTGAGGCAGGACGTCCCCGGCGCCAACCCAGCCGGCAAGACCCCGTATGAGAAGGACCTCTACTTCTACCACCCCGACCACCTCGGGAGCAGCAGCTACGTCACCGACCTCAATGCCCGGATCTACGAGCATCTCGAGTACTTCCCGTTCGGGGAGGGGTGGATTGAGGAGAACAGTAACGTTCAGCGCACGCCGTATCTCTTTACGGCCAAGGAACTGGATGAAGAGACGGGGCTTTATTACTTCGGGGCGAGGTATTACGATCCCAGAACATCTGTTTGGCAGAGTGCGGATCCGATATTGGAGAAGTATTTGCCAAGTGGGGATCGCGATAGCAATTTGCCTGGATTGGGTGGCGTCCGAAACTCTCGCAATCTATCGCTTTATGTGTACGCTCATCAGAACCCCGTAAAACTCAAGGATCCTGATGGCAATTCCACATGGATTAATCACAACGGAGACGTTCAGCGCGTGCTGAATGACAACGATCTGGGTGTTTACCAATCTTTGCCACCTAACATGGCAGGACCGCCGCAGAAAGTAGGCGACACTCACTTCTGGGACTCGTTTACAGACGGACGGGGCAATGCCATGGGGCACGTTAATCTTGGAAAGGACGTTACTGCTCAAGTCTTTCAAATGGCAGATAAGGCCAAGGGCATGTCGTTGCCCCAAGTTATGTTGAAGTCTCAAGCGGGCGGATCGCTCGACATAAAAGCAACAATGCCGGGCGTCAATAGCCAGAAGAAATCGGTAGAGGGATTTCTGTTTCAAGGCAAGTACATAACGCTCCGCGACGCCGGCAATATTCTGTATGGAATTAATACGGCCAACAAAGGACTATCGTTATCGACAGCTATGAAGGCGGCAGGAGGTTATCAGCAGGGTGGTTTAGTGGGGGCGGTGACCGGAGGTGTTTTTGGTAAAGAACACGGTCAGGCGCCTTACTATGGCGAGGATGACATAACGGGAACACGGATCGATTTTGGCCACAAGTTGGGCTCTCCGCCTCCTACTCCGCAGATTAGCGATATAGTGGCACCATGATGAAAGATTTGCGTCGTTCGACCATGCTATGGCATTCCGGTTGAATTTACGGTATGTCCGAATAACCATTGCAGCAGCGCTGATGCTGGTCGTCGCCGTATCGGCTTATGTCATTGTCTGGCAGCCTGGATTGGTAGACCAGTTGATACATCCGCCGCACGCGCCTGACAACGAGCTAATCGCAAATTTTCATCGTCATCGTGCGGATTTTGAGAAATTGCGCGAGATGATTCTTCAGGACAAGGATCTGCTACGCGTAACGAGCAATCTTACTCAGCCCGAAGACCTGCGAAGTATTGGAATCTCAAGCGTGCGGATTGCGGAATACCGAAAGCTTCTCAAAGTACTCGGGATAGAGGGAGGTGTAACAGCATCGAGCGACCGAGCAAATGTCGAGTTTACGACGTCTTTTCGTGGATTCGTTACACATGGTTCACAAAAGGGTTACCTGTACAGCACAAATCCGGTCACGGAGCCTCTCGCAGGGCTCGATCAGTTCTCCGCGACCGGCGTCGGTATTGGATTGCGCCATATAGAAGGAAACTGGTACCTCTTCTTCGAAGGCTATTAGCGCAGAAAACCCGGGACACGCAGAAAATCCGCGGACAGAAATCCGGGATAGATTTATTTGACAGAAATCCGGGACATGACAGAAATCCGGGACAGACAGAAATCCGGGACAGCAGAAATCCGGGACAGATTTATTTAACCCAAAGTCAACCATGCCCGCACCCAAGCCGAGACCCACGCGGAACGGTGTCACGCGGAACGGTGTCACGCGGAACGGTGTCACGCGGAACGGTGTCACGCGGAACGGTGTCAGGTCTCACATTCCAGCATCTGTGCTGGGCTAAAGGCACGCTTAGGAAGAGCTGCCGAAAGAAAACAACAGGGAGAAGCGCTCGCCATGACCCGCCCGCTGCGTCTGGAGTTCGCCGGTGCGCTGTATCACGTGACCGCCCGGGGAGATCGACGGGAGGAAATCTACCTCGACGATGAAGACCGGGTCGGCTACCTGGAGCTACTCGGCGAAGTCTGTGCACGGTTCAACTGGACGGTGCATGCCTATTGCCTGATGACCAATCACTACCACCTGATCGTCGAGACACCGGACGGTAACCTCTCGATCGGGATGCGCCAGCTCAACGGTGTGTATACCCTGCGGCTCAATCGCCGCCACCGCCGCGTCGGCCATGTGTTTCAGGGTCGATACCACGCAGTGCTGGTCCAAAAGGAGTCCTATCTTCTCGAATTGACCCGCTACGTGGTACTCAACCCGGTGCGCGCAGGCATCGTTGCCCGGGCGGGACATTGGCGCTGGAGCAGCTACCAGGCCATGGTGGGGGAGACGCCGGCGCCAGGGTGGCTCGAGACCGACTGGCTGCTGGCGCAGTTTGGGAGCCGGCGCAGTGACGCCATCGAGCGCTACGCGCGCTTCGTGAACGAAGGGCTAAGTGCCACCAGCCCCTGGGAATCGTTGAAGCACCAGGCAATCCTCGGCGACGAAGCGTTTGTCGCCAAATTCCGCGACCCGGCTCGCCTTGAGCAGTTAAGCGAGATACCCAAGACCCAGCGCCGACCCCTGTCGGGTGAGCTGGTGGCCTACCGCGCCGAGTACCCCCGCGATGAAGCCATGGCGCGCGCCTACCTCTGCGGCGCCTACACCATGAAGGAGATCGCCGATTTTTTCGACGTGCACTACATGACGGTAAGCCGCGCGGTGCGCAAACATGAACAACAGAGAATGTTGGAATGTGAGACCTGACACCGTGACTCCGTGACTGTGGTGACTGTGACTGCGCAGAGAATGTTGGAATGTGAGACCTGACACCGTGACTGTGTGACACCGTGACTGTGTGTGACACCGTGACTGTGTGGACACCGTGACTGTGTGACTGTGTGAACAACAGAGAATGTTGGAATGTGAGACCTGACACCGTGACTGTGTGACACCGTGACTGTGCGTGACACCGTGACTGTGCGTGACTGTGGGAATGTGAGACCTGACACCGTGACTGTGACTGTGACACCGTGACTGCACCGTGACTTGGACTTGTGACTTGTGACACCGTGACTTGGTCACGCGACATGGTGTGTGTATCTTTGCGGTACCTCGGTATCTATATCGGCCGGGGCAGGACTCACTCTCAATTGCATCAAGGGAGACTTTCATGAAAAAGAAGCTTGTGTTGGCAGTCAGCCTTGCGGTCGGTCTTGGATCTGTTCCGGCAATGGCCGCGGACAGCGGATTCTACTTGGGGGCCGGGTTTGGTCAGGCAACGGCGTCCGGGCACGACGACAACGCGGTTGCCGTTTCTGAATTCTTCGGCAGCGTTGTGACCAGCGTCAGTTCCGACGACACCGACACCTCCATCAGTGTTTTTGGAGGATACGACTTCAACAAGCACGTCGGCTTGGAAGTGAATTACGCGGACCTGGGTGCGCGCAATGTAACGGTGACGGACAATATCGCAACGTTTACCACCGACCAGTACAAGTTCGGCATGACTGGTTTCGGAATTTCGCTTCTTGGCAAGCTGCCGATCACCGAGAAGTTCTCGATGTTCGGCAAACTGGGTCTGTTCACTTGGGAATCCACAGTTGATACGACCATAGACTTTGGCGGCGGCTCGTTCGTCTCGACTTCGGTGGAGGAAACCGGAAGTGATCTGATGCTTGGTATCGGTGCAACCTATCGATTTACCGATCACTTTGGAATTCGTGCCGAGTATGAGTATTACGACATTGATTCGGATGAGGCTGGATCCGGCGAATTCAACGTCCTGTCGGCCAGCGCCGTCCTGCACTTCTGATTTTTTTGTTCTTGCCCGGGCCGCCGTCGCGGGGTCCGGGTTCCTTCTTGTTGTTCCGATAATTCCTGTGAAAGCCTGGCGTTCGATCGGCGCTGGTGTTCCTCGACAGTCTTGTTTCCCAGGCCTTCCGAGCGCTGTTTAAGGGTCTAACGTTCCCCTGTCAACCGCAAGCGGTTCCGGGCCGTCGTCACATTGACGTGGCTCATCGACATTCCCGGAATAAGCCATCCGAATGGCGCGGCTGCGGCCCCGGCTTCCTGCGGCGCCCGGGAGAGGGCCTACGGGCCGTTTTCCCCTAAACAATTTCCCCAACCGCCGGATAACCAATCAGGTCCTGCGACCAGCATGTCCCATAAGCCCCCTGACTTTGGTCGGGTTTTGGTACAGACGGCTCGCAGCACCCCAACAACAACCACCCAGCAACAGGGATTCAAAGGGGATTCACACGATGACCACCATCACCACCGGCACCGGCCTCGGCCTCTACGGCACCCAGATCGCCCCTCAGGGTTCCGGCAG
>Ga0115026_10000481_pt1 | contig 11035 bp, 12 predicted proteins | sample Mud_0915_D1_FD_83878 | JGI IMG/M metagenome (GOLD analysis project Ga0115026, IMG submission 83878) | Wetland microbial communities from Old Woman Creek Reserve in Ohio, USA - Mud_0915_D1 | ecosystem: Environmental > Aquatic > Freshwater > Wetlands > Sediment ...
ACTCCCAACTGGTTCAGTTGGGCGGCAATCGCCGGGGATACGCCGGGGGTGAGGGCTACGTCGTCGTTCTCGGTGGAGGCAGACTGAGACCTGCGTACAGCCGGTTGGGCTCTCTCCACCGAGGCCTTGGTGACGGTAGCGGCGCGCGAGGGCGGCTTTGGCGGCTCGACCGGGGGAGTCGGAGGCGGGGGAGGTGCGACCGGCGCGACTGGGGGAGCGGTCGGGGTTTCGATAATCGGCTCAAACATATCCGGCATGGCGGCTATGTCGGACTTGTGTACATAAAATACACTTCCACCTGGGCGGTGTCCGTAGAAACGCTTGGTCGCAGGGCCGTGTACCGCATGTTCGCCCCGGTTGAGGCTCTTGTAAACACATTTGACGAAGTCATCGTCAGGATTAGATTGTTGCATACTCTTTGCTCCTTGTTGTGGTTGGGGCGGTACAGACTGCTGTACGGCCGATTTATTTTTCTTACCTCCGCAGTTACATGCCATATTTTTTACTCCGCTGTATTTATCTAGGAGATATTTTATCAGCTTTTTGTGTTCCTGGATTCCGACTTCACGCCTCGTCCCGGTGTAAAAGCGGTACATGACCAGGTGCTTCTGAACGTAGGTAAAACATTTACCCGTCCTGGCCATCCTGATCCAGTAGTCCCAGTCCTCCCAGGACTCCATGCTCTCATCGAAACCTCCGATTTCATTGTGCCAGGCCCTCGGAACGAGAGAGCTGACCAGATTCCAGATGAAAGGCGGATTGTCCGGTTGGCGTACAGCACGGTCGCAGTCGTACTCGCTGGCGTACTGCTTAAGCAGGGCGATCCCGCTGTCCTTGTCGTAGTATATCATCTTGTCTTTTTCTTTCATGCGCTTGGAGTCTTCCAGGGTGATATAGGCTTTGGCAATGTAGTCACTGTAGACTACGCCTTCTTCGATCTGCCAGCCAATCAGGAACTCCTCGAGAGCTTCCGGCATCAGGACGTCGTCTGCATCCAGGAAGAGCAGGAAGGGGGCTTTGGCGGCCTCCGCGCCGCGATTGCGGGCATATCCAGACCCCTTATTTCCGCCCGTACTGATCCACTTCACAAATGGATAAGCCTCCTGGATGTGGTCGTTCCCATAGGCGGACATCGCGCCCGTCTCCCCGCTGTCGTCGACCACAATGATCTCCCAACGTCTGTCTCCCTGAGACTCGACGCTCTCAATGGCGTCAAACAAGACATCTCCGCGGTGGTTTTTGCTAACAGGGATGATAACAGCCACCAACGGGCTGTCGTATTGATATACAGCATGGCTCAATTTAGCCGGAGTGGCTACACTGGCGAATGGGTGTATGTGGTCGAAAGTCCAGGGGTGCATGGCGCGCCAGTTAATCTCACTGTATTGGGCGTTCCCGCTGACGTAGCCCGTCTTGTAGGAGTAGGTGAAGAATGGGGCTTCGGTGACTCGGCGGGCAGAAAATCCAATAGCTCCAGCCCTGAGCCACAAGTTTGCGTCCTCGCTACCCGCGCCCTTCGGGCAGTAGCGCGGGCGGTATCCGCCCGTCCTGAGCCATATCTCCCGGCGGAACACACAGCAGGTCGGAATCTGGTTGAGTCCTTTGAGTTGCTGGTCGTAGTCGAACTCCCCAGGCCACTGCCCGACTTGAGAGCGCCCATCCCCGGCGAGAAGGCGTATTCCAGTGTAGGCGATCCCCAGGAGTGGGTCTTGCAGGAGAGCGCCTACGCACACATACAGGAAATCTTTGTCGATGGAATCGTCGGCGTCCAGGCAACACACAAACGGGCAATCCCCGTTGGATATGCCGCGGTTGCGCGCTACGGCGACCCCGCTGTTGGGTTGTTTGATGTAGGAAAAGCGCGCGTCTCCGTTCAGTATATCCTGGATGTATTCCTTGACGACCGTCTCGGTGTCGTCGGTCGATCCATCGTCCACAATAAAGCACTCGAAATCACCCATAGTCTGCGATGCGACCGAGGCAATGGCTTTTATGACTTTGTGGGCGTAATTGTAGGTCGGTATGACTACCGTCACAAGCCTCTGCATTTCAATGTCTCCTCATAGACAGCCCGTACTTTGGCAAAAGCGGCGTCCCAAGTGAATGAATAAGCCGCGTACCGTCCGTTCTCACCCAGGACGTTGCGGTTCTCCAGGCAGTAGACCAACCCCCTGGCGAGGTCTTCTAAATCCCCTGGGACAGCCAGATACCCAGATTCGCCGTGCTTGACCAGGTCTAGTATCCCGCCGTGAGCATATCCAAGGACTGGGACTCCCGACGCCATAGCCTCCAGTATGCCGATCCCGAAGGTCTCTTTTGTGGTAGCCAGGTAGACGGCGGCTTGCTCGATGGCTGGCTTCATCTTGTTGTGGGTGAGTACGCCGGTCACATGGACGTTCTGGCTGACCGGGTAGTCTTTCGGGTAGAAGGTGGTCAGGAACGGGACACGGCTGAATTTGGTAGCCAGTATGGCTACCGGAGTCGGGTCGCACACATCCCCCATGCGGTTTTTGTTCCACAAGACGTACTTACCCTCCGGCTGAGGAGTCCACTCTTCCAGGTAAACGCCGTGTCCGATTACATACGGGTCGACCCGCATATCCCGGCGGATGGTCTCGGCAACCCACTGAGATGGGACGGTGATCTTGTTGGAAGACCTCAACGAGGTGATGACATTGACATTCGCCTTCCACTCCCAGGAGGAGGTCTCGTAATCGCCTGTCCAGTACAATCCGTGACAGTGGGACACCATCGGCTTTCCGCCCGGTCGGCGGATAATTCTCCCAGCATGGGAGGCGATAATATCGTATGAATCCAACGCCTCGACGTCGCACTCCACATACTCCACCGCGTAGCGCGGGGCCATCTTGTAGTAGGCTTCGACTACACGCTTAATGCCAGATTCATCGTTCTCAAAACTGCGCATGGATGGGTGCATCAAGACTCTGATTTTATTCATTTTCTATAATCCTGAACGCCGCCATCGAGTCCACCACTTTGACGTCACTGTTGTACTTCTTCATCTTGGTGTCTACGGTGTATTTGACGTGATCCCAAAATACACCGCCGTAATCGTGAAAGACCATTAATCCTCCAGGCCGGACGTGCGGAAGCCATGCGTCGATATCCGCCTCCACAAACTCCGGGGTGTGGTTTCCATCGACGAAAACGATATCGACTTCCCCGCCCGTCCATGCCCGGCCAGCCGCAGAGCTGTCGCTCAAAATCTGGATGGGTAGTAAATGTCCTTTCCCGGCGTCGTTGAAGGCGTTTAATTCGCCCTCCATGCCCCCCAGCGGCCCTCCCGGAGAGATGTCGACTGTGTAGCGCACTGCGTCCGGGCAGGCCTCCACAAATGCAAGGGCGGATGTCCCCGCCCCCGCTCCGATGTTGACGATCACCAGCTTGCGCCCATCCGCTTTAGCCTTCTCGTTTTCAGTAGACGCCAACCCTTTCAAAAACATGACCTCGGGTTTCGTCAGATACCCAAGCCATGCAGATAAATCGAGAGCAGTTTTGGTCATAATTTTTCCTTTGGTATAGCCAGCAAGTTTCCAGGACATTGCTGGTCGAGCCATTTCCAGTAATACCCGGTCTCGCCCAGGTATTCCTGGACTTCCTCGAAAGTGTGATTGCGCCACCCAAGGGCATAATTCGCCTCCATAATGACATACGGGCGCAGGTCGGTCATGGCGTAGCGCGCCCCGCGCAGGACGTCGTAGTCCCACCCGTCCGCGTCGACCATCAGTAAATCCAGCCTTTCATGGTTGTTGTTGCGAATGTAGGTGTCTATGGTGATGAAGTCGAACGAGCCGAGTGTCTCTCCGATCCCAGGTCGTCCGGTAATCCACAGCTTCTCCCAGGTATTTTTTGCGTCGAAATGACCTACGGCGGTATTGACAATGGTCAGATTCTTGAAATCAGTCCGCAGTCTGGGCTTATTGTATTCGATGTTGTTCTTCATCATGGTGCAGGTCTGGTCAGAGGCCTCGAAGGCGACGATCTGCCCGTTGTAAGCCAGGAGGCTCATCACCATCGCGTAGTACCCCAGGTGAGCGCCGACTTCAAAACAGACCCAATCTTTCTCGACATAATCCACAATCCAGTCCTGCGTCTCCGTCTCAGAAGACTCGTACCATCCTTGATACGACTGGTAGTAATCGACCAGTTCTATCTCTATTCCAGTCTTGAACTTGCGTATTATCCTTGGGTTCATTTGACCGGCTCTGCCAGGAACACGTCGTCAGTAATTGACACAGCCCGCCTGCCGTTGTTCTCCAGCATGGCAATAACCATGTCTTTGGAAGGCCACAACCCCTTGTTGTTGTCGGGGAACAGGCGGTAGTCGTCGACCATGATGGCGTGTCCGGGCTTCATGTGCTTGTTGATGGCGTCTATCTCGTACATCACCGGACACGGGCCGTTATCATCCCTGTACTCCGGCTCGCCCGTCCAGTGGGCGTCCAGCCAGAACAAGGTCGGCCTGCGCAGTTTACGGCATATATCGATCATAATCAACCGGCTGTCGCCCAGGTAGGTGGAGACGTTTGGGACAGCGTCCAGCCTTTCCTTGGCTTTGCGGTAAAATCCCTCGGCAATCTCGACTGTGTAGACCCTATCAAAAACCACCGCCGCCCACATGGCGGAGTCTCCCTTCCACGTCCCGGTTTCAACAAACGTTGAAAGACCGTACCTCTGGTGAATCTCGAAAGCCATCTCTTTATGTACGCCGTAATATACGCTACCCATTATTATCGTCTTCCTCTATGGCGTTAATAAACTCAATGTTCGCCCAACTTATCCAGGCCGCCAGCCTGAACAGCCAAACCGCAATCTTGATTCTTATCTTCGCCTGGTTAACATTCTTCATGCGCAGGGTAAATGTGACTTTTCGCATGACGTCTTTCATATCTACATTAATCTCACCTAAATCATTGCTCGGCATACATCACTACCATACATACTCAAATTTGTCTGCGAAGTAGTCATAAATCGCCTTCCATCCATCCACAGATGGGGATAAGCCGCCGAAAATAAGATGCCTGTTGTAGACTTCTTCCCCAGAGTCGCGCATGATCGCCAGCAGTCTGGAGTGGGTATCGGGATGGTTGAAGTCGATCCCCGAGGCGATAGAATACTTCTGTCTAAAGAAGTCGCACCCGGACTCGATCTTCTTCATGCCGTCCGTAGACCGCAGGGTGACTTTGACGGGGTCGTCGCGGAAGTGGTGGATATAAAACACCCTGTCTAAGTCCACCACAATCGGGCGACCAGTCGCAATCATCAACCTCTTTTGGTATTCCGATTCTACAAAGTAGGGCATTGCCTGTCCATCCGGAAGGCAGTCCGTCACACCGTATTTTAACACATCCTCGGAGTGGACGAACATCGAATCACCGTTGATCCAGTTGATTCCGACAAGCTGGCCGAAGCGGTTGAGCTCTCCATCACCGCGCTTGTTGTACGCCTGGGCGACGTTGTCGAAGGTCATGATGCTGAAGTCGGTCATATTCAGTCGTCCGAGTATCCAGCGGGATTCATCCGTAAACTCCAGGTCGTCATCACAAAAACAGAAGTAGCGGGTATCAAATCCTGTGAAGATCGACCAGACCGCTCCCCAGGCGCGCCCGACATACATATTGTCAATTTTCGACACAAAGACGATCTTATCCACGGAGTTTCCGATGGTCGAGATCGAGTCGGCGATCTGCATGGCCTCCTGGAGGTCTGGAGACACCACCACGATCAGGCATTTGCCATCCAGGTACTCCATAGATGTCACCATGCGGGCGATTGCCAGTACAGATTTATGAGACGAGGCGCAAAAGATGATGTCGTACATTAGATATACAGTGATATAAGCCAGTAGCTCATCGTCCCTACCCACAGAATCATGTAGGGGATCAGGATTAACACAAAGGCGCTCTTTTTAGTAGGGAAGACCATCCTGGCCATCAGCATGGCGCACGCCGCGGGCGGTAGGACAATAGCGGCGGCGATCATAATAAGCGGCGACGCCAGGACTACCAGGACGCCCATAAGGATGGATTGGGTAAGTTGAATATCAGGTCTGTTCTTGTTGTTGTTCATCGTTTACTACCTCCGGTGTCTTAATTGAACGGTTTACCTTTTTGACATTCTTGAACATATCTCTAAAAACGGTGCTCAACTGTTCGCGGCGAAACCACCCGGCAGAATTCATGTCGGAGACAGTCATGTTCCGCACTTCGCTCAGGTCGTTGACTTTCAGGATCAACACCTTGACCCCCAGCTCGTCGATGGCGTTCTTCAGGGCTTCTGTGTCCTCGTCGATCCACGAGTCGCGGACGATGGCGAGGACATCGCCGTTTTTGAGCGTCAGCTTTTTGACAATCTTGTGTATAGCAGTCATGTGAGTCATTTGGTTTCTCTTAATTCTATATCCTTCGGTATCCAGTCTTGGATGGCCTTCATGTGGCGGGAGGGTATGGCGGACAGCTCTTTCTCATCTAATTTCCCCTTATAAATGGCATTGCAGTAGCGCATAGGCCACTGGCGCGTCCCCAGGACGAGCATGGTGTCGGGTGGGTTGGTGTGAATCTCCGTCTCCCAGGGGCTTTTATCCGGCTTGAGGACGTCCAAGAGGAGCTTCCTGTTCCACATCCCGGCCTGAAAGCTCATGCGGTACTGGATATCAAATGGGGTGATGATGATGTCGTAGTGAAATATATTCCAGAAATCTATGGCGGCGCGGGCGTCCCCCAGGGCGTGCAGGCGGTCATTGGTCAAATCTATGCGCAGGATGTTGGGGTTCTCGCGCATAAAGGCGGCGCAGTGGTGCATAAACCCGCCGTCCACCTGGCGGATCAACCAGTAATCCTCCAGCATCAATACAATCAAGTCGTCGTTGGGCAGGTCTTGGAGGAGCTTGATAAACCCGTTCGACCACTTCTCTTTGGGGTAGTTGACCTTGTCGATGGAGTGGAACTGGAAGTTGGGCGGGAGTTCAAAGTCGGGCGGGGTGAAACCGGCTACCACCACCCTTAAGTCGGACACATCCCAGTATTGTTTCATCAGGTAAGCATACGGCCTGACCGCCCACAGGTAATTATCGTTGGTTATGCAGACAACTCTCGGAAGGGTGTGAATCATGACTTTTTCTCTATTCTGACCACAGTCTTATCTCTGTTCTCATGACGGCTGATAGCCGTCCTTATCAACTCTTCGAGCAACTCATACACATTCATCCCGGACTGTTCAGCCATCCTCTTCGCAGTCTCTAACTCGGAGACGGTCAGGGCGACCCGCATATACACTACTTTACTATCATTTTCTTCCATTGCCCATCCGTCCCCAAATAAAATATATCCTGGTCGCTAATAGAATCAGACTGTATAAAAAAATTGTAAGAAAAATAACTATCAGAAATATCATTATCGTCGTCGGGTATGGGTGCGGATGGTGACACACTCGGACTGGACTGGACGTCGGAATACATCCTCAATACATCGTTATTCCGCCTGTTGATGGACTCGTCCAGCATGTCCAGTATGCAGACGTTCAGGGAGACTCCCTGGCGGGCGGCGCGCTGGCGGATTTTGTCCATCAGCTCGGTGTCTATGCGTAAGGTAAAACGCTCTTGATTTGTCATGTTTGGATATGACGTCATTATAACCCTTAAATCATAAATGTCAAGCCCATGACGACGTCATTAGTTGTGTAATTACACAGATATTGCCTGTACAACCTTAGCTAAAACCTAAGTAATTACACACATAACAATACTCCCCCGGAATAACTCCGGGGGAGTATTTATTTAGTTGTATGTTCGTGTCTAACGGCTCGACCAGATCGCGTACGGGTCGCTCAACATCGGGCGGATAGAAACACCGCCGTCGGCGAAGTAGGAGCTGGAAGGATCGTCAGAGCGCAGGTGCTGTAGAGGTGCATAGCGGACAGCGTCGATGCGGCCAGCCAGTTGCGGCGTCCGCAGGATGATGCGCTGTTCAGTCTTGACACTCAGTTTGTAGCACCACTTGGTCTGTTCAAGCGCCCAACTAAACATGCCGCCGTCAGTCCAGAAGGTCTCCGCGCCCCTCAACAGGGCGGTATCTCCCGCACCCTTGGAGTAATCGATGTGCTCACGGTAGGTCACCGGGAATCCACCAGTTATCGTCAGGGGAACGATGAAGATAGACGAAGCATACTGTCCGGCAGGGACGTTGGCGTTGTTTACGTTGGTGTGCTCGAAGATGCCAGTGTCGGTGATTACATCGTATCGTTTTCCATTGATGTCGATGTAATTCCCACTGCGCATAGAGTCGCGCTGTGCCACATTCTCGCGGCCGTCGATGAAGACCTGCCCGTTGGTGGCGACTGCGTTGGCGCACTTGTTGGTATTGTATGCGCAAGGCCAGATCGATGACAGCTCGAACCACAGTTCAGGGCGCATCACAACGACCCACCGCACCGGGTCGAGACCCATTGCGGTCGCATTGTACTCCAGGTAGTAGGCCAGCATCGAGAGGTACTCGACGATGGACTCACCCAGGAGGGCGTAGTTATAGCTCTTGACGTCTGAGTCGAGGGCTGGGCAGAGCGTACCTAATTCGGCGTCTCTCTGTCCGGTCGCGATCTGCGACGCAAGGCCTGGGAACTGCGTCCCGACCAGGAATGAACCGTTCCAAATCTGGCTGTTCAGCAGTCTTTCGATGCCTACACCGACTGTGACCATCTCAGCCATCGTGATGATGTCCAAGACCTGTCCTTCGCTGAGGCCACCCGGTTCGAGGTCGGTCAGGCCCAACAGCCGACCGCGCAGGCGAAGGTCGGTCATATCGCCGCGGTGCAACTTCAGCATGACTTTGTCGAACTCGATGGTGTTGGTGTCCCGGCGCGCCATACCGAAGCGTGCCGTCAGGTTACAGCCTTTCATAAAGGCGTAGGGGGCGTCCTCACAGGCCGTTTCCGGCTCACTGCCGGTGGCGGCTGTGAAGCCGGTGATAGACGGAAACAGCGGGGCTTCGTAGACCGAGGGGAATATGGGCAGGATCGAGGCAATGCCATGCGGTCGCACGTGGGCGGTGATGACGTCACGCTCAAGTCCGGCGGATGAGAAGATGCCGCTTGATCCGTGCAAACGGATGGCGGTATGGACTCCCGCAGGAGTCTTGGTGACGTCTTCTTTTACCTCCTCGGCATTCCCGAGGGCTTTGATTTTCTCGGCTGTCTCCATCAGGATTTTTGCGATATCGTTTTCAGAGTACATATCTACTACTCTCCTATTTTCAATTTTTTATTTCTGGCTTTTGACCATTTTGTCGATGAAGGGGACGCGGAAGGTCTGAGGCACATCGTGCTCTTTCTCGACTGGCCCTTTTGCGAGTAAGGGGTCGTCTTCTGATAGAGCCGCCTCTTTCGATCCGACCGCCCGGTAGTTGGTCAGTAGTGCGGACAGGGAGGCGGCGGGAGTCGACTTGATGATCTCCCGGTCTCTCTCTGCCTGCACGTCTTCCAACCTGGCGGACAGGTCGGCGATTTCTTTCTTGAGCTCCTCCACCAGGGGCGCAAAGGTGGTTATGATCGCCTCTGCGATTTCCTGACGGGTTATGGGGGCTTCGGCCGGTGTCTCTTCCTCTACTGCCACTTCCACAGCAATTTCCTGTGTCTCGGCGGCGGGAGGGACTTCCACGACCAGAGTCTCAGTTGCTACGACTTCGGTCGCGACGGGGTCAGTCTCCTTGGACTCAATACCTTCACTTTCGGCCTTAGCGGCGTCCTGGGCGTTTTTGCGTTCCAACGACTCCAGGAGCTCCGGGCTAAGACCGCCCTCGATCAACGCTTGGCGTTTGTTCTGAGGAATTGTCATTTGATCCTCCTGATTTTCTTCATTACCCTTTAAGATGACAAAATCTGTCATTTTGTTCGCGGCCGCCCACCGTGGCAGGGGGCTGATCTCGCGAGTTTCGTGTTCGATGATAACTGTCGGGTCTTGTGCGTCGCGCACGATGGTGTGTTCCGGCATACCATGAGACACCGCCCAGTCTATATCCGTAGTAGACATCTGCTCTGCGACATCGCCATCGATCTTACCGATGGCAATCGCCCACCCGCTGTCGTCGTAAGCTACGGCGGTGGCCTGTCCGATCTTCCAATCCTTGACGTGCCACATCCACAGCTCAGGCAGGGGGGCGAGCCCCTTGTCGACCTTCTCGACAAACTTGGTGTGCGAGGCAGAACTGATGATTTCCGGGACGTTATCGTCGTCCCTGAACTTATTAGAATACCTGGCCAGCCAGGAATAAGTCCCATCGGCTTCCTTCCAGGTAAAGAATCCTTCTTTTTCCTCCGGCACTGCCGACTCCGGCTCTGCCGTATGAATCCCCAGCACTTCCCTGGCCTTCTCGACCACTTTTTGGACGGTCTCGTCGAACCAGTTAGCTTCTTTCTTGATCCCAGACAGCATTTTCTGGGCGCGCCTCTGCAAAGAGGCGGCTTTGGCGGGCGGGATGCGCTTGCCGGTGCGGAGCTTGATCTGTCCAGCCCTGGCGGCGGCGTTGCGGACATGCGCGGCGTCGGGCTTTCCGGTGGCATCTTTAACCGGCAGGTGGCGCAGAGTCCGGGGGATGGTCTTACCGTCTGCGTCTTTCTTGCCTCCCGGCTCGATGTACAGGAAGCTGGAATCGGGCAGGTTGTTCACATAGGCAGTTGTCCAGACCTCTTTGAACTCCTTGTCCTCCTCTTCCTCCTCCTCGTATCCCTCCTCATCCAAAGACTCCACCCTGGACATGAACTCATCCACCAACTTGGTCAGAGTCTCGCGCCGGTTTCCCTCCGTGTAAATCGCATTGGAGGCCAGAGTCGTAAACTTCCCGACCAGCTCATTGAGCTCGGCAGTCGCCTCGGCGGTCGCCTCCATATCCTCCAATTCCTCAAAAGACACCGCCCCAGACACCGGCATGAAGACTTCCGGCATAAAAGACTTGGTCTCGTCCTCGTCCTCGTCCGACAGCCCAATCAGGGCGTCGAACTCGGCCTGGTCTAACGTGTCTATTTC
>Ga0115026_10000482_pt1 | contig 11035 bp, 7 predicted proteins | sample Mud_0915_D1_FD_83878 | JGI IMG/M metagenome (GOLD analysis project Ga0115026, IMG submission 83878) | Wetland microbial communities from Old Woman Creek Reserve in Ohio, USA - Mud_0915_D1 | ecosystem: Environmental > Aquatic > Freshwater > Wetlands > Sediment ...
ATGGTAGGGCATCAATTGGGGCAGTTTGGGTTCGTCCACGATGCAGAACCCGATCTCCTTTTTCTCCAGGAGTCGGAAGGTATCTTCCTTTAACCAGGCTTTGTTCCGGAACTCAACCACCAGTGGAATATCCCCCATTTCCCCCTTGAATTCTTCAAGGTAACCCAAGTTCTCCCGATTTGGAAAGAATCCGTAAGGAAACTGCGCCAGGACACAAGCGAGTTTCTTTGCTTCAATCAAGGGAACAAGACCATATTTGAATTTCTTAAAGGTCTCTCGATAATCGACCCTTGCACGGGCCTCCTTATCCCAGGTTTCATGGGTCATTCCCTTGAAAGACTTTACCACAAATTCAAAATTCCCGGATGTCTTCTGGGCCATTCCCGCCAGGCTCTTCTGAGAGGGAAGCGTATAGTAAGTGAAATTGACCTCCAGGACATTGAACCCTAACTCCTTTTCATAGAAGGGTAACATATCTTTTTCCCGAAGGCCCTCAGGATAAACCGGCCCTTTCCAATCTGGAAACGAGAACCCGCTCGTACCGACCTTGATCATCTCTTTTCCGGTGAGTAAACCCCGTTAGAAATTCCCGCCGCGCATTAAATCCCGCTGGAACGATTATGAAGCTCCCCGCCCACAGGGCGGGGCTTCCCGAAGAGGAAGTTCCGTTCATATTGTGCCCCTCGACCCCGCCTATCCCGCTTTGGCGGGGCGGGGCACGTTTCGGTCAAACCCCATCCCTCTATCGCGGCACCGCAGAGCAGCGGGCCTTCGCCGCGCCAAAGTGGCTCCGGCCACGCAGGCGGGGCGTCATTTCTAACAGGGCAAAAAGGAATCGGGCCCAAGGGCCCGGTGTTTTAAAAATAGAACGAACGGGAGGATGTTGTCAACCCTGATGTTGCCTCCTCCCCTATTGTCCTCTCCCTCTTGGGGGGAGAGGATTCACCCTGTTAGATGGAAGAATGAGTCTAACGCGGGTATAGATTAAGTTTTATCTCACAGGGTAAAGGTGGGGGGATTGAATGGAAGGATCATTTCAGGTTAAAAAAGTGCATGAATAAATATCGAACCCAACTGATTTTCAAGTTCTTAATCTTTGTTCTTCTCTTCTCCTCCTGGACCCTTGAATCGGCACAGCCTCAAGAAACACGAACAAGAGAGCAGATCATCGCAAAATTTTCTGGCCGGGTCCCCCGCGAATGGGGAGAGGTCGTTCAGGGTGTGAAAACAAAGTTAAACACGGACCAGAAAGTCTTTGCATTGACCTTCGACGCCTGTGGCGGCCCCCAAGGATCAGACTATGACGGAAAATTGATCCAATATCTGGAAAACGCGAAAATCCCTGCCACCTTATTTCTCAGCGGCAGGTGGATGAATGCGAACCCCGAGCTTCTTCGGGCACTATCCAGAAACCCTCTCTTTGAAATCGAAAATCACGGCCTGAACCATAAACCATGCTCCGCAACGGGTCGGTCGACTTACGGAATAAGAGGGACAAAGAATGTTGGAGAAGTTTTCGATGAAATGCAATTGAACGCTTTGAGAATTCAAAGCATCACCGGCCGCACACCAAAATATTATCGACCTGGCACAGCCTACTCGGATGAAGTTTGCGTAGAGATCGCTCACGCCCTAGGATATGAAGTGGTGAATTTTAGCGTTCGGGGGGATGCGGGCGCCACGTACTCGAAGAAACAGGTCAAGGAAGCATTATTCAATTCTGCCCCTGCCTCGATCATTCTCATGCATATGAACCAGCCTGAAAGCCAAACGACAGAGGGCGTCATCGAGGCCATTCCAGAATTACGAAAGCGTGGTTTCGGGTTTGTAAAGGTGTCGGACTTCGGATTGAAATAGGGACACAATTAAAACAGGGACACAACCCATTTATTCCGTAACGACAAAAAGGGATGTGTCCCTGTTTTTAATAGAGTAAATATTTCAGCCGGAGCATGCAGAACTGTTCCAGTGGCCCCTGCCAGTCCAGTGCAACGGTGGCGGGGTCCTGACCGGCCTTAATGGCCTGCAGAACCTTGCGTGAGCCAATCATCCTCAGTGTCTTGTCAATCTGGAAGTCTTTTGGATAGAGTCGGTAAAGGGCGCTGGCGATTTCTATTCCCAGAGCCGGAGAGTCCAGCATCTGTCGATTCAGGAGAACGATCTGGACTCCATGACACCATTGATTCTTGAAACGGCTACCGCTGGGCTTGAAATCCACCGGGCTGAATTGGACTCCCTGGACATTCCGGTTATTCAGGTAGGACGCAAGTTCCTCGCCATTGATCCAGGGGGCGCCCAAAAGTTCAAAAGGCGTCTTCGTCCCCCGACCCACGCTCACGTTTGCGCCTTCCACCATGGCCACCCCAGGATAAAGAATAGCTTCCGTCAGCGTCTGCAGGTTGGGAGACGGGCTCAACCACAATAAGCCGGTTTCGTCATACCAGTGACTGCGGTCATAACCACGCATTTTGATGACGTGCAATTTCACGCCCATCTTCTTTTCGGCATTGAACATCTTGGCCAGCTCCCCTACGGTCATACCATGTCGGACCGCCAGAGGAAAATATCCAGTGAAGGACCTCAAGTTGCTGTCCAGGACAGGTCCCTGAACCAGTGAAGCGTTGATTGGATTTGGCCTGTCGAGAACATAGAAAGGAATTCCCTTCTTAGCACACGCCTCCATCGCATAACCCATGGTGGTAATATAAGTATAGAAGCGAGCGCCTGCATCCTGGATGTCAAAGACAAGTGCGTTCAGTCCGGCGAGCATATTGTTTGTGGGAGACAAGACGTCTCCGTAAAGACTGTACATCGGCAGGCCGGTCAAAGGCTCTTTCGTCGAGGCGACCTTTCCTTCCGCCTTTCCGGAAAAACCATGCTCCGGGCTGAAAATCGTCACAAGTTTTACGCCCGGGGCTTTATGAAGAAGATCGACGGTGCGTCTCCCTGAAGAACTGATGCCCGAATGATTGGTAATGAGTCCCAAACGCAATCCCGTCAGGGGGGCGAATTTCTCAGCAGCCAGAACATCGATGCCTATTTGCACCTTTTCACTGCCTTCCCCTAGTTCATCCCGGCTCTGTGAATGCCTGCTGGCCAGACTGCGCTCCACCGAAACCGGCCCAATCACTTCATTCACAAACGAGAGTACCTTGGCTCGCAACGGCTCCACTTTCCCTTTGCCGTTCGGGTGAACCCGATTGGTCAGGATAATGACATAGGTCTTTGAAAGTGGATCAATCCAGATTCCGGTCCCGGTGAAGCCTTTGTGCCCGCAGGAGCCTTCGGAGGCGAGGGACGAGTCAATGTTCCACCCCAACCCTCTGAGAGGCATCTTCTCAGGCGGGGATTGCGGGGTAGTCATCTTCTCGACCATGGAAGGGCTGAGAATCCGAACCCCTCTTCTCCTGCCCCCATCGAGGACCATCTGAGCGAAAATGGCGAGATCATCGGCAGTAGAGAAAAGCCCGGCATGTCCGGCCACTCCCCCCATGGTGTAGGCGATCGGATCATGAACCTCTCCCCAGAGCATTTTCCCGGTGGGCCCATGTTGGTACTCGGTCGGTGCAATGCGAGGGCGAAAATCGGAGGAAGGCTTAAAGCCCGTATCCTCCATTTCCAAAGGCTTGAAAATATGCTCGGCACAGTAGGCGTTCAGGGGCTCCCCGGAAAGACGCCAAACAAGCTCTCCCAGGATAATAAAATTGATATCGCTATAGATAAAATTCGTCCCAGGAGGGAAAAGAGGTTTCTCTTCTTCAATCATTCTCAGAGCGGTGTTGTAACCTGACCAGCTTGGCTTCTGGTCCAGAGCCGGTCGAAGGCCGGAATAGTGTGTCAGGAGATCGCGCACGGTGATCTCCTCTTTGCCGCTCCCTTTGAACTCAGGCCAATATTTGACAACCGGGTCTTCAAGATTCAATTTCCCCATCTCCACCAACTGCATCACCGCGGTGGATGTCGCAATGACCTTTGTCAGGGAAGCAACATCAAAGATGGTATGGATGGTCATGGCGCGTTTTTTCGGTTTGAGTGCGCTCATTCCAAAAACATTGCGGTAGACCACTTTCCCCTCGTGACCAATCAGAATGACAGCCCCCGGAATTTTGCCGGCTTGGACCGCCCTCTTGGCTATCTCTGAAATGGGGGCCAACTGCTCTTCCCGAAGCACCTGAGAGGATGCTGAGGTCACCGTGACAACAGTGAAGACCAGCGGGAAGAGAATTCTCCACACCTTCAAAGTTTTCTGTCCCTTTAAAGCGATGATCTAAATTTTCTTGCGAATGAAACGAACGAATCTCAGCCCAGGGGTTTTCTTATTTCAGACCCGCTGAGGAATAAGAGTTCCTCGGATTCCAGAGCATCCAGCCGTGGGAACCAAATCCTTCAGCCGCCTTGATCTGTCCCATGATCTCTTTATCGTTGAAATATCGACCGTCAAAGGCATAATCTCTGAATGCCTGCAGCCACGGTCTGAAACGATGGGAGGGGAGGCTGGTCCGCTCCTGGGCTCGTTTGAGGGAAAGATAAACGATTTCATAAGGGGTTGCAACAGGATTTCTGTAACCGGGTATTCCATACTGAAATCCGGACGGGTAAAGCATCGGACAGAGATAGTCAAGGTGGGCGGCAAGGTCTTCAAGTTTTTGTCCAATCTTGGTATCGTTGAGGTTCCAGCAGACATAGCCAAAGATATCTCCAGAAACAAAGACATTATACGGGGTGAGCCTCCTCCTCGCTTCCATGAGAAATCCGGAAATGGCTTGGACCCTGTTCTCCTCCGTATTGGGCATTGAAAATCGTGGGGCCGAGGCATCAGGAAATCGGACATAGTCAAACTGGATCTCATCAAACCCATATTGGGCCGCTTCCACGGCGATATCGATATTATAATCCCACACCTCCTTACGAAATGGGTCCACCCAGGCCAGGTTTTCTCTATCCACCCACATCTCCCCGCTCTGCGTCTTGATCGCCCAATGAGGCTTTGCCAGGGCGAGGGGATTGTCCTTAAACACGACGATCCGTGCGACGGTATAGATCCCTTTTTCCTTCAGAGATTTCATCAGGGGAGCCACCTCTCTGACTGTGGTAATTCGTTGAGCACCCACTTCAGCCGCGAGGGGAACGGAGCTCTTATAGGGAATCATGCCCTTGTCCCCTTTCACGTCAATGACAAGGGTGTTGAGTTCGGTCCCTTCGATGAGTTTGATCGCGGACTCCCTCAGGCCTCTATCCCCTATTCCGTAAAAGGAGAGGTAAAGAGCTTTGGGTGTGAACGGGATGAGCTTAATCTCTGGGAGCGGATTGTCCAAGGGGATGATGGTCTGCTCGGTTCTTCCGTATCCGGGGGCCCTCACCGCCAATCTATTCAAGGCGGTATTCACCGTGAAAACCCCATTTTCATCCGTCAGGACGACGTCATGATTCAAAGTAACAAGCGCTCCTTTCACCGGCTTCCCCGTGAAAAAATCGACCACCTTTCCGGTGGTATAGGCCATGGCAACCGTCGGAACGCATAAGAAAAGAGTTACAAATAATACCGTGAATATCCTACCTCTTCTGTTTAAGAGCATCTTTCCACCCCCGTGATGAGTCTGTCAGTATGGTCGTCCATGTCCTTCCACTATTTCCGTTCGTCATCAGATAGCGGGGAAGGGCCATGACGTTATCAAGACTGTTTGCAGGATGCCGCTCCATCGTATAGGTCGCTGCGTATCCTGCGGCTTTAGCCTTATGAATGAGGTCGTCATCATAGATCCCGAAGGGCCAGGCCAGCATATCGACTCTGATATTCAACTCCTTCTTCAGCTTGTCCTTCGATTTTGTTAATTGTGCACTCACCAAGTTGTCATATTCAGCCGGTGTCAACCGCTTCTTATCTTTCTTGAAGTTGGGATGCCAAAACGTATGAGACTGAAGGTCAAAAAATCCTGTTTCTTTCAATTCTCTGAGTTGACCCCAAGTCATGGCATAAGATGCGTTCGATATGGCCGAAGGATAGATGAAAAGCGTGACGGGACATTGATATCGCCTGACGAGAGGAAACATGTCGCTATAGACCGAAATGTGGCCGTCATCAACGGTGATCACTACCGAATGGGAAGGAGGGGCCTCTCTTTTTCCAAGATAATGGTCGACGAGGTCTCTGAGGGGTATCACTCGATAGCCATTGTCCCTGAGATATTTCAAATGGGACTCGAAGAGGGGTGTGGTCACGGTCATACCGTCGCTCGCCACAGGACCAAAGCGATGATACAGGAGAATGGGGACTTGGAGGGCCCCCCAAGCTGGCAGTTGCCCTATTGGAGAAAAGATCAATACCAGGACACTCAATAGGATCGTTATTGGAGTCTTCATTACTTCAGCGAATTGAAAAATCTTCTTATTGATCGCGGTCCAGACATACCCTGCCGAGATAAGGGGGCTATTTATATCGAGTTGCCTTCGTTTTTGGTTTTTTCCCCTTGAGATACAACCGTAATGCCTCATCGATCACTTCCTTTATCTTCTTTCTTTCCCAGTAGGCGGATGCTTTGAGTCTCTCTAAGTAAACCCTCCTTAGAATGAACGTGGCTCTTGTCCATCCATCTTGAAGCCCTTTTTCTGAGGTCTTATTTGAAGCCATTGTTTTCCGAAGGTGACGTCTGTAAACGCAGTAAACAACGTAAATCTTTCCTGGCGGTTTGCATCTTGTGTGCCACCCATATGGAAATTTAACGGTAAATGTATCTATTGGAATTTATGAATTTTTTTCTTCAGACCAAAATGATGTTATGAGACCCGAAACCCCAAAAGTAACAAGAAAGGGCACCCAGGCGACAAAGTGTCGTTACCTAACATCCTTAATCAAATCAAATCTTATTTTCGATTTAGAGTGAGACTGAATGAAGGCAGGGTTCAGACTTGTGGGGGGCGACAAATAGAAGAGAAAATCTGGTCTGAAACTGAGAATGGGTTGAAGTATCCGGGTTAAGAAAAGGGGGTTCGGGGGGTTGCGATGATCTACCTATCTTTGCAGAAGTTCTTGCGGAAGGATTCGATGGGCTCCTGAGCGATCTAATTCTCTTTTATAGTGGTCTTCAACTCGTCCATGAGGTCCTGGACATTTTCGTCAACGATCTTCTCGCTCTTCAATCGCTTTATCGTTTCCGAGTCCATGATCATCTTCTGTAATTGAGCGAAGAACTCGTCAGGGGAGAAAGGTTTTTTGATGTATTCTCGAGCCCCGGCAGCAATCGCCGCCCCTGCGGTATATTCTTCACCAAAGGCCGTCATGACCAGGATGGGGAGCCCGGGGTATCGTTTCAGAATCTCAACGGTGAGAGCCACCCCATCCATATTGGGCATTTTGATATCTGTGATGACGGCATCGATTTGATTTCCCTTCATCCGATCCAGAGCATCAACGCCATCAACGGCTGTGATAGACGCATGTCCCGATTTGGACAATAAAGTAACGATCAGGTTTCTGATCAACTCTTCATCATCAACCACAAGAATCGTATATTGAGCAGATTCCGCCATTCGATTTTTGCCCGGGGGGTGCTCGCCCCTCATTCTTGAGGCCATTCTATTCGAACTCGGACGGAGAAGTCAACAATTCTTTAAAGCTTGCCCCCACTTTTTTCTTCTATGGGCTCAATGGTGATCGACACAGAGGGGCGAGTTTGGAAGGGGTTTACTCCGACCGCGGACAAGGAAAAACCCGGGGAGTACCCTTCGGCGTAACATGTAAGAATTACAGAGGAATTATTTTCGAAGATCTTTGCCGTTCAAAACGAGGCGGAGTATTTCGAGATGATCTTCCAAAAGAAGATCGTTGGCAATCTCTCTATTCTTGTAGGCAATGAAGGTTACGCCGGAAGACTCAGCCGTCTGCTTATCGACATCGGAATCTCCCACAAAAACAGCCTCCTCTTTCTTGAGTCGAAGGGCGGCGAGGATCTTCTCAACCGATTCAGGGTGAGGTTTAGGGTTCTTGACGTCGAGGGCAGTCACCACCATATCGAAATAAGGCCAGAGGTTAAACCTCTCCATAATATGTTTCATGGACGTCGTCCGGTTAGTGTTGATGACCCGTAGGATCCCTTTTTCTTTCAATTTCTCCAGGGCCTGAAAGAGATGGGGCTCCATTCTTAAATAGACGATGTAATTTCTTAAATCAACCTGCTTGATGGACTCCAGCGCCTTCTTTTCCAGGTCACTTTCTTTGCCGAAAATAAAGTGGATCGCTTCATAGACCGTGTGGGTGTGAACATACTGCATCTCTTCCTGCCTCAGAGGGATCCTCCCCACCAGGGCACAGAGATCATTATACAACTTTGTATTAGCTTCGAAGGAGTCGAAGAGCACCCCATCACAATCGTAAATCACACATTTCACATTCCACTTTTCTTTCTGAATGTCCATCCCCTGCCTGCCTTTTCACAGAAAACAAACCTGACCCCTCCCTCCCCTTTCCTAAAGGGAAGAAAGAGGATTTACAACCGACGGCCATGTTCTGAAAGGGGATTCGGGGAAGAAGAGAAAAATCCTTCCCTGGTCTCGCCGTCTATGATGTGAGACACCCTGGCCTCACCGTTTCTTTCGACCAGATAGACAAAACCGTTATGTTGCTCCGTCCTCTGGATCTCCTCCAGCGGATACTCAAGAAGCATCCCGATCAGGAACCGATTGACAATCATGTGACCGATGACCAAGATCTCCTGCCCTGCATGGTCCCGGAGGATTTTCTCTTTGAAAGGCCTTAATCGGTTGGCAACATCGGTGAAATTTTCCGCCCCGGGGATATGATAAGCAAAACGGTCCTCCTTGAACCGTTCCCATTCTTTTTTCAGCTCTTCATTAAGGCTGGAGACCTGGACTCCTTCCATAATTCCGAACGCAATTTCGTCCAGTTCCGGTTGTTTCTGAATGGGAAGATTTAAGAATTTTGCGATCGGTTGAGCGGTTCGAATGGATCGCTGCAGCGTACTGGTATAAATGGCTAAGATGGGCCGGTCTTTCAGCTGCTCAAGCAATGCCAGGCTCTGGGCAACACCATTAGGAGTCAGATCCGGGTCGCTTCGCCCCTGGATCTTCCCTTCCACATTCCATGCTGTCTCTCCGTGCCTCGCAATATAAATCTTGATCAATCCGTCCCTGGACCTCTCACTTCGAAATAAACACAATCTAAAACCTTTTCATCCTTGTCCGCAATAGCCAGGTGATATTTCCCGGTCTTGGGAATCCAGGGGATGGTTCTACCCGTCCTTTCCAGGGCGGATCCATTCAGCAGCCATTGACAATGATCCTCATGAACCTGAGAGACAAAGAAGACTCTTTGAAGCTCGGGAGGGATATCCGGATCCAAGGCCAGCACTGTCCCGGAGGGAGGGTAGAGTATCCTTGGGTTGAATTCCCCTGTTCCCTGATTCTGTAAATTGGGTTCTGTCCCTCGAATAAACCATTCCTCTCTGGAGGCTGCGATGCCCCGAGAAAATTCTATTTTTTTTCGCACGAGACCGGAAAGATCTTCCCTTTTGATGCTGGGGACATCCCGGTGAAGAAAATCCATCATCTCCATCCAAATAGGAGCCGCGCCGGTGACACCGCTGACATTCCACATCGGATCTCCGGAAAAATTCCCTGTCCAGACACCTACCGTGTACTTCCTCGAATATCCAATGCACCAGTTGTCTCTCATGTCTTTGCTCGTACCGGTTTTCACCGCCGTCCAGAACCGGGTGGATAAAGGATTTTCAAGGCCGAAGGTGGCGCTTCGGGCCTCGCGGTCAGACAGGATATCCGATACGAGAAAGGTTGCCTCTTTCGAGAATATCCGCTTTTTCTGAGAGGACTCATTCTCCCCAGAGGTGAAACGGAGTCCGCTCCATCGACCTTCATTGGCCAGACACCGAAAGGCATTGGTAAGCTCCCAGAGGCTGACATCCGCTGAGCCAAGGGCAAGAGACGGACCATAGAAATCCCCCGACTCATGGAGTCCCTTGATTCCCAATTGCCTCAGCTTTCTTAAGAAAGGTTCGATGCCGACCAGGGATAAGGTCTTCACGGCAGGGACGTTGAGGGAGGACGCCAGGGCGATCCGTGAAGTCACAAATCCCTTAAACTGGGAGTCATAGTTTTGGGGTTGATAGACCCCGCTGATCACAGCAACATCAAGAGGTGAATCATCCAGGAGAGAAGCCGGGGTGAGAATCCGTTGTTCAAAGGCAAGACCATAGAGAAAAGGTTTTAAGGTGGAACCTGCTTGTCTTCTGGCTTGAACGCCGTCTACGAACCGGCTATAAGAAGGTTCTCCGCTATAACTCACATACGCGAGAACATCCCCCGTGCTGTTCTCCAAAACGAGAGCAGCCCCGTCCCTGACATTCTGCGATTTCAGGGAGAGAAGATGATGGGTCAGTCGGTCAATGGCAAAGCGCTGGATTTCGCCGTCCAGGGTACAAGTCACCGTAGATCCATGGGGTCTTCCTTTGAGTAAATGTCTCGCCACGTGGGGGGCGAGATCTTCCTGCGGACGGGGTAAATTCGGTCCCAAAAATGTCTGCCTTACCTGAGAAAGAATCTCCTCTTCGTCCATTTTCCAACCCATCGCTTTATTGAGATGGGATACCCTCTTCACCAACTCTGAGGACGAAGCATTGGGGGACCGGATGAGCGAGGCCAGGATGAGAGATTCTGATTGACCCAGTCCATGAGGGTCTTTTCCGAATAACCCTCTCGAAGCAGCCAAGATCCCCTGAAGTTCCCCGCGGAAGGTAACGAGATTAAGGTACGCTTCGAAGATCTCTGCTTTTGACCAACCCTTTTCAATCTCCCAGGCATTCAGGACCTGTCTCTCCTTCTGCCAGATGGATCGCCTTCCGTTTTTTGCTTGAAGTTCCTTGTCCAGGAAGGAAGCCAACTGCATGGTGATCGTGCTTGCACCGCGAAGGCCCTCGGAGGTGAGTCTTTGAATCAAAGCCGCCCCGATGGATCGATAGTCCACTCCTCCGTGTTCATAGAAACGCTTGTCTTCAGCCTGAATCAC
>Ga0115026_10000484_pt1 | contig 11027 bp, 11 predicted proteins | sample Mud_0915_D1_FD_83878 | JGI IMG/M metagenome (GOLD analysis project Ga0115026, IMG submission 83878) | Wetland microbial communities from Old Woman Creek Reserve in Ohio, USA - Mud_0915_D1 | ecosystem: Environmental > Aquatic > Freshwater > Wetlands > Sediment ...
CAGTTTGTGGTGATCTCTCCTGCGACGAAGGCAAGCCCTGTGGTGACAAGGGTCTCACATGCAACCCTTCCCATCGGATCCTTGCCGATAATGGAGTCCAATATGGAATCGGAAATCTGGTCAGCTATTTTATCTGGATGACCCTCTGTGACAGACTCAGAGGTGAAATAGTAGTTCTTTCTTGCCATGGTCAAACCTCCCCAAGTGGAATGGAATCATATATTTTATTCTCTTTTTTCCAAAAATGAAAGCAAAAAACAACCGCTCAAGAGTGCCTCTTCTGTGCCGTGGAGGAGGAAAAAAAGGGGAAGCTACGACGTCTTTACGGTCTTGTGAATCTTTATGGCTACTCTCCGGTGTCTCGGACCATCGAATTCGCAGAAATATATGGCCTGCCATGTGCCGAGGAGGAGTTTCCCTTCATCTATGAATACCGCCTTCGAGACGCCCACAAGGGTCGACTTTATGTGAGCGTCGGCATTTCCTTCCCTGTGGTAATATTCTGCCTCAACAGGAATCAGTTTGCTCAGGGCGGTCTGGATATCGCGCTGCACAGAGGTGTCAGCCCCCTCATTGATCGTGATACCGGCGGTGGTATGGGGGACGAACAGGTAGCAGATACCGTGGGATACCCCTTCTTCCCTCACCACCTCCTGAATTTTATCGGTGATGTCGATGAACTCATTCCGCATTCTGCTTTTCACGTTAATATATTTGACCATCTAAGCCTCCCTCAACACCCTAGCATAAAAGCCTTCGTCGATCTTAAACTCTATATGCAATGAAATGAGATCATCCCTGCGGGGAAAATCCTTAAGTCTCATTATATCTTTTTCCGTGGTAACAATCCAGTCTGCCGCACACTCTTGTGCCATACCGAAGATGTGCCGGATATCCCGTTCACGATAAGGATAATGGTCCCTGAAGGCCATGAAGCCCCTGACCTGTGCGCCAATTGCCGCAAGCGTATGCTTAAAGGAGTCGGGATTCCCTATCCCGCAAAAACCGAACACCGTCTTTCCGGAAATCACTTCAAGTGGCAGGTCCTGCCCCGAAGTGGTTTTCAGGCCAACAGGGACGTGGCTGCTGACGTAGAGGGGCGCGTCCCGGTTGTATTCCCTGATCTCGCCGAGGAGTTTGTCCTCTCCCTCAGCAGAGGCTGCAATGTGAGAAGGGGTTTTAGTGATCACAATGATGTCAGCCCGCTCCATTGCGGTCAAGGGTTCCCTGAGTATCCCAGAGGGAAGGAGTTTCCTGTTTCCAAAGGGGTTTGTGCGGTCTATCAGGAGGATGTCCACGTCCCTGTCAAGAATCCAGTGCTGAAATCCGTCGTCGAGGATGAAGAGAGAGGGGTCAGGGATGGAAGCGTCCAATGCAAACATCCCTGCTTCATACCGGTCATTGCCCTTTATGACAGGAATGTTCTTTAATTTCTCAGCCATCAGAAGCGCCTCGTCCCCTGTCTCCTCAACACCCAGAAGGGGCCCGTCCCCCTTGCTTATCACGCAGGGTCCTGCTGCCTTTCCTTTGTAACCCCGTGTGAGGATACAGGGCTGCTGCCCCCGTTTCTTCGCCTCCTGGGCGAGGGCAATGACTGCAGGGGTCTTCCCTGTCCCTCCCACCGTGAGATTGCCTATACTGATGACCTTGCGGGGGAGCCTTTTCCTTCTCTTAAAACCCTGGGCTTTTTTGTAAGAATAACCGAGATAGTATAAGAATTCCCATGGACCCATAATCGTCCAGAATCCTATCAAAAGCGATGGGGAAAAGCAAGCCCGAAAGAGTGCCCATTTCTTGACTGCACATGCCACATCCATACATAATGAATGCATCATGCGGAAGAAAATGGCTGTCAAAGATCAGGGCATCCTGGATTCTCTCTGGAGCGTCAGGATGAGGGCATCCAGACAGGTCAAAAGTCAAAAGTCAAAAGTCAAAAGTCCCGGAATCAACGAAATTCACATCTCCGGAGCAGAGGGACTCTACGAATTTCCAGAGATCCCTGAAATCACAAGAGAGTATTCCCTGAGGGCAGTGGACCATCCTAGGGGAAGGCCTGACAAAATCCTCATTACCATAGAAAGGGTAATGGAAAAAACCGGAACAGCTCCCCTATTGCCATACAGAACAGTCCAATGTGGTTCACCTGATGCGGCCCGGAAGGTAATGCAGGAATTGCTGCTCAGTGCGGGTATCTCGCGGAAGGCAGTTCGCTGCGGGTTGAGGGTTGTGACATGCGGGGCAGCCATGCATGGGGCAGCGTTGGTGCAAAGCGAATCAGCCGCTCGTATGGAGCCCGACAGGCAGAGAGGAGTGAGGGTATCTCGACTGGGAATCCCCAGAGCGGCGGAAAGGAGGCTGTCCAGAAGACTCGCGCGGCAAGGCATCAACACGACGACAGTGAAAGAGGCGCTCATCCTCGCATCAAAGGTGGCTTCGTGCCGCCATGTGTTGGCCGAGCTCTGTGTATCGGACGACCCTGACTATACCACCGGGTATGTCGCATCAAACAGGTTCGGCTATATTCGCATCCCGTGCATAAAACATAAAGGGAGTTCGAGTGGCGGGAGGGTCTTTTTCATAAAAGAGGAAGCAGACGTAACACGGATCGTGGAGTATCTCGAAAGGGCCCCCGTCATTGTGGGGATCTAGGGCAGCACTGGACAGGAGCATGGATCATCTTGGAAAGCTTCTCGTGTAAGAGGTATAATGGGTTTCGATGAAATCTCCTGTCATCCTCATCGCGAACCCTGTGGCAAAGAGGGCTTCAGAACAGAAGATACAAAAAGCGGCCACACTTCTCCGCTCGGCAGGACATGAAGTGCACGTACGGCTCACACAAAAAAGGGGAGATGCCGAAGGGTGGGCAAGGGAGGCGGCAAAGGACGGTGCTCCCCTGATTATCGCTGCCGGAGGTGATGGGACCTTTAATGAGGTGATAAACGGCATTGCGAATACCGGAACTGCCATGGCTATTGTCCCCCTCGGTACCACGAATGTCCTTGCAAAAGAACTGGGCGTCCCGGAAAACGCGGCAGGTGCGATTGACATTGCCCTGCAGGGGAAGGTTCATTCGGTCTCCCTTGGGAGGGTAGTGTGTGTCTCGCGTTCCTCACCATTCAGCCGTTACTTTTGTCTGATGGCTGGGATCGGGTTTGATGGGGAGGCTGTCTACGGGGTGAGCGGATCACTCAAGAGACACTCGGGAAAGTGCGCATATATCCTCAGTGGCCTAAAGACACTCATGAGGTATTCTCCCGGGGATTTGCGGTTCACGGTAAATGAAACTGCTTATGCCGGATATTCTGCAGTTGTGGGGAACGCCTCCAGATACGGCGGAAATTTCAAAATTACCCCTGATGCCATGCTCCAGGACCCTCACCTTTATATTGCTGTTATGCACGGGAAGAGACGCCGTGATATCATGAGATACATTTACGGGATATTCAGAGGAAGGCATCTCCTACTTAAAGATATCACCTATCTGAGAGGGGATATGATAAGGATTGAAGGGATCGCGCGTATTCAGATTGACGGGGATTATTTTGGTACCACCCCCGCGACCATCACCGTTGTCCCTGACGCATTGCAACTGATTCATTAACCCGCTGCGCTGGGAAACCCAGCAAGTCCTTTGTTGTACACAGCACGAACGAACCCTAAGAGGTGCATATATTGACAGTCGCTAGTTTTATTTGAGATACTGAATAACAATGGCATGTCTGTTACTCATTGACGACGAAGAAACAATAACCCTCAGCCTCAGGACATTTTTTGAGAAGAAGGGGTATGACTTCATCAACACATATAGCGGGAAAGAGGGTTTAGCTACCGCGTTAAAGGAACTCCCCGATATCGTGCTCCTGGACCTCCATCTCCCTGACATGCATGGGATGACAATTCTGAGAGAGATCAAGGCTGTTCAGCCTGATATGGTGGTCATCATTATGACCGGGTTTGGTGAGATAAGGGAGGCGGTTGACGCGATAAAACTTGGGGCAGAGCACTACTTCCAGAAACCCATCGACCTGGACGAACTCACTGTGGTCGTGGAAAGGAATCTTGGCATACGGCAGCTCAAGAGAGAAGTCCTGCTGTCCAAGAAAACCCCTTATCCCATAATCGGGAGGAGCAGACAGGTACAGGGACTTATCCACCTTATCAATCTCATGGCAGAAAACTCATCCACCACTGTACTCATTGAAGGGGAAACGGGTACGGGGAAGGAACTGGTGGCGAGGAACATCCATCTGCTGAGCGGAAGGGCAGATAAACCCTTTGTGGATATCAATTGCGCCTCAATTCCCGAACACATCTTCGAGAGCGAGTTGTGCGGATACGAGGCGGGTGCGTTCACTGATGCAAAGACCACCAAAAAGGGTCTTCTTGAGATTGCCGACGGGGGCAGCCTTTTTCTCGACGAAATAGGGGAGATGCCCCAGCAGTTGCAGGCAAAACTCCTGAGGGTCATCGAGACGAAGACCTTCCGGAGGGTCGGCGGCACAAGGGATATCCGGGTTGATGTGAGGATCATCGCCGCCACCAACAAAGACCTGGGGGAATGTGCGAAGGAAGGGTCCTTCAGGGAGGATCTCTATTACCGTATCAACGTAATGCCCATTAAGATACCTCCCCTGAGAGAAAGGGCCGAGGACATCCCTATGCTCGCAGAATTTTTCCTCTTTGATACTGCAGGAAACATGAGCAGGAAGATCAGCTCCATTGATAAGGAGGCGTTGAAATCTCTTTGCTCCTATAGCTGGCCGGGTAATATAAGAGAGCTGCGGAATGTGCTGGAGAGGGCCATAATCCTTTGTCAGGGACAGGTGATCACGACCGGCTCCCTCACCCTGCCTGCGGCTGCTCCTGAAGAAACACCTGAACTGCTCACCCTGAGCGAAGTGGAACGCATCCATATCAGGAACGTGCTCGCATCCAGCGGAAACAACCGGACAAAGGCGGCAAAGGTGCTCGGAATTTCGCGTTCCACCCTCAATGAGAAGATAAAGACCTACCAGCTCGCCTGACCGATTATCGACGAACCGTCCTGTTTTCATACAACCATAAATCCATACAATGGCTCCTCCTTTCCCGCTGAAAAGGGAATGTAATGCCGGAGCCCTCCTTAACTTCCCGCTAAAAAAGGATATTTTTCGACAAGCGCCTGCCGCGGCATAGAAAAACTTTCCCTGGCATCCATCTTGCCTATAGAGAATTCGAGCAAATAACTCGCAGGAGGAAGCAAGCGTGAAAAGAGTCCTGGTCGTGGATGATGAACCTTCAATCCTACTCAGCCTTTCCCACCTTTTCAGCAATAATGAAGTGATCGTGATTACGAGCAGCAGGATTGAGGATGCTGAAGAGGCTTTGGAGCATTATCCCTTTGATCTCGTCATTGCAGATATCAGACTGAGCGGAATTGACGGCATCGAGGGTCTTGAGCTCTTAAGCTATATAAGAAAAATACGACCCGAGACCAAGGTCATTCTCATGACCGCCTATGGCTCTGAGGTGATGAAGGAGTCAGCCTTAAGAAGGGGAGCCTATTATTACTACGAAAAACCCATTGATATGAACAGCCTTGTGAAGAAGGCCGGGGACTGCGGAATCCCGGTGGTGATCAACAAGCAGAGGGGAGGTGCAGGATGTTTGTCTTAAAAAAGGTCTTGATTGTGGATGATTCCAAGTTAATCCACCAGATGTACAGGCTGGTGCTCATGAGGTTCAAGGACTGCAAACTGGTGGATGCGATGAACGGGCTCGAGGCCCTGGAGGTCCTTTCGAGGGAGAGCGGGTTTGATCTAATTCTTCTTGATATCAACATGCCGGTAATGAACGGGATCCAGTTTATGGAAAAACTGAAGGAAACGGGAGCTCACCGGAACATTCCGGTGATCGTCATCAGCACCGAGGGAAAAGAGGAGGACACCATCAGGGCAATAAACCTCGGGGCATGGGGGTATATCGTGAAACCATTCAAGTCAGAGAATCTCTATGACATCATCGGCAAGGTGATGGACAAAAGGAACGCCGCATTGATGGCGGGAAATACTGCCAGGTAACGAACATAACCAAAGGGGTTGGTCCGAACCATGGATTATAACGAGCTTATAAACGACTATCTCGATGATGCAAACGGGCACCTCAATGCCTTTGACGGAGCACTCCTGTCTCTCGAAAAGAGCGGCTACAGCAGGGAGGTGATCCAGAATCTGCTCGGTACTCTCCATACGCTGAAAGGGAACTCCGGCATGATGGGCTTCGATTCCCTGAAGGGGTATATCCATACGCTGGAAGAACTCCTCAAAAAGGTTGTGGATAACGAGGTCGATTTGAACAGGGTGATGGATCCCCTTTTCGACAGTGCCAATGTGATAAGGAACGTTCTCCAGGAGATAGGAAAAGAACGGATGGTCATTACAGACCTCGCCGAAAAGACCAAGGACATCGACGAGTTCCTGGAGGGTTCGGACAGCGGGTCCAAGGAACAGGAAATGGAACTTGCGTCCTACCTCGGAACAAAGACCGATACCATCAAGGTGGATTTCAAGAGGCTGGATGACCTGCTCAATCTGGTGGGAGAGTTGGTGATTTTCAAAACAAGGCTGAACCAGATAGGAGAAAGGACGAGGGCAGAGATCACCACAAAAGCCCTGGGAAATGAACTGGACAGTGCCCTGGAGCTTATGGGGAAAACCGTATCAGGGCTGCAGGAAGGGATTATGAAGGCAAGGATGCTTCCGGTGAGGCATGTCTTCCATAAATTCCCCAGGATGGTGCGGGACCTCTCCAAGGCAATGGGCAAAGAGGTCAGTCTGCTTTATGATGGGGAAGACACCGAGATCGACAAGACGGTCATCGATGCACTGGAGGAACCGCTGCTCCATATGATCAGGAATGCTGTTGATCACGGTATTGAGCATCCTGAAAAAAGGGTCACTGAGGGGAAAAGCCGGGAAGGAAGGATCACCCTGTCCGCCTCTCAGGAATCAAACTATGTGATCATCAAGGTGAAGGATGACGGAAGAGGAATCGATTTCGAAAAGATCAGGGAACTGGCCGTGAAACGGGGACTGATCACCGAAGAGACCCTCTTTGATAAGGACAGCGCGCTCTCCCTCATCTTCTCGTACGGATTTACCACCAGGGAGGAGGCCACCGATGTTTCCGGAAGGGGCGTTGGTCTCGATGTGGTGAGCAGGAATATCGTAAGACTGAACGGATATGTGGATCTGGAGGGCTCCCCGGGGAAAGGGACTACCTTTATTATAAAACTCCCCCTCAGCCTTGCCATAATCCCTGCATTGATGGTGGAGGCTGAAGGAGAGGTGTACGCCATCCCCATGAGTGCTGTTGATGAAAGCCTCAAGGCGAGGGAAGAGGACATCCACCTTGTCAATAACCGTGAAGTGATCCGTTTCAGGGAGATGGTACTGCCGGTGGTGAGGCTCAATGATTTTTTTGGACTCAATGCTGCGAGGCAGAAGAAATTCTATCTGGTAATCGTGGGTAAGGCGGACAAGCGTCTTGCAGTGGCTGTCGACCGCCTCAGAGGACAGCAGGACATTGTGATAAAGCCCCTTGATGATACCCTCGGAAAATCCTACGGAATCGCGGGGGCATCCGTTCTTGGTGACGGAAGAATCGTGCTCATTGTGGACATCATGTCCATATACAAGAAAAGAGAGGTGACAAGAAATGGCTAAGCTATCGTTGCCGCTATCAGGACTTGCGGAGGACGTTCTGGAGAGTATAGGGGGAGAAGCGGATGAACTCCAGCTCGTCACCTTCTCTATCGGGGAGCAGTATGGTGTTCCCATAAGCCAGGTTCAGGAGATCATACGTATAGGAAATATTACGAAGGTCCCCAATTCCCTTCCCTATATGGAGGGCGTAATCAACCTCCGGGGAAAGGTGCTGCCGGTGCTGAACCTCAGGAAACGGCTTAAACTGCCTGAGAAGGATATCTCGCAGGAATCGAGGATTGTGGTGGTAGAGGCAGGCACCAAGGTCATAGGACTCCTCGTGGACGCGGTCTCCCAGGTGATCAAAGTGTCTCCCGACGTTGTGGAGAGAGCCCCTGAAGAAGTCCTGGAAGTGGACACCGATTATATCACAGGTGTATGCAAGCTCAAGAACAGGCTTGTGATCTTGATCGACCTGGAACGACTTATCAGGAGAGAGAATATAGAGATAGCAGGAGGAGAAGGCAATGGTGTTGCCTAGTGTCGTAAAAAGGCAAATAGAAAAGCTCCAGCATGGAGGTCGAAAACGCCAATTGACCTTAACGGAGAGAAAAAAGGAAGGAGTGTTATGAAAACATGTTGGGTTCTCATAGCGGGATTGGTAATTCTGTTGTTGCCCCTCTGCGTTCAAGGTGAGGAGTCGCCTGTGGACGGGCAAGGCAAAGTTGTCACGGTCCATGGGATGAAAAAGGCGTACGATGACAGGGGAGACTATTACAGAGTGGTTGGACCAGGCGTTGAAGGGAAAGGCAGAGTACTCGGAGAAGAATATCTCGACATTGATAGAACTAATGCGGTGCTTGGAGGAGATTGCGACATTGATTGCACCACTGCCGAGCATGGGACGGATTATTGAGCAATAAAAAACCAATAAAAAAGGAGAAAAAAATGAAGAATCAAAGTTTGCAAGGTGGTATCGCAGTATTTGTGTGTGCGGTGTGCATGATGTTGGTGCTGTTTGTTGAGAGTGCTCTGGCAGAGATTAGATTTGGGATTCTTCCCCGCTTAAGCGCGGTGGAACTCACCACTATGTTCAGCCCCCTTGCAGAGTACCTGACCAAGGAAACAGGAGAGAAGGTGACTCTTGTGATTCCGAAAGACTTTAACGCATTTGAGGACCTGGTGAAATCGGGAAAGGTGGACATGGGGTTATCAAATCCGATTATCTATATACAGCTTAAGAAAGGAATCAATGTCGAGCCCCTGGCGGTGTCTGCGGAGGCAAAGGCAGGCACAAAGTTCCGGGGGATCATCATAACCAGAAAGGACAGTGGGATAGAAAAGATCCAGGATTTGAAAGGGAAAAAACTTATCTTCGTGGAGGAAGACTCTGCGGGCGGTTATATCTTCCAGATGCTGCTTCTGAGCAAGGCCGGCATGGATGTGCATAAGGACTTTACCAGGCTCCCTTTTGCGATGAAACACGATAATGTCACCATGGCAGTATTCAATAAGGCGGCGGACGCGGGAGGGATCAGAGAAGATGACCTGGATAAGATGAAGGGTAAGGTGGACCTCTCTCAAATAAAGATTGTGGGATACTCTGACTATTTTCCTAACTGGCCTGTGTTTTCAACACCGAAACTGAATAAAGATGCTGCAGCAAAGGTGCGTGCAGCCCTGCTGAAGCTCAAGCCGAAAGAGACCGAATCCGAGAAGATTCTCGGGGCTGCAAAACTTACCGGTTTCGCGACAATTACTGATAAAGACTACGACCTGCTTCGTCAGGCTGCGAAATTGGTGGGGGCATTCTAGTGAGGAACGAAAAGAGTCTGATGAAAGGAAGAGGGAAATCATGATGAAACACTGGAAGATAATGAACAAATTCCTGTTCGGGATCCTGTTGGCCCTTGTCATGGTCTCTGTCGCCATGGTCGTTGTACTTAGCGTCCACGAGAAGTCCATACTGATCTCTGAACTCAACAAGAAGGGCAACAGCCTCACACAATTTCTGGCAGGGATCTCGGCTGAGCCGATATTGAGTTACAATTTCAACTATCTCGAAAACTATGTCAAGGACATCGCATCAAGGGACGAGGACATCGTGTATGCGGTCGTCCTCGATAAGGCAGGTACTCCTCTCACACACCTGAACCAGGAACTGAAGGACAAAAAGAACATATTAGAGTTTTCCAGTCCCATTATCCAGAGCAACGAGGAGATTGGCCGGGTGAAGATCGTCTTTACCATGAATAATATTTCCAAGAGCCTTCGCAAATCCCAGATGATCATTCTCACCTTGTGTCTTGCGACCATGGTGGCCATCTCATTCATTGTGTATTTCCTTTTTCGTGTTGTTGCGCAGCGTCCTATTGAGCGGCTCAAGACTGCACTGGAAGAGGTTGCGTCCGGGGATTTCTCCAAAACGGTCGAGGTGCGTACCAAGGACGAGATCGGGGAACTGGGGCTGGCGACGAACAAGATGATCGGGGATCTCAAGTCGTTGATCAAGAGCATATTCAACATCACGGTGAAGACCGCCTCTGCGACGAGCCAGATCACGGCGAGCTCAGGACAGGTGATGGAGGGGGCGTCCACCACGGCAAAGTCAGCGGAGCAGACCCTCACCTCCATGGAGCAGATGGCGGCATCCATCGCGCAGGTGGCGAAGAACAGCGAGTCATTGGCGACCTATGTGGATGAGGCCTCAGCCACCGTCGGAGAGATGGCAGCTTCCATCGAGCAGGTGGGGAAGAATACGGATGTGATGGCAGCCTCGGTAGGAGAGACTTCAGCCACCATCGAGCAGATGATAGTGTCTATAGAGCAGGCATCGAAGAACACCTCGTCCATGACCGAGTCGGTGAATGGGACCTCCATGACGGTGGAGAACCTCTTGTCGTCAGTGGAGCAGATATCCAAAGGGACGGAATCATTGAAGCACATGGTGACCGAGAGCTCGGGGACCATCGAGGAGATGATGCGGACCGTGCAGGAGGTGGCCAATAAGATAGGGGACGCAAACAAGTTGAGCCAGAACGCATACAAAGATGCAGAGCAGGGAGGCAAGGGTATTTACCAGAGCATCGAGAGCCTTCAGAACATTGGGAAGACCACAGAGAAGACCATGGGGATCATAGAGAATTTAGGGAAGAGGTCTGAGGAGATAGGGAGCATTGTGGAGGTCATCAACGAGATTGCAGACCAGACGAACCTGCTGGCACTGAACGCAGCCATAGAGGCGGCGAGGGCAGGAGATGCGGGCAGGGGGTTTGCGGTGGTAGCGGATGAGATACGGAAACTTGCGGAGCGGTCCATGGAGGCGACCAAGGAGATCGGCTC
>Ga0115026_10000485_pt1 | contig 11006 bp, 6 predicted proteins | sample Mud_0915_D1_FD_83878 | JGI IMG/M metagenome (GOLD analysis project Ga0115026, IMG submission 83878) | Wetland microbial communities from Old Woman Creek Reserve in Ohio, USA - Mud_0915_D1 | ecosystem: Environmental > Aquatic > Freshwater > Wetlands > Sediment ...
AAAAAAATGCGGCTGTGGCGAGCACTGCCGGAACAGCACGTTCAAAATTGAACAAGAGCTACGCGCAATACCGGGCAGACACATCCTGGAAGAGCGATGTGAGTTCCCTGATGAAGACCGCCGGCGAGTTCAAATACAGTCTCGGCAAAGTCGTAAAAACAGAATTCACCACACCGTTCGATTCCATGATCAGCAGTACGCATATCCAGTGGCTGGACTGGCTCGATGACCTTATCAAGGCCAGAGATGAAAAGCAGGACGACAGGCTTCTCTTCTCGAACTTTATAACAGAGCATCCGGGCATCGAGCATTTTGCCGGAGTGGTGCGCGGCGGAACGTTCCTCCTCGTGTATGACAGTGACAACACGGTAGTAGCAGACTTCATGCTCCCCTACTCCTGCTGTGAGACCGGAGAAGATGAGGCCGAAGAACCGGGCCTGTCAAAACCCGGCCTGAGACCGGGCTGGGTCCTCGAAAACGGCATAAAGGTGCTGCCTTCGCTGGAGAAGTTTGTGAAAGATAAATTGATAAACTATAAGGCCGTCGAGTTTGAACCCTTTATAAATACAAAGCTTGACACCTTCAGGGCGGCGCATGTTGATGCTGTCAGGAATGAACTGAATACGAAGTTCGCTTCGCAGCAGAAGGAATACTTCAGCAACCTGCAGCAGTCCCTCACGATGATGGGCAATGCGCTGATCAGCAAGTACGGCGCTGCTGCCGGCAGCGCCGATATACGACCCGGCGCCGGCTATGCGGACAAGCAGCTCGATGGCATACTCACGGAGGCGCGGGACAAACAGAAGGTTGTTGAATATTTCAGGGCAAAAGCAGCACAGGCCGACCTGTCCGATGATAAGCGCAAGCTCTACGAAGAAAATGCCCGGGAAGTGGAAAACGAACTGGCAGGCGCCATCACCAAGGCAGCACGGTATGTGTCAGAGTCAGGAATGAATGTCACGCCGGGAAGCGAGGGCATGATCGCGATGATGGAAATGAACAAGGGGCTGGATGCGATTAAAAATCCTGACACAGTCAAGGCAGTTAACACAACCTTTGGCGAGCTGAACAGGGTGTCAGGGAACGCCGGATTCAGGGTCCTGATCGGGACCATGATCCGGAAGTGAGCCGTACATGGTCACTGCACCGCACCGGATCCGCAAACAAAGGTGGGTTGTCAGCACATACTCCGCTGCGGATGCATTTGCCTGGCGCAAGCTGCTGTACGATCAGGGGCAGGACATGCTTCTGCAGCTCCTCGAAAGGGTATTTGATGAAGCGGCAGATGAAGATGAGATCGTTCACATCCCGAGGATAGAGCTCAACGTGAAGGTGCACGCGGAAGAGCAGCTTCAGGAGGAGCTGCCTGACATGATCCTTCAGCAGCTCAGGGAGCAGGTGCTGAACGCCTGCCGGACATCCCGTGGATCTGCTCCCGGCGGGAAACGTGTTGCCCGGGAAAACCGGTTTGACAGCCTGATCCTTCACCTTCGGTCCGGTCTGGTTCCATGGCAGGTAGCATCAGCGCATGAATTGGCTGAGATATGCCGTGAGCAAAGGCAGGCGCTTTTGCAGTATGTACTGAACAGGAACGAGAGCGACGCATTCTATTTCCGGCTGCTGCATCTCATCCCGGAAGAAGAACGGCGCTCCTTCATGGATAACGTAACAGAGACCATTTCGCAACCGCTTAAAACAGCAGTATCGGACGTTATGACCGTGCTTTCAGGTGAAGCGGGGGTGCAGCGTCTTACCCCTTACACGCGCCTTCTCCTGGCTGCTCAGGCGCTGTCAGCGTGTATCCGGCAAAAGGATGGGCCCGAGGGGCGGGGACTGCTCACTTCTTTTATGCATAGCGTGCCATCAGAAGAGCAAGAGATCGTATATGATCTTCTCTCTTCGCTTCCCAACACGGTATTGACCCTGCTTCAAAAAGCAGAGGGATGGAGCAGGGATTCAGGTGTCTCACCATTTTGCGGACAATCCCCGGATGATGAAACACCTGAATCCGATGTGCCGCGTTGCAGTGAAAAAGATGCACCTGCCGGCATATTCCTCGACAACATCAATCTATCAACCGACCTCCCGGTGGCCGAAAGCCTGTCTGACCGCGCAGGGGATGAAGCCCTCTTCCCGCTGCGGGTGAACCACGCCGGACTGGTGGCGCTGCATCCGTTCATCCCCACGTTATTCAACAGCACCAACATAGTTCAGAAAGGGAGCACACAGATAAGATCTTTTACACGCGCATCTGCTCTGCTTCATTACCTGGCTACAGGCCGTGAAGACGTGTATGAATATGAACTGGGCTTTATAAAGGTACTCCTTGGATTGCAGCCCGATACACCTGTGCCGGTCTGCGCAGGGCTGGTGAAGCAAGAGGACACGGAAGAGGCAGAAGCACTGATAACGTCGGCCCTCAGACACTGGAGTGCGTTAAAGAACACGTCGATTCAGGGATTTCGCTCCTCGTTCCTGGAGCGGCAGGGACTTCTGCGCCGCGGGGGAAGCGGGTGGAGACTCCAGGTTGAAAGAAAGCCCTTTGATGCACTCCTGGAATACCTGCCATGGAGCATCAGCGTGGTAAAACTGCCATGGATGAAAGAAACGATCTCTACGGAATGGTAAATGCCTCAACCCAAAACGCGCGCGACCTTGAAAGCGAGCTGGAGTGGTTTGCGGAAATCCTCGACACACGGTTAAAACAATATTTCAAAGCAGAAAACGGTGAGGTTTCCGTATTCAGCATTCCTCCGCCCGACCTCAGCAGCAGCGATTCATGGTACGCCCGGTTTGTCAGGCATTATGACCTGACCATTGCCGAACGCCTCGTTGTCCTTCTGGCGCTCATTCCGCACATACGGCCGCAGGTGCTTGATGTGCTCTGGATCAGGAATGAGACAACGGAGCGCGGCTTCACGGAATTCGGCGGGCTGCACAGCGCCGCCCACGGGGGGTTCATTGCCACCGGCGAGACCGCTGCATTTATTGTTGCGGGCAGCGACCTTGCCACCCGTTTTGAAATGATGAGCCTCTTTGAGGGAGACCATTTTTTTTCCCGGCACAACATCCTCCATCTCACACCCGTATCCGCTGCCGAACCGCTGCTGAGCGGCGCCCTTACCATTTCCCGCGAATACCTCTACCGGTTTACCGCTGCTGTTGAGCGCAAGCCGAACTTCAACAGCGAATTCCCCGCGCGCCTTATAGAAACAAAGCTTGACTGGGAGCACCTGGTCCTGCCGTATTCTACATTCGAGCACCTGGAGGAGATCCGGCACTGGATACTTCACGGGCAGAAACTCCTGCATGACTGGGAAATGGACAAAAAACTGCAGCCCGGCTTTACCAGCCTGTTCTACGGACCACCGGGTACGGGCAAGACCCTTTCGGCATGCCTTCTCGGAAAGCACACCGGCTGCGATGTGTACAAGATCGATCTCGGCATGATCGTCTCAAAATACATCGGTGAGACAGAGAAGAACCTCTCAAAGATATTCGACATGGCCGAGCACAAGAGGTGGATACTCTTTTTTGATGAGGCTGATGCCTTGTTCGGCAAACGGACAAAGGTCGATGACTCGCACGACCGCTACGCAAACCAGGAGATCAGCTTCCTGCTGCAGCGCATCGAGGAATTCAACGGCGTGGTGATCCTTGCCTCAAACCTGAAAACGAATATCGACGACGCATTTCTCCGGAGGTTCCAGTCCATCGTCTATTTCCCGATGCCAAAACCGAAAGAGCGTCTGCGCATATGGGAGAGCGCCTTTTCACCCAAGGCCGTACTCGAAAAAAGCATTGATCTCACCCGTATCTCGGAAAAATATGATATTGCAGGCGGGACGATCATGAACGTCGTGCGTTATTCCTCGCTGAAGGCATTGAGCCGTGACGAATCCACTATTTTGCTGGATTACATAGAGGAAGGCATACGCAGAGAGTTCCTGAAAGAGGGGAGGCCAATGTAACATGGTGGAAAGCGTACAGCATAAAACGGTCAACCGTGCCGAGACATTCAGGCCCGCGGCCCCGGTGAAAATAAAAAGGGCGGCAGCGAATGCGCCGGAACAGGTCCGGAGATCCGCAAAGGTCTCCTCTGTGAAAGACCCTGAAGAACAGGAAGCCGGCACAACGGCGAAGAAGATCAGGCGCATGGTTATTCCTGAAAGCACCATCGCGTATGTGAAAGGCAATGGCGGAGGTGTGATCAGGCAAGGAAATGGCGCCGGGGAAAAAGCCATTTTTCAAACCAGACCGCAGTCCCCCTCCCTTGCCCGCTTTTCCGATAGCGGTATCTTTTCCCAACAGCCCAGGGGCACTGAAGAGAGCAAACATACATCCGGGGGGGGAGAAAAACCTGACGTGCTGCAACGCATGCAGGGGCCTCGCTCACCGGAAGGCATCGCAGGCCCCGTATCCGGCGCATTACCGCCCGCCGGCAATGTGAAGGAAAAGAACGACGGAGCCGCCGGCACAAAAAGTATTGAGCGGATTGCGGCAGCGCCTGACTCCCCCCTCAAGGCGCACACAATAGCCCTGGCGCAACTGATCAATGGCGACGGTATCGTCAGTGAGGCACAGGTCGTGCGGATTGCAGCCACCCGTCGACGGCAGATAAACACTCATTTTGCCATCGTACGCCGGGGGCTCACCGGCTTTTTCACCAGCTCGATTGTCGGCATACAGACACGTATGGCGACAAAGCAATCCGAAATCACCGCTGCTTCGGCTAGGGCCCTTGCCTGGGTCCGAACAACGATTGCAGGCACATTGCAGGCGGCACAGGCACAAAGCACGCAGATCCGCGAGCGCATACATGGGATGATCGAAGGTATTTCTTCTTCCGTTCAGAGGAGGATTGAGGGAATTGCCGGCAGGATAACCGGCTTGATTGATTCAGTGCCGCTTCCCGATATTCCGGGTATCGCTCGGATCCGGGGCATTGCGGTAAATCTGCTGCGTCGGGCCGCGGGCATAGTGAATGGTGCGCTGGGAAAAGTCCTTGGATTCATCCGCTCGGCATTCAATGCGGGTATGCGCCTGCTTGGTTTGTTCCTGCAATTCTTCGGTCAGTTAGCCGACGAGGCCCTTGCAACCGCTTCGGCGGTAATTCTGCGTATCATGCAATTGATCTTCCAGTCGCTGAACAGGACAGTGAATCTCATTGTTGCGACACTGACGAGGGCTTTGCACGGTGCCCTATTGCCCGTGCTTGACCGGCTGAAGATATCAATCCTCCATGGGCTTGCCGATGCGGAGCGGCAAGCGCTCGCCCAATTGCGCTTCAACAGAGAGCAGCACCTCGAGGCCCTGACAGCAGCGGTGATCCCGGGGGCCGGCAGCGGTGAAAAAGGCGGAGCAGCAGAGCGGACCAAGGTAACCTCGATTGAGGGGTATGGTGCGGCAGTCCGCGCGATCGCTCTGAATGCGATCAGGAACAATCGTATGATCGTCCAGGCCTTCGAGGTCCGGACGTCAGGGACCAGCGTGCTGATCATTCAGGCCATCACGGCTGCTGTAGGGCAGATAATCCGGCTGATTGCCGCTCGAATCACTCTGGCTGCACAGAGAGTCGTGAGTGCGGTCAGCCGGATCATGCAGAACCTGACCCAAGTTGTGCAGGCCGTCGCCAACTTCAGCAGGTCAGTGATTCACATGCTGACAGCTGCGCTGGGCAGTCTTCTCAGGTACGTGCGCTTGCTGGTCCAAAGCCCCGTTGATCAGCTCATTGAATTTGCTCAAAGAACCTTGAGCCGGGTGAGGGACTTCATCATGCGTATCGTCCGGAACCTGATCAGCGGCAGTGGCGGCCTTGCAACGCGCATAACAGAGGTTATGGGAGATTTCATGCTCACGAAGTCATCTGTCGGGCCAGAGTCGAGCCTTGCCGGCGGACCGATCACAAAACCGCTTCCGGCTCCGATGGTAATAATGAGAGTTCTGTTTGCTGCAATCATATTGGCTGTCCATGCGATACTGGCTTTACTTGTCGGAGAAGCATTGGCAGCCGTTATCGCAGCTGCCATTCTTGCTCACCCAATACTCGCAGTGATTGTGGTTGTGATAGCTGTTCTGATCCTGCTGCTTCTGCTCTATCTGCTTTACACGTGGCTGATCAAGCCGCGGCTGCCGGTGCCTCTGCCTCCCCCGCCCGGCTGCGCCATAACCACAAGGACTCTGGTTTCTGCACCCGACGGCACTCCCGACACGCGCAAAACAGTAGGTGTCAGGGAGCGGGTCGAAATGACCTCCTCAAGCCCGGCGACATGGTCGGCCATACACGGCACGGTCGCTCCAGCGAGCGGTACTACCGTCGTCTGGACGGCCCCGGCCGCCGGCGTGACCAGTGTGGTCAGAGCCACGTTGGTCACGGGAAAGCAATGCGTGCGCTTCATGCATGTTGTTGCGCCGAAAGGTTTATCCATGATCAAAGCGACCTCCCATCCTCTTACTCCCGGGACTGCCGGTGCATGCATGGTCACCAACGTTACGGTCCATCCGCTCAGCGTCTGTTTAGGCGCGACGCAATGGTTGGAGGTGCCCGGACCAGCCACCAAGGTAAGCGGCTATTTCACGAAATTCTCTCCCGCTGCCTTGTACCATCACCCGAATCCCGGCTATTTGCCCTTCAATGACAGCAATACCGGGCTGAGAGACCATGCTGCCTGGCATGCGGTTCCCGGCCCCTACTCAACGGGCCAGTTCCAATGGGACATACCGAACAGGTATAAGGTGGATGGTGAGCCGGACAGCAGTGGGCGCCTGTTTACTACGACAACCCAACTCTTCACGATGGACAGTTCAGGCGCCATGACGATCAGTAAAGCCGGCGCGTCCGTTTCACGCAGTCCGTAAACCTCCGCTGAGGCTAATCCTGTGATGTTGCCCAGACGCGTCCTGCTGTCTGCAATGTGTGGTGCAGTCTGAGATCGGAGTAACTGATGCAGAACGCGGTCACGATCCAAATAATTGCAGAGCCGGCTGAGTTGCCGATGGACAAACGTGCCGGCTTCAAAATTGGCATGGAAATTAAGAACGTCGGGGACGTGGCAATCGACCCAAAGATCTACGACACGGTTTTGCTGGTTAACGGCAAACGCGACGTTGCCTGGGACTTGGCCGTCCAGAACAGTCCGCGGGAGGGAGCATGGTGGCATCTTGAACCTGGGCATGCGGTAAACGCCTCCTGGCCTCTTGGAGAGGCGATGTTTCCGCAGCCAGGCGATTACGCTGTGGTACTCCGCCTGGGTGTGCTGGAGTCCTCGGTTCTCGTCCGTGTAACGCCGTAAGCTTCCACGAAACGCAGCCATCCGGGAAGCAAAGCTTTCCGGCAGGGTTCGAGAGACAGGGGTCCGCGACTGACAGACGAGCGCATCGATTCGTAAAAAATCACATCAAACCAACACATAAATCCACAAAGGAGGACAACATGTCAAAAGGTCGAGCATTAACAATCGGTCTCAATGCAGTCAGTCCGAAGCATTACGGAGGATGGTCCGGCGATCTGAATGCCTGTGAAGCGGATGCACAGGATATCGCGGACATCGCAAAATCAAAGAAGTATTCGGTAAAGACATTGCTGACAAAGTCCGCAACGAGGCAGAATGTAATAAAAGAGATGACATCCGCATCCAGTGCCCTGAAGTCTGGAGATATATTCCTGCTCTACTACTCAGGCCATGGGGGGCAGGTGCCCGATCTCAATAAAGAAGAGGATGATTATCAGGATGAGACCTGGTGCCTTTATGACGGTGAGCTGATCGACGACGAGATATACAACTTCCTCGGAAAGTTCAGGGAAGGCGTGCGCATCCTTGTGATGTCGGACAGTTGTCACAGCGGCACGGTCACCAAGGCAGCCTATTATCACGGCACCATGTCGGCACGTTCCGCTGCACCCGGCATGAAAGAGGTCAGGTATAAATACATGCCGCCCGACGTAGCGCTTCGCACCTACCGTCAGAACCGGGGATTTTACGACAAGATCCTGAAAGACCCGAGGCTGAAAGAGTCCTCTGAGGCGGTGAAGGCGTCGGTGCTTCTTATCTCGGGATGTCAGGACAACCAGTATTCGTCTGACGGGGATTTCAACAGTCTCTTCACCGCGACACTTCTGAGCGTATGGAATGAGGGGAAGTACAGCAGGAGGTATAAGTCATTCTGCAAGGCCATCGTAAAGCGCATGCCGCCTGATCAGACCCCTAACTACTACTGGGTTGGAACGTATGACCGCAAGTTCGAACTCCAGAAACCTTTCACCCTATAGACATGAGGAGAAGCGGGAATGGACAGCGATCTGAAACTCATAACTAAGGGCGGCAGGGCAGTCAACGTACGGCCTGATACGATAGATTTCCGTGACAGGATGTTCGAGCCGACGCTGATAGAGGTGCCGGCAAAAAGGGACCTGAATGCATACAGGAGGAACCGTATACCCGTGCTCAATCAGGGGGCTGAAGGAGCATGCACGGGTTATGGTCTCGCAACCGTAATCAATTATCTTCTCCGTACGCGTAACGATGTTCCGGACCTGACCGAAGTAAGCCCTCACATGATTTATTTCCTTGCCAGGAAATATGATGAATGGCCGGGAGAGCAGTACGAAGGATCGAGTCCCCGCGGCGCGATGAAGGGGTGGCACAAGCATGGTGTGAGCTCAAGGGAATTTTGGGGAAAAGAAAAGAGGCTCTCTCCCCGGCTGGCAGAAGAGGCAGTGAAGCGGCCCCTGGGGGCATATTACCGGGTAAACCACAAGGACCTTGTAGCCATGCATAGCGCGATAACAGAGGTAGGCGTTCTCTATGCCAGCGCTCTTGTGCACGAAGGATGGGAGAACGCAGGGCCGGACGGAATCATCAGGAAGGATGACAAGATCTACGGAGGCCACGCCTTCGCAGTTGTCGCGTATGATGAAAACGGGTTCTGGATCCAGAATTCGTGGGGAGAAAAATGGGGATACAAGGGATTCGGTCACATCAGCTATGATGACTGGCTGACGAACGGAACCGATGTCTGGGTCGCCCGGCTCGGTGTGCCGATGATCATGAAATCCAGACTTTTTGTCCCTGCATCGAACCTGCAGATCACATCATCATCAGATGCCCGCACGCATCTTGAGCTGAGACGTCATATTATAAGCATCGGGAATAAGGGGGAGCTGAGGACGTCAGATACCTATGGCAACGAAGAAGAGGACGTGCGGGAGATTTTTGAATACCATATCCCTTCTGTTACCAGAAATTGGAAGCGCAAGAGGGTCCTCCTGTATGCCCATGGCGGGCTCGTGAATGAATCCGCCGCTGTTCAGAGGGTTACGGACTCCCTCCCCGTGCTTCTCGACGCAGGCGTTTATCCTGTCTCGTTCATCTGGCACAGCGATTACTGGTCAACACTCAAGGCGATGCTCGAAGATGCTGTCATGAAGCGGCGGCCCGAGGGATTCATGGACGCGGGGAAGGACTTTATGCTTGACCGCCTGGATGACGCCCTGGAACCGCTTGCCAGGATGTTCACCGGAAAGGCGCAGTGGGATGAGATGAAGGAGAACGCCCTTGCCGCGACAAAAGAGGAGCGGGGTGGAGCACGACTTGCAGCAGGGTATGTAAAGGCGTTTGTTGAATCTCATCGCGGAGCAGAAATCCATATGACAGGACATAGCGCCGGAGCCATATTCCTTGGAGCGGTCGTTGAACTGCTCGCATCATGGGGTCTCACAGTCAAGACCTGCACCGTCTGGGCGCCGGCCTGCACGATGACGTTTTTCAAAGAGCATTATCTTCCCGCGATCAGGGACAAAAGAATCGGAAAGTTCACCCTTTTCACCCTGAGTGACACCGTTGAGCAGGACGATAACTGCGCCAGTATCTACCACAAGTCGCTCCTGTACCTTGTCTCGAACGCGTTTGAAGACAGGGCACACATTCCCCTGATAAGGAAGGACGGTGAGCCGCTGCTCGGCTTGGAGAAATTCGTCCGGCAGGACAGGGACGTGAGTGCGCTCTTCAGGAGCGGTGTGGCAGACTGGATCATTTCACCAAACAGCGAGACGGATGTCTCTCAATATTCCACAGCACTTCATCACGGCGACTTTGATGATGATGTGCCGACGGTAACAGCCACCCTGGCGCGCATTCTTGGAAGAGAGAAGATCATGGCGAGATTCAGCTTTAACCGCTCGTCTTCCTCTCTCCGCGAGAAAAGATTACGGTTGACGAAATAACGTAAGCTCATCATTACAGAAGGCGGAAGACGGTAATCTCCTGCAGAACAGGTCCAAGGGGCGAAGAAGTCATAAACATTCAGAGAGCCTGGTTTATACACGGACCCTCTCGACGGTATTTTTGAAGGATATACGCAGGTTGCGCTAACGGCGCCGGCTGTGCTGGCTGCTGCATCCCGGGTGAAGTCTGGCATGATTCTTTATTATGTATGTACTTGCCGGCGTAATAATAATCTGCATCATAAAATGAGCCAGGAGGAAATCATGCCAACACGGAGTTATAACAAACAGGGATTAATCATCAAAAGGGGCAGCGAGGGAGCTTCGGTAACGCAAATTAAGGATCTCCAGAGAGACCTGAGACAGTTGGGATACCTCCCGGGTGGTATAGATGGTGAGTTCGGCAAAATGACAGAGGTGGCCGTAAAATCGCTCCAGTATGACCTTCTCCACAATGATGGGAGAAGCACCCGGCAGGATGGACACGCAGCAGTCCGTATCCTGGATTACAATCGTGGAAGGACCGTGCAGATAACGGGCGCGTTAACCCCGGCGCTCGCGGGCTGCATCGCCGACATGCTGGATGACGCAAACGTGCCGCTCCTTCCCAAGGCTGATGATCCTAAAGCAGAAAACAGCAAGCTCATCACCGTCATGAAAAATTTGCCGTCAACGGCAGTCCCCATCCCCTTCCTCATGGGAGTCCTGCGGCAGGAAAGCGGTTTAAAGCATTACCACGAGCCCAAAGCACGTGATGAGGATACGTTCATAACGGTGGGGCTTG
>Ga0115026_10000486_pt1 | contig 11004 bp, 9 predicted proteins | sample Mud_0915_D1_FD_83878 | JGI IMG/M metagenome (GOLD analysis project Ga0115026, IMG submission 83878) | Wetland microbial communities from Old Woman Creek Reserve in Ohio, USA - Mud_0915_D1 | ecosystem: Environmental > Aquatic > Freshwater > Wetlands > Sediment ...
CTTATCCCGAAAATATCCTCAATCTCTTTTGTCTTTTCTCTGAATATCCCATATTCAGATGAAAGCTTTTTTATTTCATCAGCGACTGCTTTGTTTTTTATTTTCCTTGGCAATACACCGTTCCTGATCGTATCCATCTCCACCCCAAGGTATTTGGCCCTTTCGGCGACAGACAGTATCTGGATACAGCGTTCGTCAAGAGACATCGCTGTTTTCTTCAGTTCATCAGAAAAGGCGACAATCACGTCGTTTTTTAGCTTCAATTGCTTGATCTCTTTGAGTATCTGTTCCCTGTTCTCCGTAAGGTCATTGAGCACCTTTTTCTTTGATTTCTTCTCTGATTCCTTGAGTCTCTTCAGCAGAATCCTTCTCTTTTGGCAGAGAGCTTTTATCTTGAGGGTTACTCCGTAAAACCTTTCCCTTTCGAAGGTAAGGTCCTCCTCCAGTTCTTCTTCGCCGTTTTGTATGATGTCCTTAAGCGGCGCATCCCCGCTTTCAACCATCTTTCCGAGAACTATGAGTTTATTCAAAGAAAAAGGCAGTGAAAATATCACCCTTGACAGCTTCTCTTCCCCTTGTTCTATTCTGACAGCAAGAGCTATCTCGTCGTCCTTCGTCAGCAGTGGGACCCCCCCCATCTCCTTTAAATAGCTCTTTACAGGATCGTACTCCCCTTCGATCAGGTAGTTTTTCTTTTTCTCTTCCTCATCCTCTTCTTCATTATCTTCTTCTTGTATTCCCTGTTCGTTTTCATACTCATTTTCGTCATCACGGTATTCATCAAAGTAATCGAAATGGTCCCTCATATCTTCTTCCCCTCTATGCGTTTTATCTTTTCGAGCACACGTGCATTGGAAAGCTTTGGATCACCTGTTAACGTAGCCAAGCGAAGTTTCTCCTCAATTTTCTTTCTTTCAATAGTCATTAAACAGTCTTCTATCATCCTATCGACATGTTCGATATCGAACCCCGGCTCTACAGAAAGTTTTGTATAAAGTATCCTTTCCTCCTCACCAGCGTCTTCGAGAACAGCACCTAGGGTGTCCTTATCCACTGCAGTGGAAATCTTGTCGAACAATGATACCACTGTTTCGTCCCTGATGTCTTTCATGTCCAGCCGTGAGGAAAAAGAAGCCAGTTTTTCCGGAAAGTGTATGACAGCGCTCAGCAGGAGATATTCCTCGCTGCTCCCTCTAACCGCGCGAGAGCCTGCAACTTTCCTTTCCTCCTTGAATGTCTTGCTCCTCTGCTTCCTGAACTCCTCCCGCAGCGTAACCTCACTGATCCTTGTTTTCCCTGACAATTCAATGAGCATTTCATCCGCTGCAAGCGGATCTGCATTCTGGGTTATCAGCGTTAATGCTTCCCTCACCACATCAATCATCTCTCCACGGGAAACACTGAAGAGAAAATCAACGATAGATTGCGCCTTCCCAAACAGCGCATTGAAAGCTTCACTGCCGTTTTTCCTCAAAAAGCTGTCAGGGTCTTCGCCTTCAGGAAGCAAGAGCAGCTTTGCTTTAAAGTTGTTCTGACAGAAGAGCGGAATAGATCTTTTTGCAGCATTGATCCCTGCTGCATCTCCGTCAAAGACGACAACGGCAGCATTGGTCATCTTCCGCAATTTTTGAAGATGCCCGGAGGTCAGGGATGTCCCGAGAGGCGCAATAACATTTTGAAAACCATACTGATAACAGATGATGACGTCCATGTATCCTTCGACAATGATCACAAACCCCCTGTCCCTTATGGCATCCTTTCCCGTATGCAGCCCATAGAGTGTTTCCGATTTTTTAAAAACCGGGGTTTCAGGAGAGTTGATATACTTCGGCATTGAGTTGTCCATAGCCCTGCCGCCAAAAGCAATCACGCTTCCGTTCATGCTCCGGATCGGAAAGATAATCCTCTCCCTGAACATATCATAGAGTCCATTGTTGCCCGATACAGCAAGCCCTGCATCCTTTATGATCTCATCGCTATAGCCGGCCTTTCTCATATGACGTAAAAGGTTGTTCCACCCTGAGGGGGCATACCCGAGCAGAAACAATCCGATCGATTCAAAGCTGACACCCCTTCCTTTAAGATACTCTTCGGCATCCTTCGTTGCCCGCAATGTTTCAGCAAAAAAATTGCCAGCCTCATGCAGCGCCTGCCTGATACGTTCATCTTTTTGAATGCTTTTTTGGTCAAACCTCCCGGCATCCATTGAAATGCCGGCTTTTTTGGCAAGCATGGTCACCGCCTCGTGAAAGGACAGACTGTCGTGTTTCTGCAGAAAAGTAATCACATCACCTCCTGCACCGCATCCGAAGCAGTGGAAGATCTGTTTTGATTGGCTCACCATGAAAGACGGGGTTTTTTCCTGATGGAATGGACAGAGACCCTTCCAGTTCTGACCTGATTTTTTTAATTGAACATAGTCAGAGATAAAATCAATGATGTCTATTCTGGACTTTATATCTTCAAGAAGCCTGTCGGTTTTCATAGGTCCCCTTGTAGATTATTTTACTCATTATTGCCACGAATATACTGCGAACTCTCAAGCCATAACTGCCAGATTTATGGTGTCCTGCTGACTCTCTGAAAGCCGGAGCATGAAAGGATATGTATTTCCGAGCCCTTCAGCACTTCATCCAGGAGCAGGTTCAGCCCAAGGTTATCACTAGCTATGTGTCCTGCCACCACTATGTTCAGGTGATTTTTCTCGGCTTCTTTCCGATGCTCTTCACTCAGATGCATCACCACGAGCGTGTTCACGCCTGTGGTCGCAAGGCTCTGAAAGATATCCTTTGAGCCTTCTGTTCCACCTGTCATATCAACAAATATCTTGCCGGCCTTCCTGCTCTCAGCTCCCAGAAGGATCTTTGGACCGGAACCATTTTTGGCAGCCTCCCGGTATTCAGGCAGTAATCTCAGGAAATCAATGATATCAGAAAGCAGATAGGGTTTTTTCTCCTCAAAGGAACTCTGCAGAAAGGTAGCAACCATATTATCTGCCGGGGTATGCAGGCACATAAACGGTATCCCGAGGAGCCTCGCGGCATCCACCGCCCGTGTATGATTTAAAGGCATCAGCCTTCGTTCAACTTCCCTCACCCTCTGTTCCATAAGGTCTTCCGCGATATTAATCGGAACACCATATCTTCTCAGGATATCAGACTGCATATACATGACAGCATACAGGTTCGCAAATGCACTTCCCTCCGGATGGTGTGAAACAACCAGATCAACTGCCCCACCCCTGTTTTTCAGACTTTCGCAGAGCAGTATTTCACCCACCTCAATATCAATACCAAGGAGGATGGTTTTCACGTCTTCTTCTCCGCTGCCGCTCAATATGCGGGAATCTGCATAAGGATTTATTAACGACTCTTGGTCAAAGAATTCTTTTTCCCCTGGCTTGAGATCACCGTATTCTTTTTCGATACGCTGCAAATCCTTCAATACCGCATCCCTGCCCCGGGGATCATTACTCATGCCGACGTCAACGGCCTTCTGATAAATTTCCCTGATCTTCATCTCTGCAATGTATCAGCCGTGCAAAAGCTCTCTTACTCTGTTGTTCACCCACTTGCCGTCTGCAATCCCCTTTATGCGGGGCGCAAGCATCTTCATGACCTTTCCCATATCACCTTCACTTTTTGCCGAGGATTCCTTTATAACCTGAAGAATCATAGCGTCGATCTCTTCAGCCGACAACTGCGCAGGCATATAGGACTGAAGTATAAGCAGTTCCTGGTTTTCCTGCTGGACGAGATCATCCCGGCCACCTTTCGAAAACTGCTCTATAGACTCCCTCCTCTGTTTTGCGAGAGTTGAAAAAATCGCAAGAATCTCCTCATCATGAAGCTCTCGCCCCTTGTCGATCTGCTGGTTCTTTACCGCAGCCTTTGCCATCCTCAGGACAGAAAGCTTCAACTTGTCTGATTTTTTTAACGCTGTTTTCAGGTCTTCATCAAGCTTTTTCAGAAGAGACATATTATCTCATTCCCAACTTAACTCTTTTTGCAGCTTTTTTCCGAGCAGCTATAGCTTTTTTCTTCTTCTTTACGCTTGGCTTCTCATAGTGCTCTCTTTTCTTCACCTCAGAGAGAATTCCTTCTTTTTCGCACTGTTTTTTGAACCTTTTAAGAGCATTTTCGAACGAATCGCTTTCACGCACCCTGATTGAGGGCATCCATATATCACTCCTCTCTGTTTAGAAATTGCAAACAATTTTATCAGTTTGGTAACAGGCGTGTCAATGCAATCTTTCCATAAACCGTTTGATTATAAAAGAAAAATGACTCAGCTGAATTCAGAGAGCATTTCCGGACACAGTTTATTTGAAAAATATGTTTATTTTATGATACATTCACTCATCTTTATACGTAATTGACTCTGAAACTTTTTCTGAACACAAACACTTTTTCATAAAACTTTTCAAGCAATAAACCGTAGCGGGCGAAAAGCATTGTTTCGTATATTTGTGATATTATCACTGCAATACTGATAAAAATGATTTCCCTTGACGCACTTATGAACAGTCTGAAAGAAACGATCATTCTTTTTGACAAAAAAACAGAAATCACCTTTATCAACAAAAGCGGAGAAGAGTTACTCCGAAAAAGCTCCAAAGATATTACAGGGAAAAAACTCTTGCAACTCTTTCACAGCGAAAAAACCATTTCACCCTTAATAAAAAAAACGATACGTGAAGGACGGTCTCTGAGAGGCAAATCTGTCGTTATGAATATCGGGCATCCCATCAATATAGATTTCAGCCTTTCACCTTTTTTTGTCAATGACAAGATTGACGGTGCCATATTGTCCATATCGGAAAACATACATATAACAGACAGGGAAGATTATGATTATGATTTTGACTCTGCCGTCTATCTGCTGGGCACGATCGCACACGAGATAAAAAACCCTCTCGCCGGGATCAAAGGTGCTGCCCAGTTATTGGGAAATATTTCCCGCGATGAAAGCATTAACGAATATATCAACCTTATTATCCGGGAAACCGACAGGCTGAATTCAATTCTCCAGGATTATCTCACAATATGCAAAAATCCATCCTTACATCCGGTAAACATACATGAAGTACTGGAAAAGGCTCTCTCTATCATGAACATCCCTGTCCTGAAGGCGGGGATTTCTCTCAAGAGGATGTACGACCCGAGCCTTCGGCAGATACAGGGAGATGAAGCAAAGCTTCTGCAGGTTTTTCTCAATATCATCAAGAACGCGGTTGAATCGATGAAAAAAGGCGGGAGGCTTGAAATCACTACAAGCCCCTCAAGAGAATCCTTCATTGATCACGGCAGGATAAAAAGATGGGTTTTAATCTCCATAAAAGATACCGGGAAGGGAATTCCTGAAAAAGATCTGAACAGAATATTTCTTCCCTTTTACACAAAAAAAAAATCAGGGACCGGCATAGGACTTTCTTTTTCAAAAAAGGTCATCAAAGATCACGGGGGATTCATCAAGGTCGAAAGCCAGATAAACAAGGGGACAGTTTTTCATCTTTACATGCCGTTTGAATATAATGGATAAAAATATCTTAGTGATCGATGACGATGAAAGCATCATCTGGGTTATCAAGAAGGCCCTTGAACCTTCAGGTTACAAAATAACCTCAAGGACAAAACTCGCTTCAGGACTGAAGGCTGTACACGACAAAACCCATATTATACTGCTTGATCTTATCTTCCCCGATGGCGACGGCCTTGAAGGGTTGAGGGAGATTCGCTCCATAAACCCTGATACGGTTGTCATTATGATAACCGCAAATGCCAAGATGCAGAGCACCATAACAGCAATGAAAGAAGGAGCCTATGACTACATCGAAAAACCTTTTGATATCGAGGAACTGAAAATCGTAATTGAAAATGCATTCAGGAACCTGTCTCTCAGAGAAGAATTGAAGAAATTCAAAAAAGCTGCTTTCGAGACAGAAAATCCCCAGATGCTCGGCAAAAGTCCCAAGATGCTCAAGGTTTTCAAGGATATCGGGAAAGTCGCCGCTAAAGACATCACCGTTTTGATAACAGGGGAAAGCGGCACAGGCAAGGAGCTTGTTGCAAAGGCAATTCATTATAACAGCAGTCGCTCTCCTGGTCCTTTTCTCGCAATAAATTCCGCATCCATACCAAAAGACCTGCTTGAATCAGAACTCTTCGGCTATAAGAGAGGGGCTTTTACCGGCGCCATAAAAGACAAGGGAGGGAAAATAGAGGCAGCTAACAGGGGTACTCTGTTTCTTGACGAAATCTCCGAGATCGATACTGATCTGCAGGCAAAGCTGCTCCGTTTCCTGCAGGAAAAGGAATTCACACCGTTGGGAAGTAACGAAACCATAAAAGCAGATGTAAGGATCATCGGAGCGTCCAATAAAGACCTTGCCACTGCCGTACAAAACGGACTGTTCCGGGAGGACCTCTATTACCGTTTTAACGTCGTTCAGATTAAACTTCCGCCACTGCGCGAACGGAAAGAGGACATACCGCTCCTTGCAAAAAACTTCCTCAGGGAAACTACCATAAAACTGGAAACTGGGGAAAAAGAGTTGTCCAGGGAAGCGAAGGCCCTGCTTTTGAAATATGACTGGCCCGGCAATGTACGTGAGTTAGAGAATGCCATAAAGAGGGCGTGTGTACTTTCCAGCGGAACAATAATAGAGAATAAGGACCTGCTGATAGAGGAAGATGAATGCTATTCCATCAAGGATTTCCTCGAAGAAAAGCTGAAACATTACCTGAAGGATTTGACCAATATAGGCAACTGCAACCTCTACAGCACTGTTCTTTCGGAGGCCGAAAAAGCCCTGATCAGCATTGTGTTAAAGGAGACAAACGGCAATCAGCTGAAAACCGCAAAGGTGCTCGGAATTAACCGCAACACGCTCAGATCAAAGATCAAGGAATACAAAATCAAGTAAAGAAGTCCCCTCACTCTTTGAACATCCTGCCAGAGTTCATGTCTGCCCGCTTGAAAGTATTTTATGTTTATCGTGGCAGAAAAGACCTTTGTAGGAATCATGGTATTCAGCAAAGAACTTCCCGAATTCTTGTCCGGCCAGAAATGCACATGGGAGATGAGTCAGACCGAAAGACAAACCAGAATTGTCTGAAAGCCCGTTTGCTCAGGTATCCCATTGATGCTCAAGAGCGGAGACATTGAATTCATTTTGGAGAAAAGGGTCAACCCGGTTGTAGTTACGGTTTCACAGATACAGCTTCCCGGCGAAGGATACTTTATCTCTTGACGCAAGCCTCGCCAGACTCATCATGGAACGGAAAATAACTGTCGAAGAAGGGGCGAGATATGCTGAAGACCCGGCTTTTTACCAGAAGATGATAAAAGGAAGCGAAACGGAAAGGGGTTAAAAATAGTCTTCCCTCTATGTACCAAGCTTAATAATCCCTTTCGTGATCGCAAATTTTATCAGGGCCGCGCGGGAATGCAGATCAAGCTTTTCCGAGATATTGGTCTGATGTGCAATTACCGTCTTTGCGCTGATATCTAGCAGGCTGGCAATTTCTTTATGGCTGTGGCCTTCGGCTATCAACTTCAATACCTGCTTTTCCCTGTCGGTAAGTTTTTCGTACGGGACATCAAGTGCCATTTCTCCAGACTTACCGAGATAGCCGTCGATAACCTTTGTAGCGATCGTTGAATAGAGGTAGGATTCCCCTTTTGCAACCGCTCTGATTGCAGTGATGAGGTCAGTTCCTACAGCATGTTTCAGTAAATATCCCGAAACGCCAGCCTTCAAAAGCCTGCTCACATATTCCTGATCATCATATTGACTCAATATAAGTATCTTGATGTCAGGATGCCTCTTCTTGATCTCGACCGTTGCCTCAATACCGCCGAGTTCCGGCATCGATATGTCCATAATAATCACATCAGGCTTCAGCTTTTCGGCCTTTTCTATCGCCTCAAGTCCGTTTGAAGCCTCTCCGATAACTTGGATGTCATCATGATATTTCAGAAAAGCGATAATACCTTCCCTGACCAAGGCATGGTCATCTACAATCAAAACGCTGGTCTTGTTCATTTTTTCACTTCCTATGTTATTATTGGGATATCTATCGTTATCCTTGTTCCTTCGCCAGGGGCTGAGAATATCTGCATTTTGCCGTCAAGGAGATTCACCCGCTCCCGCATGCCTAACAACCCGAGCCCTCTGCCGTCCTCTGTCTGTTTCAGGGCAGACGGGACATCAAAACCCCGTCCGTCGTCTTCTATGTCAACGGAGATACTTTTTTCACGTATCTGAAATATGACAAATACATTTTCAGCCTCTGCGTGCCGCGCTATATTCACGATCACTTCCTGTATAATTCTGAAAAGCGTAATTTCGACATACGGGTTGAACCTCGTTCCCTTTGCCCCTATGATATTAAAAAAAGATTCTATCCCCTTTCCCCCCAGATGCTTTTCGAGAAGCCATCGGATGGCTGCCTCAAGGCCAAGATCATCCAGGATCGATGGCCTCAGGTTCTGTATGAGATTGCGGACACTGCTCAGCATCGAAATCACGAGCCCTTTCACCTCATCAACTTTGCTGCCGGGGTCATGTGCAGTGTCCAACTTGCACATTTCCAGCTTCATCAATATGGCGGACATGGACTGCATGGTGTCATCGTGGAGACCTCTGGATATCCTCTTCCTTTCTTCCTCTTGAGCAGCGATAACCTTTTTCAGGAGGTTTTCCACCTTCTTTTGACTCTCCTTTATCTCCCTTGTCCTCTCCGCTACCTTATGCTCCAGTTCGATGTTATAATTGCGGAGCGATTCGAGAGAGTCGGCCAACTTGACCCTCATGACCTCAAAACTACTGCTCAGCATGCCTATCTCATCGACGCCGCCGAAACCGATGGACCTTGACATATCACCCGAAGCGATACTCTGTGTCGCGTCGATAAGTTCATGGACCGGCTTTACGATACTCCTGCTCATACCCACAGCGATGAAGAGGGCTATCCCGATCGAAACGATGCTGAAGAGAAGAAAGGTTTTTCTTAGGTTCCGTGCTGGTGCAAATACATCTTTCTCCGGCTGGAGTATGGATACTCCCCAGGGTGCTATTTCGAGGGGTGAAAATGCAAGCACGTCGGCAGAGCGCTCATCCGCATTTTCTCCCTGCATCTTTTCACCTTCATGGCATCTGTGGCACCGCCTGACAGCAGACATCTTCTCCCCAATCAGGTCTGCAAGGAATCTGTTATGATCACTCCCGGTAAATATCCTGTTCGGATTGCTTGATGCTATAACGATACCATGGCTGTCCACAATCTCGATATTGGTATTTGGCCCGGAGGGCGCAGACTTAATAACCTGGTTCAGCATATAGTTGGTGGGATTGATCTCTCCGCCTGCCACCCCGATAATTTCACCGTCTTTGCTTTTTAAGGGCACCAGTGCATAGATGACCTTTTTTTTTGACGGCTCAACCGTATAGATATCAGATATGGTGGGTTTCCCCTCCAAAATAACCCTGTTTATATGAGGAACGCTTAAAAGATTCGGGGAATTCCCAAGCCTTGGGGGGTACGTCAGAAGCATCGTGCCTTTTCTATCGAGGAGGAAAATACCGTCGGTAAATATTGAGTACTGATACGCTGCCTCCAGCGCTTTTTTTTCCGGCTCCCAGTTATTGTCCCTGAAATCAATGCTGCCTGAAAGGGATATGTCATAAAGTCTGTTAAAATTGCTTTCAAGTATGGAATCGGTATACCTGGCTATCATTCTCGCCAGATCGACCCTCCGCTGCATGGAACGGCCTATCGTGTCATTGACCGTGAGATAACTCAAGATCCCGAGGCTGGTTATGATAATCAGAATGCTGAGCAGGATAGAGATAATTATTCTCTTATACAATGCATTCCCCCGCGGCAGAGATGAATGATCACCACGTTTAACCGGTCTCTTGTTTTATGGCTTCTGTTCCCTTTGCAGGCCCGTGTTCTATTGATTCGCCTGTTATCCTCTCGTATTCGAGCGGGTGCTCGTGCTTCATGCGGGACACGGATATCTTCCCGGTAAATATCGAAGTATCGAGAGGAAATACCTCCGGGCTGAATATGGCGTTATACAGATGCCATACCACGATGACGAGAAACGCGAGCAGGGCTTCATTGGAATGGGCAGCCTTTGCAGCAGGGATCAGTTCTCCGGGCAGATAGGTCACTACTCTCGTAGGAAACCACAATACAAGGCCCGTTGCGATCATGAGCAATCCTCCCACAACCACTCCCCAATACTCGAATTTCTGTTTATAGTCGTACCGGTCACACCGGGCAGGCTGGTCCGTTATCCCGAAATAATATCTGATATTCTCGATGGCATCGGTAAAGTCTTTCTTGTTTATCACCATCGAAGCAGGCCATTTCCTGAAGATAACGCCCACAGAACCTATAAGAATATGGCTGATCGTGAGGAAGGAGAGGCATAATCCGATATACCGGTGTATCATCCTCACGGAGTCAACGCCACCGAGGCTCATGATCACCCACTGCGAAAAATTGTATGTATGAAATTTCTGAGACAATCCTGTTACAACCAGGATCACAAACACCGTCATGTTCAGCTGGTGTTCGATGATCCTGAAACTGCTGAACCTCCTGACCTTGTCACCGACTATCAAACTGCTGTCTTTCATGATCATGACCTCCTATCTGTTAACCGTATAGCGCCAGATATGTAAAAGTATCTGCAGGATGAGGCCGACCATCATAAAGGGGATAAAGATCTTATAGATCAGGTTGATCATAAAGACAAGCGGTGCCTTCTTCAAGCTCGGCTCATAATGTGATATCCAGCTGTCAGGAAAATTCTCCGAGGCACTCGGATGGCACTTCTGACATCTTTTGAGCAGGTTCGCCTTCACTATCGAAGATTTCGGCCCTGTGGTAGCGGTTATATCGTGAACGCCATGACAATCAATACAGACAGCGATAGGCTTCGTAGTTGTATTGTCGCCGAAATCCTTCTGCTTCTTATACAGCTTCA
>Ga0115026_10000487_pt1 | contig 10982 bp, 13 predicted proteins | sample Mud_0915_D1_FD_83878 | JGI IMG/M metagenome (GOLD analysis project Ga0115026, IMG submission 83878) | Wetland microbial communities from Old Woman Creek Reserve in Ohio, USA - Mud_0915_D1 | ecosystem: Environmental > Aquatic > Freshwater > Wetlands > Sediment ...
ATGTTAGAATCTTTCTCATTCCATGAATAGAGTACAGTAGGAATCAAGATTCTTTGATGGATATGTTCTTGCAATGTGCCTGTAAACTTTACTACTCTTTGCACTTCTGCAAGAATACGTGAATACTGCTCTTTCTTGTTTGATTGTTCCATGACTACACCTTGCCTGTCGGCTTTAGAGAAAAGATAAAAGAGTATCCTAATGGATACTAATAAGCCCTGCCCGTGACAAGGCTTAGTGGTATTCATTTAGCAACCTTAATCCTTGAGTCAAACTCCCAATAAGCACGAGTGGGGATATGGGTTACATGATACTTCTCACCTTCTATCCTTATTGTACCTGTGAGCCGTCCATCAATGTGCTGGTAGCATGGGTGAACTTCTACGTACTGTTGTTTGATTCTCATCATTGAATCAACCACTAATTGACTTTGTTTAGCAGAAAGGCGGATAGCTCTTTTATTTGGTCTATTAGTCTTACCTGGACTTTTTACTTTTTTGTTCATGTTGGCTTACCTTTATCTAGTTATAATAATTATAAACACTCGAAGAATGCTTATAAGTATTGCGGGCATGTTGTCAGTCGTTATCCCGATGCGACATCTTTTTCACTTAACAAAGTTAATAGGCAAGGTTTCCTTGAAAGTCATTAAGCTATCTGGCTTCACTCTTTCAAGTAGTCACTTGGTTTTTTAACTTTTACTTATTCGGGGTGGCAATGCCACACATGCGATATAAGTTAAGCTACCAGTCCATTGACTAAGCACCGTTGGGCTTAGATTACCTGTGCACAGGCTTCGTTAACTATGATATCCGTGGAAACAAGTTTGCTAGGCTTGCTCATAGTTAAGCGGCTTCGATCCTAGATTATCAAGAGGCTAAATCTTTGTCAAGTTCCATTCAGAAAACGAATGTTATATAGCCCTAAGCTAATCGATCTGTTTGTGGGAACCTTCCTAGTTCCGTTGTATTCAGACTATCGAATCTATTGAAGATTGTCAAGTCTTGTTCATTCTCTACTATTAAAGGTTAGTGGAACCTACTGGATTCGTTAATCGATCCAGTGCTTACAGATTATCGAAGAAAAGGTAAGAAGTCAATAGGCTTGTATGAACATATATAATAAGGAGTGAGGGGATTGATCCCCTATACCCACTAGATCTAGTATATACAGTGCCATAGAGCTACTATATATAGTGGATCAAACCAGAACCATTGACAATCTGCTAGATTCCATGAGATAATGTAGGGTTAACCATGTCCATCAGCACTTATTAATATTATTACATGGTGAGATTCTGTGGGACTAGGGGGGTTGGTTAGGAACGGGTACTTGCTGACTATGGGGACTATAGTATCGATCCCACATACCCGTAGTACTTATTTTCTAACAGAACCATTATATCCCATATACCCGTAGTACTTACTTTCTCTACAACCTTATTTTTCTTTCTCTTTTTCTCTATAGACCAGGGGCGGTGTGCCCAGGAATTCAGAGAATTCTAAGAGAGGTAAGAGAAAAAAATAAAAATATCAAATACAATTCCACCATATAGATCTAATAGATCTCTTAGTCATTTAAGTTTTAGGAACTTTTAGACTTTTAAAATGTCTAATCCATAAAAACCCTAAAGGATTATAGGAATAAAAAGAAATAAAGGAAAAGGTCCTATATGTACTTATAGATAATCAATATAAGGTTAATGAAGGGACTGAATGAAGAACTGATAATACCTATAGAGACTTATAGACTATGAACTATTTATATAAATTAAATTTAATATTACTTAAACTAGAAACAAACAAATGGACTAAAGATGTAGTGGATCTGTTAAGATCTGTGATCTTGTCGATCCTTTCCCTACTTGAGCCTAAAGGAAAATAAATGGCATACCAAAGAGATTATAAAAAAGAATACGCAAACTACCAAGGGACTAAAGAACAAAAGGAGAAGCGGGCCTCTCGTGGTCGTGCTCGCTATGCCCTTATGAAAGAAGGAAAGTGCGCAATAGGTGATGGAAAGGATGTTGATCATAAGAACACCAATGCCAATGATAATCGTAAATCAAATTTAAGGGTACAACCAAAGAGCGTTAATCGTTCTTTCCCAAGGAACAAAAATGCTGGAAAGAAGTAAACAAGAAAAGATTGAATACATACTTGATCTGATGACTGATGAGGAGGTTAGCTTACTAGATCTCCTAGAATATCTGGATCATAGATACCATGTGATCCTACAGCGAGCATTGAAGGAATTTAAATGAATGAAGAATTAAATAATATTAATATTGAGTTCTCCGATGGAGAACAGGAGGAAGGCTCCCTCATCAAAGCTAAATCACCAAGGCTAGATGCTTTGGAGAAGTTGTATGTTCGCTCGTATCTCTCCTCCCTATCCCACGCTCAAGCATATAGACAGGTAAAGCCTGGACTCAAATCATACTCCGAAGATAATCCTTACTCCCGCAGAGAAAACGTACAATTCTACATTAATCTTTCTCTTCAAGAAAAGGCTGAAGCAGAAGGCCTTACCACCAATAAAATCCTACAGCAACTATGGAAGGAAGCCATCCGTGAAGATCGCTCCTCCAATCACTCTGCCCGAATCACTGCCCTCACTACCCTCGGTAAACATCTTGGACTATTTAAAGAAGAAAAACAAAAGGAAAGCCATACCTTTAATATTGTTAGTTACGGCTCTCCGTCTTCTGTTAAAGTGGAAAAAGTAGAGGAAGTGGAGGAAGAAGTCCAGCCTACTTCCCTTGATTTTGAAATAACTACATATGGAGATGAAGAAGAATGACCATTTACGTTTATAGATCTTCAGACACAAACGCACCCGCTGGTATGACTAATGTTGCTGGTTCGCTAATCACAGTATTAGATGGACTACTTATAAATGGATATTCATTAGGTACAGTTTCTTCAATCACTAGGTCTGGTTCCACGGCTACCATCACCTTCTCCTCTTCACATGGATTGGTTACGAATTCTACCTATAATAAAGTGTTGATAGCTGGTTCCGATCAAGCAGAGTATAATGGTACTTTTAGACTTACAGTTACCTCCTCTACTCAAGCTACCTTCACGGTAAGCGGTACTCCTGTCACCCCAGCTACAGGTTCAATCACTTGCACTAAACCAGGGGGTGGATGGACTAAATCTTTTAGTGGCACTAATAAGGCTGTCTATCGTCCAGCCTCCGGTTCTCAACTCTATATGCGTATTGATGATACAGGTACTATTTCAGCTCGTTTTCGTGGATATGAAACAATGTCTGACGTGGATACTGGCACTGGTCTTTTTCCTACGGATGTACAGCAATCTGGTGGTCTTTATATAAACAAAGCTAACTCCGCTACACCTAGAGAGTGGTTTGCAATAATCGATTCTGATTATATAGTACTTGCATCTAGATATGATGGAAATACATATATGCTTAATTTTTTTGGAGATTATACCTCACTCTATACTGGATCTAATCCTTATAATTGTTATATTGAAGGATCTACAACTTCTGGAGGGGTTCCTGTAAGTTATGCTTTCACCTCCGCACCAACTAGCGCACAATCAGGTTTCTATGCACCTCGTTCATATGATGGAACAGGTACAAGTAGATCAATTGGACGTTGGTCTAATTATGTTTATAATACTACAGGGCATAGTAGCGGGACACTTACAAGTTATCCAGATCCTTGTACTGGAAAACTTATATGGGGAGATGTATATGTCGGCCTAGGTACTCATTATGGTATAGATAAAACTTGTATATCATATGCTCATCCAGTTACTTCATGGAATGAATGGGACACTCTTAGTCTAGATGGATCTAGATCTAATGAAGTATATGTATTTGTTACCTGCTACGTATCCTCTTATAGAGGTTGGTTTAGGATAGAATAATGGCTCATATAAGTGCATCCTTTCTTAATTTAACTAGCGTAAATAGTAAAGTCATACCTATCTGGAAATCTTATTCAGATACAAGTGACATAGTAGGACATCTTTTTAATAAAACATTAACTGGTATTGTTACTGTAGCTGGAGTTAATCAAGCTAATTCTCCTGTTTTCATTTATTACAGAGACACAGGTAAACTTATTAAAAGATGTTTAACAGATGCTAATGGAGTCTATACTGTTGATTTCTTAGATTCAGCAGATGCTTCTAAATACTTTGTTGTTGCAATTACAGATCACCCAAACGGATATAACGCTCAAATATGGGATAAACTAACTCCAGGATAATCAATGGCCTACTTACCTCCTTCGTATACAGTCGTAGACTTTGATTTTACAGGAGCGGGTTATTCAGCACCTTCTTTTAACTTGGTGGATTTTAATATAGATCCACCTCCAGGTGTTGTCTTTGGTACGGCTACCTTCACTCTATCCTCTGGTGGAATATCATTTTTACGATCTTCTTATTACAATAATATATCACAGGCTAGCTATACGCTAACCAATAATCCAATCCTATTTAATAGAAGTTTAAAATTAAGTATAACACCAGCAATTTATACTTTAAATCTTTATTTAAATAACGATACTCCATTCATAATACATAATGTTAGCTATTCCATTACTGCGAGTAATATCGGTTTAAATAAAGGACCAGTACTGCCGATTGATCTGCCTACTGAATATATAGATACTCATAAAGATATTAATATGAGTAAATTAAGTATATTGCCAGTGACCTCCTATACATCTTCGGTGATTGTTGGCGATCTTATTTTAAACTATGGAAAAACTCATGTTATCGATTCTGCAAGTTATACGCTTACCAATAGCGACCTAGCCTTTTCTAGAAACTATGCTCTTGCAATTGATGTTAATGCTAGCACGGTAACAGCCCAATATAATTCACTTTTCTATAATAAAACATTTGCAATTAGTGCGGCAACCTATACGCTCACTCATCAGCCTATTGTAATTGGAAGTTCTACATTCTTCCCTATAGGTACTGCCTCCTTCTCTACATCCTTACTAGATGTAACCATGAGGCAAACAAATAAATTGCAAATAGGAAGTACTTCTCTCAACTTAAGTTGGACTTTTTATCCTAGTAAACAAAGTTACCATGCTATCACTACAGGCAACTATACTTTAACTACTAATCCTATTCTCTTTAACTACAATCGTTATATGACGTTCTTTGGTAACTATGCTGTTACCAATCAACCAATTAGCCTATCTGCACAAAGATTGATAACCTTGTTAACAAGTTATTCGCTTACCCATAATCCAATTAATCTGAATAGGATTATCACGCAAATAATTGATACCAATGCTATTACGTTAACATATAATGATTTTGGAACCTTATCTGGTAAACTGCTAACTACCACTAATGGAACTTTCTCTCTAAATTACAATCTAATAGATCTATTAAAAAAGAGTAACTTAACTATAAGTTCAAGTTCATTCTTATTAAATTATCTCCTTTCGTTAGATTATGATCGTATTTTCTCATTAAATGTAGCTAATTACTTAATTACTACATCTCCTCTTCTTCCAACTTCAAATTTTGAATATACAAATGATGTAAGGCTTTTCATATTACAGCCGTTTGAATATATTCATATCATAGACGATACTCCAAATATACAAATTGATGGATCAAATGTAAATATATTTGATTTATCTTCTAATAATAACTTATTCATTAATTAAGGAATAAAATGGCAACATTTAATAAATTTGATTCTTTTGTAGAGGCTCTTGCAGAGAAAGTACATAATCTTGGCTCTGATCAATTGACGGTAGCCCTTACAAACTCAGCACCAGTAGCCACTAACACTATTCTGGCTAACTTAACTGAGATTGCATATACAAACTTGTCGTCTCGTAACTTGACAACCTCCTCCTCTTCTCAAACAAGTGGTCTCTATAAACTTGTTGTCAACGATTTGGTATTGACGGCTACCGGCGCTGTAGGTCCTTTCCGTTATGTTGTTGTCTATAATAACACTGCAACCAATGATGAATTGATTGGTTGGGCAGATTATGGATCAAGTGTCACAATGGCTAATGGTGAAACATTTACCTTGGACTTCGATGGTTCTGCTGGCCTCCTGACTATTCAATAATCATGACTATTATCTATTCTGAAGACTCAGGCAAAATATATTGGCCTGATACCGATCTACACGATCCTAATTCAGAGAAAGATTATTATTTGAGTTATCGACCTGCTACCCGTCAAAGTGATAAGGCTTATGTGAAGGGTGTAGATGTTGTAATTCCGGTAACCGATAATGGCTGTATGTATGAATGTATTTCTGGCGGAATTAGTGCTTCCACTCCGCCAACATTCTCTACAGAGGAAGGAGCTAGCACCACTGACGGCACAGTTAAGTGGAAATGCAAACCGCTTCTCTCTCGTTTAAAGGCAGGAGATGTAATCACTACTTCCACCTGGTCTGGCGATACTGGAGTTACAATCTCCAATACTGCCATTCTAAATGGAATAACTACAGTTGCTAAGGTAACTGCAGTCCCTTCCTCAGCCACATCTTTCTCTATTACCAATCATGTAACCATTACTCGAGCTAACGGTCGTGTAGAAATTTTTGATAAAACACTAGTTATACCTATTGATAACATATGACGGAACGAACAGAACGAAGACAAAATCCGCCATTAACCCCAGCTCAAATAGAGCAAATTATTGAGGATATTGGTGAACAAATTGCAGAAAAGGCTGCAGAGAAAGCATTAGCAAAAATGGAGGAAAAACTTTATCAACAGGTTGGCAAACATTTCGTTTCTAAACTTTTACAATTTACTGGATTAGTATTGCTATCAATAGCCTACTACCTTAATAGTAAGGGTTTATTTAAAATAGGATAATATATGAGTGGAATGATCCTATCCATGAGTAAGGAAAGTCTTGGAGATAATAGACAAGGAAGATGTGATAATGAAGGTTCAGTCTGTGTAATTCCACCTACTGCCGGCCTTCCTTATCAATATTTTTTAACAACTACTGGTAATGGACTAGGTGCTATTTCATTAGCCTCTGATTTTTCAGGAGCACCAACAAACGCTTATTATAAAACATCTACTAGACTAGATATTTATAACTTAATTATAACTATTAGTGATAATGCTAACTTTACTCAAACAGATTTTGGAGCTATAGCTGGTGGTCTTACTAATGGTATTAAAATTTATGCTGGATTAGGCCCTCAAGGGGGTAATGTAGAAGTACCACTTCTCTCTACTAATCTAAGGCCTATAAAGAGAAATTATGAATGGTATGGTTTAACTCCACACGTATCCTTAACATCTTTTGCTGGTCTAAGTCAAACACTTATTATAGATTTTGATATTGTCAATGAGTATGGAAAAGTTTTTCCTTTAGATGCAGAACAATCAATTATTGCAAAATTAAATGATAATTTTTCAACTTTAGTTGATTTTACAATTGGTATACGCGGTACTAGATATACATAGGAATAATATGAATTTATTAGAAAAAATGTTTGCAGCAGGTAATGCACTTCGTGCAGGTGAATCATTAAAAGATCCTGCTAGATGGAAAAATGTTCAGAACTCAATGAACGCTTTAGTTATTATTATTGGAGTTGGAGCACAGTTTGCAGGTTTTCCAATCGATGAGTCTCAAACGAACGCTATTGCTTATGGTATTGCTACCATTCTTGCTCTCGTGTCAAATGTTTACCTTACCACTGCAACCACAGACAAAATTGGTTTGCCTGCTAAAAAGTAAACCACTAGAAATAGATGATAGCGAAGTTCTCCTAAATAACTACGCTATCCTCCTTTATATGGATTGTAATGAAGAAAGTAAGTAACCTACGAATAGATCCAATAGCAGCAGTATGCAGAGTATACCCAGATAAAGTGGATACCTCAATCCCTTTACAAGATGAGCATCAACCTTATTCTGGTTCTTTTGTTCTTCTTTTTTCAGATAATGGAAAAGTAAGAATACAAGGCTTAAACACAGAGATCTCCCTCTCCAATCAAAGAGATCTTTTTAAACAACTAAAAGAAGCTGGTTATTCAGAGATTGAATGGCGGCATAAAGGAAAATCAATTAACAGGAAATTATGAGTGTAATAACTATACCCTATAAATTTACTCCTCGTTCTTATCAGAAGGAGCTATTGGCAGCACGAGATGCTGGTTTTAAGCGCATGCTAGCGATCTACCATCGTAGGGCAGGTAAAGATAAGACTATGTTTAATTTGATCGTTAGAGAGGCTCTCAAGCGGCGTGGGGTATATTATTATTTCTTTCCTGAATATGCTCAAGGAAGACGGGTTATTTGGGACGGTATGGATGGTTCTGGATTTAAGTTTCTAGACCACATACCTCCTTCCCTTCTTCAATCTAAGAATAGTACAGACATGAAGTTGGAGTTGACCACTGGTTCCATCATTCAGATACTGGGTACAGATAAATTTGATAAAGTACGTGGTTCCAATCCAGTTGGTTGTGTATTCTCAGAATTTGCTTTCCAGAACCCAAAAGCCTGGAATATTATTAGACCTATCCTCTCTGAGAATGGTGGGTGGGCAGCTTTCAATTCCTCTGTAAATGGTAAAAACCATTTTTATGAGATGTATAATTTAGCTCTTCGTAATCCAAATTGGTTTGTACAGAATTATAATGTAATGGAGACCTTGGATGAGAACGGAGAAAGATATATTAAGGATGATGTAATTGAAGAAGAAAGACAGTCAGGAATGTCAGAAGAATTAATTCAGCAAGAATATTTTAATAACTGGACTGCTAACTCCAATGGCTTTTATTATCTTGCTTATATTGAAGACTTAGAAAAGGAAGGACGAATAGGTAATGTACCCTTTGATCCTTCAGTTCCTGTAGAAACTTGGTGGGATATTGGTACTGGCGACTACACTTGCATTTGGTTTACTCAAATTATAAATAAAGAAATTAATGTAATTGATTACTATACTTCTAATAATAAGGGAGTAGATCACTATGCTAAAATCCTTCAAAATAAACCGTACGTCTATCGTTCTATCAATTTCCCTTGGGATATTGGTCATTCTGAATGGGGCACTGGTCGTACTAGAATGGAAGTAGCAGAAGAACTGTTTAGAGGTACTCGCATTAATGCCATTCAGAAGTTATCTAAAGCAGAAGGTATAAATGCAGTTCGTATGATCTTGCCTAGATGTAATTTTGATAAATCGAAATGTATGGTTGGCTTAGATGGTCTACGTAACTACAGAAAGAAATGGGATGATAAAGGTCAAATCTTTAAAGATGAACCAGTCCATGATTGGGCCAGTGACCCTGCAGATGCGTTTAGAACGCTTGCCGTAGGAATAACTATACCTCGTACTAAATCATATAATGACGGATATAAAAGCGTATCCACAGCAATTAGAACTAAGAATTGGAGAATCGCGTAACAATGGCGAATATATTAAAAGAAAGAGAGTTAGCTGAAAAACAGTGGATGCGATACCAATCTGCAATTACTCGTGGACACGCTAACTACCAAGAACAAGCTAAACTTTGTGAGAATTTCTATTTAGGTGGTGGTAGACAATGGTCTGATGAAGATAAAGAAGCTCTTGATGAAATGGGTAGACCATATCTCGAAGAGAACATTATCTTCTCTACAGTGAATACCGTCCTTGGTTACCAGACTCAAAGTAGAATGGATATTGCATTTAGGCCAAGAGAAGTAGATGATCAAGATGTGAGCGATGTGCTTACTAAGCTCTCCATGTTTCTTACAGATCAAAATAAGTATCCTTGGAAAGAAAGCCAAGTATTTGCTGATGGTCTTATTCAACAGCGTGGTTTCTTTGAAATCAAAATGAATTTTAACGAGAATGTCTATGGAGATATAGATATTCAAGTATTAGATCCACTTGATGTTATTCCAGATCCTGATGCCAAGTCGTACGATCCCGATGATTGGGCAGACGTAATGGTTACCTCTTGGATGTCCTTTGATGATATTAAGGAAACTTATGGTCTTGGTAAGTGGAGACAATTACAAAGTCAATTAGAAAAAGAACCTGATTTTGGTAGTGATGGTCTTGAACAACCACGTAATAAGTTCTCTGATCAAGAGAATATGTCCTTCTATTACTTGGATGATAGCGATGAACCACATGCCCGCCTAATCTCTAGACAATATTGGAAATTACAGAATAGAGAGTTCTTCTTTAGTCCTGCTACTGGAGATCTTTATCCAGTTCCAGATACAATGAAACCTAGAGAAAAGAAGGCATATGCTAAATCTAAATCTTTTGAAATTATTAAAAAAATAACTAAGAGAGTTAGATGGACTGTTTCCACTGGAAACGTAGTTCTTCATGATGCTTGGTCTCCCTACAAACATTTTACCATTGTCCCCTACTTCCCTTATTTTAGAAGAGGTGTTACCGTAGGTCTTGTAGATAATCTTATTAAGACTCAGGAAATGCTTAACAAGGTTTATTCTCAGATATTGCATGTAGTCAATACTACAGCTAACTCTGGTTGGCTTGTTGAAGAGAATTCTATTGTAAATATGGATGTAGAAGATCTGGAAAGTGTTGGAGCACAGACAGGTCTTGTTCTCGAATATAAAGCAGGTAGAACTCCTCCAACAAAGATTGAAGCTAATCAGGTACCCACAGGTTTAAAAGATTTAGTTACTTCTGGCGTAGATTTGATTAGGTTGATTAGTGGTGTAAGTGAATCTTTCCAAGGTGGAAAAAGTAATGAGGTAAGTGGTCTTGCAATCCAATCAAGAGTTCATCAATCAGCGATACAGCTAGCTGCTGCCATCGATAGTCTTTTTAGAACTCGTAATATGATTGCAGAAAGAGTATTAGAATTAATTCAATCATTCTATACACAAGAACGTACATTTGTTATTACTGGTCCAAATAGCGATGGTAAAGATGAACAACAACGCCTCACTATTAACCAAGAAAGTGAAGATGGTTCTGCATTAATTAATGATGTTACCGTTGGCAAG
>Ga0115026_10000489_pt1 | contig 10942 bp, 10 predicted proteins | sample Mud_0915_D1_FD_83878 | JGI IMG/M metagenome (GOLD analysis project Ga0115026, IMG submission 83878) | Wetland microbial communities from Old Woman Creek Reserve in Ohio, USA - Mud_0915_D1 | ecosystem: Environmental > Aquatic > Freshwater > Wetlands > Sediment ...
GTAGTAACACCTTTTTTTGCCTCAATGGACACGGTAAAGGCAGTACCGACTTGGGCAGTATTCTCATCGGTCATCATGGGAAGCTGCAGTTCCTCAACTCTTTGGGGGGCTAAGGAGAGGCAGATGAGCCCCCTTCCATATTTTGCCATGAAGTTTATGGCAGCGGGGGTAATCTTTTCCGCTGCCATGCAAAGGTCTCCCTCGTTTTCCCTGTCTTCGTCATCAACAAGGATCACCATCTTACCGTTTGCGATGTCTTCTATAGCTTCGTCTATAGTATTGAATTTGTACCTGTGCATGATCTACTCCTCCTGGATATATCCCGACGTTTTCAGGGACCTGACGAATCGTGCATCGCTATCCCCTTCTTCCTTGCGATCCCCCTCGAGAAACCTTGCCACATATTTCCCTATAATATCCGCCTCGAGATTTACGGTGTCACCTGCATTTTTAAACCCGATGGTGGTGAGACGGGCGGTATGGGGAATGATCACCACAGAGAAGCTATCCTTGGCCGCTTGCACCACCGTAAGGCTTATCCCGTCCACCGCCACAGAACCCTTTTCCACAAGAAGCCTGGTCACTTCTCCAGGCGAATCAATTACCACCTTAAAGGCATCTCCCATCACGGTTTTTGACCTGATCTTTCCCACGGCATCCACATGGCCTGTCACAAAGTGTCCGCCGAGCCTCCCATCAGACCTGAGGGAGGGCTCAAGATTTACCCTCTCTCCCTGACTGAGCAGTCCGAGGTTTGTGGAACGCACCGTCTCATCAGAGAGGTCAAAGGAGAGCATGCTCCCCCCACGCGCCACCACAGTGAGACACGCTCCATTGATTGCAATACTGTCCCCGATAGCTGCATCTTTTGCCAGGGTGTCTGCGGAGAGGGTGAGGGAAGCACCGGGCTGTTTCCTGCTCAGGGATACCACGGTCCCCAATTCAACGATGAGCCCTGTAAACACCTTATTCCTCCACGTCGACCGTGAAGTGCAGTGTCCTCTGATAAAGTCCAAGAATATCCACATCCACGGACCATGAGGTCTGTATGCGGATGGTATTTGTCTTCTTGGTAATCTGGATATCATCAGCCTCAATGGGTATTTTTTGATTCTGCGCAGCCTCATAGAGCTGGGCCCTTGTTTTCTCGACCTGCCCCAGTTCGATACGCGCAATCTCCTTTGCTTCGCTCTTGAAGGCTGAATAGCGGTAGTAGGGAATCCCGAACTGGATACCAGAATAAACGAGGAATGCCATAACCGCAATGACCAGCAGCGGCTTTATGAACCCGTCGTTGTTTCGAAGATGTCTCATTTGACCAACCTCCCTATCCTTTCAAATCTCGGCCAATGGTTCTTCCCGTCCCACGACCAGTACAGAATGAGGGCCTCTCCCCTAATATCTCTTATATCCACATACCCCCAGTATCTGCTGTCATAGCTCTGGTCGCGGTTGTCTCCCATCATGAAATATTTTTCCTTCGGAACGATATACGGTCCGAAATTGTCCCTCGGTTCGATACCCCCAGGCCGCAGGGAGGTGTCGGTGTGCTGGGCATAAGGCTCATCCACGGCTTTGCCGTTCACATAGATCACCTTATTCTTCGATTCAACTACATCACCCTCCACCGCGATGACCCTTTTTATAAAGTCCCTTTTGGGGTCTTCAGGATACTTAAAAACTATTATATCACCTTTTTCGGGCTTCCTGAAGACAAGGATTCTCTTGTCAGAGAAGGGGATTGTGGTGCCGTAAATGAATTTGCTCACAAGGATGTGGTCACCTATGAGCAGCGTCGGGATCATAGATCCCGAGGGGATCTTGAATGCCTGGATAAAATATGCCCTGATAAAGAGGGCGAGCAAAAGGGCTGTGACAACTGCCTTTGTATACTCCCATACCAACTCTTTCTTGTTTTTCTTCACCCGCAATACTCCTCCTGTCCCATCATTTTATCTTCAAGACCGACAAAAATGCCTCCTGGGGAATCTCTATCCTCCCCACCTGCTTCATGCGTTTCTTCCCCTCTTTTTGTTTTTCCAGGAGCTTTCTCTTTCTTGTGATATCACCACCATAACACGTTGCAAGGACATCCTTGCGGAGTGCCTTTACACTCTCTCTTGCAATGACCTTGCTTCCGATTACTGCCTGTATCACCACTTCGTAAAGTTGCCTCGGTATGACCTCCCTTAGCTTTTCCACAATCTGTCTGCCCTTATAATACGCCTTGTCCTTTTGAACTATCAAGGAAAGGGCATCTACGGACTCACTGTTCAGCAAAATATCGAGTTTTGTGAGGCTCGATTCCCTGTATCCTATGAACTCATAATCCATGGACGCATATCCCTTTGATACCGATTTCAGCCTGTCGTAAAAGTCCCACAGAATCTCATTGAGAGGGACCTCGTACACCACCATGATCCTCTCCTTGCCAATATAGGTGAACTCTTTCTGTGTCCCGCCCTTTTCCTGACAGAGGTCAAGGACAGAGCCGATATATGCCTGTGGGACGAATATGGTGACCTTCACAAAGGGTTCCTCTATGGCGAGAAATCGTTCCGGAAGGGATGTGGGGTTGTCAATAAATATCACCTCTTCCTTAAGCGTTGTCACCCGATAGATAACAGTAGGTGCGGTGCTGATGAGGGACAGGCCAAACTCGCGCTCAAGCCGTTCTTTGATGATCTCCATGTGGAGGAGCCCCAGGAAACCACATCTGAACCCAAAGCCAAGGGCAGTGGAGGTTTCCGGCTCAAAGGTAAAGGACGAGTCATTGAGGCGAAGTTTTTCCAGGGCGTCCTTAAGTCCCTCATACTGCTGGGTTTCTGTGGGATAGAGGCCGCAGAACACCATGGCCTTTATCTCCTTGTATCCGGGACACGCATCGCTTGAGGGATTCGCCGCATCGGTGATGGTATCCCCAATGTTGGTGTCACCGACCCGTTTGATTCCTGCGATGAGATATCCCACCTCTCCTGCAGAAAGCCCATCCGTCTTCTCCATCTTCGGAGAGAATATTCCCACCTGAGACACTTCAAATTCCTTTCCAGTGCTCATGAGCCGCATTCTGGTCCCGGCCTTCACTGTCCCTTCGAATATTCTCACGAGGACTACTGCGCCTTGGTAATTATCAAACCAGGAGTCGAATATCAGGGCCTTGAGAGGCTTGGTGTCATCTCCCCCCGGGGGCGGAACCCTCCTGACAATCGCCTCCAGTATCTCCTCGGTGCCAACCCCCTCTTTTGCACTGGCAAGTACGGCGTCCGTGCTCTCTATCCCGAGGATATCCTCTATCTGCTTCTTTATCTTCTCAGGGTCTGCTGCGGGAAGGTCGATCTTATTGATGACCGGGATCATCTCGAGGTTGTGTTCCATGGCAAGGTGCGCATTTGCCACTGTCTGCGCTTCCACGCCTTGGGTCGCATCCACCACAAGGAGGACTCCTTCGCACGAGACAAGGCTTCGGGAAACTTCGTAGGAAAAGTCCACATGGCCTGGGGTATCAATGAGGTTGAGTATGTACTCATGCCCGTCGTCCGCCAGGTAATTGAGCCGGACCGCATGGGCCTTTATGGTAATGCCCCTTTCCCTCTCGAGATCCATGGTGTCCAGAACCTGCTCCATCATCTCCCTTGAACTCAGGGCGCCTGTGTATTCGAGGAGCCTGTCCGCGAGGGTGGACTTGCCGTGGTCAATGTGGGCGATTATTGAAAAATTTCTTATGTTCTTTGGCATGTAAAGACGAGGTGCGAAGCACCAAGGATACCCGCATCGTCGCCAAGGGATGAGGGGAGAATCCTCACTTTTTCAAACAGCTGTCTGAAGGTGCGTCGTGAAGCCTCCTTGATCGCTTCCTGTATAAAGATGTTCCAGGCCCCGATGAGGCCCCCTGCAAGTATGAGTGCGTCAGGGCTGAACACATGAATCAGGTTTGATATTCCCACACCGAGATATCTCCCCGCCTCCCTCAGGATCTCCCTGGAAAGGGTATCACCGTCAAGAGCGGCTTTATAGATGTCTTCAGGTGTCAATTTATAGATATTCCCCTTGCAGCATTCTCTCAAAGCGCTTTCAGCCCCGTCTTCCAGGGATGTGGTGGCGTGGGAAAGGATGGCCCTTGCAGAAGCATATGCCTCAAGACAGCCATTGTTTCCACAGGAACAGTTTTTTCCATTCGCCATTATGCTCATATGTCCTATCTCGGCTGAAACGTCCATGAGGCCGTGGTTATGAATGATGCCGCCACCGATCCCTGTCCCGAGTGTCAGGAGCAAAAAGTTCCTGAAGGCTTTTCCCTCACCCATCCACTTTTCTCCCATGGCAGCCACATTGGCGTCATTTTCCAAAACCACCGGAAGACTAAAGGTATCTCTTAGGATACCGGCAATGTCCAGTCCTTCAATCCTCGAAAGATTGGGGGATTCGGTGACGATTCCCCTTTCCCTGTCAATGAGCCCTGCAACACCCATTCCTATTCCCTTTACGGTGTCGCTGAACAGGTCACGGACAGACTGCACAAGGGATTCCACAATATTCTCAGAAGAAGGCATTTTGACCTTTTGGACAATTTCTCCCTCTTCTGACACCAGGGCTACCCTCAAATGAGTTCCTCCGAGGTCTATGCCGATTGCGTATTTTTTTTTCATACCTTTGAGCAGGACGAGTGAAGAAGATTTATAATTATACCATAAAGGACTCATACGGTGAGAAGACTGGGCGTGCACACATCAATCGCAGGCGGCGTGCATCTGTCCCTTGAAAGGGCAAGGGAACTGGGATGCACCACCCTGCAGATATTTTCTCATAATCCGAGACAATGGCATGTGAGCAGGATCTCAGACGAAAACGTGAAACAATTCAGGGAACTGAGGGGGACGTTTGACATCGAACCGGTTTTCATACACACGTCATATCTTATCAATCTTGCTGCCCTGCGACCCGATATTCTTGATAAATCAGTGCAGCTCCTGATCAGGGAAATGGAGTTGGCAGATGCCCTGGGTGCCGAGTATGTGGTCCTTCATACGGGCAGCGCATCAGAGGACAGTGAAGACAATGCCCGGAGGAGGGCAAGTGATGCGATCAGAATTGTTTCCGGTTACCGTACATGGAATGCGCGCCTCCTCCTTGAGAATACCGCAGGGGAGAGGGGAGACATCTCATCACGGATCAGGGATCTGGCAGAGCTTATGAATGCCGCAGGGAGTGCTCTTGTGGCGGGGATATGCCTTGATACCTGCCACGCATTCCAGGCAGGATATGACCTTTCAAGTGAGGAAGGGCTTGCTGAGATTGTACGGGAGATTGAACGGGAAATTGGGTTTGAAAGAGTCAAACTCATACATCTCAATGATTCGAAAAGAACCTTCAATGCAGGGGTCGACAGGCATGAGCACATCGGGATAGGGGAGATCGGAAAGGAAGGGTTGAAGCGGATCATCCGTCATCCTTCATTAAAGGATCTTCCCTTGATCCTCGAGACCCCCAAGAAGAGTGAGGAGGATGACCCGAGAAACCTCAATGTGGTGAGGGGGCTCTTGATTGACCTCTTGTAATAAATGCCCTGATAGCGCTAGTAAAGGCAGGGATCGTTTGGCACAGCAGTTTCATGCCTGCTTTATTTTGGAGACTCTGATTCCTTTTTATGTCCAAATACCTCCTCGTATGTTCCTGGGTCTTCCTTGTGCAAACATTTTGGGCATATGCCAGCAGTAAAGGAGGCGTCTGAATGTTCTTCTAAGTATGTTTCCACTTTTTTCCAATAGCCCTTGTCATCACGTATTTTTTTACACCAGGCGCATATAGGAATCAAGCCTTTCAATGTTTTGATGTTAGCCAGTGCATCTTGAAGCTGAGAGATAAGCAGTTCCTTCTCCTGTTCAGCGATCTTTCGCTTGCTGATATCCTCAACCATGCCCATGGCGTAGAGCACGTCTCCCTCTTCATCGCGAATGGTAGTAGCCGTAAGATTGACCCAGAGATTTTCTCCGGACTTTTTGATGTACCTTTTCTCCATGGAGAAAAGGGGGATTTTGCCTTTGAGCACCTGCCTTGATAACTTTACACTCTTTTCCACGTCTTCCGGATATGTCATATCTTCGATATTGCGCTCTAAGAGCTCCTGCTCTGAGTATCCCAGCATCTCAGCGAGTGCCTTGTTGACCTTGAGGACGCTATAGTGTTGGTCTGAAATCACCATACCGAGCGGACCATCTTCAAAAATCCTGCGGAATCGTTCTTCGCTTTGCCGCAGTTCTTCCGTTATCTTTTTGCGCTCAGCGATGTCCTGCTGGAGGCGCTGATTTACCCTTGATAGTTCAGCGGTACGTTCACTTACCAAATCTTCCAAGTGTATCCGATATTCGTTTAATGTTTCCTCTGCGCCTTTCCTTTCGGCAATTTCATTGAGCAGTTGAATATTTAGTTTTGACAGTTCTTCTGCTCGCCTGATACTAAACCAGAGGTAGCTCACCAGAAGACCTGTTAACACCAAGCCGACTGAGAGAACATATTGAGGCTGCCAAGACTGTCTCGCCGCGACAAATTCAGATGTCGGCATGTACACAACCATCCACGCCCGCCCCGCAACATTGACCGTATTGGTGTATTTTATGCCCTTAAATGATTTCAGCTCCTGAGTGCTCATGGGCGATATATCCTTCTTTCGCGTACGTGATTGGTGGAAGTAAAGAAAACGGTCATCTTCCGAAGGGGATTGGTCATAGATATAAAAATCGATACCCGCCGATTCCAGATACTCCAAGGATGCCCGCACAATGTTACCGAGCCGGAAGAAGCCTGAAGCAAAACCTCTAAGGTTTTCACGACGGGCTTGAACAGAATCTGTCAAGGCGTCCTTCTCATAGATCGGTGCAAAAACCCAAAAAGCACCACGAAACCCTGGTTGACCGACAGACTTCTGGCCCGCGAGCAAAGGAGCGGTAGCAACCAGTTCTCTCGTGTCACGGGATTGCCACAGAGACTCATTGATCGTCGGATCTGAGGCAAGATCAAACCCGGGGGTAGTCTGATCACTCCCATATTGCTCAACGAAATAGACAGGAAAATATTCTTCGCGTGTACCCGCTCTTATCACTCTCCCCTGGGCAGTACGTTCGGTAATTTGAAAATGGGGGAAGCCATTTTTTTCCGCAGCCCTTTCAAATTCTCCACGCTGATAATATGGTATGCGCGGTATCCATTCAATAGCCTGAATGCTGGTGTATTGCAGCAGAAGCGCCTTTGTAAAACCACTGAACTCTGCTCTACTAATCCTCTCCGCATGACGGTAGAAGGCCTGAAGTGACACAAGTGCCTGCAAGTCAGAATCGATTTGTCTCTGCAGCGAGGCATGGCGGTTCTCTGTAGCCTGATAAAATTCAGTCCACAACTTTTGACCTTCCCATCTCTTTACAAGGGTGAAGGCTGCGATGGATATACCTATTCCGATCAATAGTGTCACTACCACAAAGATATAAGGCAGTTTTTTTCTCATGTCGGCAATAATCATACTCTCTTACGTTTTACCAGACCCGTGAAGACTCCTCGTCAAATAAAAAAAGTTGTCTGAAACCACCAACTTAATTGAGCGAAAAATACCGAGCATACAAAAGATGCCGCCCTTCGGTAGCTCGGTTATTTTATTGTTAAGACCGTCGTCTTTCTGTCCTCTCTTCACAATGGGTTCGGTTTTTTCGACACCTTTCCTCTCTTAATTAGCTTTTATCACGGATGGGCGTAATTGTCAAATTTTCTTCTTATGTGAGATCACTACCTTAGAGATTATGACAAGCCCAGCTATCCTATTGAATGCCTTAAATATTGACTTCTGACAAGACGATTCGGCAGGTTGAGGGAAAGAGAGGAGAACCGCTATTTAGGCATCTTGCTTCTCCTGAACTCTCCGCTTTTCCCTCCGCGTTTTTCCATGAGCATGATGTCGGAAATGGTCATCTCCTTGTCCACTGCCTTACACATATCGTAAATGGTCAGCGCTGCGACAGACACGGCGGTCAATGCTTCCATCTCCACCCCAGTCTGCCCTATAGTCTTAGCCTTTGCCTCCACCTTCACCCTGTTTTCTTCTTTGTCAATGCTGATGGTGACATTGACTGAGGTTACATTGAGGGGATGACACAGGGGGATGAGGTCTGATGTTTTCTTTGCGGCCAGTATTCCGGCAATCCTTGCCACCGCAATCACATCCCCCTTTGGTAGAGCCTTGTCCCTTATCAGCGACAGCGTCGTCGCTTTCATATATACAGAACCCTGCGCAGTGGCCTCTCTCTCGGTTGATCGTTTTTCTGTAACATCCACCATTTTTATCTTTCCGCCCTTGTCGAGGTGTGTGAGCCCCATTTATCCCCCTATCCTCGACATGGGCTTGAGGGAGGAGGTGAGGGATGATCCTGAGCCCTTGTGTGGTAGCGCTCTGCTCTTATCGAGCATGTGTCTTTCCGGTTTGATCTCTATCGCAAGCTTGAGCAGACGCTCGATCTCTTTATCAGAAGGGGTCGAACTACTCCGAAGCGCGGGTTTCAAATCGATTTCTGTCTCAGAGAAAAGACAAGGTCTTAGCTTTCCATCAGAAGTGATGCGGAGGCGATTGCAATCTCCGCAAAAGTGGTGCGTCAATGCACTGATAAATCCTATGACACCCGGGGCGTCTGCGAACCTGAAGTATCGCGCTGGTCCGGTTCTGCGCACCCGAACAGGGAAAAGGGGACCGAGCTGTTCCACAGTGGCTTTTATCTCATCGGTTGCAATATACTTCTCGGGGCTCCACAACTCCCTCCCTCCAATGGGCATAAATTCGATGAACCTCACATGATAGGGCGTGTCCCGCGTGATCCTTGCAAACTCCCCGATTTCATCTCCGTTAAATCCCCTGATGGGCACCATATTAATCTTTATTGGCATCAGCCCGGCCTTTTCCGCTGCCTCTATCCCTTTCATCACCCGGCCGATGTCTCCTCCACGCGTGATCTCCCGGTATCTGTCAGGCCTGAGGGAATCCAGGCTTACATTCACCCTGTGCAGTCCTGCATCCGCCAACTCACTTGCATAATGTTCCAAGAGCACTCCGTTGGTGGTAAGACTTAGGTCCTCTATCCCAGCGATTTCTCTTATTGACGCGATGAGGCGGGTAATATGTTTACGTGCGAGAGGCTCTCCCCCTGTAATCCTGACTTTTCTCACTCCGAAACCAGCGGCAACCCTCACGATTCTTGCGATTTCCTCATAGGACAGAATATCCCTGTGTTCGATGAGGTTGAGACCCTCAGAAGGCATGCAATAGATACACCTGAGGTTGCACCTGTCAGTAATGGAGATGCGCAGGTAATCTATGGTGCGGTGGAATTTGTCTGTGAGTTTCGTATCTTTCATGAAGGTTAAGGTTGGGGTTAAGGTCAAGGGAATCCCCACCTTGGGCCCAATTTCTTCTACCTGTTTTTCTGTGGTTTCACCGGTTTCTTGTCAAGTTCGGCTTTTTTCTTTTTCGCAAGCGCTGCCTCCCTGGAATCAGGGTATTTTTCGATGAGTTTATCCAGGATGACCTTCGCGGTCTTCTTATCCCCTATCTCCGCAAAAGAGAGCCCCTGCTTCAGGAGTGCACCAGGAATCTTTTCATTATGGGAATGATTCTTGATGAGCGTCTCGTATGCCAGAATAGCGCTTTCAAAATCCTTCTCGGCGTAATAGGATTCTCCTATCCAGAACTGCGCGTTCCCTGCGAGGCCATCTTTAGGAAACCTTTTAATGAACGCGGTAAACTTTTCCCTCGCCTCTTTAAATTGTTTCTCTTTAAGGAGGGTGTATGCTGCTTCGTATGCCTTTGCAGGTTCATCATCAAGGCTCTTCTGCGGTACCACCCTCTCAGGGGATTCTTCCCCTTCTGCTGATGGTCTCTGAGTTGTGGCAGTACCTGACTCACTCAGCTTGGTGATGCGGTCATTAAGCTCCTTTATGCGTTTTTCCAGACTGCTGATCTGGGAGCGTAGAAGTTCACGCTCAATGGAGCTTTCTTTCAATGCCTTATCAATAAAGAACTTGTTCTCATCAAACCTCCCCCTGAGAACCTGAACCTCCTTTGATTGTTCTGCCACCTGGGAATAAAGGGATGCCTGACTTTCCCTGATTGCATTAAAGGAATCCTCTTTCACGGATCCTGATGTCTGTTCCTTTAATGCGGTCACACTTTTTTTGAGTTCATTGGAATCCCTTCTCAGCTGGTTGATGTCCGCTTTCATTGCATCGAAATCCGATGTGGAGACGCAGCCGCTCATCATAATGAGAAAGAGCACAAAACCCAGCTGCACCATGTTATTTCTTCCCCTTGAGGATCACAAAGTGTGCCCTTCTGTTCTTTGCCCAGCACTCTTCTGTGCGTTCACTGCAAAGCTGCTTCTCTTTTCCGTAACTTATCACATCTGCGCGGGACGAAGGGACGCCCAGGGAAAGGAGAAAATCCTTCGCAGACTTTGCCCTTTTGTCTCCCAGGGCGAGATTATATTCCGATGTTCCCCGATCATCGCAATGGCCTTCAATGAGTATCTTATGGGCACGGTTCTTGGTGAGATAATCTGCCACTGACCTCAGCACAAGCCTTCCGTTCTCGTTTATTTCATATTTGTCATAGTCGAAATATATGTCCTTAAACATCCCCGAAATCTCTTCCGCCTTGGAAGGCACTTCACCGGATTCCACTTTGGCAATCTGCTGTTCGGTAACCTGTTCGGTGACAGGGACTTTTTTCGGTTGTTCCACTTCCTTCGGCTGGGAAGGCTGTGTTAATTCTCCGGGTTGCTGTATTGGCGCCACCGCCTGCTTCTCAGCGCACCCGAACACTGCGAATCCCATAATTACCACACACGCCAAAAACCTTTTCATTGCGAAGACCTCCTGTGTTAATTTGATGACCATCGGGGACCGAGGGCCTTTA
>Ga0115026_10000490_pt1 | contig 10942 bp, 8 predicted proteins | sample Mud_0915_D1_FD_83878 | JGI IMG/M metagenome (GOLD analysis project Ga0115026, IMG submission 83878) | Wetland microbial communities from Old Woman Creek Reserve in Ohio, USA - Mud_0915_D1 | ecosystem: Environmental > Aquatic > Freshwater > Wetlands > Sediment ...
TCGGGACGTTCTTTAAATTGCCGATGTAGCTCAGTTGGTCAGAGCAGCTGATTTGTAATCTGCAGGTCGGGGGTTCGAATCCCTTCATCGGCTCTTGAAGGAGTTGTGAATGTGTATCTTAGGAGATAGACTCTGTTTCAAGGGGGAGATACCAAAGCGGCCAACTGGGGCAGACTGTAAATCTGCTGGCGAATGCCTTCGTAGGTTCGAATCCTGCTCTCCCCACTTAAACGGGGCCGGCCGTATCCACTTCAGGGTCAGAGATGACGATACGGACCTCTAATGACGATATTAAGCGGGAGTAGCTCAGTTGGTAGAGCATTAGCCTTCCAAGCTAAGGGTCGCGGATTCGAGCTCCGTCTCCCGCTCACTTCTTGAGGCCAGAGTAGCTCAGGGGTAGAGCACTTCCTTGGTAAGGAAGGGGTCGGGGGTTCAATTCCCCCCTCCGGCTCAACGAGAGAATAATTGTAAAACTGATATATAATAAAGTTAATTTTAATAAGCTTGGAGTTATGGCAAAAGAAAAATTTGACAGGTCGAAACCGCATGTGAATATTGGTACAATTGGTCATATTGACCATGGTAAGACCACCCTGACCGCAGCGATCACAATGGTGCTTCACAAAAAAGGTCTCTCAGAGATCAGGGATTTTGATTCAATTGATAATGCTCCTGAGGAAAAAGAGAGGGGTATTACTATTAACACTGCTCACGTTGAATACCAGACAGCAACACGTCACTATGCACATGTTGACTGCCCAGGTCATGCTGACTACATTAAGAACATGGTTACAGGTGCAGCCCAGATGGATGGTGCAATTCTTGTCGTAGCGGCAACTGACGGTCCCATGCCTCAGACACGTGAACATATCCTCCTTGCACACCAGGTGAACGTGCCCAAGGTGCTCGTATTTATGAACAAAGTCGATATGGTCGACGATGAAGAACTTCTTGATCTGGTAGAAATGGAAGTACGCGACCTGCTGAATTTTTATAAATTTGATGGTGACAATGCTCCTGTTATCCGCGGTTCAGCTCTTGGTGCAATGCACGGAGAAGCAAAATGGGAAGAAAAAGTCTCTGAACTGATGGATGCAGTTGATACATATATACCAATACCCCCGCGCGATAACCAGAAACCATTCCTGATGCCGGTTGAGGACGTCTTCTCAATCACCGGTCGTGGCACAGTAGCAACAGGCCGTATCGAAACCGGCGTTGTAGTTACAGGAGATGAACTTGAGATGATAGGACTTGGTGCAGAAAAGCGTAAAACAGTATGTACCGGCGTGGAGATGTTCCGTAAAATTCTTGACAGGGGAGAAGCTGGCGACAACGTCGGACTTCTGCTCCGTGGTGTAGATAAAAAAGAGATTAAAAGAGGTATGGTTCTTGCCAAGCCAGGATCAATAACACCGCATACAAAGATCAAAGCTGAGATCTATGTTCTTAAGAAGGAAGAAGGTGGACGTCATACTCCGTTCCACAACAAATACCGCCCCCAGTTCTACGTAAGGACCCTTGATATTACAGGTGAAATAACCCTTCCTGAAGGAACTGAAATGGTGATGCCGGGCGACAATGTCACAATTACTGTTGATCTTATCTATCCGGTTGCTATTAATGTAGGCCTCCGCTTTGCCATCCGCGAGGGAGGAAGAACAGTAGGTGCAGGAGCTGTAACTGAAATTCTGGAATAATTGGTTTTGAAAAGCCGTAGCGCCGTGATTTGTCACGGCGCTGCCCGATACGGGTGTAGCTCAGTTGGTAGAGCACTGGTCTCCAAAACCAGGTGTCGGGAGTTCGAGTCTCTCCTCCCGTGCAAATAAATGTAAAACAATGAACGTAAAAGGATATTTCAAGGAATCATATACTGAGCTCATTCACAAGGTTACATGGCCGACATGGAGTGAACTGCAGAACAGCGGAGTGCTGGTTCTTGTCGCTACATTGATTATTGCACTCATAGTTGCTCTTATGGACCTGGGTTTTAGCAATATTATGGAATTCATATACAGTTTGTTATACTAAACAGGGGATCTATTCCGATGAGCGAGAATATAAAGAAGTGGTATGTACTTCGTGCTATTGGGGGGAAGGAGAAAAAGGTGAAGGAATATATTGACAATGAAGTGGCCCGCCTGAAACTTGAAGAATTTATCTCCCAGGTTCTTATACCGACTGAAAAAGTCTATCAGATACGGTCAGGGAAAAAAATAAGCAAGGAAAGAACTTTCTTCCCGGGATACGTTCTTGTGGAAGCTGTTCTTACCGGAGAAATACCGCATCTTCTGAGAAATATTCCGAATGTTATAGGATTTCTTGGTTCCCAGGATGGTGAACCGGTACCTCTCAGAAAATCGGAAATAAACAGGATACTCGGTAAGGTCGATGAACTTAATGCCAGCGATGAGGAACTTAATGTTCCGTTCTTTGTCGGTGAATCCGTAAAAGTTATTGACGGACCATTCAACAGCTTTACTGGCATTATTGAAGAGGTAAATGATGAAAAGAAAAAACTTAAGGTGATGGTTAAGATCTTCGGCAGAAAAACCCCCCTTGAACTTAGTTTTATGCAGGTTGAAAAAGAAAATTAACAGAAGATATTGACAGTTATAATATTCATAATGCTTCCTGAATAACTGTCATACTCTCGCAATAAACAAGCAAATTTTAAATTATGGCAAAAGAAATTGCTGGACTTATCAAATTGCAGATTCGTGGCGGAGGAGCTAATCCATCTCCACCTGTAGGGCCTGCTTTAGGTTCTAAAGGTGTGAATATCATGGATTTCTGTAAGCAATTTAATGCGAGGACCCAGGACAAGGCTGGAAAAGTAATACCGGTAGTTATCACAGTATATACTGACAAATCATTCGATTTTGTGACCAAAACACCACCGGTAGCTGTTCAGCTTCTTGAGGTAGCCAAATCCAAAAAGGGTTCCAAGGAACCTAACAGGGAAAAAGTGGCAACCGTTACATGGGACCAGGTTAAATCAATTGCTAAGGAAAAAATGGAAGACTTGAACTGTTTTACACTCGAGTCAGCTGTGAAGATGGTTGCTGGTACCGCCAGAAGCATGGGAATATCCGTAACAGGAACTCCCGGTAAATAATTAATTAGCAGAAAAAATGACTAAACTTACCAAAAACCAGAAGCTTTCCTTCGGGAAACTCGACAGGAACAAGCTTTATACGTTGACCGAAGCATCGTCGCTGGTGAAAGAAATTACCACGACAAAATTTGATGCTTCTATCGACCTGGATGTAAGGTTAGGTATCGATCCAAGAAAATCCAATCAGATGGTACGCGGTGTTGTTTCCCTTCCTCATGGAACCGGAAAACAAACACGGGTTCTCGTTTTGTGCACTCCCGACAGGGAGACCGAAGCCAAAAGCGCCGGTGCTGATTATGTTGGTCTTGATGAATATGTGGAAAAGATCAAAGCTGGTTGGACAGATGTTGATGTTATCATAACCATGCCATCCGTAATGGGTAAAGTCGGTCAGTTAGGTCGGATACTCGGTCCCCGCGGACTGATGCCGAACCCCAAAAGTGGAACTGTTACTATGGAAATTGGTAAGGCTGTTAAAGAAGTGAAGCAGGGTAAGATTGATTTCAAAGTTGATAAAAGCGGGATCATTCATACCTCAATCGGAAAAGTCTCTTTCGAGGCACAAAAGATCGTCGAGAATGCAAGGGAGTTTATCCATATGGTAAACAAACTGAAACCGGCTGCTGCTAAAGGAACCTACATCCGTAGCCTCTTCCTTTCAAGCACAATGAGCCCTGGTATTAAGGTCGATCCTAAAGGTCTTGATGATTAATTGGTTAAGTTAAACTCGAAAAGAATTATGAGACGGGAAGAAAAAAATGCTATCATTGACAGCCTTGCTGAGAAACTAAAAGAGTACAGCCACTTCTATCTGACTGATACTGCTCAGCTGAATGCCGCTGACACAAGTGATCTGAGAAGAAAGTGTTTTGAAAATGATGTTAAACTGGTCGTTGTAAAGAATACTTTGCTTAAAAGAGCACTGGAAATGTCTGAGGGTGACTTTAATGAACTTTATCCGGTTCTTAAAGGCACCACGTCCATCATGTTTACACAGACCGGAAACACTCCTGCACGATTAATAAAGGAATTCCGGAAGCGACATGATAAGCCTGTACTTAAAGGCGCTTACGTTCAGGAATCAGTTTATGTCGGCGACAATATGCTTGATGCTCTTGTCTCTGTCAAAACAAAACAGGAGCTGATCGGAGATATTATTCTTATTCTCCAGTCACCTGCCAGGAACGTTATATCAGCCTTACAATCAGGTGGAAGTAAAATTCATGGTGTTCTGGAAACACTATCAAAAAAAGAAAAGTAATAAAAGTATAATCAAATTAAAATTCAATAAATATGGCAGATCTTAAGAAATTTGCAGACGAACTGGTTAATCTGACTGTTAAAGAGGTAAACGAACTGGCAAAAATACTTAAAGAAGAGTATGGCATTGAACCCGCAGCAACTGCAGTAGCTGTTGCCGGTCCTGCAGCCGGTGGCGAAGCTCCCAAAGCTGAAGAGAAAACAACATTTGATGTTATCCTGAAAGCTGCTGGTGGTCAGAAATTGCAGATTGTTAAACTCGTTAAGGATATCACCGGTCTTGGACTGAAAGAAGCTAAAGCAGTTGTTGACGCAGCTCCGGGTCCAGTAAAAGAAGGTGTATCAAAAGATGAAGCAGAAGCTATTAAAAATCAATTAGTAGAAGCAGGAGCTGAAGTTGAACTTAAATAAGTTATACCTGTTTTTTGGGTTTTAGGTTTAGTCCCGGGAACCCGGGACTAAGCCTTTTCGTTCTTTTAATTATAAGTTCACTTAATCTTTTATAAATGTCCTCAAAAAATACTGAAAGAATTAGTTTTGCTTCCAGGAAAAATCAGCTTGATTATCCCGATTTTCTGGAAGTTCAGTTGAAATCGTTCGGAGAGTTTTTCCAGCTTGGAACTACTCCTGAAAACAGGAAAAAAGAAGGACTCTTTAAGGTCTTTACAGAAAACTTCCCAATTACCGATACAAGAAATAATTTCGTTCTCGAATTCCTCGATTATTACATCGACCCTCCGCGATATACCATTGATGAGTGTATTGAGCGCGGTTTGACATTCAGTGTCCCTCTTAAGGCAAAGCTTAAACTCTATTGCACCGATCCTGAACACGAGGATTTCGATACTGTTATCCAGGATGTATATCTCGGAACAGTGCCTTATATGACTGAAAGGGGCACATTTGTCATAAACGGCGCTGAACGTGTTGTTGTCTCCCAATTGCACAGGTCTCCGGGTGTATTCTTCGGTCAGAGCATCCATGCCAACGGGACTAAATTGTACTCTGCAAGGATAATACCCTTCAAAGGTTCGTGGATCGAATTTGCAACAGACATCAACAATGTCATGTATGCATATATCGACAGAAAGAAAAAGCTTCCGGTAACAACCCTTCTCAGAGCAATAGGTTTTGAAAGTGATAAAGAGATCCTTGAAATATTCAACCTTGCCGAAGAGCATAAGGTTTCAAAAACCAATATCAAGAAACTTGTTGGCCGTAAACTTGCCGCAAGGGTTTTGAAAACATGGGTCGAGGATTTTGTTGACGAGGATACAGGAGAAGTAGTTTCAATTGAAAGGAATGAAGTAATTCTCGACAGGGAAACAGTAATCGAATCTGAACATGTCGATATGATAGTTGATTCAGGTGCAAAAGCAATACTTCTGCATAAAGAGGATTCAACCCTTTCAGATTTTGCTATTATTTATAACACTCTTCAGAAAGATCCCTGTAACTCTGAAAAAGAAGCAGTTATATATATTTATCGTCAACTCCGCAACGCTGAACCTCCCGATGAGGCAACTGCACGCGACGTGATAGATAAACTGTTCTTTTCTGATAAGAGATATGATCTGGGTGAGGTCGGCCGTTACAGGATTAATAAAAAGCTTGGCCTTAACACCGAGATGAATGTCAAGATCCTTACCAAGGAAGACATTATTAAAATTATCGGTTACCTGATCGAGCTTATCAACTCCAAAACCGACATAGATGATATAGACCACCTGAGCAACAGGAGGGTACGTACGGTAGGAGAACAGCTGTACGCCCAATTTGGCGTTGGCCTCGCACGTATGGCCCGTACAATACGCGAAAGAATGAATGTCAGGGATAACGAGGTTTTTACACCGGTTGATCTCATCAATTCAAAAACACTCTCGTCAGTAATAAATTCATTCTTCGGAACGAATCAACTTTCACAATTCATGGATCAGACCAATCCGCTGGCTGAGATGACGCACAAACGGCGTATGTCAGCTCTCGGACCAGGCGGTCTGTCGCGCGAAAGAGCCGGATTCGAAGTCAGAGACGTCCATTATACCCACTATGGAAGGCTTTGTCCGATTGAAACTCCTGAAGGACCCAATATAGGTCTTATTTCGTCTCTCTGCGTCTATGCTAAAATAAACGACCTGGGATTTATTGAAACACCATACCTCAAGGTTGATAATGCAAAGGTTGATTTCAGTCAGGAAGGCATAGTCTGGCTTAGCGCCGAGGAAGAGGAGGAAAAAATGATTGCCCAGGCTAATGCGCCGCTGTTAAAGGATGGCCATTTTGAGAATCCAAGGGCAAAATGCAGATATGAGGCAGATTATCCTTTTGAGGAGGTCACCAAAGTCGATCTTATGGATGTCGCTCCTAACCAGATCGCTTCAATTGCTGCGTCACTGATCCCGTTCCTTGAACACGACGATGCCAACAGGGCACTGATGGGATCGAACATGATGCGTCAGGCCGTTCCGCTTATTAATCCGGAATCGCCGATTGTGGGAACCGGTCTTGAAGGACAGGTGATCAAAGACAGCAGGATCCTCTACACTGCCGAAGGCGATGGTATAGTTGAATTCGTCGATTCAAACGAGATAGTCATACGCTATACCCGTACTGACGAGGAGAAGTTTGTAAGCTTTGATGATGATATCAAACGGTATGTTCTTCCCAAGTATAAAAAGACAAATCAGAATACATGTATTAACCTTGTTCCGGTAGTAAAGAAAGGTGAAAAAGTCACTAAAGGACAGGTTCTTACTGAAGGATATGGCACAAAGAACGGAGAACTTGCCCTGGGGCGCAACCTCAAGGTTGCCTTTATGCCCTGGAAGGGATACAACTTTGAGGATGCTATCGTAATCTCCGAAAAAGTTGTCCAGGAAGATATGTTTACTTCCGTGCACATCGATGAATATCTTCTGGAAGTCCGCGATACAAAACGCGGTCTGGAAGAATTGACCTCCGATATTCCCAATGTCAGTGAAGAAGCTACCAAACACCTTGATGAAAACGGCCTTATCAGGATTGGAGCCCATATTATGCCGGGTGATATCCTGATCGGCAAAATCACACCTAAAGGAGAATCTGATCCTTCGCCGGAAGAAAAACTGCTAAGGGCAATCTTTGGTGATAAGGCAGGTGATGTCAAAGATGCTTCTCTAAAAGCAGGTCCGTCGCTCGAAGGCGTTGTTATTGATAAAAAACTGTTTACCAGGGCAATAAAAGACAGGAAGGCTAAAGCAGTTGAGAAGCCTCTTCTCGACAAGATTGAAAATGATTTCAACAGGAGCTCTGATGAACTGAAGGCACGGCTTGTTGATAAGCTCTTTATCCTGGTAAACGGCAAAACATCACAGGGAGTTAAGGACTATCTCAACGTTGACATCATTCCGAAAGGGAGCAAGTTTACACTGAAACAGCTTCAGGAGATAGATTTTCTCAATATTAATCCCAATAAGTGGACCACCGATAAAAAGAAAAACGACAGCATCAAACAGCTGCTGCATAATTACATTATCAAGTATAAGGAGATTGATGGTGTTTTTAAACGCAAAAAATACAATATTACCATAGGTGACGAACTGCCAGCAGGTATTGTACGTCTGGCAAAAGTATACATAGCCAAGAAACGAAAGATAAAAGTTGGCGATAAGATGGCAGGCCGTCATGGTAACAAAGGTATTGTAGCAAGAATAGTCCGTCAGGAAGATATGCCATTCCTTGAAGATGGAACACCTGTGGATATTGTTCTTAATCCGCTTGGTGTGCCTTCGAGGATGAACCTTGGGCAGATCTATGAAACAGTCCTCGGATGGGCAGGAAAGAAGCTTGGACTTCAGTTCTCCACGCCGATCTTTGATGGGGCCACAATCGATCAGATCACCGAATATACTGAAAAAGCCAGTCTTCCGAAATATGGCAAGACCTATCTCTACGACGGAGGAACAGGTGAAAGATTCGATCAGCCTGCAACAGTAGGGGAGATATATATGCTCAAACTTGGGCATATGGTTGATGATAAAATGCACGCCCGTTCTATCGGACCTTATTCACTGATCACACAGCAGCCACTGGGAGGAAAAGCACAGTTTGGCGGCCAGAGATTTGGTGAAATGGAAGTATGGGCACTCGAAGCATTCGGTGCTGCTCATATTCTCCAGGAGATACTGACTATAAAATCAGATGATGTTATCGGTCGTGCAAAAGCATACGAGTCAATTGTAAAGGGCGAACCTATGCCTCAGCCAGGAATCCCCGAGTCACTTAACGTATTGCTGCATGAGCTTAGAGGTCTGGGATTGAGTGTCATCCTTGATTAACCGGATTCTCTCTTATTATTTTTAAATTATTGAATAAAAAAATTTCAGTATATGTCATTCAGAAGAGATAACAAAGCAAAAACAAGTTACTCAAAGATCTCAATAGGTCTGGCTTCACCTGAGGAAATACTCGATCGTTCCAGCGGTGAAGTGCTGAAACCTGAAACAATTAACTACCGGACCTATAAACCGGAACGTGATGGACTGTTCTGTGAAAGGATTTTTGGTCCTGTCAAGGACTATGAGTGCCATTGCGGAAAATACAAAAGGATCCGTTACAAAGGGATAGTGTGCGACCGGTGCGGTGTCGAAGTGACTGAAAAGAAGGTGCGCCGCGAAAGAATGGGTCATATCTCACTGGTTGTGCCTATTGCTCATATCTGGTACTTCCGGTCGTTGCCGAATAAGATTGGTTATCTCCTCGGACTTCCGACGAAAAAACTTGATTCTATAATCTACTATGAGAGATATGTGGTCATCAACCCGGGAGTTAAGGCAGTGGATGGAGTCAAGTATCTTGATTTCCTGACAGAAGAAGAATATCTTGAGATCACTGAATCGCTTCCGAAAGAAAACCAGTATCTGGAAGAAAATCATCCTGATAAGTTCGTTGCCGATATGGGAGCAGAAGCACTGTATAAGCTCCTCAGCCGTATCGACCTCGACGAACTTTCATATTCACTCAGGCACAGGGCAAACTCTGAAACTTCGCAACAGCGTAAAAATGAGGCTCTTAAGCGTCTTCAGGTTGTTGAAGCTTTCAGGGATTCAAAACATGTGAACAAACCCGAATGGATGATAATCAAGGTTGTGCCGGTCATTCCGCCTGAACTCAGGCCTCTCGTCCCTCTCGATGGCGGACGTTTTGCCACAAGCGATCTGAATGATCTGTACCGCAGGGTAATTATCAGGAACAACCGCCTGAAACGGCTGATCGAGATCAAGGCACCCGAAGTCATTCTGAGGAATGAAAAAAGAATGTTACAGGAAGCTGTCGATTCTTTGTTCGATAACTCAAGAAAAGCAAATGCAGTAAAGACGGATGCAAACCGTCCTCTTAAATCGCTGAGCGACAGTCTCAAAGGAAAACAGGGACGGTTCCGTCAGAACCTGCTCGGTAAAAGGGTCGATTATTCTGCCCGCTCAGTTATCGTAGTTGGTCCTGAGCTGGACCTTCACGAATGCGGCCTCCCGAAAGATATGGCGGCTGAACTTTACAAACCGTTCATTATCAGGAAGCTTATCGAAAGGGGAATTGTAAAGACTGTTAAATCGGCTAAGAAGATCGTTGACCGGAAAGATCCGGTCGTATGGGATATCCTCGAAAATGTTCTTAAAGGACATCCGGTTCTTCTGAACCGTGCACCCACGCTCCACCGACTGGGGATACAGGCTTTCCAGCCAAAACTTATTGAAGGAAAGGCAATACAGCTTCATCCGCTCGTATGTACAGCTTTCAATGCTGACTTCGATGGTGATCAGATGGCTGTTCATCTCCCTCTTGGAAATGGTGCAATACTTGAAGCTCAGATGCTTATGCTGGCATCTCATAATATCCTTAATCCCGCAAACGGTGCGCCAATAACTGTTCCTTCGCAGGACATGGTCCTTGGCCTTTACTACATTACTAAGGGAAGAAAAGGTACCGCGAAAGATAAAGTGAAAGGTGAAAATCTTGTTTTCTATTCTCCCGAAGAGGTAACCATAGCCTATAACGAGGGGAAAGTAGATCTTCATGCCATAATTAAAGTTAAAGTAAACGACCGGATTGACGGTGATTTTGTCAATCATCTTGTCGAAACATCAGTGGGCCGTGTCATATTTAATCAGTTTGTACCTGAAGAGGTTGGATTTATTAATGAGATCCTCACCAAGAAATCGCTCAGGGATATAATCGGCCGGGTTCTGAAACTTGCAGGAACAGCGAAAACTGCAGCTTTCCTGGATGCCATAAAGAATCTTGGGTTCTATTCAGCATTTAAGGGAGGTTTGTCGTTTAACCTCGATGATGTAATCATCCCTGAGGAAAAAACAAAATTTGTCACCGAGGGTTATGAACAGGTTGAGGAAGTGCTGAATAACTATAGCATGGGATTCATCACAAATAATGAACGCTATAATCAGATCATTGATATCTGGACGCATGTAAATGCAAGGCTGACACAGTCGCTGATGAAACAGCTGTCGAATGACAAACAAGGTTTTAACTCTGTTTATATGATGCTCGACTCGGGAGCAAGAGGATCCA
>Ga0115026_10000491_pt1 | contig 10933 bp, 10 predicted proteins | sample Mud_0915_D1_FD_83878 | JGI IMG/M metagenome (GOLD analysis project Ga0115026, IMG submission 83878) | Wetland microbial communities from Old Woman Creek Reserve in Ohio, USA - Mud_0915_D1 | ecosystem: Environmental > Aquatic > Freshwater > Wetlands > Sediment ...
CGGTCCCCAGGGACCTCCGGGACCCGCAGCTCCCATAACGACAACGGCAGTGCAGGGGCCCGCCGGTCCGCAGGGCCCTGTCGGGCCGGCTGGACCAACCGGCCCGCAAGGGGCGAAGGGAGACCAGGGCCCGGCTGGCGTCACGTTCCGGGGCGCGTGGAGCGGTGGTGTAGACTATGCGGCGAATGACATCGTGGCCTACAATGGAGAGGCCTGGATCGCACTCGCTTCGAACACCAACTTTGAGCCGACGCCGGCCAACGCCGCTGCTTGGGCGAAGCTCGCCGCCAAGGGCGACCCCGGGCCCAAGGGGGATCAAGGGTCTGCGGGCCCGGTCGGCCTACAAGGAGCCGCAGGGCCTTCTGGTCCCCAGGGGCAGCAGGGTATCGCGGGCGCAGCGGGATCGCCAGGGCCTGTGGGCTTGCAAGGTCCCGCGGGCCCGCAGGGCCCCCAGGGTCCGAAGGGTGACAAGGGAGACCCGGGGCCTGCGGGGCCGGTGGGCGCCCAGGGGCCCCAAGGCCCCCAAGGCCCGAAGGGTGATCCAGGCGCACAGGGCCCGGCTGGAACCGTGAGTGCTGGCCCCAACCCGCTGCAGGTCGCGCTCCTCCGCTGGTACGAGGGGATTCAAACGGGCGGGGAATTCCAGGTTGGTAGTAGCCCCTATGCCGTTGCTTTCGACGGGGCGCACATCTGGGTGGCGAATGAGACCAGCAACAACGTCACAAAACTCCGGGCGGATGGGTCTGTCATGGCGACCGCGAGTGTGGGAGCCAATCCCCGTGGCATCGCCTGCGACAGAGCCAACATCTGGGTAACGAACTACGGCGGCAACTCCGTGACGAGGCTTCGGGCCAGCGACGGGTTCGCCTCGGGCCCATATGCTGTAGGCGCTTCACCAATCGGAATCGCTTTCGACGGAACACACCTCTGGGTAGCGAATTACAACGGTAACTCCGTGATGAAACTCCAGGTGAATGCGAATTCTGTGAGCATCGTAGGAACCTACAACGCGGGCGGTTTCCCATGGAGCATCGCCTTCGACGGAGCCAACATCTGGGTAACGAACTACGGCGGCAACACCGTCACGAAGCTTGCCGCAGGCGATGGGGCCCGCTTGGGGGAATACGCCGTGGGCACTCGCCCGATCGGCATAGCCTTTGATGGCACAAACATCTGGGTTGCTAACAACGGCGACAACACTGTGAGCAAGCTTCGGGCAACTGACGGCGCAGTCATGGGCACCTTTACCGTAGGTGATGCGCCTCACGGCATCGCCTTCGACGGGGCGAACATCTGGGTGACAAACTCAGGTGGTGGCTCCGTGACCAAACTTCGAGCCAACGACGGGACCGTTGTGGGCAGCTTTTGGTCATCGTCGAGCTATCACTATGGCAACCCACTCGGCATAGCCTTCGACGGCGCCTATGTGTGGGTCGCAAATCCCGGGAACGGGAAGGTCTCAAAGCGGTAGCGATCCCAGCGGCACAACGGATAAACGACGGACAACGCGGAGTGGACAGCCACTCCGCGTTGCGTTTTTCGGAAGGCCATCAAGCGCCCCCTCGGCCTCTCACGCCTCCTTGCGGGACGCGTGCAGGCAACTGTCGTGACGCGTCCCGTCCCGCGAGAGCTGGGGGCGGCCTTCAGATTGTGGTCTAGGTTTGAGTCGACGGCTGCAGCCGCAGGCGGTGCGGGGGAGGCAGCGTCAGTGCGAGTACCGCGGATGCAAGGGGTACGACACTCAGGACCGCAAGCGTGGTCCAGAGCCCGTAGTGATCCGCTATGCTGCCGAGGATTGGCGTTGCGACCCCGCCGATCGAGATCGCGATGCCGAGTGTGACACCCGCGGAGAGGCCCATGTGGTTCGGCAGGTACGCCTGCCCGAGGATGACCAGTGGGCTATAGGTGGTTGAGAGGGCAAAGCCGATCAATGCCAGGGCCACGAGCGCGGCCGAAACGCTTGTCACTACCATGAGCGCCGGTGCCAGGGGCAGGAGGATGCAAAAGCCAACCACGGCGATGCGCGTGGGACCGAACCGGTCCGCCAGTTGTCCGCCTAAGAGATTCCCGGCTACGCCGGCCAGGGCAAAAACGGTGAGGGCCGTCGCGCCGGCGGCCTTCGACTGGCCGAGGACATGGATCCAGTACAGCGGGACGAACGTATTGAAGCCAAAGAATAGGACCGCTCGGGCGACGACCGCTGCAGCGAGGCGCGCGAAGGGACCCCAGGCGTCGCGTGCCTCCGTGGAGGATCCCCCCGTGTGGTGCGGTGTTGATCCACCCACGCTGATGGGTGTGGCCGCCAGGTGTCGGGCCAGCAGCGCGGCGAGCAGGGTGGTCGGGAGCGCCAGGATGACCGTGCCCGGCAGGCCCCAGTGAAGGAGCGCTGCCGTGACCAGGCCTGGACCTATGGCAAAACCGAGTGTGCCACCCACCCCAAAGACGCTCATGGCCGTGGCCTTCCGTTCGCCCGCCACACGGTTCACGAACCGAGCCCCTTGTGGGTGAAACGCCGCCACCCCGATGCCGCTGACCATGACTGCCGCGCAGGCCCAGGCGTAGCCCGGTACAAGACCGGTCACCGCAAGCCCGGCGCCCGCGGAGGCGATCCCGGCGGGCAGGAGCCAGGCGTTCGGGCGACGATCGGCCAGGTGTCCGAAGAGCGGCTGGACCACGGTAGACGCGATATTGCAGGCGAAGATGAGGAAGCCCGCCGCAGCGTACGAGAGGTGGTACTCGGTGATGAAAAACGGCAGCAAAGCCGGCAGCGCCCCTTGATTGATGTCGGTGACGAGGTGCCCCAGCGAGAGTAACACCACCGTGCGATGTCTCATGCACGCTCCACACTCGCTTCGAGTCCGCGGGCCCGCGCGCGACCTCCACACCTGTTGACGCGGTGAGAAACCTGGCTCGTCGCGCGGCGGCCCGCAAGCAGGCGCGGGCTCTTGTATCACACTGTGTCCCCAAAGGACAGCGGCAAGACAGGGGACGGATTCGGTGTGCCGTATTACCCGCTTCCACGTTCGTTTCCATGTTTCCGCTTGACTCAGGCGACCGCATGGCTGGATATTCGAGCCCGGTGGCTATCGTCGTGGGCGGTCGAGGGGCACCATCCGGCTCGGCGTGCCTCGTCCGCCAACGCCGATACGTGGACTCCCGTCGGCACGTGGCCCGTGGGGCGGGCGGGAGGCGAAGCGAATCACAGGCTCTCGGCACCGACACTCACTGAGGAGGATAGACGGCGATGACGACGTCCAGCAGCGGATTGCAGTTCACGTTCAGCATTCCCACCACCATCGTCTTCGGCTTGGGCGCCCTCGACAGCATCGGCGCCCACGCCAAGGCGCTCGGCTTCAAGCGCCCGCTCATCGTGACCGACAAGATCATGGCGCAAAGCGACGGCCTGAAGCAGATCGTCGCCAAGCTGTCCGAGGCCGGCCTGCAGTCCGCGGTCTGGGACGGCATCGCGGCGGAGCCGTTCGACACCACACTCACCGAGGGGGTGCAGCGGTATCGTGCCGAGCGCTGCGACGGCCTGATCGGATTCGGCGGCGGGAGCGCCATGGACACGGCGAAGGGCGTGGGCGTGCTCGCCGTCGCCGGCGAGGACGACCCGGGGCCCTACCAGCGCTTCGGCGGCAAGAGCGTACCTGGCTGCGTGCCCGTCATCGCGATTCCAACCACGGCAGGGACGGGGTCCGAGGTCACGTCGGTGTGCGTCCTCACCAACCTGCGGAACGGCCACAAGCTGCCCATCAAACACCCCAGCATGCTGCCCAAGATCGCCCTGGTGGACCCGCGGCTCATGGTGTCCATGCCGCCGAAGGTCACCATGGTCACCGGGATCGATGCGCTGTCCCACGCCGTCGAGTGCTTCACGCAGGTCCGCGAGCACCCGTTTGCGGACACCCTCTCGCTGCAGGCGAGCAAGCTGATCGTCGAGAATCTTCCGGGCGCGGTGCAGAACGGCCGGGACGAGAAGGCGCGCAGCAACATGGCGCTGGCGGCGACGATGGCGGGGACGGCGTTCGAGATCGGCGGCCTGCAGTTCCACGGCTACGCGCAGGCGCTCGGCGCCAAGTTCCGGGCGCCGCACGGCCTGACCTGCGGGATCGCCCTGCGCGCGGGGCTGCGCCAGATCCTGCCGACCGCAACGGCCAAGCTGGCCCGGATGGCCTGGGCGTTCGGGGTCGACACGCGTGGGCTGAGCGAGCAGCAAGCGGCGCAGAAGGCTGTGGACGCCGCGACCGCGTTCATCACGACGATGGGCATCCCGAAGATCGGCGACGCGATGGCGACGACCGCGGCCGACATCCCCATGCTGAAGAAGGAGACGCTGGAGACCACCGGCGTCCCCATCTCGCCCGAGACGGCCGAGGCGGTGTGGCAGGAGATTTATCGCTGAGGTTCGGGAGCAGCCGCACAACCGACGAATCCCCAGGCCGATCCGGCCTGGGGATTCGTGTATCAGCGCGTTCCTGAAACACTCACGTGTTTCCAGGCTGCTGCAGCCTGCTAGTGGTACACCACGCCCGAGTCCAGGATGAGCACCTGGCCGGTGGTGCTGTCGCTCCGGCAGAACGCGAGGATCTGCTGGGCGACGTCGTCGCGGTCCACCGGCTTCTGCAGGGCGGCGGCCTTGGTGGTGCGCTCCACCAGCTCCGGGGCCAGCCTCGACGTCATCCGGGTCCCCATCATCGTGCCGGGCGCGACCGAGTTCACAGCCACCTCGGGGCCGAGGGCCAGCGCCAGACAGCGCGTCAGGTGAATGACCCCCGCCTTGGAGACGGCGTAGGCGATGCTGCTTCCCAGCGGGGCCAGGCCGGCGATGGAACCGATGTTCACGATCCGCCCGCACCCCTGCTTCCGCATGATCCCCGCCACCGCCTTGACGCACATGAGCGGGGAGGTCAGATTGGCCAGCAGGATCTTGTTCCAGAGCTCCAGGGTCAGACCGTCCAGGTCCTTGAACGGCACCGTCTGGTTGAAAGCGGCGTTGTTGACCAGGATGTCCACGCGGCCGAACGCGGCCATCACCTGGTCCACCATGCGCTGGACCTCCCCGGGCACGGTCACATCGGCCTGGATGGCGATGCAGCGAGGCCCGAGCGCCGACCATTCCCTGGCGAAGGCCTCGGCCTGCTCCTTGGAATGCTGGTAGACCCCGGCGACCTGCACCCCGCTGTCGGCAAAGGCGCGACAGATGCGCTGTCCGAGTCCACCCGTGCAGCCGGTGACGATGGCGACTGCCCCCTTGAGTTCCATGCGTGTCCTCCGCTTCGGCTGTAAAGAACCGGTGTGCTATTCCGTAGGCACCGCGCCGCCGGTCGAGGGAATGTCTCGTGGAGCCTGGACCGGGACCATATCGAACTCATCGCCGGCGCGCCGGAGCTCGTACCGCTCTTCGCGACCGGGATCTTCCACGAGCACTTTCCCGCCGTCAGGCCAGATGAGGAGCAACTGCTGTCCGTTGCGCGTTTCCCCCCTGGCTATGAGGCCGACCTCCTTCCGGGGGGTGACGGAGACCCCTTCGGGGAAACGGCTGGAGGCTGCAAGCAACACCAGGGCGCGGGCATCGTCCGAGGCGGCCGCCTGCTCCATGCCGAGGACGATGCTGCCGCTCTTCGGGTCGCGGTACGCCGCGGCGCGGGCGATGAGCGCCGCGCCTCCGTTACAGGAGGCCGCCAGGCGGGTCGTGAGCGGGACGCGGACGCCCTTGCCGGGCGTCGCGGGGTCCCCGATCGATACGTGCAGATGCGGGAGCCTCTGCGCGCGGATGCCGTCCATGATGCGGAAGGGCGGGAGTTGGGCGGGCGTGAATTCGACCTCGTATGCCTGCATCGGGATTCTCCGTGTCCCGCAGCCTTTCGAGCGACAGAGTGCACTCGGGAAGTGGCGGGGGTGTGGCGTGGGAATGAAGGCCGCTGCAACAAACGAGCGGTCGGGACGCGCGGCCTCGGATTGGGGACCGCGGACGCGAAGGCAGCCTGCAACCGGTGCCGGGTAGCGCGCAGCCTCAACGTGCCGCAGACGGTGGACCCGCAGCCAGCCAAACAGCGGTGGAGCCCCCCGCGACGGTCGGCGGACCGTCTCAGACCCGCTGCGGCGCGGCAGCCAGGCGCGCCGCGATCCTCGCCTTAGGCTCTAAAGGTCCGGATCGCCGGCAGCTGGAAAGCGCGGCTCGGCTCGAATCGTTCCGGCCGCTCGGCGACGATGGCCGCCATCCGCCGGATCGCCTCGGCGTGCCGGCGCTCCTCCTGTGCGAGCGTTGTCCAGAACTCCGGTTCGCTCCCTGCCGGCCCACCGCAAAGCTCGTACAAGCCGGCCAGCCCGAGTTCCAGGCGCTCCAGCGCTTTCAGCGTGTCCAGCGTTTCTGCCAGCCTGTTTCGCTGCACCCGAGGTCTCCTCGAGGAGGCATCCTAGCAGAAATCGCGGCGGCTGGCAGCCGGAAACGTGTCGGCGGAGGAGCGCGCGTCGGCACGGTGCGGGAAAACGACCAGCTCGAACGTCATGGAGCGGCACGAGGAAGAGATGTGCGGCCGCACTCACGGCCCCGTGCGGCAGTGGACGACGATGTTGTAGGTGAGGCGCTCCACGCGGTGGATGCGCAGGGTGCGAGCAAGGCGGTTGACATAGACGTCGCCTCGCCCGTCCTTGAAAAGATTGACGACGATCTCGCCGGTGGGGCCGGCGATGGCCGCGAGGCGCCGCAGAAAGGGTTTGGCGAGGGCGCCCCGCTGAAAGGCGCGGCCGCAGAAGAGATCCACCGCCAAGTAATCGAACGGCTCCCGGCACTCCGCAGCATACGCGAACGCGTCGCCGATCACGACCTCCAGGTTCGGCACGGCGAGGTCGAAGTGGCGGCGCGCGAACTCGATCACCTGAGGATCGATGTCCACACCGACGATCCGGATGCCGGGGAAGCGCCGCGCCACGAGATGTGCAAGCGTCCCCGCCCCGAAGCCGAGCAGCAGTGCGGTGCGAGGCGTTCCCTCGGGGAGCATGGCGGTCCAGTACCCGAAGGACGGGTCTCCGGCCGGAACGGCCGCCGACAGGATCACCCCGTCTTGCATCAACACGCGGTGGCCTTCGTACTCCTCGACCGTCAGGCCCAGCGTGCTCTCCCCGGCGGAGTGCGCCCGCAGCTTCGGCACACCGCCGACCTTTTCCATATTGCCGTCTCCCGGTGGCACGACATGCCTCCGACGTGCGTGCGCATCGAGTCCACCGGCGATGCGCGCGTGACGTATTGTAGCAGATTTGGGCCCAAGAACCTCGTCGCCGCGGAAGATTGGTCCGCCGCGCGCCATTGACACCGGCAGGGGACTGTCTCTAGAATGCGTCGGAGCAGTCAGGACAGCGTGTCGTAATCGCATCGAGTGCGCTCGTGCCGGAAGGAGGAAGGACATGGCAGACCGTTTCATCGCGTCGCGTGCTACGCGCGGCGGAGCCGCCCGGGAGATCTTCGTGTCAGCCGTGCAGTTCGATGAGCAACTCAAATCCGGAAGCCGGACCGTCCTGGATTTGGCGCCCGTCGCCGCCGCGGTCGGCGCACGCGGGGTGGAATATCGAGACGTCTACTGGAAGGACAAGGCGACGGAGCTACCCGCCGTCAAGCGGCGGCTGGCCGAGCTGAAGCTGAAGGCTGCGTACACGACCATGACGCCCCTCTACAACTGGGAGCCCGCCCAGCAGCAGCAGTTGCTCCGCGACGTCGAGGACGCCCGCGACCTGGGCGCCGTCCTGCTCCGGATCAACCTGGGACGGCGACCCGGCCCCGGCCCCGCAGACGCCAAGACGCACTACGCCGGGCGGATGGCCGTGGAGCGGGCGGCCGCGCTGCGGGTCCATCTGACACTCGAAAACAACTCCACGGAGCCGGGCCACCTTCTGTCGGACGTTAAGGAGACGCTGGACACGTTCAGCTGCCGGTTCTTCGGGACGAACATCGATTTCGCCAACTACGTGGCAACGGGCCAGGACCCGCTGGAGGCCATCCGAGGATTGGCGCGCTGGATCAACTACGTCCACGCCAAGGATGCGCGGAAGACCGCGGCCGGGTGGCAGTCCACGTACCTCGGCGACGGCTCCTTGCCCCTGAGGGAGATCATCGGCGCCCTGGACTCCACCGGAAAAGCGGTTCCGTTCTGCTTCGAGTTCCCGGGCGGCGACGACCCCGAGGGCAGCATCCGAAAGAGTCTGGAGTTCCTGGCGACCCTGGATGGTTGAGGATACGGGACAGGCGCGCCCGGGTCAGCGAAACCACGGCGGATACCGCCGCGGGTGCGGCTTGGTGCGCTGGTAGGCTCGGGCCAGTTCCAGGAAGATCTCGATATCGGCGGTCAGGTCGCGGTTGGTTCCGTCGAAGTACAGGTTCCGGATGGGCAGGCCGGTGTGCTCGATGCTCTGGCGCGGGTACAGGGCCTCCGAGACGATGCCGTTCATGCAGGAGAAGGGGCTGACGTCGATTATCCCGTCCACGCCTCGCCGGAAGAATCCGTCGACCTTGCCTGCGGAGAGGACCATCTCGCCGCCGGTGCCCAGGTGCGGGAGGTAGCGCTCCCCGGCGCGCAGGACCTCCCGCACGTCCTCCGGTTCCTCGTAACCCCGGAAGTCCTCTGCGAACGGCGCTCGCAGGGCCGCCTCGTCCGCGCGCTGCACGCGGTCCCGCACCTTGGCGGCCAGCATGGCGAGCGAATAGCCTCCGCCCGCGTGGCGGAGGACGGTCTCCTGGTCCACGTTGCAGTACCAGACCCACTCCGATACGTCCGACTGCCAGGCCTCGGCGCCGCATGCCTCCAGTCTCCGGATGAGCCGGTCGTTGCTGAACTCCTCCAGACGGCAGAAGATCTCTCCCTGGATGCCGATGAGGAGTCGGCCCGGCTCGTAGCGGGCGGGCAGCGCGCGGAATCGATCGCGGATTCCAGCGAGAGTTGCGACGATGCGCGCCAGCTGAATCCTGGGCGACCGCTCCGGGGTTTCCAGCGCAGCGCACAGCTCGCGCAGCGACGTCGCGTAGGCGCAGTCGGCGTCGCCGCCGGACCGCTCGTAGGGGCGCGTCTTGAGGAGGAGCTTCCGCAGGATGTCCGAGGCCACGACCGCCCGCCACGCGGCTCGCTTGAGGCCCGGGGCGGCGGCGCCAAACCCGCCGTATCCGTCTCCGGTGGTGGGCGAGACGATGGCGACTTCAGGGTAGCCGAGGTCCCGAAACGCCTTGCGGATGGACGGGCTGTACTGGCCGAAGCGGCAGGGTCCCTCCGTGGTGGGCATCATGAAGGCGGTGCGCGCGGCGTCGAAGCCCGGCGCCTCCGCGATCCTGAGGTAATCCCCGAGAGTGATTTTGGCGGGAAGGCATTCGTCGCCGGTCAGGTACCGGGAGCCGAGCTCGAGCGTGCGGCTGTTGGGCGGCGGCAGCACCGTCGCCTGGAGGCCGACGGATCGAAACGCGGCGGCCACCGCCTCGGTGCCGCAATCGGTCATGCGCGAGAAATACAGGTGCCGGCTTCGCAGGTCCGCGGACCGTGTCGCCACCATCGGAGCATACCCTGGCTGTCCAGATAGGCCTCGCAGCGCGTGAGGAATCCCGCGTCGTTTCCGTGGCCGTCGAATTGAAGACTCAGGACCGGCTTGCGGCAGGCCGTTCCGATAAAGTGCTTGACGTACGAGTCGGGCCCGCACTTGAAGTTCGTGATGTGGATGAGGTGCAGGTTGGCGGTCGCCCCCGCCAGCTTGGCCGCGGCCAGGATGCGCCGGCCCGAGTGCCAGTACATGTTGTCGTTCACCTCACGGATATCCACGTCGCCGAGGGGGAGGCAGTCGAGCGGTATGACGTTGATGCCGTAGTAATCCCGCAGCTTTCCCGGCACGTCCAGGTTGACGGCCCGGTCGTGGATGTTGTACGGACGGCCGACGAGGACGATCCCCGGCTGGGCGCCCGCCGCGAGCGCCGCCAAAGCCTGGCGACCGAGTCGCTCCAATGCGGCATGAAAGCGCCGCTGCGCGGCAAAGCCGGCGGCCGCGGCGCGGAGGGTATGGCCCTTGCGCAGGCCCAGCGTCCGTCCGAGCGGAACCAGGTCGTGGGCGACGTGTTCCTCCCCGAGCCGAAAATGCACGGTCGGGGTCAGGACCCGTTCCCGGATCTCCGCCAGGCGCGGGACGCTCTTCACCACGTACGGAAGCGTCTGGGCCCACGGGCACATCTGCGACTCGGTGGTGTCCGGGGTCGGCTCGGCGTTCATGATGTTGGGCAGGAGAATCCAGTCCACTCCCTTGTCCACGAGATCCTTCACGTGGCCGTGCGCCACCCGGATGGGGTAGCACGGCTCCGCCACCGTGAGGTCGATGCCGTCCTGGGCGATCTTCCGGTTGGTCTCGTCCGACAGCACCACGGCGCAGCCGAGCGCCTCCAGGAAGGCGCGCCAGAAGGGGAAGCGATCGTGGAAGAACATGGCGCGGGGAACCCCGACGCGCGGACCGGAGCCGGCGGGGCCGCCGTAGCCCTCCAGGAGCCGCTCCCGTCGCAGGGCCATCAGGTCCGGAATCACCGGCTCGCGCTCGGTCCGCGCGCGCTTGCGGAACTTGTCGCTGCACTTGTCGCCCCAGTACGTCTTGACCCCCTCGACGGTGAACTCCTGCATGTCGCAGAGGTTGGAGCAGGCCCGGCACACGAACTCGCGCAGCGAGTACCGGATCGCCTCCAGGTCGAAGCCGCGGAAGGTCGTGGGCCGCGCCGTCCCGCGCACTTTCTCTTGGGCCAGGAGGGCCATGCCGATGGCGCCGATCACGCCGTTGTGGGGCGGCACGATGATGCGCGCGCCCAGGATGCCGGCAAAGGCCGCCGCGACGGCGTCGTTGTACGCCGTGCCGCCCTGGAAATAGATCGCCCGACCGATCCGGCGCCCGCGCACCACGCGGTGGAGGTAGTTGAGGGCGA
>Ga0115026_10000492_pt1 | contig 10932 bp, 7 predicted proteins | sample Mud_0915_D1_FD_83878 | JGI IMG/M metagenome (GOLD analysis project Ga0115026, IMG submission 83878) | Wetland microbial communities from Old Woman Creek Reserve in Ohio, USA - Mud_0915_D1 | ecosystem: Environmental > Aquatic > Freshwater > Wetlands > Sediment ...
GACCGGATCTTACACTTTTATGTATATGTTTTCATTTTATAAGATCTCCGGTCAGTGAATTAATCATACAGTTTATGCAGATACCAGCAACATCCTTGATAAGGTTAATTCAGAATTCCAGAATTCAATTACCAACGGAGACACGTCAAAATCCAGGTCACTCCTGAATTTGATCCTGAAAATGCTGAGGGAAAATGACTATACTCAATTAACTACATCTAACTCACAGCATTATATTGGAGTTTATTACCTTTTGGCAGGGAAAAATTCAGATGCGATTAACTGGTTCAGGCTTTCGTCATCAATTCGAGAACAGATGAATTGCAGAGATGAGATTTATGCCAAATGTCTCTTTAATCTAGGCCTTGCCTATAACAACCTTGGAGATTTCAGGCATATGGAAGAATATACACTGAAATCACTTGAGATTGAGAAACAATTATATGGAAAATCGAGTCCCTTGTTAATTAGAGGTTTATCTTCTCTAGTTATTGCATACTTCAATCTTAATGATTACAGTAAAGCGATCAGTTATGGGAACAGTGCCCTTAACCTGATTGACGATTCAGATGCAAACCTGGATTCTGATCTTGCGATCCTGTATACTAATATTGGTATTAGTCACGCTCGCTTGTCCGATTATTAGAAGGCTGCCCTGTATCTTGAGCAGGCGGAGATAATCTACAAAAAAAAATCTCTCACAGAAGACGAAAATTACATCAACCTTCTAAACAGTCTTGCTTCTACATATTTCTTCCTCGGCCTGAGGGATAAATCAAACGAATACTTTGACAAAGGTCTTGAAAAGATCAAAGCATCAAAATCGGCTCTGTCGCTTAACTTTTTGAACAGCGTTGCTATTATGCTTGGAATAGCCGGGAACACAGGCAAAGGAGAAACATTAATAGCGAGTTCCCTGATAGAGGCTGAGCGCTTTTACGGCCGGGGATCACGAGATTATTATGAAGTACTTAAAAACTATGCCGAGTACCTGCGAATTTTCAAGATCGATCTAAGAAAATCGCTGCTCATTTATGAACGGTGCATTGATTACCTGAAAAGCCACGAAGAAGATGTTTCACTCAAGGATCCGGTCTATTTTGGATATGCCCTAGCACTTTCAGAGAATGGTGATTCGCAAAACGCTCTCGAAATAATTCAGAAATTGCTCTTTTCGGGTATTCCGGGAAATACTCACTATTCATTAACTGAAAATCCGGGGATTGAATTAATTGAACCTGTTCAGTGGTCAATCAACCTGTTAAGGGCTAAGTACTCGATCCTGTGGGATATCTATGCCAAACAGAATAATAATGATTACCTGCTGGCAGCTTCAGAAACTTCCGAATTAATAATAGCTTTGCTCGACAGAGTGAGAATAAATATCAGTGAGGAAGAGAGCAGGATTGTGCTCGGCGACCGGTTCAGGGATTCCTACCTTTATACAATACGCGATTTTGATTTATGTTATAAAACCACTGGCAATAAAACTTACCTTGATAAAGCATTTGAATATTCTGAGAAGAGCAAAGTGGCAGGATTGCTTGCTTCGACGCGGGAATTGAAAGCCACCCAGTTCCATATTCCTGCTGAAATTGCAGAGCTTGAAAGGAGGCTTAAAACGGAAATAAGTTACTACAGTTCCAGAATTTCAGAAGAAAGTTATAAAAGCTCACCGAACCCATCCCTGATATCGGAATGGAAAGGATTAATGATCAATTCAACACAACGGAGGGATTCGCTCATTAAAATTTTTGAGGAACAATATCCCGATTACTACCTGATCAAGTACAACACAGGAGTTATAAAACCTGGTGATATTCCTGAAATCGCCGGCAGGAATACAAATTATATAAATTATGTAGTTTCCGACACTGCACTTTATATTTTTCTAACGAACAGAAAATGGACGCAGCTTCTGACAGTACCGGTTGATTCGGGCTTTTTCAGCAGTATACGGGAATTCCGGGATCTATTGTCATTACCCGGGATTGATGCAAAATTAAGTTTTGCCCGATACATGGCAGTTGGAAGCAATCTCTACAGAATGATTATCGAACCAGTGAGGGAATATTTGATCTCAAATAAATTATTGATATCACCGGATAATATTCTCTCATATATCCCCTTTGAAGCAATTCCCGTGGATAAGGTTTCAGATGAGGAAATCCGATATAACGAAATCCCTTATCTTATGGATGAATACAGGATTTCATACACATATTCGGCAACTTTCCTTGCAGAGTATTCCAAAACAAATAACAGCTTGTCGAACAGCCTGATAGCTTTTGCTCCTGTTTACACCGGAAGGATAAATGCTGATTCACTCCTAAATAGCAGGCTGGCGGAGATATCCATCCTTAAGGATCTTCCGTTTGCCAGGATGGAGGCAGAATTTGTAACAGATCTCACCGGAGGAAAACTTTTTATCAACAAAGGGGCTAAGGAATCTGTCTTTAAATCTGAAGCGGGCAAATACGATATCGTTCATCTGGCAATGCATACATTGCTGAACGATGAGCACCCGATGTATTCAAAAATGTTGTTTTACCAGGAAAAGGACTCCGTTGAAGATGGCAGCTTAAACACCTATGAGGTTTATGGAGTGCCGTTAAAAGCAAAAATGGTGATGCTCAGCTCGTGCAATACCGGAACAGGAATTTTGCATTCCGGTGAAGGAATATTCAGTCTTGCCAGAGGATTTGTATATTCCGGCAGTCAATCAGTTGTAATGTCGATGTGGGAGATTGAAGACAGGTCGGGGACTGAAATAGTCAAGGATTTTTACAGATATCTGAAAAAGGGAGCGACGAAGAGCAATGCGTTGAGAAAGGCGAGAAAAAACTATCTTAAAAAAGCCGATATGCTCAGGTCGCATCCTTATTTCTGGTCCTCACTCGTTATCTATGGGGATAATGCCCCTCTGTATTATTCAGGAAGACCTGTCCTCATATCTGGCTCATTTGTTATCCTGATATTTGCAGTACTGATCCTAAATCACCGTAAATCCAGAAAATCCTGATATTCAGGATCCTCCTTTACAAATTCCATCAATGCTTCTTTACTTAGATATTTTTTTCTCCTTGCGTAAGTCTCGTTTTTAAGATTCATTTTTGCTGTAATTTCAGAATATGAGAATCCTTCCGAGAAAAGAGTCAGGATTGTCTGTGAATCCTTACCAAGTTTCTGAAAAGCCCGGGTGACTATTCTTTCCAGAACCGGAATGTCACCATCGTCGTTGTCATTTTCATCAGGGGGATCAATCTCAATTCCGGCATTTCGTACTTTTTTCCTCAGCTGGGCGCTCCATATGTTTCGTGCAATACCGTAAAAATAACCTTTAAGGTCCGATGTAAGTTTCAGCTCATTTTCAGATATCTGCCGGTAAAGTATAATGATTGACTCCTGAAAAACATCAGAAACATCTGCTTCAGATCCACTGTTTTTCAGTACATGATGCCTGACTGTCTGATGATAGTTGTCATAAAGCCAGTTAAGTATTTTGTCGTCCTGCTGGCGAATTCCCTCAATAATTGCAGTATCTGAAATCTTCCTGAACAATAGCTGACTTTTATGCCCTGCTAAATTAACAAATATAGTGTTTCCTGACAGTTATGCTATTGATCTGTTACCATTGGTTAGCGCACGATAAATATTGTAAGTAATTTTCTGCCAAATAATAAATATCTTTGCTTCTCTGATTTAAACGGCTGGCTATCTGAAAATGTTATTCCCATTTGTAAAACAGTTGGATGCCATGGATTGTGGTCCTGCCTGTCTGAAAATGATAGCAGGGTTTTACAAAAAGAACTTCTCGCTCGATTATCTCCGGAAGAAATGCTACATAACCAGAGAGGGTGTATCATTTCTGGGACTGTCAGAAGCAGCAGATTCAGTAGGATTCAGGACATTAGGAGTAAAAATTCCTTACACGATGCTCAGGGAAAAGGTAACTTTGCCCTGCATTGTACATTGGCAGCAGAAGCACTTTGTGGTGGTTTACAGGATTAAGGATGACAAGGTGTGGATAGCAGATCCTGCAACAGGCCTTATTAAACTGTCGCCCGGGGAGTTCGAGAGGAAGTGGGCTACCACTATCACCGACGGGAATCAAACAGGACTTGCCCTGATAGTTGAGCCAACGCCGGAGCTTTATAATACCGGGGATCAGCCGGAAAAAACCGGCGGTTTCAGATTCCTCCTGAAATACTTCAGGTTATATCGCAGGTATCTGGGACAATTGCTTCTCGGTCTCCTTATCGGAAGCTGTATCCAGCTTATTATCCCTTTCCTTACTCAGGCGATAATCGATATTGGTCTTAATAACAATGATATAGGTTTTATTTACCTGATCCTGTTCGCCCAGCTTGCCCTTGTTGCCGGACGAATGTCGGTTGAGTTTATCAGGGGGTGGCTGCTTCTTCATATAGGTTCAAGAGTAAATGTCGCTATAGTGTCAGGATTTTTGCAGAAACTATTGGCCCTGCCTGTAGCATTTTTTGATACGAAGCTTACCGGTGATATACTTCAACGTATAGAAGATAATAACCGGATTGAGGAGTTTCTTACATCAGCAAGTCTCAGTATTTTGTTTTCATTTGTCAACCTGCTGGTATTTGGAATTGTGCTGGCAGTTTTCAGTATTAAGATATTTTTATTGTTCCTTGCTGGTACTCTGCTTTACATCCTCTGGGTTTCGCTGTTCATGAAATCGAGAGCAAGACTCGACAACATGCGGTTTAAAGAGATGTCAGCCTCAAATTCAAAGCTGATCAGTCTCATAAATGGAATGCAGGAGATCAAGCTCTCTCAGAGCGAGCTGAATAAGCGATGGGACTGGGAAAAACATCAGGCTGCCTTATTCGGATTAAAGGTCAAAGGACTTGGTCTGATTCAATATCAATCGGCGGGTGCGACTCTTGTAAATGAAGTTATGAACATTCTCATAACCATTGTTGCTGCCACAGCAGTCCTTAAAGGAGATATGACTCTGGGTATGATGCTTGCAGTTCAGTTCATAATCGGTCAGATGAATGTGCCTGTAAACCAGATCATCGGCTTTTTCCGGATGTCGCAGGATGCTAAAATGAGTCTCGACCGGCTTGCTGAAGTTCACAATATGGAGGATGAAGAATCTGATCCTGAGAGCAAAATCAGAAAGCTTCCCGATCATAAAAACATTCATATAACTGACCTGTCATTTCAATATGAGGGTCCCAGGTCTCCATTTGCTATTAAGAATGCAAATCTGTTAATTGAAGAGGATAAGATCACTGCAATAGTAGGTGTGAGCGGGAGCGGAAAGACTACATTGCTCAAATTGCTCCTGGGATTTTATCAGCCGGTAACAGGCGGAATATCAGTGGGAGAAACAGATCTGTCGCGAATCAGTCTTAGACTATGGCGCGAAAAGACTGGAGCCGTGATGCAGGATGGTTTTTTATTTCCGGACACTATTGCCGGAAATATTGCTCCCGGAGCTGAACAGATTGATGAAAACAGATTGTTGCAGGCAGCTGAAACCGCAAATATCAGAGGTTTTATTGATTCACTTCCGCTTGGTTTCAACACAAAGATTGGTGCAAATGGACATGGGCTGAGCGAAGGGCAAAAACAACGGCTGCTGATAGCCCGGGTTGTCTATAAAAATCCTGAAATACTGATCTTTGATGAGGCAACGAATTCGCTGGATGCAAACACCGAAAAGGTGATAGTTGAAAATCTTTCGGATTTCTTTAAGGGAAAAACAGTAATTATTGTTGCTCACCGCCTCAGTACAGTCAGAAATGCTGATAAAATCGTTGTTCTTGAGAACGGGCAGATTATTGAAACAGGAAATCATGAGGGTCTTATTGAAAAACGGGGGGCATATTATAATCTTGTTAAGAACCAGCTGGAACTCGGTAATTGAATCGATTGGATGGATGAGCAGAAACATAATATAATCTATTCTGATCCTGTTAACGAAATCATGGGTCATCCGCCGGGAAGAATAGTGAGATGGGGAAACACGGCCATTATGCTTGTTTTTGTCATCTTTATTCTTTTTTTATGGTTAATAAAATATCCCGATACGATTCCGGCTCCGGTGGAAATTACCACAGTGAATCCGCCTGTCATTCTTGTTTCCAAGTTAACAGGGAGAATAAAGAACCTTTATGTCATGGACAAGGATCAGATCGGTCCGGGACAACTTATTGCAGTAATGGAAACAGCCGCTTCAATAGACGATCTGACAAACATTAAGAATATAGTTGATACCATTTCGGATCCTGCGAGAATAATGCCGACCTCGTTACCCGAATTTTCCGAACTGGGTGAGATACAGAACTATTGGGGCTCATTTCTTAAAAGCCTGTCGGACTTTAATAACTATAACATAAATGATTATTACGGCAATAAAATCAAATCTCTCACAGACGAGATAGATGGAATTCTTACATATATTGGCAGAGTAGAAGTAAAGGAGAAACTGTTTTCGGAAAACCGGATGCTCGAAGCAAAAAAATACAGTCGGGATTCTGTATTGTATGTGAATGGAGTTTATTCCGAAAGTGAAATGGAGAAATCGCGCCAGTCGCTTATCCGGTTAAATATTGAACTTCAGCAGGTTCGCCTTGATCAAACAGCTAAATCAATAGAGCTTGCGGAAAAACGGCAACTGTTGCAGGATTACAGGATCAAAAAGCTGGAGGAAAAGGAAAAATACTATTCAGTCCTGAATGAGTCGTTTCTGAATCTCAAAGCTCAAATAAAAATCTGGGAGAATACATATCTGCTTATTTCTCCGGTAAGCGGCATTGTTACTTTTACAAAATTCTGGAGCGAAAACCAGATTGTTGAAAAGGACGAACCGGTATTAAGTATTGTCCCTATGGATGCCGGCGATTTTATTGGAAGGATCAACCTCAAAATGAACCGTTCAGGCAAGGTAAAACCAGGTCAGGCAGTAAATATAAAGCTTAGTGGTTATCCCTACCTGGAATATGGAATGGTAAGAGGTATAGTAAAGTCGAAATCACTGGTTCCTTCAGAGGGATCTTACATTATCGAATTAAGCCTGCCTTCAGGCCTTACAACTCTGTACGGGAAGAAACTTGATTTTACACAGAACATGCAGGGAACTGCAGAGATTATAACAGATAATTTACGATTACTGCAGAAAATCATAAATCCCTTCCGATACCTTATATCCAGGAACAAAGGTTAATTCATTTTTTCGAATAGGGCTCGTAATCATCATCCCTGACAGATGAAAAAGATGAACCGGAGGAACCGGGCTTCTGGTCATATTGACCGGGCTTATTCTTTTTCATATATTTCCTGTACATACTGAATCCAAATACGACTAAAACCAGTACAATTACGAGAATATCTTTACTTTCCATTTTGGATTGATTTTCGAATGATGTATAATGAAAATAGTGTTCTATTGTTTTCAAATATATTATTTATCTTTCAATACCAAACCGGGTATAAAAGAAAACATATATTTATATCAGGACTCATTCCCGGTGATTTAAGCTCGTTCCCTCCGTATTGGCAAATCTCTTATTTTTATATAAATCTTTGAGTTTTAATAAATAATTCAATATTTTCGTACTCTGAAAAATCCATGCCCTGGCATGGAGAGGTATACTTTTGAAGATATTGAACCTTAAAGGATTGATTATGATTAAAGAAAATCCGGAAGACTCTGTTCGGGACGAACAGAACGGAGCAGAATTGAATGCTGCCGGTACTGAAGAAAACCCTGAGGCTGATAAAGCAGAAGAAAATGATCCGATTATTAATAAGAAGACGACTGAAGAAGAAGTAAAAATTGAAAGTGAGAAGAGTGAAATAAAGGAAGATAAGATCGTTGATTCTCCCGCTAAAAAAAATATTTCACCACCCGAGGTATCTCACGAAACGGAAGCAATTGAACTTCCTCCAGTGGATTACTCTGGTTTTTCAAAAAATGAGCTTGTCGAAACACTTGCTCTGATAATTGAAAACAGACCTCCCTCTGAGATCCGTAACGATGTTGAAAGGATAAAAACCCTCTTTTACAAAAAGCTCAAGCACGAAACTGAGGAACGGAAGAGTAAATTCCTGGAAGGCGGCGGAAAAATCGATGAATATAAAATCTGGGTTGATCCCCTCGACTATCGGGTCAAAGAACTTCTTGATAAGTTCAGGGAGAAAAAGAATGATTATACCAAAGTTCAGGAAGTTGAGAAATACGAAAACCTGAAAAAGAAATATGATATTATTGACAAGATAAAAGATCTTGTCAACCGTGAAGAATCAATAAATAAGACTTTTCATGATTTTCGCTCCCTGCAGAATGAATGGCATTCGGTCGGGGTTGTGCCTCAATCCTCTTTAAAAGACCTCTGGGAAAATTACCACCACAGTGTTGAGGTCTTCTATGATTATATTAAAATAAACAAAGAGCTCCGGGACCTTGATCTTAAGAAAAACCTTGAAGCAAAGGTTCAGTTATGTGAAAAGGCAGAGGAACTTTTGCTTGAACCCAATCCTGTAAATGCGTTCAGATTACTCCAGGATTTTCATAATCAGTGGCGTGAAATAGGTCCTGTTCCACAGGAATCCAAAAATGAGATCTGGGAAAGATTCAAAGAAGCCACCTCTCAGATAAATAAAAGGCATCATGAGTACTTTGAAAAACAAAAAGATGATCAGAGGAAAAACCTTGAGGCCAAGCTGGCACTCTGCGAGGAGGTCGAAGCTATTAATTTACTGGAAATAAAGAGCTTCAGAGACTTCGATGAAAGGGCCGACAAGATAGTGGCCCTGCAGAAAATGTGGCGTACTATCGGTTTTGCTCCAAAGAAACAAAACAATAAAGTATACCAGCGATTCAGGGAAGCATGTGATATCTTTTTCGAAAAGAAGAGGACTTTTTACACAGACAATAAAGAGACACAATTAAATAACCTCCAGGTGAAGACTGAATTGTGCATTCAGGCTGAATCGCTTCAGGAAAGCACCGACTGGAAATCTACATCTGATGCACTTATAAGGCTTCAGAGGGAGTGGAAGGATATAGGTCCTGTACCAAGAAAACAATCGGAAAAGACCTGGAAGAGATTCCGCAAAGCATGTGATCATTTTTTTAACAGAAAGGCTGAATTCTTTGCAAATCTGGATACTTCATACGAGGATAATCTAAAAGCCAAGATTGCTGTCATTGAAGAACTTGAGAAATTTGAACCAGGAACTGATGTCCAGTCAGCTTTTGAACGACTCAAGGAATTGCAGAGAAGATGGACTGAAATCGGTTTTGTCCCATTCAATAAAAAAGAAGAAATAACCAACAGGTACAGAAATGCCCTTAATAAAGAGTTCGACAGACTGAAGATTGCCGATGAAGACAAAAGTATCCTGAAGTACAAGACAAAGCTCGATAATCTCAAATCGAACCCCAAGGCATCAAGAAAAGTCCGGAACGAAAGGGACAAGTTCTATACAAAGATCAAACAACTTGAAAGTGACATAGTTCTGTGGGAAAATAATATCGGATTCTTTGCCAAATCTCCAAATGCCGATACTATGATCAAAGAGGTCCAGGAGAAAATAGAAAACGCAAAGAAAATGATCAAAACACTCGAAGAAAAAGTCAAGATGATAGACCAATCGGGTCTTGATGATTAATTATATATAAATCAATAATGTAATTTAAGAACTCCGCTAAAATGGCCGAAGCCAAGTACGTATTTGTTACAGGAGGAGTAACCTCCTCCCTGGGAAAGGGCATTATATCTGCTTCTCTTGCAAAACTTCTCCAGGCAAGGGGATATTCGGTTACTATACAGAAGCTTGATCCATATATCAACGTTGACCCCGGAACCCTCAATCCTTATGAGCATGGCGAGTGTTATGTCACAATTGACGGGGCTGAAACAGACCTCGATCTTGGACATTATGAAAGATTTCTGAACGTACCGACAAGCCAGGCGAACAATATTACAACAGGAAGAATTTATCAGACGGTTATCGAAAAGGAGAGAAGAGGAGATTACCTTGGAAAAACCGTTCAGGTTATACCACATATAACAGATGAAATAAAAAGGAGGATCAAACTTGTCGGATCGAGGAATAAATTTGATATTGTTATTACGGAAATAGGAGGGACTGTCGGTGATATTGAATCATTGCCATATATAGAATCTGTAAGACAACTTAAATGGGAACTTGGCTCCCAGAATTGCATTGTCATCCATCTTACCCTGGTTCCTTATCTTTCTGCCTCAGCGGAACTTAAAACGAAACCCACCCAGCATTCGGTAAAATCACTTCTTGAAGCAGGTATTCAACCCGAAATACTGGTTTTAAGGACAGAAAAGAACATAACAGGCGATATTAAAAGAAAAGTTGCTCTCTTCTGTAATGTCGAAGTAGATGCTGTCATTGAATCTGTCGATGTGTCAACCATTTATGAGGTGCCGCTTAAAATGCTGGAGGAAAAACTCGATCAGACTGTTTTGAGAAAATTAGCATTACCAGTATCGAAGGAACCTCCGCTTAGTGAATGGAGAGAATTTCTCAAAAGGCTTAAGAATCCGAAGCATTTTATCCGCGTTGGACTTGTAGGTAAATATGTCGAACTCCCGGATGCCTATAAATCAATAGCTGAATCATTTATTCAAAGCGGCGCTGTGAATGAATGTGAAATTAAGGTCGAATACATTCAGTCGGAGGACATAACAAATGAAAATGTAAATGAATTGCTCAGGGATATGAAAGGTATCCTGGTTGCTCCGGGTTTTGGTTCGCGCGGGATAGAAGGCAAAATCATTTCAGCAAAATATGCAAGGGAAAACAACATTCCATTTCTGGGGATCTGCCTGGGTATGCAATGTGCAGTCATTGAATTCGCAAGAAATGTGATGCACCTTAACGGGGCGCATTCAACCGAAATAAATC